>Ga0302325_10025544_pt1 | contig 12276 bp, 9 predicted proteins | sample Palsa_T0_2_FD_201948 | JGI IMG/M metagenome (GOLD analysis project Ga0302325, IMG submission 201948) | Peat permafrost microbial communities from Stordalen Mire near Abisko, Sweden - Palsa_T0_2 | ecosystem: Environmental > Terrestrial > Soil > Palsa > Peat permafrost | place: Sweden: Abisko...
ATCCATCCGGTTCAGGACCGGCTGCGGATCGAGCCCGGGCGGCAACGGCAGCTGGACGATGTAGCCCGTGCACGCGGGGTCGCCGTTGAGCTCGTCGATCACGTCCTGCACCTGCCGCTGGCTGGCGCCGGCCGGCAGATCGCGGCGAATGCTGACTATCCCGACCTGGGCGCAGTCCCGGTGCTTGGCGTTCACGTAGACGTGGCTGCCAGGGTCGTCGCCGACCAGCACGGTGCCGAGGCCAGGGACGCGGCCGTGGCGCGTCAGCTCATCGACCCTGCGCGTCAGGTCGTCGCGTATCGCGGCAGCGGTCGCCTTGCCGTCCAGGATGCGTGCGCTCATCGTGGCCTATTCTGCCGCAGCCACTGAGTCGTTCTGCCGCAGTGCAGGGCTTCTGCCGCAGTGCAGGTCTTCTGCCGCAGCCAGTGAGTGGTTCTGCCGCAGTGCAGGGCGCCTCAGTGCAGGAAGTGCCGCACGCCAGTGAAGTACAGGCTGACCCCGGCGGCCTTTGCCGCATCGATCACCAGGCCGTCGCGGATCGAGCCGCCCGGCTCGACGACGGCGCGGACCCCCGCGTCGGCAAGCACGATCAGGCCATCAGGGAACGGGAAGTAAGCGTCGCTGGCGCCGGCGCAGCCGCGTGCCCGCTCTCCGGCCCGGGTGACGGCGAGATGCGCGGCATCAACCCGGTTGACCTGGCCCATGCCGATGCCGACCGACGCTCCGCCCGCTGCGAGCAGGATGGCGTTCGACTTCACGCTGCGGCATGCCTTCCAGGCGAAGGCCAGGTCGTCCAGCACGGCGTCGCTGGCCGCTGACCCGGCCACGAGCTGCCAGTTGGCCGGATCGTCGCCGGTCTGCGTCACCCGGTCGGCGGACTGCAGCAGCATGCCGCCGCTGACCGGGCGCCAGTCCACCCCTGCGGTGCGGTCCGGCGGGGGGCAGCACAGCAGGCGCTGGTTCTTGTTCTTCTGCGCCGTCAGAATGTCAAGCGCCGCCTGCTCGAAGCCGGGCGCGACGACGACCTCGGTGAAGACCTCACAGATCTGCCGGGCGAGGTCGGCGGTCACCGCGCCGTTCGCAGCGATGACGCCGCCGTACGCCGATGCAGGGTCGCAGTCGTGCGCCTTGCGGTGCGCCTCGGCGAGATCCGCGCCAACCGCGATCCCGCACGGGTTGGAATGCTTCACGATGGCCACGCACGGCGCGGTGAAGTCGTAGGCCGCCCGGCGCGCCGCATCGGCGTCCATGTAGTTGTTGTACGACATCTCCTTGCCGTGCACCTGCTCGGCTCCGGCGATGCCAGGCGCTCCGCCGGAGGAGTACAAGGCGGCCCGCTGGTGCGGGTTCTCGCCGTAGCGGAGCACCTTCCGGCGAGCCCACAGCGACCCGATCACGTCTGGCCAGCCGGTGTCCAGCGCGACCGCGTCGGGCGCGTAGGCGGAAGCGAACCAGGAAGCGACCGCGACGTCGTAGGCCGCCGTACGAGCGTACGCCTGCGCGGCCAGTCGGCGGCGCTGCTCCAGGGTGAAACCGCCGGCCTGCAGCGCTTGCGCCACCGCTGGGTACATCGACGGATCGGTCACCACGGCGACCTGAGCGTGGTTCTTTGCCGCCGCCCGCACCATCGCCGGACCGCCGATGTCGATCTGCTCGACGCACTCCTGCGGCGACGACCCGGCCGCAACGGTCTCCTCGAACGGGTACAAGTTGGACACGAGCAGCTCGAACGGCTGGATGCCGAGCTCCCCGAGTTGCGCCAGATGCTCCGGCCGACTGACATCGGCGAGCAGCCCGGCGTGCACGGCCGGGTGCAGCGTCTTCACCCGGCCGTCCAGGCACTCGGGGAACCCGGTCACGTCTTCGACCCTCGTTACCGGCAGGCCGGCCGCGGCGATCGCGGCGGCGGTGCTGCCGGTGGAGACGATCTCGGCTCCGGCCTCGTGCAGGCCGCGTGCCAGGTCTGCCAGCCCGGTCTTGTCGTAGACGCTGATCAGCGCCCGCATGATCGCTACCTTGGTCAACGGCCGAACCTCAACTTCCTGCCCTGGACGGTCCACCCCTCGCGGGCCATCCGGCCCACGGTGTCAGCAAGCAGCGAGCGCTCGGCCCGCTTGATCCGTTCGTGCAAGGACGCCTCGTCGTCGTCGTCACGGACGGGCACGGCCACCTGCCCGATCACCGGGCCGCTGTCCACCCCCGCATCCACCATGAAGACTGTGCACCCGGTCACCTTCACGCCATACGCCAGCGCATCCCGCACGCCGTGCATGCCGGGGAACGACGGCAGCAACGAGGGGTGCGTGTTGATGAAGCGCCCGCCGAACCTGGCCAGGAAGGCCGGCCCCGCCAGCTTCATGAAACCCGCGGACACCACCATGTCCGGCTCGAATGCCGCGCACGTCTTGGCCAGCGCATTGTCCCAGTCGGCGCGCGCCGGGTAGTCAGCGACCCGGTGCGCGAAGGTCGGCACCCCCGCCCGCTCGGCCCTGGCCAGCCCGGTGATGCCGCGGCGATCAGCGCCTACGGCCACCACCTTAGCGCCGTAAGAGTCATCGGCGCATGCACCGAGCAGTGCCTGCAAGTTGGTCCCCGTGCCGGACACGAGCACGACCAGGCGCACTGTCATTCCGTCACCATAAACGTCGGACGCGGCGCCTGGGCCGCGCGCGCCATACGTCGGACGCGGCGCCTGCGCCGCGCGCGCTGCGGCGGGAGGTGATGGAATAGCAGCGTCACCTCGCCGCGCCAGGAAAGGAACCGGCACTGCCTGCCGACAAGAGCCCGCAGCCTCCGCTGAGCTTCCCCGAGCAACCTGCCGGGCAGGGCCCGGCGCCGTCGCCCGGCGGACTGGTGCCCGGCGGACCGCCGCCCGGAGGACCGCCGCCCGGAGGACCGCCGCCGGGCCGACCGCCGCCCGGCAGACCGCCGCCCGGCAGACCGCCAGCGAGCGGCTTCCGCAAGGCCCGTCAGCCCAGCCGGCCCCCGGCTCCGGGGGCGCAGCAGCGCGCCCTCGCGGCCGTGGTCCTCGGCCTGCTCAGCATGTTTGGCCTGCTCAGCGTTTCCGACCTGATCGGGCTCGGCAACTTGCGTCGCTCCATCTTCCTGGTGGTCTTCTCGCTCCTCGTCGGCGCGCTCGCGCTCTGGCTCGGGACGTCGGCGGTCGTGCGGTCACGGCGGGCCGCCGCCGGACGGCCGCGCGGCGGCGTCTCGGCGATCATCCTCGGCGGCATCGGCGTCCTGTTCAGCGCGCTGCTGCTGATCACCTTCGCCGTGCTGTGGAAGCAGCTTTCCGCCTACTCGCAGTGCATGCAGAGTGCCAACACGCTGGTCGCGCAGCATGACTGCCAGGACCAGCTCAGCCGGTCGGTCAGCACGGAGACGGGCAAGCTCCGCTCATCCGGCTAGCGGCTACGGCCTGGCTAGCGGCTACAGCGGTGCGGACGGCCGCCTACGGCAGTGCAGACGGCGCCTACGGTAGTGCGGACGGCCCGTGATCGGCCACCGCGCTGCCGCGCCCGGTGCCACTTTCCGCTTCCCCTGCCCACGGATTCAGGTAGATCGTGTGCGGGCCAGGCGGCGAGTGCGGTGCGGATGGAGAGTCCGGGCCGGCTGGCGAGTTCGGGCCGGCTGGAGAGTTCCGGCCGGATGGGAAGTTCCGGCCGGATGGCGAGTTCTGGCCGACCTGTCCAACGGCGCGGCTGCCTGCCGCCCGCCGCAGCCATAGCCAGTTGGCCGCCCCGGCGCTCACCGCGGCGGCGACGCCGACCTCAAGGGTGGCGACCGCGGCGACCTGCCAGCCGGACGGGCCCACCACAGAAAGCCGCCCGTCGCCGAGCGGCCCGCCCGCGAATGCGGCAAGCGCTCCGGTGACGCAGCCTGCCAGCGCACCCGAGGCGAACCCCCATAGCGGGGCGGCCTCCACCGACGGCGACGGCGCGGCCCGTGCCATCAGGAACCCGCCGAAAGCCCCGGCCAGGAACGGCAGGGCCAGCACCGCGGCGGACAGCCAGGCCGGCAGCGCGCTGTGGTCGCCCGCGGGCAGCGCCGCCAGCAGCGGAAAGGCCGGCAGCGACCCCAGGGCGGATCCGGTCGGCGCCACTACCGTTCCCGTCCCGAACGCGAACCCCGGGCCGAGCATGAACGAGACCGCCCAGATGATCGCGTTCGGGACGTACGCGAGCTGCGCGAGCAGCAGCAGGACCGCGCCGACGAGACCGGGCGCAAGTGCCCCGTTTATCATCTCGAACGCGCCCAAGTGAACGGCAAGGGATGCGCCGGCCAGAATGCAGCCGGCCACGGCCAGGACCGCCAGCGCCCCGGTGCTGCCGAGGATCACCGAGCGGCAGCGCACCGACAGCAGGCCGGCCAGCTGCCGCCAGGGCGCCAGGGCGCGGGCGCCGCCGAGCCCGCCGGCCGCCAGCGCCAGCAGGAATCCGGCGATCACCGCTTGCGGCGGGGACGGCGTGACCAGCCGCGACGCGCTGGTGAGGGCCAGGGCGCCGGACACCAGGGCATAGGGAACGGCCAACGCGACCGCCGCGTAGCCGACGTGCCGGAGCCTAGCCACGCCCCCGTTGCGGACCACCCACCGCCCGGCCCGCCAGAGCAGAGCGCCCGGTAGCAGCACCAGGCCAAGCGGCAGCATGCCGATGCGGCCGGCCCCGTGCAGGGTGAATCCGACATGATGGCCGACCAGCCAGAGCGCGGCCGCGGTGCGCAGCACCCCGGTGAGGCCGATCCCGGCGTGCGGCGCCGCGATCCAGCCGACGAGCACGAGCAGGGTCAGCACCACCAGGCCGCTGCCCGCGGCCACTGCTGCCGCGATGGCGCCGGTCACTACCAGCGGGCGGGCCGCGCCGGAGGGCCGCGCGAGCGCAGTGTCCTGCGTCGCGCCGTGCTGGCCGGCGCCGTGCTGGCCGGCGCCGTCCCGCTGCGTGCCCAGAGCCGACGTCGTCACAAGGCCCAAGCCTGGCAAGGGGAGCGCCCGCCGGCGCGGAGGCGCGCCGGGGCGACGCCGCCGGGATTCGCCACCGTGACCGCGCCGGCCCGTGGCCACCGATGGCGCGACCCAGCACCGTGACGGCGACCCAGGGGGGTCAGCTGCCCTGCACGATCTCCCTGACCAGGCGAGCGGTACCGCTGGGCGTCCTGCCGACCCGGACCCCTACCTTCTCCAGCGCTTCCTTCTTGGCCTGGGCGGTGCCTGCCGATCCCGAGATGATGGCACCGGCGTGGCCCATCGTCCTGCCCTCTGGCGCGGTGAATCCGGCCACGTAGGCGACCACCGGCTTGGACACGCTGCGCTCGATGAAGGCCGCGGCGCGCTCCTCGGCGTCGCCGCCGATCTCCCCGATCATGACGATCGCATCGGTCTGCGGGTCGTCGGCGAAGGCGCGCAGGCAGTCGATGTGCGTCGTGCCGATCACCGGGTCACCGCCGATCCCGACGGCGGTGGAGAAGCCGACGTCACGCAGCTCGTACATCATCTGGTAGGTCAGCGTGCCCGATTTCGAGACCAGGCCGATCCGACCCTGCGTGGTGATGTCGGCCGGGATGATCCCCGCGTTCGACTTTCCCGGCGAGGCGATGCCCGGGCAGTTCGGGCCGACGATCCTGGTCACGTTCCCGTGCGCGGACGCGTGCGCCCAGAACACCGCCGTGTCGTGCACAGGAACGCCCTCGGTGATCACGATGACGAGCGGCATGCTCGCGTCGATCGCCTCGATCACCGCGTCCTTCGTGCCGGCCGGCGGCACGAACACCACCGACACGTCGGCGCCGGTGGCCGCCATGGCCTCGGCTACCGTGGCGAACACCGGTACCCCGCTGCCACCGAGATCGACCGTCTGGCCGGCTTTGCGGGGGTTGGTCCCGCCGACCACCTGCGTGCCGGCCGCGAGCATCCGCGTCCCGTGCCTGCGGCCCTCGGACCCGGTGATGCCCTGGACGATGACCCGGCTCTGCTCGGTCAGGAAGATCGCCATCTCATGCTCCAGTCGCGGCCGCTGCGGCCAGCTCGGCGGCACGCCGCGCCGCGTCGTCCATGGTCGCCACCTGCTCGACGACGCCGATGCCCGCCTCGTCCAGGATGCGCCTTCCCTCGGCGGCGTTGTTGCCGTCCAGCCGCACCACGATCGGGTGGCCGACCTGCTCGCCCCGCGCGCCGAGCATTCCGATGGCGGACACGATCCCGTTCGCGACCGCGTCGCAGGAGGTGATCCCGCCGAACACGTTGACGAGGACGCTGCGGACCGACGGGTCGGACAGCACGATCTCCAGGCCGTCCGCCATCACCTCCGCCGAGGCGCCGCCGCCGATGTCGAGGAAGTTGGCCGGGCGGACTCCGCCGAACGCCTCGCCCGCGTAGGCGACCACGTCCAGGGTGGACATGACCAGCCCGGCGCCGTTGCCGATGATGCCTACCTGGCCGTCGAGCTTGACGTAGTTGAGGTGCTTGGCCTTGGCCCGCGACTCCAGCGGGTCGGCCCCCTCGTTGTCGGCGAACCGGGCGTGCTGCTGCCGGAAGGCGGCGTTGTCGTCCAGGCTGACCTTTCCGTCGATGGCGATCACCTCGCCCTGGTCGGTCAGCGCCATCGGGTTGACCTCGACGAGGGTGGCGTCCTCGTCGGCGAACACTGCCCAGAGCCGCTCGGCCAGCACCGCGGCCTGCCCGGCGGCCTCGGGCGGCAGGCCGCCGGCCCGGACGATCTCGGCGGCCTTGGCGGCGTCCACCCCGGTCAGCGGGCTGACCGGGATCCGGGCCACCGCGCCGGGGTCGGTGTGCGCGACCTCCTCGATCTCCACGCCGCCCTGCACCGAGCAGATCGCCACGAAGGTCCGCGCCGAGCGGTCGAGCAGGAAGGAGAGGTAGTACTCCTGCGCGATGTCGCTGGCGCACGCGATGAGAACCTTGTGGACCGTGTGGCCGTTGATGTCCATGCCGAGGATCTGGCGTGCCTTGTCCTGCGTCTGCTGCGGCCCGTCGGCCAGCTTGACGCCGCCCGCCTTGCCCCGGCCGCCGGCCTTCACCTGGGCCTTGACCACCGTCACGGGCGCGCCATCGGCCGCGAAGCCCGCGGCGATCTCGCGGGCCTCCTCGGGCGAGCCGGCGACCCGGCCGCGCTGCACGGGTACTCCGTACTCCGCGAAGAGTTCCTTCGCCTGATACTCGAACAGGTCCACTCGGGTCCGTCCTTGTCCGCTGCCCGGCCCGCGCTCAGCGTGACCGGCGCGCGCTCAGCGTGACCGGCGCGCTGCGCGTGCGTCTGCCGTGGTCTGCGCAGGCAGCCTAGTGCGATCTGGCCCGCGAAGCCGAACTGGGTCACCGACGCAGCGGGGTAGAAGACGCAGCGGGCCAGCCGGCGCAGCGGGCTAGCCGACCGGCTCGACGCTGCCGAACTCCGACCGGACCCAGTCGACGATCTCGGAGGTCGAGGCGCCGGGCGTGAAGATCCTGGCCACGCCCAGCCGCTCGAGCTCGGCGATGTCGGCGTCCGGGATGATGCCGCCGCCGAACACCGTGATGTCGGTGGCATCACGCTCTTTGAGCAGTTCGAGTACCCGGCCGAACTGGGTCATGTGCGCGCCGGACAGGATCGACAGCCCGATCGCGTCGGCGTCCTCCTGCAGCGCGGCGGACACGATCTGCTCCGGGGTCTGGTGCAGCCCGGTGTAGATGACCTCCACCCCGGCATCACGCAGCGCCCTGGCGACGACCTTGGCGCCCCGGTCATGGCCGTCCAGGCCAGGTTTCGCGATGACCACCCGGATCCTGCTCATGACCACCCTCCTGCCCGCAGCCTAGCCCCGGAGCGCGGCCTCGGCCGCCCAGCTGCCTCAGAGCTTCTCGATCGGGGCATAACGCAGCACCAGGTGCTTGATCCCGTACTCCCCGCCGAAATCGATCTTGGCCTCGGGGTCGTCGCCATGCCCCTGCACCGACAGCACCCGGCCGAGCCCGTAGGAGTCGTGATTCACGTAGTCGCCAGGGGCCAGCGAGGGAACCGGGCGGTTGCCCGCCGCGTTCATCCCCGGCCGCCGGGCCAGCCGCTCCGAGGCCGGCGGCGCGGCCGCGCTCTCGTCCCGCCGCCACTGCACCAGAGCGGCCGGGACCTCGGTCAGGAACCTGGACTGCTTGTGGTAGGCAGGGCGGCCCCACCAGGCCCGCGCCACCGCCCGGGTGAGGTACAGCCGCTGCTGCGCCCGGGTGATCCCGACGTACGCGAGCCGCCGCTCCTCCTCCATCTCCCTGTCGTCGCCGATCGAGCGCTCGTGCGGGAAGACCTTCTCCTCCATGCCGGTGAGGAAGACCACGGGGAACTCCAGGCCCTTCGCGGTGTGCAGCGTCATCAGCGTGACCAGGCCGCCGTGGTCCTCGCCGTCGGGGATCTGGTCGGCGTCGGCGACCAGGGACACCTGCTCAAGGAAGTCGGGCAGCGTCCCGTCCGGGTGCTTGCCGTCGTACTCCCTGGCCACCGAGACGAGCTCGGTCAGGTTCTCGATCCGGCCCGCGTCCTGCAGGTCGGACGATTCCTGCAGCTCGGTCAGGTAGCCGGAGCGGTCGAGCACCGCCTCGGCGAGGTCGCCGACCGGGCTGCCGGCCACCGCCCTTTCCCGCAGCCCGCCGATGAGATCGTTGAAGGCCTCGATCGACCGGGCCGACCGGGCGGCCAGCCCCGGCACGTCCTGCGGCCGCGCGAGCGCCTGGGCGAACGTGATCCGGTCGCGATGCGCCAGCGCGGCGACGCACTCCTGCGCCCGGTCGCCGATCCCCCTGCGGGGCACGTTCAGCACCCGCCGCAGCGACACCTCGTCCGCGGGGTTGGCGATCAGCCGCAGGTACGCGAGCAGGTCGCGGACCTCCCTGCGCTCGTAGAACCGGACCCCGCCGACCACCTTGTAGGGCATCCCGGCCCGGATGAACACCTCCTCGAAGACCCTGGACTGCGCGTTGGTCCGGTAGAACACCGCGACCTGCCCGGGGGTGGCGTGGCCGGCGTCGGACAGCCGGTCGACCTCCTCGGCGACGAACGCCGCCTCGTCGTGCTCGCTGTCCGCGACGTACCCGACGATCGGCGGGCCGTCGCCCTGGTCGGACCACAGGCTCTTCGGCACCCGGCTGGCGTTGCGGGAGACCACGGCGTTGGCCGCGGCGAGGATGTTCTGCGTGGAGCGGTAGTTCTGCTCCAGCAGGATCACCCGGGCGCCGGCGAAATCGCGCTCGAACTCCTCGATGTTCCTGATCGTCGCGCCGCGGAAGGCGTAGATGGACTGGTCAGCGTCGCCGACCACGCACAGCTCGGCTGCCCCAGCGCGCCCCTCTCCGGCGAGTTCCCTGACCAGGACGTACTGCGCGTGGTTGGTGTCCTGGTACTCGTCCACGAGCACGTGCCTGAACCTGCTCCGGTACTCCTCGGCGACCTCGGGGAACGCCTGCAGCAGGTTGACCGTGACCATGATCAGGTCGTCGAAGTCCATCGCGCCTGCCGCTACCAGCCTGCGCTGGTACTCGGCGTACGCCTCCGCCAGGGCCTTCTGGCGGTACCCGGAGGCGCGGGCCGCGGCGGTCTCGTAGTCGACCAGGTCGTTCTTGAGGTTGGAGACCTGGCTGATCATCGCCTTCGGCGGGTGGTACTTGGCGTCAAGGTCGAGCTCGCGGCAGACCATCGCCATCAGCCGGCGGGAGTCGTCCTGGTCGTAGATCGAGAACGCCGGCGGGTAGCCGAACCGCCTGGCCTCCCTGCGCAGGATCCGGACGCAGGCCGAGTGGAACGTCAGCAGCCACATCGACCGCGCCCGTGAGCCGGTCAGCGCGGCGGCCCTGGCGGCCATCTCGCCAGCGGCCTTGTTGGTGAAGGTGATCGCCAGGATCTGGGCGGGCGAGACCTCACGCTCGGCCAGCAGGTAGGCGATCCGGTGGGTCAGCACCCGGGTCTTGCCCGAGCCGGCCCCGGCCACGATGAGCAGCGGGCTGCCCTCGTGCGTGACGGCAGCGCGCTGCTGCGGGTTCAGCCCGCCGGTGAGGGTGTCAACGGCCGTCGCGGTCACCCGCCCCAGCGTAGGCGCTGCCGCCGACGCCGGGGCACATGAGCACGCCGCGGCCGGCTACTCGTCCGGGACGAGCGTCGGCGTGGCCCTGGTCAGCGTCTGCTTCTTGAAGAACGGCGGCTGCTTGATCCGCAGGTAGATAAAGACCAGCAGGCCGATCAGCCAGGAGACAAACACGATGATGAAGACGCCGCCGATATGGACGTCAGTGCCGGGAATCGTGAACGTCGTGTACGACGCCTCGTACGGACTGGTGAGGTTGTAGTCCAGGTACAGGCTCCAGCCGCCGAGGAACCACAGCATCGCGCCGCCGAGCACGGGCAGGATGCCCTGCATCCACAGGTTGCGGGCGCTGCTGGTCAGGTTCTTCCGGTAGTACCAGGCGCAGGTGAAGCCGGTCAGGCCGTAGTAGGTCGCGATGAAGACGCCGCAGCTGGTGACCGCATCGGAGATCACGCTTCCGCCGGAGATGTAGTTCATGCCCGCGTACAGCAGGATCGAGATGCCGCCCATCACCAGCGTGGACACGGTCGGCGTGAGGTGCCGGCGGTGCATCTTGGCGAACGACTCCGGCAGCGCTCCGTAGGTTGCCATCGACAGGGTGGTTCTGGCGGTCGGCAGGATCGTGGTCTGGGTCGAGGCGGCCGCGGACGACAGCACCATGATCAGCAGCAGCCGGTAGAAGACATTGCCGACGGTGCCGGAACCGAAGACCGCGTGGCCGAGCACGGAGAGCACGTCGCTGGAGTTGTTCGGGTTCGCCAGCCCGATGCCCTTGGTCCCGATGCCCGCGAAGGACTGGGCGCCGAAGATCGCGATGCCGTAGGTGACGACCAGGATGAGGGTCGACAGGATGGCGGACCTGCCGGGCGTCTTCGCCGGGTCCTTGGTCTCCTCGTTCACCGACAGGGCGGTGTCCCAGCCCCAGTAGATGAAGACCATCAGGATCAACCCGGAGGCAAACGCGCTGAACGGCAGGCCGGCCGGGCTCAGCCAGGACCAGCTCGGGTGAATCGACAGCGACGGGTGGTTGCCGCTACCGACCCGGATCAGCGCGACGACCGACAACACCAGCAGCATGGTGATCTCGACCGAGAGCAGCGCCTTCTGGAAGTTCGCCGAGACCTCGATGCCGCGGTAGCAGATGTAGGTCATGAAGACGATCCACAAGATCCCGGTGAGCAGCACCCAGCTGCTGGCCGGGTTGTGGCCGATCCCGTTGGCGTTGAAGAGCAGGAAGATGTACTGCCCTGCGACCTGCGCCAGGCTCGCCATGACCAGCACGTCCGCGGCGACAATGGCCCAGCCGCCGGCCCAGCCGGTCTTCGGGCCGAACGCGCGGGTGGCCCAGGTAAAGGTCGTCCCGCAGTCGGGATCGGCTTTATTGAGCTCGCTGTAGCCGATGGACGTCAGGATCATCGGCACGAAAGCGAGGATCGCGACCAGCGGCGACTTGAGCCCGACGGCCACCACCACGAAGCCCAGCGTCGCGGCCAGGCTGTAGGCCGGCGCAACCGAGGCAGTCGCGATGACAGTGCTCGAGATCAGCCCTAGCGCGCCTGTTTTAAGCCCCTTGCCGACGGCTTCTTCCATCGGCTGCAGGTCTGACGCCGTGGTGGCCATGCTCACCCCTCCTGGCAGTGACCCGGCGCGCGCCGGGTCTGGCATGCGGGTGCGGCGATGCGGCCCGCACCGAGTGCGACGATTCGGGTACCAGGCATTACTTCGACGGCACCCCAGTGCGACGGTTCTAGCACGGATTATTCTCCCTGGGAACGATTTCGGTTGTAACAGCTATATTTCGCCACTAGTCCGGTAGTTCACGCCGGCCCACGGGCGATGCGGGCCACGGGGCTAGGATCGCCCGTATGCGCATCCTTCTGGTCGGTGCCGGCGGAGTTGGCACGGCGTTCGCCCGCATCGCCGCCCGCCGCAAGTTCGCCGAGCTCGTCATCGCCGATTACGACCTGGAAAGGGCGCAGCGCGCGGCCGGCGGCACGTCGCTCGCGCTGCAGCTCGACGCACGCGACGAGCGGCAGGTGGCCGCGCTGCTGGCGGCGCACTCCTGCGACGTGCTGATGAACGCGACCGACCCGCGCTTCGTGATGCCGCTCTACCGGGCCGCGCTGCGGGCCGGAACGGGCTACCTGGACATGGCGATGTCGCTGTCGCGCCCGGACCCGGACAAGCCCTACAGCGAGACCGGCGTCAAGCTCGGCGACGAGC
>Ga0302325_10025545_pt1 | contig 12276 bp, 21 predicted proteins | sample Palsa_T0_2_FD_201948 | JGI IMG/M metagenome (GOLD analysis project Ga0302325, IMG submission 201948) | Peat permafrost microbial communities from Stordalen Mire near Abisko, Sweden - Palsa_T0_2 | ecosystem: Environmental > Terrestrial > Soil > Palsa > Peat permafrost | place: Sweden: Abisko...
CAACGCTCGATTTCGCACGGCTAGCTTCGCCATCAAATGGCGCCACTCATACGATATCTGTCCAGTCGTAGCCGAAATTGCGTCCACCGCACGAACTGGGCCAATTTTGCGTTTATCAAACGAGTAGCCACGTGCTGTTGCCTCGGAATGCACTGCCGCAAGATAGGCGTTGATGGCAGAACGAGGCAATGCGTGCGCCTTAAAGCGCTCCAATTGCGGATGATGCCGATAGCCCCTGGTTTGCCCGCGCAGCACCGCGCGAGCCAGCAATGCTTCGCGCCAGAGCGCAATCAAGCCCTGCGTATCAAGGTATTGAGGATGGATCGTCCAGAGTCGCATGTTACTGATGTGTTTCAGTCGATCAGCAAGGCGCAGAGGCGCGACTGGTGCATAGGGCAAGGTCGCCGGTCAAAGGATTGGTTTTAGAAACATCCGGCCGTACGCGACGAACGCCATCAAGAGGCCCAGCACGCCGCTCATGATCATAGGCGTGACCTCGCGGTACTTGACGTGCACCCCGACGAACAGCAGGCTCTCGACCGCCAGCATCGTCGCAGCCAGGATGGTCAGCGTCGGCTGCCAATGGACCGCATCGGGAACAATGAGCCCGACCGTACATACAAGCTCCAGGATGCCCAGGGCCATCCAGACTTGCCGCGGCAATGCGCCAAAGGACGGGACGTCGTGGCTCACTTTGTCGAACATGAAGACCTTCATGACGCCCGACGATCCGTACAGGAGTGCGGCGAGGATCTGGAGGACCCACAACAGTATATTCATCGCGTACCCTTAATTCGGCGCCAGCCGACACCGCGTGTCCACTGCAACAGCCAGTATCACTCTTGGACACGCGAATTTCCAGCATATGCTAATCATCGATCCCCGCCGGTAGCGTCCCCAATCCGAACATCTGAGATCCAATTGCGCTTCCTACGCGCAAGACGCGAGTGTTGTTGCTCACCTTCAAAATCGGCAGGTTGCCGACGCAGCCGGGTAAAGTCGAAATTCTCAAATGTATTGACATTCACTACAGCGTAAAGCTGGTTATCAATGCTACTTGTGACAATCGGCACCGCGCCACAGCGGATGCAAACGTGAAATGTCGCGGTCTGCGTTCCAAATGCGTACTTCGAAACGTCGTCGATTTGTTGAAAGGTAACCGAAAGTCTCGCGTCCGGATTCGAAGTCCACACTCCTCCATGCTTGACGCAGAATGTGCAATTACACACGCGTGCGACGACTTCCGAGGGAACTCCCGGCCAGTCAAGTACGAAGGCTATATTTCCACAGTGACACTTGCCGTCGATAAACATGCGCCCTTCCTGAAAACTGCCTAACGACTTCATACTTCAGCATCAATTCTGGCGAATCATTTGAGAAGTGGATCTTGCCGACACCCAGGACTTTGACGTGCTTAGAAGCCGGGATCATTCGATCACCTCAAAGTGACGAGCGCGATCGTCATGCTCGACCATCATCGCCACGACCTTGGGTGGTACGACCGCCGCTTCAAGGTCCGGCCCAGAGAAGCGCGCAATGTCATCCAATGTCCGCCACCTTGTGACCACAAGGAATTCCGTCCCCTGATCGAGCCGGCGCGAGAGAATGGAGGCGCTGACGAAGCCTGGGAGTCGCCTGAGCGCGGGAAAGGTTTCCTCGCGAAGATGAGAAACGTAATTCATAGCTTGGTCCGGTAGCGCCAGACCCCGCCACTGCCTCGATATCACATGGACCTCCTGGTTAGCACGAAGGTTTGTCTACACAAAGTTGCGCGCGACTAGCTGCGTCCGCGACAATCATATGATGCCGCTCAGTCACGAGCTTAAGAAAGCGGTACTTCGCACGCCGTCCACACCGAAAAGGGACCGGAATCTCCGGCCCCCAATTTGCACCGGCCTTGACATCAGCCCACCGATTGCCCTCCTTCGTGTGGAAATGCATGAAGGGCATACGCTTGAGATAAAAAACCCCGTGAGATCGTTCCGAAATCCCTGGGAGCTTCCGCAATTCGCAGAATACGTCCTCAAGATCGAGAAGATCCTCCTGGCGAGCGTGCCCCACGCTAGTGCGTCTCTGCCTGTTAGCCCGTGAGGGACCTCGCTTATTGGCCTTGAGGAGGTTGCCAGAGTTCCACCTTGTTTCCCTCTGGATCAATGACCCAGCCAAACTTCCCAAATTCGGAGTCGTCAATCCTATCGATCACATTGCAGCCTTCATCCTTCAAGACCTTGACCAAGGTGCGCAGGTCTTCCACTCGGTAGTTGACCATGAACGGAGCAGAGCTCGGAGCAAAGTGATCGCTTTCTTGCGAATCGATGCACCAGGCCGTTGTGCCTGCAACCGGCTTGCCGTCGGCGTCGGTCCAATCGAAGGCAGCTCCGCCCCAGGCTTGGACATCAATTCCCAAGTGCCGCTTGTACCAAGCCTGCAGTGATGGAGCGTCTTTTGCCTTGAAGAAGATACCGCCGATGCCAGTGACTCGTTTCATGCGAACTCCAATATGCTGATGCTGGTGAGAAGAATATTTCAGCTGTGGCCTAACGGGGAAGTCGGTCGGCGTGCAGCTGCGCTGACCGAACTATAGCTACTTTATCTCGACCCATCGAATGAAGGTTAGACTGCACGAACCAGAGCTAGAATCGGTTTTCCGCTCGCAACTACGACCGGACTGCCTAAAGCCTTAATCATATCCCGAGGCAGATGCGCTCAATCAGAGATTCGATCCGAGAGATAAGACGCTCCCAGCGTTCCTGGATTTGCTCAGTGCGGTCCAAACCCTGGCTCTGGCGTTCGCGAAGTTCTCCGGTCCTTTGGTGCATTTCGAGTGTGCGAGCCCGAAGCTCCGTCATGCGTTCTTCGTGCTCCCGCCACATTCGCTGCCGATCTGCCAGCACACCGCCATAACTGGCCCGAAAGATGAGGGCCAAAACCACTGTGACAAGGACGAGGCTTCCACCAGTGATAAGAACCGCATCTGACAGCGACATGCAATCTCTCCACAGGTGTAACGTGCAATTTGAGCCGCGCGCGGCCGCGCAGTCCCACCCAAGGCGACTTCATCCCTAGTCATCGATTCCCTCCGACGACAAACGAAGACGATGCTGTTCGTACGCTCCAACGCAAGGTTAGACCTTACAGCCACCTAAAGATGAGGAATACAACTACTTGACCGCCAAACGCCGTACTCGCACATGCCAATATGATCCAGTTCAGTGGCACCTGAGGTAGCCGCACTACTGCAGCGGCCGCAAGTATCGTGGCAAGGACGGGTGCAATCACGGCAACCACCATGGCAGCAAGCATCACCATCCCAATTCCTGGGATACTCCTTATGTCGAAAAACGAAAAACGTATTACGAGAAACAACAACCAGACTGCCACCCATATCGCGAGGCAAACGATTGGCCCTGCTCGTAAAGAAAATTTCGTCATTCAGGGCAATCTAACGCGGGGCTGCGCCGGCCCACAATGAAGGTGGTTTAACCACATCATCGATGCCCTCCACGGCTTACAGAAGACCTAACGCCGCGTGTTCGCTCCATCCGATCGTTAGACGTCATTTGTCAACTAGGAAGAAGGAGGCTCTTAGCGGCACTTCCACCTTCCGGTTGTTGTCCTTCAGAGTTACGCGTACCACCCACTCTCCAGCGGGATCTCCGGGATCACCAACAAACGCAATGACAGGTTCCGACAAATACATCATTTGGGGATTCCCCTGCAATACCCCATTGAAGCAAACCAGATTACTTTGATTGGTGGAAACGCTTCCATCTGGCCTTACGACGTTGATGTCGCAGGCAACATTTGCTTCGTTAGCAGGATTAAGCTGAGGATTCGCAAAGAACATAAGTACGAAAACCTGCTTTCCACGTGCCACAGTCGTTGCCTGAGAGAACTTTGGCACGGTGCTCGATGGAGTTTCCCACTTGGCCTTCCAATCAGCATCCGAGGTGACAATTACCCATCCGCCAAATCCTTCTTGTGACTTTCGAGAGTCCGTGTCGGCCGCCGGGTGACCCTGCTGATCAAGCCAGCCGACCTGGGCCGAGGCAGTGAACGCCAGTAGAGCGAGCAACACCAAGGAAGCGACGCGTGATCTCATGACGTCAACCGTCCAAGTTGAGCGGCGCGTGGCCGCACATTGCTGACCGAAGGTACTTTATCCCAACGCATCGATTCCCTCCAACGCTTAGCGAAGATGACGCCGCGTGTCAGCTCCAACGCAAGTTTCTATTGGACCGGCAACACCACGGAGGTCGCCGGGTTCACCTCAACTTTACTTGCGAGCCTCGCGCCGAATCATGATCGCGAGGCAAGTTGCTGCTATGCATGCGACGATACTCATCCATGATGGAACATCATAGCCATCGATCGTTACCGTCCAACCAAGGATTACGCGCACGAGGTGTGTGATCGCAACCAGGACAAATATTACGCTAGCCACTAGCGTGAATGGTTTCATGATTTACCCCCAACAATCTACCAGCGCGGTGGCACACATTTATGGTTCGAGTCTAAGCGAAAGTTGAACGGCCGCGCGCAGATGCATGGGGGACACGCCACGGCATCATTTCCTCGATCCGGTTGTTCGGATGTTCGGCAATGCGGGCCAGCACATGTCGCAAATGACTCTCCGGATCGATCTCGTTGAGCTTAGCAGTGCCGATGAGACTATAGATCGCCGCAGCACGTTCGCCACCGCAGTCAGCGCCGGCAAATAGATAATTTTTGCGACCTAAGGCCATCACGTCATCCTGCCGGTGCCCAAGTTTCCGCGGTTGACGCTCGATTTCTCCACGGATCGATGCTTTGGCCGACGATTGCACTTTGCGACCCGCGGGCCGAGTGGGTACCATGCCCCCCATCCGGGACCACCGGATTGCAGGGCCCGAAGCGACCATTAGCAATCTGACATAATTCAATTGGGAGTCCACGTGAAACAACTCGCATTTTTACTGTGTCTTTCAGCGCCTTTCGCACTACCGTCGATTGCCCAGAACACCGATGAGCCAAACTCCGATGCGGACGCCGCGGTCATTCATCCGCGTCATCATACCGTCCCCAGAAGTTTGCGCCCGCACGAGGAAGTCTACGACTTCGCGGAGCAAGTCACGGTTTCGTACAACACGGGATGGGCCGGCTACGCGGTAACGGGGTCCGCCTTCACGTACGTTCAAGGTTCCTGGATCGTCAGCGCGGTCAACTGCACGGCGACTCCCAATACCGATTCATCGGAATGGGTGGGAATAGATGGATGGACTTCCGACACCGTGGAACAGGTCGGAACGGATGCCGATTGCCACGGCAAAACCCCCTATTATTATGTCTGGTACGAGTTCTATCCGCTCAATACAGTCGTAATCGACAGCGTCTCCATTGCCGCGGGCGACAAGTTCACGGCTTCGGTCACCTACGACGGCGATGACGCCTACACTGTAGCGATCACCAACGAGTCCACCGGCCAGAGTTTCAGCAAGGAAGTGAAGTTCAGTGGAGCCTACGGCAGCGGAGCTCCTCCGCGCAACTCCGCCGAATGGATCATGGAGATGGATGGCAACAGGCTTTCCGATTTCGGGGTCGATTCCTTCGGCACCGATTACACGGGCTACGCCAACAACACTGCAACCGATTCCTCGATATCGAATGAAGTAATCAGTGCCTATGGCGATGCCGTACAGAAGTCCATTACCACGAAGACCGGAACCAGCAGCTCCAAGGTGACCGCGCGACCGTCGTCGCTGGCTTCGGATGGTGCCAGCTTCACGGCGACGTGGAAATCCGAATGAAGTAGCGGGCGGAGGGTCGGTGTTGCGCTCGACAGTGGGAATGTGACCACGATGGAAGTGATTACGCCGCGTGACCCAGCAGATGCTGCGCACATTTGCGGAGGCGGGTGAATTGATCGCACACAACGTCCCAGTTCAGCGGCGCGCGCCCGAGTTGACCAGGCCGAAGCTACTTTATTCCAACTCATCGATTCCCTCCAACGACCAACGAAGACTAAGCCGTGCGTCCGCTCCAACGCAAGTTAGACGCCGCAGTCATTTCGTCATTTCCGAATTTATTTTGTACGCACGGCACACTTCGAACAATCTCTCCAATCCGAGTTTCAGGCCAATATCGAAATGGCCCTCCCGAAATGCGGGAATCATGGCCTCGTCAATGATTCGCTTGGCGTCAGAATCAGAGACATAGCGATTTATTCCGTCACCTAGCTCGATGCGGACAGCGTGGTCGTTAGAAACAACAGTCACAAGAATCCCGCTATCCAGACCCTTGCGGCCGAGCGCCCAAGCGCGAGCTAGCCGAAGGGAGAACGCTTCTATCGGTTCTCCGCCCAGCGACGATACCGTGAGGATGGCGATTTGATGGGTCGTCTCTCGTTCATAGCGCGCTAGGCTCGATTCGAGTTGCTCTCGGACTTTGGGCTGGAGTATACCGGCGTAGTCGTTGACTCGGCCCTGAAGAGTTGGCACATCGGCTGCCAATGCGATGCTCGCGTGGAGCAAACTAACCGCGATAAGAATTCGCGACATCATCGCGGTGAGTTCATCATGGCGTCTAACTCGCAGGTTGAGCGACGCGGGGCTTCGCTGGCGCAAACCGAAGCAGATTTATCTCAATCATCGACACCCTCCTTGGCTCACCGAAGAAGCCACCTCCGGGATCCTGCGTCGCTACCATCAGTACGAGCAGACGGTGGGTCGTGCGATTGCGCGCGCGGTTATCAAAGCTCAAATCCCGAAGAAAGTCAGCGCGCATACGCTGCGCCATTCGTTTGCGACGCACTTGCTCGACTCCGGTGTTGATATTCGCCGCATTCAGGAACTCCTGGGTCATATCGATGTGAGCGCGACGATGACTTACACGCACATGCTCGCCTCCTCGGCAGCCGGCACCGCGAGTCCTTTGGAATTGTTGCCGGACCTTGTCAACATGCGCGGCCGATCCACTGAGCATCACATTCGGGAGAACGCTTATCCGTACTCGGCGCAAGAGAGTTGGGAGCAAATTGGCCATTCCTACGCACAAATCAGACGATGTCCTATGGCCGCGAGCCCTGGGACTTGCGAGGCTATGGGCGTGCTCGCAGATGTTTTACAACCCTTAGGAGTACTCGAATGTCCAATGAAACTCAGAACCCCAATCGCGGTGGGTCAGGTCAGCAATCGCAGGGCGGATCGGATAACGATAAGAGTCGCCAGGCGGGGGACTCCAACAAGCAGAAGGATCAGCAGTCTCAAGGAGGCTCAAAGCCGGGCGGCTCCCAACCAGGCACCTCCCAGCCAGGCGGCTCCCAGCACGGTGGCTCGCAGCAGGGCGGCTCGGGCGGCGACATGAATCGCGATGCCGGGCGTAAGCCGGGGCAGGGATCGCAAAGCGGCAGCGGCTCGAAGCCGTAAATACTTGCCGCTGGAACTGCCGGGGAGCGATGACCTCTGTCCTCCCCGGCATTTGTAGGCGCCATCTGACGGGATTCGACGGATGGATACCCTAGTAACCGGGGCCACCCGGCATAAGCTAAGACATGGACGAGCCGCGCTTGTCTCACCGCGCCGCCCGCAGCATTCACCGCTAAGGCCGCACTTGGGCAACAAGGAAGAGCCTTTATGGTAGGCGACAAAATTTTTGGACGGCTGCAATGGCTAAAGTGAAGACCCCCGACCCGTTGGCGTCGCGACCGCGCGAGGCTCGGCCCGAAACTGGCACCCAGCTCAACGAACGCGTCGATGAGCTCGACGCGTTGGCCACCTTTCTGCACGCCGACATCGAGCGTTACAAGACCGCGATCGCCCGGCAGCTTCATGATGAGCTTGCGGGTTCGGTCATTGCTGCCATGATGGACGTGGCGTGGATCGAAGAGCGTGAATCCACTGTATCGCCGCCGGCCAAGATGCGATTCGCGCGAATCAAGGACAGCCTGCGTGAGGCAATTGGTTTGGCGCGCCGAATGGTCGAGGAACTGCGCCCCACCTTGCTCGACTCGATCGGGTTGTTTGCAGCGCTGAGTTGGCAGTTCAAGCGTGGTTGCGAGCGCGCCAAGGTCAGCTACATCGAGACATACCCTGGAACCGTGGCGGATATGGACATGAGCGCCTTGATTGCGCTGTTTAGAATTGCGCAGGAGGCTTTTAGCTTGTTGCTGCAGCATCAGGGGCTCTCGGAAATCCGCCTATCGGTCGAATCAATAGACAATGCCTTCGTCATGCGGTTGTCGGGCGATGGAACACCGCCGCCCACCAGCGTGCGCAATGCCGTGCTTTCCTCAATGTTTCATCGGGCCAGAAATATCGGCGGGAAATTATCGATCATGGTGCCCGCCACCGGCGGCTCCAGTTTTCAGGTGTCATTGCCGCAATCGCCACCGCAGGCCGAGCCTGTCGTGGGCCGGCACCTACAAGCTTCTGCGCCCAGCATCGCCGCAAATTCGGATGAGCCCCGCGTATAGAAAGCGCCCATGTTCGATAAATTTTCCGAAGCCATTGCGCAGGGTCTGCCGGGGGACCTCTGGGACTCCGCAAACCTGGCTGTGCGCAAGCTGCTGCATCGCGAACTGCCCACGTTCGAAGTCCGAAGTAGCGCATTCGAGTCCTTCGGGCGCATCCCGCCTCTATTTACGGCCGACGGCACTGGCGAATCGCCCCCTCTCGAATGGCTGAATGTGCCGGAAGGCGCGGCCTGCGTCGCGCTGATCGTCGAGGATGCTGATTCCGCGACGCCGCAGCCCTTGGTGCACGCAATTGCAGTGGTGGAAGGCGGCAATGGCTCACTCGGAGTAGGCGCACTCACACCCTCGGAGCGCAGCGCACAGGCCCCGAGCGCGGGCGCGGGCGCGGGCGAGAACCGGCTAACGGTCGGTCTCAACTCATTCCTGCGCCGTGCATGGTTGCCACCGGACCCGCCACCGGGACGCGGGGAACATCGCTATGTGTTCCAAATGTTCGCACTCGGGCCCGGGGCAGAGCTCCCGGGCGGACGCACGGCGCTGATCGAGGCAGTCATTGATCGGGGTCTGGCGGTTGGCTGGCTGGTCGGGGTTTATTCGCGCGAGCAGCCGGTGAAGCTGGATAACCTGGCCGAAGCAATGGATCTGCCAACCGACGCGCCAATGTTCGCGACCTGAGCGTCTCGCCTTGCCCGTACTCTCACCCGAACCCGGTTAGCCGGCATCGCCACCAGGAGGTTGGAGTGGCTTCGCCAGAGGGTCGGCCTGCAGCCGGCACATCGCCTCGCGCGGCAATTCGTCCAGCCCTTGAGCGCCGCGACCGATCTGGCTGAATAGCTTGCGGCGCATATTCGGTGTCCAGAAACTCCGGATGTGGTTGGCAATACCTGCGAGCGCCTCTTCGCGCTGCTGCGCCCGGAAGAAATTCCCGATGTCATTGGCCATCTGAACCAAATGCTGTGTGCCGCTCATGTTCGTCACCCATGTGCCGGAGCGTCCGGTCGCCCCACCCGGCTATGACCTTAGCCGCCTGCACCTCTTCGCGCTGTAGGCCAATCGCTCTAGCCCTACGCCACCGATTCCTACATTTGTTACGCTGCGCGGCGCCGCGCGCGTATTGACGCGGGCCGCGATCGCGAATTGACCCTGGAGGATGGCTTGGCCGCCCTGCTGTTCCGACTATCCAACCCCTTTACGGCCACGCACCAAGTCGTGGCCGATGAGATCGACGAATATGAGCACGTCAACAATACGGTGTATCTGCAATGGTTGGACCACATCGCGTGGGCCCACTCGGCAAAACTCGGCTTAAGCCTGGAGCGCTGCCTGGAGCTTCGGCGCGGCATGGCCGTGCGCCATGCTCGCACCGACTACCTGGAGGCGGCACGTGTTGATGACCATCTGGCGATCGGCACTTGGATCGTTGCCGGCGACGGCCGTCTACGCTGTACGCGTCGCTTCGACATCTTGCGGTTAAGCGACGGCAAGCGGGTATTGGAGGCTGAGATCGATTTCTTCTGCTTGAACCTCGATACGGGCAGGCCGTGCCGGTTCCCGCCGGAATTCATTCACAGCTACCGGCCGATTGCGCAAGTGGTGGCCGAATACGCACAACTACCGGCAACGCAGCGCCGCCTGGGGCGCTGGCCGCGCTGAGCGATGCGGATCAGTCGTCGTGATCCGAATGGCCGAGCCTAGACTGTAGGCCGGTCTGCATCTCCGCCACCAGATCACGAATCAGATCGAGCGCTTCACTGATTCTTTCGAGTCGCGCCGCGGCCTGCGTGGCGAGGCTGGCGGATTCGCGTGTCTGCGCATAGCTCAAAGCCCTGATGTTGATGAGCCGCAGATCCGCTTCAATCGCCATGAGGCGGTTGGCGATGACCTCGAGTGGCAGCAGTATCGCGAGCTGCGCACTTGCAGGGGATGTCTCTGTCACCGCTCCTCGCTTCTATTAACCATCATGCCCCTGGAAGCGCCGGCTCATTGTTCGAGATTTGAGCTTAGCACGGCCCGTAAAGGCCGCCGGTCACCGCCGGTCGCCGCCGGTCGCCGCCGGTCGCCGCCGGTCGCCGCCGGTTTAACATAGTCTGCCGGCGCCCGCCCTGACGATACCCGCGTTTTGGCAACCGGCATAGAATCTCAGCCCCCTCGACTCAAGGGACGGAGCGATGCGCACAAAAAGAACACTTAGCCTGAGCTTCGCCTACGCCGCGTACTTCGGCCTGGCCACTGTTGGATCTGCCGCAAATTACACGGCCTACGTCCCGGTCTGTTGCAACGCGAACTCGACCGTGTCGATTGTCGGCACCGCCAATAACCACATCGAAAAAGGCTTTACGGCGGGACCCGGAAGTTATGCGGTGGCCTTCCCGAAGCCCGGTATCGCCTGGGTCGCCAACGCCGACAACGACACCCTCTCGGTGGTGAATTTGTCGTCCGGTGCGCTGGAGAAGACTCTCCAGCTATCACTGCAGCCATGGTCGATCAAGGCAAGTCCCGATGGCACGCGGGTTTACGTGGTGACTGGAAACTTCACCGGCAACCTGAACCACTTCTCCTCGAGTCTATTGGCGTTCGATGTTCGCACCTACGCGAACGTAGGCTCAGTGACGCTGGCAAACGACGGGCTGGTCAATCCTGGGCTGGTGGTATCGCCCGACAATAGTACGGTGTATGCAACCCTCGACAGCCAGAATATCGCCGTCTACAACGTGGCGACTAATACTCTGACAGCCACTTGGCAGACCAGCCGAGCCTTGGTTTGGACCGCCACCGGAACGTTGACCCTGTCGGCCGACGGCACCACGCTGTACACAGCCGGCCAGCAGATCACCGCATTCGACACGGCGACGGGAACGGTTCGCGGCACCGTGAATCCTCCGGGCCCTGCGCGCAGCTATTCCTTTGCCGGCAGCGCGATCACCGCCGACGGTAGCACTCTCTATGCAACCTTCGCCGCGCAAGTCGGAGTTGGCGGCTATCTGGCAGTCATCGATGCGCCATCGCTGAGCGTGACGCAGTTCATCGACCTGGGCGCTGAACCTCAACAGCCCATCCTATCCGCGGATGGTTCCGCGCTATACGTGCCGGATGTGCTCGACTCCGTGGTGTATGTGGTGAATGCCGCCAACTTGACTTTGAGCACGAGCATTGCATTACTGGGAGGCATCGCCACGGCGACGTTGAGTTCCGATGGCGGCGCCTTGTACGTACCGAACTCATCCACGGCAGTCACACTCGCCGTCGACCCAAGCTCCCTTGCCGTCATCGGTTCGATCGGCGTCGGCGCGAGCCCAACTGCGCCCAGCGCCAGCGCCAACGGCCGCAGCATCTACGTCGGCGGCATCGGTACCAACAGCGTTTCACAGATCAGCGCGGCAACGAATCAGGTGGCGCGCGAATTCGCCAACAGTTCATCGAGTCCCTCAGTGACCGGGCCCGGCTCCCCCTCTCTCCTGGTGACGCCCAACGGTCGGCAGGTCTACCTCGGCACTGATCCTGGGCAATTTGTTGGCGCAATTCCCGTCATCGAGACGGCGACCGGCGTGGTGAGCGGCGTGACCTGTCCAAGCCAGTGCTTCATCGCGAACATGGTCTCCTCGCCGGACAGCAGCCGGGTCTACGTCTCCGGCCTGAGGCCCGTCGGGGACGACGACACCGCACCGATCTTCTACGTGATCAATACCGCAACCGAGAAAGCCATTGCACATTCGGCCGCGGCGAGCATCGGTCCGATGGCGGCCTCTCCGTCCGGCGGCTTCTTATATATAGCGACCTCGTCGGGCATTCAGATCTTCGACACCGCCAACAACACGGTGACAGAAACG
>Ga0302325_10025546_pt1 | contig 12276 bp, 8 predicted proteins | sample Palsa_T0_2_FD_201948 | JGI IMG/M metagenome (GOLD analysis project Ga0302325, IMG submission 201948) | Peat permafrost microbial communities from Stordalen Mire near Abisko, Sweden - Palsa_T0_2 | ecosystem: Environmental > Terrestrial > Soil > Palsa > Peat permafrost | place: Sweden: Abisko...
GGCGCGATCTTCCACATGCCGAGCATGATCGGGTAGTTCCACGGCGTGATCGCGGCTACGACCCCGAGCGGCTTGCGCTTGATTTCGATCTTGCTGTCCGGCGTGTCCATCAGAACCTCGGCGGGCAAATCGAGCATCGCCGTGTATCCGCACCACATCGAGGTCAGCATGATCTCCTGCGCCGCCTTGTCCAGCGGCTTGCCCTGCTCCTGCGTGAGCGTCCGCGCGAGACCCTCGGGCGGCTGCTGCAGCGCGGCCGCGCAATCCTGCAGAACTTTGCGCCGCGCGTTGACGTCCTTGCTCCACGCCGGAAACGCCTTCTGCGCCACGTTCATCGCCTGATCGAGCTCAGCCTTCGAGCAATCGGGAACCTCGGCGAAAATCTTTCCGGTGGCGGGATTGATCACGCCGGTGCTCTTCGACCCTTTCACCGACTTGCCGTCGATGGTCATCGTGTACCCAGCAGCCATATGCGTCTCCTTGTATTGGGGCGAGCGCTCGCAACGCTTCGTCTGCCTGATCAATTACAACGCCCGTCCAGCGCACGCAAACGCGCCCGGTGAGTCAGTTGGCTCGCGGCTGCAGTCGGACGGCCTCAGTACTCTTGCGTTGGAAAGTACGGCAGCAGCCCGGTTCCGGGATGACAATTGACGTATTCGAAAACCTGACTTGCTGCCGGCAACACCGAGACTTCATGCCACAGCTTCAGCTTGAGATTCGCCCCGTGCTCGCGCGCCATCACCAGGAACTTCGAGAAGATCGCCAGATGCGTGGGATGCGTCGAGGCCCATTTCTCCAGGTGCCCGAGAGTGAGGAAGTAGCCCAGTCCGAATGTCCTCTTCAATGCTGCGCCGTCGCGGTTCGTTTCCTCGGCGAAACGCAAATCGCAGCACCCGGTTTCGTCGGGATGGTCGCGCAGAAAGTTCATTCCCGCAACCAGCGCCGGCCGCACGGACTCGTTGTACTGATCCAGTTCTTCACCAGCGCACTCGGTCCAATCCTGCCCCGATCGAATAACCGCAAGATTCTCGGGAACCTTCACCTTAAGCCTGCGGTCGATCGTCGCCGTCGCTCCCAGTCGGGGCAGATGCTCGCCGTGGGCGCTGCGCAGCTCGTCATCGGCTGAAACCTGAATGCGATCGCGCATGCTGCCCCAATAGTTATGCTCGCGAATCGGCCCGACCACCAGACCACCCGCCTTCGCCACTCCGACCACGCTCTTGTGGGAGAAGAGGGTCTCGAAACGATCCGTCGGCACCGTGAGAATCTCGCGAAATCGCCCATCCCGATCGCTCAGGCGCGCGGAATCGTTCCACCACGCCTCGAAGCCCGATTGATCTTTCCATCTTTCGTAGCGCGCGGGATCGATCCAGTACGCCGACGTAATCAGATTGCGGCGTCCTGCACGATCGAAAAAGCCGGCGCTCTCGACGTTGTCCGGTGCGTCGCCGCATTCGAAGAAATCATTTACCCCAGGCCCGCGTTGTTCAGAAACGCCGGATTCAAACTGCGTCCCGAAGTACGCCATCACAACCGGCGTCGTCTGCTGCGAAAAGCTCGCTGCCCACGCTGCCGCACTTGGCTTCCAGTCCGGCGGCATATTCCGTGGCGACGGTGTAAGCGACACCAGCCCGCGTTGTTCGGTCCCATCTTTGCTCATGACAAACTTTCGCCGCGAATCAGTTTGACGTTTCCTCGCTGAGGCCCGCGACCTTCAACGCTTTTCGCTTCGCGCCCTTCAGGTCGTAGTACCTGCGCGTGACGATCCGCTGCGCGTAGAGTCCGCCGCCCGCTTGCACATTGGTGACGGCCTTCCATCCGCCATACGCATCAGCGGTGAGATCGCGAATCGCATGGAACAGCCGCGCGCGGTATTCGCCGTCGACGCCTTTGCTGGTGGCCATGTACTTGCGCACCAGCGGGCCCGTCACCTCATTTTCCAGATCGGCGACGCCCGGCGCAGTCAGGATCGATCCGCCTGAGATGTCATGCAGATGCCGCACCATAAGGTTGTAGTTCGCCGCGCCGTGATACTTGCCCGCGTTGGTGTAGAGCTCGTCGGGAAACGCGCCTTGCTCCGTAATCTGGCAGTTCGCGATCGCAGCCTCGAGCGCGGCGCGAATCAGAGTGGCATGGATGAGCATCTCGGAAATCTTCTCCTTTATATGCCCCTCCCCCGCCAGCCCATTGGCCTCGGCCACGAGTTGCGCGAAGCCGACCAGCTGATCGCCCTCCTCCGCCATCGCCGAGAGTCCGCCCAGCCGCTCCCAGAGCCCGAGTGAATGCGCGAAGACTGCAGCCTGCTGCACCGCACCGTCGAGAAAGATCCGCTCGTTCGGCACAAACACGTCGTCCAGGATCACGAATCCCTCGGGCATATGGATTTTTGCCGACACCGGGAACGTCCGCGTGTCGGGATGACGCGGCGCGAAAGTCGTGTCGATGATCTTCACGCCGGGCGAGTTCACCGGCACCGCGCAGCCTATCGCGTACGCCTCCTCGCCGGGCTTCATCGCTTTGGTCGGGATAACCATCAGCTCATGCGCCATCGACGCGCCCGTGATATGCAGCTTGGCGCCGCGAATCACGACGCCGTCGGCGCGCCGCTCGACCACCCGCGTGTACGCATCGGGATCGTCCTGCTTGCCGGGCGGCCGGCTGCGATCGCCCTTCGCATCCGTGATGCACTCGACGATGCGAATGTCGCGGCGCTGCGCGGCCTTCACGTAGGCGCGAATCCGCTCCGCATATTCCGGCAGTGTGTCCGCGATTCGCGTAGCCGCCGTCGTCAGCGTCATGATCGACTGGTAGGTCACGTTGGCTACGATGTCGGATTCCAGCAGCAGCGGAATCCGGTCGCGCAGCTCAGCCGCCGACCGCGGGATCGCCATCAACGGACTGACCGCGCCGGCCTCGGCCGAGTAGAACTGATCGTAACCGCTGGCGATTCGCGAGACGCATTCGCCGAGCAGCGGATGCGTAACGAGGTCGCGCACGCGCTCGCCTTCGAAATAGGTTTCGCGGTTGTCGTCGAGCGACTTCTTGTACTGCTGTCCCGTCATCATCGCGGTCATGCCTCCTTGAAGCGTGTTGCGGCCCAAGTCTCGCGCAGTCTTCGTAACTCTTCAAGGACGGTGGCCGCTAGCCTTGCCTGATCTTTCCGGCTGCTGCATTTGTTTATAGGGTCCGTTTCGTTTCCTCAGGACACGAGGGGTGCAAGCGTGTTGCGGCTGCAAAGATACATTCTGCCCGCGCTGTTCGCCTTATCGTTGATTCTCGGCAGCGCTCCGCCTTCGATGGCGGCGGCTGAATCGCAGTTCTTCGATGCCAAAGGCGTCAAGCTCCATTACCTCGTCGAAGGAACCGGCGAGCCTGTCGTCCTCATCCACGGAGCCAAGTCGAGTGCCCGGATGAATTGGGAATTGCCCGGCGTGATGGACGCGCTCGCCGGCGATCACCGCGTCATCGCGCTCGACCTGCCGGGCTACGGCGAATCCGACCAGCCGACCGACCCCGCGGACTACGGCCAAGCCTGGATCGAAGATCTCATCCTGTTGCTCGACCATCTGAAAATTGAGAAGGCGCACATCGTCGGCTACTCGATGGGCGGCGTGGTCGCTTTGAAATTCATCGCCGATCATCCCGACCGCGTTCTGTCGGGGACGCTCGGCGGAATGGGATGGTTGCGCGAGGGCAGCTTTCTTCAAAGGATGTGGGCGCGCTTGCCTGGTATCGGTGGCAAGGGCGTGGCCGATCTCGCTTTGACCGAAGAAGAATTGAAATCAATCCACGTCCCCGTCGAAATCCTGGTCGGCGATCGCGATCCAATGAGAAAGCTCTACGTGATTCCTTTGCAGAGTGTGCGCGCCGATTGGCCGGTCGTCGAAATTCAGGACGCCGGTCACATCACCTGCATCATGAAGCAGCAATTCAAAGACGAACTCGAGAAGTGGCTCGACCTGAATCGCCGGAAATAATCGGCTCTGCCCTGAACCGATTGTAACTCTCTCCGCCGCACAGTAACTGAGTATAACGCGCCCGCCGCAAGCTGTTCGCAATCAAACTTCATCGCGCCTTCACAGGAAACGCGCGCAAATTAATCTCGCACTCACAACCGAGTAATCAGCGCTCTCTATCTTCCCGACGCAACCGAAATTTTCTCGGTCGCTTCATCGAAACAGGGAGGAACAGGGGAATGCGAAAGAAAACTGCGCGATGCCTCGCGCTCGGCCTGGTGGGACTGCTGCTCCAGAATGGATCGGCCGCTGCCTTCAGCCCGCCGCCAGGCGGGCCTGCAACCGCAACACCGATCAAGCATCTGGTGGTAATTTTTCAGGAAAACGTTTCCTTCGATCACTATTTCGGCACTTATCCAGGCGCCGCCAACACCACCGGAGAACCAAAGTTCTTCGCGCAGCCCGGCACGCCCAACGTCAACGGGCTCACCGGTCCGCTCCTCACCGCCAACCCCAACTCGCTCAACCCCGAGAACGCACCGGGCGAGGTAAATCCGTTCCGGCTCGATCGCTCGCAGGCAGCGACCGCCGATCAGGATCACGATTACACGCCTGAGCAGATGGCCTTCGATCACGGCCTGATGGATCTTTTTCCGATTTCGGTCGGCACCGCTGGACCGCCTCCGGGCTCTGCCCCAGGCGACACCATCGGCCTGACGATGGGTTACTATGACGGCAACACCGTTACCGCATACTGGAATTACGCGCAGGCGTTTGCGATGAGCGACAATTCCTACGACACCAATTTCGGTCCTTCGACGCCCGGCGCGATCAATCTCATATCCGGTCAGACCAACGGCGTAGTGCAGAACATCGGCGGAACCGGCTCCGTAGTCGGCGACGGTTATGGTGGCTTGACGCTGAACGGTGACACCGACCCGGTCGGCGACGCTTGCTCCACCTCGAGTGAGATGGTCAGGTTCGGCGGCAAGAACATCGGCGACCTGTTGACCGCGGCCAACGTGAGCTGGGGATTCTTCGAGGGCGGTTTCAATCTGAGCATCGTCAATTCCAACGGCAGCACCGGATGCTCACGGAGTACGACCTCGACCGTAACCGGCGTAAAAAAGGCCGACTATATTCCCCATCATCAGCCGTTCCAGTACTACGCCTCGACCGCCAATCCGACCCATGCGCGACCGACTTCGGTTGCCATGATCGGGCAGAACGGCGATGCCGCCAATCACCAGTACGACACGGCTGATTTCTTCACAGCGGTTTCGGCTGGCAACTTTCCCGCCGTCAGCTTCCTCAAGGCTCCCGGCTTCCAGGACGGACACGCCGGCTACTCGGACCCGCTCGACGAGCAGACCTTCGTCGTCAACACCATCAACTTCCTCCAGCAACAGCAGGAGTGGAAGGATACGGCGGTGATCATTGCTTATGACGACTCCGACGGCTGGTACGATCATCAGATGAGCCCGATCACCAACCAGTCCACCACTGCCGACGACGTCCTCACCGACCCGGGTGCATGCGGCAACGGCGCGCTGGCGCTGCCGGGAATCGCAGCCGGCACTCTGCACGCGCAAGGCCGATGCGGCTACGGCCCGCGCCTGCCGTTGCTGGCGATTTCTCCGTGGGCGAAGAATAACTTCGTCGATCATACGCTGACCGATCAAAGCTCGATCACGCGCGCGATCGAAGACAACTGGCTCGGCGGCGAGCGCCTCGGCGGCGGCTCGTTCGACGCTATCGCCGGTTCTCTGGTGAACCTGTTCGATTTCAACCAGTTCCCGTACGGAAAATTGTTTCTCGATCCAACTTCCGGCGAGCCGGTTTATCCGCACTAGGCTTCGCCGCCAGACACAACGGGCGCGGGTCCAATCCTGCCCGCGCCCGTTAAATTTATGTTACCTGCGGCTCGCGCGTGGAGGTGTTGCAAGCCGTCGTTTATACTTCGCCGGCTCTGATCACTTGATCACCTGGCGGTTGAGTTGCGAATTTCGCGCCGGCAATTTCTAAGACGGACTGGCCTCGCAGGCGCGGCAATGCTGCTGCCGCTCTCCGCCTACGCCCACGACATGTCTTCGGTTGCGCCCATGCCGCTGGCGATCGATCCGGCCAGTCTCACGCCGTTCGTCGATCCTCTGCCGATTCCGCCGGTTCTCTCGCATACCGAACTTCGCCCCAGCCCTCTGAATTCACGCCTCGAGATTCCGTACTACCGCATCGCGATGCGCCAATGCGCGCAGAAACTGCATCGCGATCTCAAGCCCACCACGATGTGGGGTTATGGTGCCGGCGTTCCCGGCCCGCTCATCGAGACTGCCAGCGGCAAACCGCTGCTCATCGAATGGGCCAACGAGCTGCCCGCGAAGCACTTCCTGCCGATTGACTATCGACTGCATGGCGCGAAGGGACAGCCCGACGTTCGCGCCGTGGTCCACGTTCATGGCGCGAAAGCCCCACCCGAAAGTGACGGCTATCCCGAGGACTGGTATGTGCCAGGAAAATCGAAGACCTACTACTATCCCAACGATCAGCACGCCGCGACGCTCTGGTATCACGATCATGCTATGGGCATTAACCGGCTGAACATCTATGCCGGAATGTTCGGTCTCTACTTCATTCGTGACGAGGCCGAAACTGCGCTTGGTCTTCCCAGCGGCAAGTACGAAATCCCGCTTGCCATCTGCGATCGCATGATCGATTCGGGCGGCCAGCTCTTGTACCCCGTGTCAGGCAAGCCCAACGCGCCCTGGATTCCCGAATTCTTTGGCAACTTGACGCTGGTCAACGGAAAAATTCTGCCGTTCCTCGAAGTCGAGCCGCGCAAGTATCGCTTCCGCGTCCTCAACGCTTCGAACGCCCGCCACTTCCTGCTGTCGCTGTCGAATCAGGCGCACTTTCATCAGATAGGCAGTGACCAGGGACTGCTCGCCGCACCCGTCGCTCTCGACAACCTGTACCTCGCGCCTGCCGAGCGGGCAGACCTGGTAATCGATTTCAAGGATCATCGCGGCGATCGGATCGTGCTTAACGATAGCGCTCTTCCGATGATGCAGTTTCGCGTCTCTGCCGCGGCCTCACCCGATTCGAGTGCGATGCCCGCAAAGCTATCGACGATTCGAAGGACTCCCGAGTCCGAGTCAATCAAGACCCGCCTGCTGACGCTCAACGAGTACGACAACGAGGTCGGCGAGGCCATCCTCATGCTGCTGAACGCAACCTACTGGCATGATCCGGTCACTGAAAATCCGGTGCTCGACTCCACTGAGATTTGGAACCTGATCAATCTGACCGACGACTCGCACCCAATCCATCTTCACCTGGTGCGCTTCCAGATTCTGGATCGCCGCAAGTTCGACAAATTCTCGTACACCATCCACAAGACTCTGCGGTACACTGGTCCTGTCGTTCCACCGGATCCGAACGAGATGGGATGGAAAGACACGGTGCGCGCCGATCCCGCCATGGTTACGCGCATCATCGCGAAGTTCGAGGGCTATCCCGGCCGCTACGTTTGGCATTGTCACAATCTCGATCACGAAGACAACGAGATGATGCGTCCGTACGAAGTCATCACTGCTGCGTCGCAGCGCGGTGCCACAGTCACTCCACCACCAATGTGCATCGGCGGCAGCCTCGCGCAGCGCTGATTTTCCTGATCATAATTTTGCAACACAACGCTGACTTGCCTGTAAGCAGCGCGGCGTATACCTGCCCCTCGCAACGGACAGTAAAAGATCGATCAGGGGAGACCGCCGTGGCAGCTACCATCGAACGTGCGCTTCCATCTAGTGGCGCGATCAACGAAAAACTCGCCAGAAAGCCGGGCGCCGGTGGAATTATTATCTTCGGATTGATTCTCGCCGCGGGCTTGTTCTACGTCGCCACCCATCTCATTTCCGATCTCTCCGTCGAGCAGGCTACTTCGATCCGTCCGTACCTCATGCTCGTCGGCGCGCTCCTGATCGCGCTCGGCTTCGAGTTCGTCAACGGTTTCCACGACACCGCCAACGCGGTCGCCACTGTCATCTATACGCACTCGCTCGAGCCTCACATTGCGGTCGCATGGTCGGGAGTTTGCAACTTCGCCGGCGTGCTGATTTCGTCAGGCGCGGTTGCCTTCGGCATCCTGTCGCTGCTGCCGGTCGAATTGATCTTACAGGTCGGCAGCTCCGGCGGCTTTGCGATGGTCTTTGCGCTGCTGGTCGCCGCGATGATCTGGAATCTCGGAACCTGGTACCTCGGTCTTCCTGCCTCCAGCTCGCATACGCTCATCGGCTCGATCATCGGCGTCGGCATCGCCAACCAGCTGATGAACGCGAAGACCGGCACCAGCGGCGTCGATTGGGGACAGGCCGCCAACATCGGCAAGTCGTTGCTCTTTTCGCCGATAATAGGATTCGCGGTAGCCGCCGGTCTGCTGCTGCTCATGAAGGCGATGATCACGGACAAGCGCCTGTACGAGGCGCCTGAAGGGACCGAGCCTCCCCCCTTCTGGATTCGCGGCCTGCTGATTTTCACCTGCACCGCTGTCAGCTTCGCGCACGGCTCCAACGACGGTCAAAAGGGCATGGGTCTCATCATGCTCATCCTGATAGGTCTCGTGCCGACCGCCTACGCACTCAATCGCGCCGTGCCCGCGAGTGCTACCGCCGACTTTGTCGCGGTGTCCGCGCAGACCGTCGCGGTGCTCGACCAGCATGTCTCCAGGGATGCAGTCCTCGCCGGAGATCCCCGCGACGTCGTCGAGACCTACATCCGGACCAGGGATTTCACTCCGGACACGATGCTGGCGCTGCGCCAGATCGTCAACGACATCTCCAACGAACTGAGAATGTACAAGGCGATGGCCAATGTGCCTCCGATGTACGCCCGCAACTTCCGCAACGACATGTACCTCACCAGCGAAGCCTTTCGGCTGATGAAGAAGCAGAACAACCCGGCGTTCAACGAGGCTGATTGGACGGCGCTCGACAACTACAAGAAGCACATCGATCTCGCGACCAAGTTCATCCCCACCTGGGTCAAGGTCGCGGTCGCGATGGCGCTCGGCATGGGCACCATGGTCGGCTGGAAGCGAATCGTCGTCACCGTCGGCGAAAAGATCGGCAAGGATCACCTGACCTACGGACAAGGTGCTGCTGCCGAGATCACCGCGGCAGCGACGATTGCGGCGGCGGACTGGTACGGCCTTCCCGTCAGTACGACTCACGTACTCTCGTCCGGTGTCGCCGGTACGATGATGGCCAACAAGTCCGGCTTGCAACTCGACACCGTGCGCAACATCGCGATGGCGTGGATTCTGACGCTGCCCGCTTCGATCATGCTGGCGGCATTCCTGTTCTGGCTCTTCCGCCATGTTTTCTAAGCGTCATCGCCGTGCGCTGGAGTAAATAACAATGGCCTTCCCCTTCAAAAAAATCCTCGCTCCGGTTGACTTCGACCCAAGCTCGCTCATGGGTCTCGACCTCGCCGCGAAAGTGGCCAAACCCAACGACGGCACCGTCTTCGTCCTGCACATCGTGCCGGTGGATATGGACGTAAGCGGGATGCCCCAATATGTCGATCTCATCAAGCGCCAGGAGAACATCGATCACGACCAGCTGACCGCGATCGCTAAGCAGCATCTGGCAGATGTGAAATGGGAAATCCTCGATCGCATGGGCCCGCCTGCCGACGTTATCGCCGAGGTTGCGGCGAATATGTCGGCCGATTTGATCGTGATGGTCACGCACGGCCGCCGCGGACTGGCGCGCCTCGTCGAAGGCAGCATCGCCGAAAAAGTCTTGCGCGACGCGCCATGCCCCGTGCTGGCGGTCCGCCACGAACAATAGTTTTGGTCCTCGGCCACGCGACGGTCCTTACGTCAGGTCGTGCAAAAAGCAACAATGCATCCGATGCCTGACTTTGATTATGACCTCGCTGTCGTAGGCTCCGGACCTGCCGGCCATCATGCGGCGATCCAGGGCGCCAAGCTGCGCAAACGCGTCCTCATGATCGAGCGCAAGCCGCTGCTCGGCGGCATCTGCGTCAATGTCGGTACCATTCCGAGCAAGACGATGCGCGAAGCCATCATGTATCTCTCCGGCTATCGCGAGCACGCCATCTACGGCGATTCTTATCGCGTCAAGGAAAAAATCACCTTCCAGGATCTGCTGGTGCGGGTCGATCCGGTCGTGCGTCACGAAATAGACGTCCTGCGCCACCAGCTCTTGCGCAACGGTGTTGATCTCATGACCGCACGCGCGAGCTTCGTCGATCCCCATGTCCTTCACCTCGAAGACAAAGCGAGCGGTCTGCAAAGAAAAGTCTCCGCCTCGACCATCGTGCTGGCCGTCGGCACTCATGCGGCCCGTGACCCGCGCACCCCGCTCGACGGGCACTACATCTTTTCCAGCGACGACATGATGGAGCTCGACGAGCTCCCGCGCACCCTCGCGGTCATCGGCGCGGGCGTCATCGGCTGCGAGTATGCGAGCATGTTCGCCGCGCTGGGCGTCCGCGTAACGCTGATCGACATGCGCCCGCGGCTGCTCGACTTCGTCGACGCGGAAATAGTCGAAAGCCTGATCTACCATCTGCGCGAACGCCGCGTGACTCTCCGCCTCGCCGAGGAAGTTTCGTCCATCGAGCTGGTCCGTGAGAACGGCATGAATCGCGTCCGCACCCGCCTCGCCAGCGGCAAGGAGCTCATCACCGACAAAGCCTTGTCCAGCACCGGCCGCGTCGGCGCCACCAGCGATCTGAACCTCGCCGCCGCGGGCATCGCGACCGACGCGCGCGGCCGCCTGAAAACCAACGCGGACTACCAGACCTCCGTCAGTCACATTTATGCGGTCGGCGACGTGATCGGTTTTCCCAGTCTCGCCTCCACTTCCAAGGAGCAGGGCCGAATCGCCGTATGCCGTGCGTTCAAGGTCGCCGCGCATCACGCACCGGAATTGTTCCCCTACGGCATCTACACGATTCCCGAGATCTCGTTCGTCGGCGCCACCGAAGAGAGCCTGACCAGTAAGGGTGTGCCGTACGAAATCGGCAAAGCCGCCTACCGCGAAACCGCGCGCGGCCACATCGTCGGCGACAGCACCGGCGTCCTGAAGCTGCTGTTTCATCGCTCCACGCGCGAGCTGCTCGGCGTCCACATAATCGGCGACGGCGCCGTCGAGCTGGTTCACATTGGTCAGGCTGTAATGTCGCTCAAGGGCACCATCGACTATTTCGTCAATACGGTGTTCAACTATCCGACGCTGGCCGAATGCTACAAGAACGCTGCGCTGGACGGCATCAACCGCCTCAGCGCCTGAATTCGCCACCACGCTTGGGGATGAACTAGTTCAGCCTGCCGGCAACCGATTCGCCGTGCTAAACCTGGGGCATGGACATCAGTCTTGATTCCCACCAGTCGCCAAGCGCGCCCGAAATCAGGCGATACCAGACCGCATTTGAAATAATTTTTGACGGAACGAAGCTACCCTTGGTAGTGGCGCTGTCCCAGGACCACCACAGAGGGTATGAGTGCTCTTCCCGTGGATGGCTGCGCGACTTGTCTGCCGGAGGTTGACCTAAGATGCTTGCAACCGCGAAACGATTCCTGCAGGAGGTCTTCAGGGACTTTTCCAGAGACGAGTGCCCCTCAATGGCGGCGGCTCTGGCGTATGCGACGCTGTTCTCGCTGCCCTCGCTCCTGCTCATCGTCATTTATATCGCCGGCCTCGTGCTGGGTCCGCAGGCTGCCAGCGGACAAATCGAATCGAAGCTCAGCGGCGCGATGGGCCCTCAGGCCGCCGCCCAAATCCAGACGATGGTGAGCAACGTCGCTCAGAACCATGCCGGCGGATTGATTGCAACGGCGCTTGGATTCGTCGGCTTGTTAGTTTCCGCGACCAGCGTGCTGCTGCAACTTCAGCAGTCTCTCAACAAGGCATGGAAAGTAAGAGTGGTCGGCTCCGGCCTGAAGAACTTCGCGATGAAACGCGTGCGATCGATTCTGCTGCTGATAGGCGCCGGGATCCTCGCAATGGTTTCGGTCGCGGCCGGCTCGGCGATTTCGGCGCTCGCCAGAATGATACCTTTCCCCGGCGCCGCCCACGCCGGTGAACTCATCACGTCATTCATCATGTTCGCACTGGTCTTCGGCGCGATTCTGAAGGTGATGCCCGATGTCCATCTGCGCTGGAGCGATGTCTGGGTCGGCGGAGCCTTTATCGCCGTGCTCTTTGTAGTTGGTAAATTCCTGATAGGCATCTACCTCGGACACGCCAGCAAGGCCAGCGCCTACGGAGCCGCCGGCTCGCTCGCCGTCATCCTG
>Ga0302325_10025548_pt1 | contig 12275 bp, 6 predicted proteins | sample Palsa_T0_2_FD_201948 | JGI IMG/M metagenome (GOLD analysis project Ga0302325, IMG submission 201948) | Peat permafrost microbial communities from Stordalen Mire near Abisko, Sweden - Palsa_T0_2 | ecosystem: Environmental > Terrestrial > Soil > Palsa > Peat permafrost | place: Sweden: Abisko...
CCAGCCCGACGAATGGGCAATTCTTCCCCACCAACGCCAGCTTTACCTTAAAGGCCACGGCGCAAAACGCGGTGGGAGTTGGTTTTTATGTTGACGGTGTGCTATTGGGAACGACCACAGGAACGGGGCCGACGTTTGTTTTTCAAGTTCCGGCCGGGGTTATCGCGCCGGGCGGCCATGTTCTGGAAGCTGTGGCCGCGAACAGTGCGGGTATTACGGCTACTTCGGCCCCCGTCCAAATCACTTTGAACGTGCCGGGAACAGCTTTGATCGATTTCGATATTCTTAATACTTCCGCCGGAGCCGTGGGCGGAAAATTACTGGCCAATTATCTTGCCGCTTACGGAGTGACGATTGCAAATGTCACACTTGGAACTGCTATGGAGGCGGTGGACACAAACAGTTTCACCGGCAATACTCAGGTGCAAGCGCCATCCTCGCCTAATATTTTCACCCAAGCGGGGCTAAACCAGCCGGTGAGTTTTACCTTAAGCTTCGCCACGAATTTGCAGGCGTTTGGGTTTACGCGTGCCGGTCTGGCTTCGTCGTCGGGCCAGGCTTCGCATCCGCAATGGACAGCGACGGCTTTTGACGCCAACGGCACCGAATTGAGTTCGGTGACCGAGGGGCTGATTGTCAATGCCCCCAGCGTCCCGCAGCGGTCGTTTGTGCTGACCGGCAACGGCATCGCTTCCGTTCGTTTTGACTCCGACAATCAACAAACGGCCGCATTTACGGCTGTATTGCTCGATAATTTGCTTTTGGATTACAATTCCGTGACGCCCGCGCTTTCCGTCGCCTTGTCCGTAACCAGTCCGGCGACAAATGACATCGTCGCGCCGGCCGCGATAACGCTAAACGCCAGTGTTAACGACCAGTTGGGCGCCTCCTACACTGTTTCCTTTTATGCGGGGGCGAGTTTGTTGGGAACGGTAAGCAGCGCTCCCTACCAACTTACGGTGAACAACGTTTTGCCGGGCAATTACTCGTTGCAGGCGCGCGTTTTGGATCTGTCCAGCGGCATTTCCGCCCTATCCCCAGTGCTGCCTATTACAGTGCAACTCGAGGCCGATTCCACCTTGGTGAATTTTGACTCACTCAATACCGCTAAAGCTCCAGCCTCAACCGCGCCGGTGGAAAAATATCTTGCCGGTTTCGACATTACAGTGGCCGGCCTGAGCCCGGGCACAACGTTGACCGTGGACCGTCAGCAACATATCGCTGGTGGAGGTTTTGTGTTGGCTCCATCACAGCCGAATCTTTTGACGCAGACCGGGTCCAATGGACCGGTGCAATTCACTCTGCGTTTTGCTTCGTTGTTGAAGCAATTTGGATTCACCCGGCCGGAACTGCTAGCCAATCCGTTCGTAAGCCATCCTGCCTGGCAGGTCACCGCCTTCGACGGGTCGGGTGCTATCGTGCAGCAGGTGGGAGAGGCAGAAATTGACAGCTCCACCAACGTAGGAGCCCGGGAATTTTCCTTGAGCGAAGCCAATGGGCCGGGGATTGCGATGGTGCAATTTTCCTCGCGAGGAACCGGTTTGAATACTTTCAACGGGATGCTGTTGGATAATTTTATTTTGACAACGAATCCGGCGACGGCTCATTTTCCTCCGGCGGTGGGCATCACTTCGCCGGTTTCGGGATTGGCCTTGCCGAAGCCCCCGGCCCTCAACATTACGGCAGCGGCCTACGATGCGGCTGGCATTGCGGGCGTAAGTTTTTATAACAGAGGCGGCTTGATCGGAACAGCCACAACAAGCCCTTACTCATTCCAATTGGTCAGACCGAGACCTGGCAGCTACGTGCTGACAGCCGTGGCCTTGAATACGTTGGGACTTTCCTGGACTTCGGCCGTCGTCAACGTCCTCATCCAACCACAGGGTTCGCAGTTTGCCATCGTAACCCCGCCGGCCAGCCAGTCCGTGCCTGCAGGGGGTAGCGCCACGTTTTCGGTGGTCACGACAGGGGCGGCCTCGCCAACGTATCAATGGTATTTCGACGGCTCTTTCCCGATTACCGGCGCCACAGCCTCCACGCTGGTCGTGGGTCCTGGCATTATCTCCAGAAAACAAGGAGATTACACCGTCGCCGTGACCTCTCAGGGCGTAACTCTAACCAGCGCTCCTCCAGCATATTTGACCGTTATTCCTCCCCCGACCATCGCGACTCAGCCGGAAGGCACAAACGTCCAGTCTGGCACGGATGTTAACCTAAGCGTGGTAGGGGGCAGCGGTGGACCTTTCACTTACCAATGGCTCTTAAATGGAAACAGTATTCCGGGAGCGACGGCCAGTTCTTACCTCATTCCTTTGGCGCAACCGCGCCAGTCGGGTAATTATCAGGTTGTAGTCGCCAATCAAGCCGCCTCCACTCTGAGCACGATCGCGCCCGTCATCGTGGAGACAGTCGTGACTGTTCCCGAAACGAATATCACTTTTGAAACGCGCGCGGCCATTAATCCTTTGCTGGGGCCGATTTCCGACAGCAACGACTTGGCGTCGGTCGAAAAAGGCGCGCCTTTGCCAGACGGCGTGCCAGGCGGCAATTCCATTTGGTTCAAGTGGACACCGGCCTTTACCGGCACTGTAACATTGACAACTCAGGGAAGCGATTTTGACACGGTCATGGCCGTCTATACGGGGACCGCCCTCAGTAATCTCAAGGCGGTGGCGGCGGATGACGATTCGGGCGGCTATTTGACCAGCTTGGTGACCTTCAATGTCACTGCGGGAACCACATACGCAATCGCCGTCGATGGCCATCAAGGCAAGTCGGGGCGCGTCGTGCTGGGGCTGCCGGGTGGAAGCGGCTACCGGATTCTGAACCCGACGTCAGGGGACAGCGTGCCGGTGATTTTGAAAAACCCGGTCAGTCAAACCGTCGCGCCGGGCGCGACGGCCAATTTGAGTGTGCTGTTTTCCAGCGCCACGCCCTCGGCTTGCCAATGGAATTTTCAGGGAGTGCCCATTCATGGCGCTACCGGCTCCACTTTGCAGATTCAGCATCTTCACCCCGGGTCTGTCGGTTTGTACAATGTCCTGGTGGCTAATACCGTGGGTTCGGTGCTAAGCGAGCCCGCGAGCGTTCAGATATCGGCCAATGTGGGTGGCAAGGTGGTATCGACGGGCAGCAAATTTGTGACCACGTCCAATACGAGTTCGCCGGCGGATCTGGCCACGGTGCTTCGCCCCTACGATCTCGGAGGCGATACGGCAGGTTTCAGCGTGTCGCAAGTTTTCAGCACGGTTGGCGCCAGCAGCGAGCCTGGCGAGCCGCAGCCTTGCGGGCAGGTGGGCGGAGCGTCGCAATGGTTTGTTTACACCGCGCCGGGCAACGGCATGATGCAAATCAACACGGACGGAAGCACTTTCAATACTCTTCTTGGCGTTTATACTGGTTCCGGAACCAGCTTTGCCAGCCTCGACGAAGTGGGGTGCGGCTACTCCACGAATTATGCATCAGAAGGACAACCCAGCGTGGTCCTTCCTAACGTCGCCAAAGGGACGACGTTTTTTATCTTGCTCGAGGGTTTTCAAGGCGCCAGCGGGGTGGCGCAATTGCAAATCGGCTTAGGGCAGCCTTTGTCCTTCCGCACCACTCCAACGAGTCAGTTGGTGACGGCTGGAGCCAACGCCACTTTCACCGCGACTGCCATCGGCGGAACGCCTCTTTCGTATCAATGGCAGTTGAATGGGGCCAATTTGGCAGGCGCGACCAAATCAAGCTACATCGTGACAGCGGCGCAAAACAGCCAGGTCGGCAACTATACAGTCGTTGCGAGTAATATCATTGGAGCCATCACCAGCACGCCGCCTGCGGAGTTGACGGTGCAGTTTGCGCCTGCGATTGTGGCCGGGCCGTCGAACGTGACGGTCGCGCTCGGACAATCCGCCAAGTTCTCGGTCGAGGCTGTGGGTGTCAATGTGAGGACTAATCCTTTCGTCTGCCAATGGTATTTCAACGGTCTGCCAATACCCAAAGCAACCGGTCTTAGCTTGTTGTTGTCGCCAACGCGCTGGACCAACATCGGCAGCTACTACGTTGTTGTCTCAAATAGCTACGGCTCGGTTATCAGTGCCCCGGCCACGCTCAACTTAGTGGACAAGGTTGCTCCTAAAGTCGTCATCACGTCGCCTGTGACGGCGGTGACAAATGCCAATATGGTAACCGTGGCTGGAACGGCATCCGATCTAGTCGGCGTCACGAATGTGCAGGTGGAAGTCGGCACCAATGGCTACCAAAACGCCGCTGGGACAAATAATTGGACGATTCAGGTTGCGCTGACTTCGGGGGTTAATGTCATTAGCGCCCGCAGTTTTAACGTGTCGGGTGTCGTCTCGGTTGTAGCCAAGCGCAACATTACTTACAATTCAGGGTCCTCCATCCGCGAGCCTCTGGCCCGGAGGACGGTCCGTTCAATTTTGCCAAATGCTTCGACCTACAGTGGCTTGTTTTATCCTAATACGGGAGCAAGCCTGGCCAGTTCCGGCTTTTTCACCGCGACTATCGCCAGTGGCGGATCAGGCATGTTCAGCGCTGACATTCTGCTCGACGGCGGGAGTTATCCTTTTGTTGGGAAATTTGACTCCTCAGGCAACGCCGAATGTACGGTGCCGCGAACGGGCAAGACGCCGCTTAAGGTCTCGCTGGATTTCGATTCGTCGAGCAATCAAATCACCGGTGGCATAACTAGTGGAGATTGGCGTTCTGTTTTGCGCGCCAGCCGCGCGCTTTTTGATTCTGCGACGGCCAATGTTGCGGGACAATTTGCTTTGGTCGTGCCGTCGGGGGCCGCCGCGCCTGCGGGCTATTTATCCATTACGAATACTGCGGGCGGGACAGCTTTAGTCACAGGAACCCTCGCTGACGGCGCGGACATTTTCCGGGCGGCAACGAAAGTTCAAGGCCCAGCCATACCCTTTTACACGCCGCTTTACTCGGGACAGGGATTATTCCTGGGATGGATTACTTTCACAAACTCACCGGCGTGGGCGAATCCTGGTCCGGCGATTTGGATTGGTCCTGGATTCACGAACCTGACGGATATTATCGTCAAATAAGTCCCTTGGTCGCCCGTCAAGAAAAGGGACAAAAATATTTGTCCTATTTGGCCGCGCTTATTCGTCCTATCTTTAATGACAGCAAAAAGAAAGACATCACTATGAGCAAATCGAAAAAGGCTAAAGCTTCCAGCATTGTTTGGTTTGAAATCCCGGTGGACAAACCCGAGCGCGCACAGAAATTCTACGCCGGAATGTTCGGCTGGAAGATCAATCCCTTCCCAGGGACGACGGATTATTGGCATATTGACACGGGCGGCGGCGAGGACACGCCTGACGGCGGAATGTTGACCCGTAAACATGAAACCCAGCCGATCACTACCTACGTCAGTGTGGCTTCAGTAACCAAAGCCACGGCGAAGGTTAAAAAACTTGGTGGGACTATTTGCAAACCCAAGACCGCCGTGCCGACAATGGGCTATTTCGCCATTTGCCGTGACACGGAAAATAATGAATTCGCCCTTTGGGAAATGAATGCGAAGGCAAAATAAATGTCCGAAGCGTCCTGGGTCATTCGTCATATAATTGAAGAGGAACATCTAAACAATAAATCGAAAGGAAAACAAAAACATGAGTATTGAATCGAATATCGGATACATGCTGATATTCCGCGGCACAAATTGGAGCAACGGCCTTTCCGCGGAGGAAACGCAACAGGTCGTCGGTCAATGGATGAATTGGTTCACCCATTTGTCCGAGCAGGGGAAAGTGACGGGGGGAAATCCGCTCGAGTCGAAAGGCAAAATTGTTTCCGGCAAAGGCGGACGAGTCGTGGCCGACGGACCCTTTGCGGAGTCCAAAGAGGCGATTGGTGGTTACTTCATGCTGAATGTGGAGACCATGGACGAAGCCGTGGCCATCGCCCAGGGATGCCCTGGACTTTCATACGGCGTGAAGGTCGAAGTTCGCCCTGTTATGGAAAGATGTCCGGTCTCCAGCAAGGAAGTGTCTGAACAGGAGTTCGCGGAAAAGGTGGCGTAACAGTCGCGAGAAAATCCGAGCTTGGGCACGATTGTTGCCGAGTTGTTGTGGAGCAGACCGTAACAACTCGGCAATTGGGTTCAACCGATTCTTCCCAAGATCATGAAAACCAGGATACAAAAAATTACTCCTTTCCTGTGGTTCAATGACCAAGCCGAGGAAGCCGTCAATTTCTACGTCTCAATTTTTGAGAACGCGAAAGTTCTCCGCGTGGCGCGCTATACCGAAGCATCAGCAAAAGCCTCCGGGAGGCCAAAGGATTCCGTCATGACGGTGCAATTCCAACTTGCAGGTCAGGAGTTTGTCGCGTTGAACGGCGGCCGGCATTTTAAATTCACCGAGGCCATTTCATTGGTCGTAAATTGTGAAACGCAGAAGGAGCTGGATAAATTCTGGAACAAGCTGTCCGCCGGCGGTGAAAAATCGTGCTGCGGCTGGCTAAAGGACAAATACGGAGTTTCATGGCAGATCGTGCCTGCAAACTTGCACGATCTTCTGACGGGCGACGGCGGTCGGAATACGGAGCGCGTCATGCAGGCCGTGCTGCAAATGGATAAATTGGACATCAAAGCCTTGAAGCAGGCCTACGCGAGTAAAAATTGATATCCCCAGATTCCAGCACAACGGCGCCACCCAAAGTGTCCCAGGTGGTGGAGCACCTTTTCCGTCATGAAGGCGGCAAAATGGTGGCCACGCTAACGAGAATTTTCGGGACCGAGCACCTGACTTTAGCCGAAGACGTGGTGCAAGAGGCTTTGGCCCGCGCTTTGCAGACATGGCCGTTTTACGGCGTGCCGGCGAATCCTGCTGCCTGGATCATGCGCGCCTCCCGCAACCTGGCCCTGGATGTGGTAAGGCGCAAAAAAGTCTTTCGTGAAAAGGAGGCTGAGATTATTCGACTGACCGAGGAGGAAAATTCCACGCCGCAATTTGGAGTCTCCTTGGATCAAGCCATAACGGACGACCGTTTGCGGATGATGTTCGTTTGCTGTCATCCACGCATTCCGCAAGATGCGCAAGTGGCCCTGGCGCTGAAAACACTTTGCGGTTTTAGCGTGGCGGAAATAGCCCGCGGCTTCTTGATGAGCGAAGCGGCTGTCGCCAAGCGGTTGACTCGGGCGAAACAATACATTCGAGAAGCCAGAATACCTTTTGAAATTCCCAGTGAAGAGAATTTGGCCAGCCGACTGGACGGTGTTTTGCAGTCACTCTATTTGTTGTTCAACGAGGGCTACAAAGCGACCAGCGGCAACAAATTGATTCGCGAAGATGTGTGCCACGAGGCGATTCGCCTGACGCGCTTGCTGGCCGGGCATAACGTCGGCAATCAGCCCAAAACCCACGCGCTCTTGGCCTTGATGCTCATCAACACCGCCCGTTTGCCGGCTCGCCTGGATGGAGCGGGCAACTTGCTTCGCCTTCAGGAACAGGACCGGAGCCGCTGGGATCAACCTATGATCGCGAGCGGCATGTTTCATCTCGCGCGATCTGCTGCGGGCGGGGAAATTACGAAATATCATTTGGAGGCTGGAATTGCCGCCTGCCACTGCGCGGCCAAAGATTATGCCACCACGGAGTGGTCACAAATTCTGAATTTGTACAACCGGCTCATCGAATTTGACGAGTCGCCCATTGCGGCCTTAAACCGCGCCGTTGCGCTGGCGGAGGTGCATGGTCCGCAAGCGGGGATAGAAGCCGTGCAAGAAATTCGAGACCTTTCATCGCTCGATTCTTATCATCTTCTTTATGCTGTCCTCGGTGAATTGGAGTCGCGCCTGAATCATGCGGAAGCCGCGGCGGCTTACTTTCGCAAATCCCTGCAACTCGCGGAAATCGAATCCGAGCAGGCGTTTCTATCTAAACGCCTCCAAACATGTGAGAGTCAAACAAAAGCTGGGAAGGAAGTTACGTCTAGAAGTTAGTCCGTGACTTGACTGTAATACCACTGGCAGGATTTTGAGGGAGTGATCTTGAGGATGCTGTCCAACCTTGCCAAGCGCAGCTAACTGCACTTCGAACGAAGGCTGGTGGAGCCGAGGGGAGTCGAACCCCTACCTTCTCATTGCGAACGAGACGTTCTGTCCAGTAAGTAAATGCGACTGTCTTGGCCCTCCCTCGTTACCTCTCTCTCAATTCTTACCTTCAAATTCGAGCGCCGGATAATGCGCCAGTTTTGAGTTTTCAAAAGCCAATGGAGATGGTATGTCAACTGCTGATTTATGATCGCGTCGTCCCAAAAAGCAAAATTGGTTGGCGCATCGCGGCGGTTATCGGCGATTAGCAAATCGTCCAATCAGAATTCAAGCCGGTCGTGGAGTTGAGCGTGGTAAACTTCAAAACTGATCACCCCATGCCCTACAGCCCAACACGTGCTCTCGAACTCCTTCGCCTCGGAACGCAAAACCCGAGCGCGGCGTTTCACGATGGCCAGGAAGATGCGATCCAGCATGTGGTGGGTGGGTGCGGTCGGCTGCTGGTGGTTCAGAAAACAGGGTGGGGAAAGAGCGCAGTCTATTTCATCGCTACCAAACTGCTGCGCGAAGAGGGGATGGGGCCGGCCATCTTGATCTCACCATTGCTTGCGCTGATGCGGAATCAAATTGCAGCGGCAGAGCGGATGGGCGTTCGTGCTGTCACCATCAACCGCGAGAACCAAGCGCAGTGGCGATTGGTAGAAGCGGCGCTAACGCGAAACGAAGTCGATATTCTGCTGATTTCGCCGGAGCGTCTGGCCAACGAACATTTCCGCACGGAGGTGCTTGCGTCGATCGCCGGAAAAATTTCGCTGCTGGTCGTCGATGAGGCGCACTGCATCTCGGATTGGGGTCATGACTTCCGTCCACATTACCGTTTTATCGAGCGCATTCTGCGCACGATGCCCGCGAATCTCCGTGTGTTGGCGACCACGGCTACGGCGAACGATCGGGTGCTCGCTGACTTGGAGACGGTTTTGGGGCCGAATCTCACCGTGTCGCGAGGAGGATTGGGCAGGCCGTCGCTGCTTCTGCAGACGATGAGGATCCCGAGCCAAGTGGCGCGCATGGCATGGTTGGCGACCCATCTGCCGAACCTGGAAGGTAGCGGCATTATCTACACACTGACGGTTCGTGATTCGGTGCAGATCGCGGGGTGGCTGCAATCGCGCGGAATACTTGCGGAAGCCTATACCGGCGAAACCGGTGAACGGCGCGTGGAACTGGAGAACTCACTGCTACAGAACCGGGTGAAGGTGTTGGTAGCGACGACGGCGCTGGGAATGGGCTTCGACAAGCCTGATCTTGCCTTCGTGATTCATTACCAGACGCCGGGGTCAGTGGTGGCCTATTACCAGCAGGTGGGGCGCGCCGGCAGGGCGTTAGATGCTGCCCACGGTGTTCTGTTGAGTGGCACTGAGGAAACCGACATCACAGATTTTTTCATCGAGAGCGCTTTTCCTTCGCGTGATGAAGTGGCTGGAGTTCTGGCAGCCCTGCAAAATGCACCCGAGGGTCTTTCCATCAATGAACTTCTGCCGCTGGTGAACGCACGTCCCGGACGGATCGACAAGGCGCTGCAACTGATGTCGCTGGAATCGCCGGCGCCGATTGTAAAGGAAGGTAGCAAGTGGAGGCTCACTGTCGCCAATTTGACGGAGGCTTTTTGGGAGAGGGCAGAACGTCTCACCGCCTTGCGCCATGAAGAGCAACGACAGATGCAGGAGTATGTGGGGCTGGCAGAGGGGCATATGGAATACCTGATCCACGCTTTGGATGGAGCGGTCGGCGAACATCAACCGCCGCCCCTCGCTCCACTGCCGGCAACATTCGACCAAGGAATCGAGCGCGAAGCGCTTACATATTTGCGCCGCACAAGCTTTCCGCTGGAGCCGCGCCGTCGATGGCCGGGCGGCGGATTGCCGCGCCTGAATGTTAGTGGTAAAATTGCTGAAACTTTCCAGGCACAAGCAGGACGGATCTTGTGCGTCTGGAACGATGCGGGCTGGGGAGCTTTGGTCCGGCAAGGTAAATCCAGAGATGGGCGATTTGCGGATCAACTCGTGGAGGCCAGCGCGGCCATGGTTCGAAGCTGGGCTCCGCAGCCAGCACCCGCATGGGTGACCTGCATTCCTTCACGCAACCATCCGAATCTGGTGCCGGACTTCGCGCGTCGTCTGGCTGCCGCCCTGAGCCTCATGTTTCATCCGGTTCTTGAAAAGACCGATGACCGGCCAGCCCAGAAGGACATGGCCAACAGCAGCCAGCAGGCACGCAACGTGGACGGCGCTTTGGCCGTTCGCGGGCAGATGCCGACTGGCCCAGTGCTGCTTGTAGATGACATGGTGGATTCAAAGTGGACTTTGACAGTTGCCGCTTATCTTTTAACCTCCAACGGCAGTGGGCCGGTGTATCCTTTGGCACTGGCCTCAACTGCAAACTCTGACGAATGATCGAACCTCTCACACCAAACACGCAGGCAATCCTGCTGCTGACGGCTCCTCTGATTGCCGGACGCGGTGATACCTCGCGCGATCTCCTCACTCTAAGCGAATACAATCGGCTCGCACTCATTCTGCGCCAAAAGCAGAAGCAGCCTGCGGATTTGATTGCGCCGGATGCGCAAGTGTTGATTGAACTTTGCTCGCAGCCGTTTGGACGGGCACGTCTGGATGCGCTGCTGGGGCGCGGGTTTTTGCTCAGTCAAGCGGTCGAGCGATGGAATGCTCGGGCGATCTGGATAATCAGCCGCGCGGATTCTCGTTACCCCAAGCGGTTGAAAGCACGGCTCAAGGAAGATGCACCTCCGCTACTTTATGGGTGCGGCGATATTGCTTTGCTGGAAAAAGGCGGGCTGGCGGTGATCGGCTCTCGCCATGTGGATGATGAACTCCTCTATTTCACTGAAAACGTTGGGCGACTGAGCGCCGAGGCTCATCGCAACGTCGTGTCAGGTGGAGCAAAAGGAATCGACAGGGCAGCAATGCATGGTGCTCTGATGGCGGGCGGCACTGTGGCTGGCGTGATGGCGGACAGCTTGGAGCGCGCGGCTTTGGCCCGGGACAGTCGGGAACCTTTGATGGAAGGCCGACTGGTTCTAATCTCACCTTACGATCCGTCAGCGGGATTCAACGTGGGACACGCCATGCAGCGCAATAAGCTGATCTACGCTCTCGCGGATGCAGCATTGGTAGTGGCTTCGGATTTCGAAAAGGGTGGAACATGGGCTGGAGCCATCGAACAACTGGATCGCTTGCACTTTGTGCCGGTATTTGTCCGCAACGGCGTCAATGCCGGCAAAGGCAATTCGGCGCTTTTAAATCGTGGGGGCAGACCATGGCCGAATCCACAGAGCGGAAATGAACTTGATATGGCGCTCGTTGCAACGGCTGAGTCCGTCGCCATTGAACCCAAACAAGACACGTTGCCTTTGGCTCTGCGGGAGGAACCGGCGGCCTCCTATACTGTGGATGTTGTAAAACCAACTGACCCGGTGGTGGAGACAGTGCAGCCGACCAAAACGGACGCGAAGCTATTACCCGAAGCGGAGTTATGGAACTCGGTGCGGGAGATTCTACGGAGCGAACTTCTTGAAGGTCATACAGAGGAAGAAGTGGCGACTTTTCTGGTCGTCACCAAACTTCAGGCGAAGGCTTGGCTCGCACGCTTGGTCGGAGAAGCGGTGGTTGAGAAGGTGAAAAAATCCAAGCCGGCTCGGTTTCGCACGATAACCAAGGCTGACCGCCTGATTTGAACTAATGCCCCGGGATGGTGGAGCCGAGGGGAGTCGAACCCCTGACCTTCTCATTGCGAACGAGACGCTCTACCAACTGAGCTACGACCCCAACCAGTTCTACTTAAGGCACTTGCGTTGAAAATCAGAATGCAAATTTTTTTGCTTCTAACCTTCCTCCTAACCTGTATAATGACATTATGAAAAAGCATTATCGGCTTGGAGCCTATCGCCGTGTGGCGGATCACCTCTACCGCTATTCGGCAACACGCCAGTACTATGCCGTTTTCAAACTGCATGGCAAGACGAAATGGATTTCGCTTAAAACAACCGACCGGGAACTCGCATCCCGAAGATTGCGCGAGGAAATCGAAAAATACAAAAAGACCGATCCCAAGGCGAGCACGATGGCCTTGAGCGCTTTGCTCGACTTGTACGAAAAATCGCTTCAAAGACTCGCAGAGCACACACAGGCAACACGGAAATCCATCCTGAAAGTATTTAAAGGGACGTGGGAGGCAGGAT
>Ga0302325_10025551_pt1 | contig 12273 bp, 14 predicted proteins | sample Palsa_T0_2_FD_201948 | JGI IMG/M metagenome (GOLD analysis project Ga0302325, IMG submission 201948) | Peat permafrost microbial communities from Stordalen Mire near Abisko, Sweden - Palsa_T0_2 | ecosystem: Environmental > Terrestrial > Soil > Palsa > Peat permafrost | place: Sweden: Abisko...
TGCTGCCGCTTGAGCAGGTCACCGGCGAAAACCTGGCCGCCGCGCTGCGCGATTCCGGGATCAAGCGCCGCATCGTCGTGATCTCCGCCTGTCACGCCGGCGCCTTCATCGCCCCTCTGAAGGATCCCGACACGGTGCTCATCACCGCGGCCGCGGCCGATAAGACCTCGTTCGGATGTTCCGACGATCGTGACCTGACGTACTTCGGTGAGGCGTTTTATCGTGATGCACTTCCCAGTGCGCACACGCTGCAAGATGCTTTTGCGCTCACTCGGTCGGCCATTGCCAAGCGTGAGAACGCGGAACACGTGACCCCCTCGGATCCGCAGGCGTACTTCGGCGGGCGGATCGAGCAGCTGCTGCAGCAGCAGCCCATGCGACCGCCTCCCTGAATTTGCCGCCGGCTCGATCTTAAGAGCGGCTGGCGGCTAGCGACTGGTGCGCGAGCGGCGCAGCAGGCGGTCGGTCGCGGCGACCAGTTCGCGCGTGGTGGCGGTTTCGAATGCGGAGTGGCCGGCATCGGGAACAATCCGCAATTCGGCTTCGGGCCAGGCGCGGTGCAGGTCCCAGGCGCTTCTCATCGGGCAGACGATGTCGTAGCGGCCCTGAACGATCACCGCCGGGATATGGCGGATGCGCTCAACCTCGCTCAGCAGCTGATCGTCACTGGTCATGAAGCCGCGATTGACGAAGTAATGCGCTTCGATGCGGGCGAAGGCCGCGGCGTAGTCGGGGTTGTCGAATTTGGTGACGTAGGTCGGATTGGCGCGCAGAAAACTGGTCGCGGCTTCCCAGGTTGCCCAGGCGCGGGCCGCGGTCGCGCGGGTCGCGCGATCCTCGGAGATCAGCCGGCGGTAATAGGCCAGGATCAGATCGCCGCGCTCAGCGGGCGGAATCGGCGCCAGATATTTCTCCCACAGATCCGGGAAAATCGAGGCCGCGCCCAACGGGTCCTGATAGAACCATTCGAGCTCGGAGCGGCGCAGCAGAAAAATCCCGCGCAGCACCAGCTCGGTGACTTGCTCGGGGTGACTCTGCGCGTAGGCGAGTGCCAGTGTTGAGCCCCAGGAGCCGCCAAACACCATCCAGCGCTCCAGTCCCAGATGAACGCGCAGCGTCTCGAGATCGGCGACCAGATCCCAGGTGCTGTTCTCGCGCAGCTCGGCGTGCGGCCGGCTGGCGCCGCAACCGCGCTGGTCGAGCAGCACGATGCGATAGCCTTTCGGATCGAAGAAGCGGCGCATCGCCGGGTCGGTGGCGCCGCCCGGGCCGCCGTGCAGGAATACCACCGGTTTTCCTTTCGGGTTGCCGCTTTGCTCGTAGTACAGTTCGTGCAGCTTCGAGACGCGCAGAAAGCCCTTCTGGAATGGCCGGATCGCCGGATAGAGGGCGCTGGCGGCGGCAGCTTTGGGCGCCGTGGCCTTCTTGGGGGCAGCGGCCTTTCTGGTTAGTGCGGCCCGCGTGGCCGCGGGCGCGCGTTTGGCCGCCGGCCGCGCCGCCGCGCTGCCCCGACTGGTCGCGGTGCGCTTGCCGGTTGCGGTGCGCCGGGTAGAGTGAGTGCGGCGCTTCACCCCGAGACCATCGGCCCGAGAGGCTTGCCGCCGAGCAGATGGACGTGCAGGTGGGCCACTTCCATGCCGCTGTCGCGGTTACAGTTGACGATCAGCCGGTAGCCGCTTTCGGCAATGCCCTGGCTGCGCGCGATCTGCGCCGCGACCACGATCAAATGGCCGACGAGGTCGGCATCGTCCTCGGTGACCTCGTTGGCGGTCGGGATGGGCTTGTTGGGGACGATTAATATGTGCGTCGGCGCGCGCGGGTGGATATCGCGAAAGGCGGTGACCCGCTCGTCCCTGTAAACGATGGTCGCCGGCAAGTCGCCGGCGACGATGCGCTCGAATAGTGTTGGCATGACAGCACCGCCCGCTCAGTGTCGAAGGTGCGGGCCACTTTAAGATATCGTCGTGACGGAGCACAACAACGCGATGCGACAGCAGCTGAAGATGGCACGGGACACCGCCATGGGATCCAACCGGTGAAGCTCACGCTCGAGGGCTTGCGCGGGCAGCTGGCCGAGCGGCTGCTGCCCGTCTACCTGGTGTCGGGCGATGAGCCGTTGCTGGTGGAGGAGGCGACCGATGCCATCCGGGCGCGGGCGCGCGCGCTCGGATTCGCCGAGCGGGAGGTGTTTTTCATCGAACGCGGCAGCGCGGTCTGGGACGAGGTGCGCCAGGCGGCGATGGCGCTGTCGCTGTTCACTGCGCGCCGGATGGTCGAGATCCGCATGCCGGGCGGCAAGCCGGGGGTCGCTGGCGCCGCGGCACTGCTGCGGCTGTTCGAGGCCGCGGGCGAGGACCTGCTGGTGCTGATCGTCAGCGAAAAGCTCGAGCGCGAGACGCAGGGCTCGGAGTGGGTGCAGGCGCTGATGCAGCGCGGCGCCTGGCTGCCGATCTGGCCGGTCGAGCGTGCCCGCCTGCCGCAATGGCTGCGCGCGCGCTTCGCGGCGGCCGGACTGACGGCGAACCCGGATGCGCTGGCACTGCTCGCCGAGAGGAGTGAAGGCAATCTGCTGGCCGCGCGCCAGGAGATCGACAAGCTGGCGATGCTGCTGCCGCGTGGGGCCACTGTGAGTGTCGCCGAGGTCGCCGCCGGCAGCGCCGACAGCGCCAGGTTCGATGTATTTCAGCTCGGCGAGGCGGTGCGCGGCGCGGATGCCGCGCGGGCACTGCGCATCCTGGGCGGACTGCGATCCGAAGGGGCTGAGCCGGTGCTGGTGCTGTGGTCGCTGGTGCGCGAGCTGCGCGCGCAGGAAGCCGCGGCGCCCGCGGAAGCGCGCGCGCGCTCCCGGGGGTTGCCGTTCGCGCGCCTGGCCACGCGTGCGGGCCGTGCCGACCGCATGGCCAAGGGTCTGAGCGCAGGGGATCCCTGGGACGAGCTGGCGCTGCTGGCGGTGGAGCTCACGGGTCTGCGCAGCCTGCCGCTGGTGCGAGCGGCCGGGCGCTGAGCGGCGGCCCGCGGCACTCGGCGGCGCGGCTTGCGCAACGCAGCGTCGGCCACCAGACTTGGCGCCGACATGGCAGAACCTATCGGCCTCTTTGGCGGCACTTTCGATCCGATCCATTACGGGCATTTACGAACCGCCTTCGAGCTGCTGCAGGCGCTGAAGCTCGCGCAGGTGCGATTCCTGCCCACCGGCAATCCACCGCACCGTGAAGACGCACTGGCGCCCAGCGAGCTGCGGCTCGAAATGGTGCGCGCGGCGGTCGCCGGCCAGCCGGGCTTCATCGTCGATGACCGCGAGATCCGCCGCAGCGGAGTGTCATATTCGATCGATACAATCACCGACCTGCGGCGCGAATACCCGGAGCGCTCGCTGTGCCTGCTGCTCGGCATGGACGCGTTTCTGGGCGTGCCCACCTGGCACCGCTGGCGCGAGATCTTCGAGCTCTGCCACGTGGTGGTGGCGCACCGGCCGGGCTGGAAGGCGCCGATCACCGGGCCGCTGGGAGAAGTCATGGTCGATCGTGGTACCGGCAGCATTCGCGATCTGCACAGCTCGGCGGCCGGCCGGATCTACGTGCGCGCGGTGACGCAGCTCGAGATCGCCTCGACCGATCTGCGGGCGCTGATTATGTCCGGCCAGGACCTGCGCTACCTGGTGCCCGAGGCGGTGCGCGACCTCATCGCGCGCAGCGGGTGCTATGCTGCGCGTAATCGTCAGGGAGGCTGAACCGACGCGCATGACCACACTCGCTCGCCCGCGCCGCGCACCGCGACGCAACTTCGTGCTCGAAAAACTCGTGCTCGCGGCGCTGGATGAGATGAAGGCAGTCAACATCAAATTGCTGGATGTGCGCGGGTTGACCGATATCGCCGACGCCATGATCGTGGCTTCAGGCACCTCCGATCGGCACGTGCGGGCGATCGCGCAGCGCGTGGTCGAGAAGGCGCGCGAGGCGGGGCGCCGGCCGCTCGGAGTCGAGGGCCAGCGGGACGCGGAATGGGTCCTGGTGGATCTGCAGGATGTGCTGCTGCACGTGATGCTACCGCGGGTGCGCGAGTTCTATTCGATCGAGCAGCTGTGGGAGGCGCCGTCCGGGACGCAGCGGCGCGTGCAGCGCGCCCGCGCGGTGTAACCCTAACGCTGCGCGAGCATCACACGCCCATGCGACTGCGATTGATTGCCGTCGGCACCCGCATGCCCGAATGGGTGGATGCGGCATTCAACGAATATTGGCGCCGCATGCGCGGCCTGTGGAAGCTCGAGCTGATCGAACTGCCCACCGCCAGCCGCCGGCACAGCGGCAGTGCCGCGCTCGCGGCGATGTCGGCGGAGGCGCAGAAAATCCTGGCAACCCTGGCGCCGCGCGATTTCGTGGTGGCGCTGGATGAGCATGGCGCCCAGCGCAGCACCAAGGAACTGTCGCATTGGCTCGAGCAGCGGCGCGCGTCGGGACAGGATCTGGCGTTCATCATCGGTGGACCCGACGGTCTGTCCGAGGAAGTACTGGCGCGCGGCCATTTCCGCTGGTCGTTATCGCGCCTGACGCTGCCGCATGGGCTGGTCCGCGTGCTGCTGGCCGAGCAGATCTATCGGGCCGCGACCCTGCTGGCAGCACACCCTTATCATCGCGAGTGATGGTGGGCGTGAGTGAGCAATGACCGCACCGGTCGTGATCCTGGCTTCGGCATCGCCGCGTCGTAGCGAGCTGCTGACGCAGATCGGCGTGCCGCATCGCGTGGTGCCGGCGCAGATCGATGAGCGGCGCACTGCCGGGGAAGCGGTCGAGGAGTGCGTGCAGCGTCTGGCCAGGAGCAAGGCGCTGGAGGTGCAGGTGGCGCTGGCGGCGGTCGGCGGTTCCGCGGCCGCGGTCGAGCTGGCGGTGCTGGGGGCGGATACGGCGGTGACGATCGACGATGAGCTCATCGGCAAGCCGCGCGATCGCGCCGATGCGCTCGCCATCCTCGCGCGGCTCTCGGGACGTTGGCATCAGGTGCTCTCGGCGGTGGCACTGGCCAGTGCGAACGGGCTGCAATGCACGCTGTCGCGCAGCGAAGTGCGCTTCCGGGCGCTCGAGCCGCGCGAATGTGCGGTCTATTGGGACAGCGGCGAGCCGCGCGACAAGGCGGGCGCCTATGCGATCCAGGGGCTGGGCGCGGCGTTCGTCGAGGAGCTGCGCGGCAGTTACTCGGGCGTGGTGGGATTGCCGCTGTTCGAGACCGCGCGCCTGCTGGCCGCGGCGGGCGTGCCGACCTGGTGCTCGAAGGCCAGCGCGGAGGTATGAGCTTTGGTATCCACAGCATCCGCTGAACCGGTCAAGGTGGCCGCGCTGCAGATGACCTCAGCCGCGGATGTGGCGGTGAATCTGGAGGCGGCCGGGCGTCTGCTGGCCGAGGCGCGCGCGGGCGGCGCGCGCGTGGCGGTGCTGCCGGAGAACTTCTCGTTCATGGGACTGCGCGATGCTGACAAGCGCGCCATCGCGGAGGCCGACGGCGACGGCCCGGTGCAGCGCTTTCTGTCGCAGCAGGCGCGCGAGCTCGGGCTGTGGATCGTCGGCGGCACGACCCCGATCGCGCAGGAGCTCGGCGGACGCGTCGCCGCTGCCTGTCTGGTGTACGCCGATGACGGGCGCCGTGCGGCGCGCTACGACAAGATGCATTTATTCGACGTCGACCTTCCGGGGCGAACCGAGAGCTACCGTGAGTCGGCCAACATTGCTCCGGGCGCGCGCGCCGTGCTGGTACCGACGCCGGCGGGGCTGCTGGGACTGTCGGTGTGTTATGACATGCGCTTCCCGGAACTGTATCGGCAGCTGTCGGCGGCGGGCGCCCAGTGGTTCAGCATCCCGTCGGCCTTTACCGTGCCGACTGGCCAGGCGCACTGGGAGGTGCTGCTGCGCTGCCGGGCGATCGAGAACCTGTCCTATGTGGTTGCAGCGGCGCAGTGGGGGCGCCATGCCAGCGGCCGCGAGACCTACGGCGACAGTCTGATCGTGGATTACTGGGGCAGCGTGCGTGCGCGCCTGAGCAGCGGCACCGGGGTGGTCATCGCGGAGCTCGACCTGGCGGCCCAGGCTGAGACCAGGCGCAATTTTCCTGCCTTGACGCACCGGCTATTGTGAGCGTCAATAGCCGCGCCATGGCCGCTTCACCCAAGGAACTTACCTTCGACCCGTTGCGCTACGTGCGCGAGGGCATTCTCGCGCCGGCCGGCCTGGATGTGGGCCGGGTCGAGCAGGCGCTCGGGCTGGTGCTGGGCTCGGCCGTGGATTCCGCCGACCTGTATTTCCAGCTCTCGCGCGAAGAGAGCTGGGCGCTGGAGGATGGGATCGTCAAGGAAGGCAATTCCAGCATCGAGCAGGGCGTGGGTGTGCGCGCGATGGCGGGCGAGAAAACCGGGTTTGCCTACTCGGACGAGATCATGCTGCCGGCACTCGAGGAGGCGGCGCGGGCGGCGCGCGCCATCGCCGTGGCCGGGGGTGCGGGCGCGGTGCAGGCGTGGCGACCGATGGCCGGACACCAGCTGTATCTGCCGGTCGATCCGCTCATCAGTCTGCAGGACGAGGAGAAAATCGCCTGGCTCGAGCGCGTGGATCGCGAGACGCGGCGCATGGATCCGCGCGTGGTGCAGGTGATGGCCAGCGTGCATGCGGCGCACGATCTGATCCTGGTGGCCAACAGCCACGGCGTGCTGGCCGGGGACGTACGGCCGCTGGTGCGCATGAACGTGACGGTGCTGGTGGAGCAGAACGGCCGGCGCGAGCAGGGCTATGCCGGTTGCGGCGGCCGCTACACGCTCGATGAGCTGGTGGCCGAGGATCGGCCGCTGTCGCTGGCACGCGAGGCGGTGCGCCAGGCCCTGGTCAATCTCGAGGCGGTGCCGGCGCCGGCCGGCACCATGACCGTGGTGCTGGGCCCGGGCTGGCCGGGCATCCTGCTGCACGAGGCCATCGGTCATGGGCTCGAGGGCGATTTCAACCGCAAGGGCACCTCGGCGTTCAGCAACCGCATCGGCGAGCGCGTCGCGGCCCCGGGCTGCACCGTGGTGGATGACGGCACGCTCGCGTCGCGCCGCGGGTCACTGAATATCGATGACGAAGGCACGCCGACGCAGTGCACGACCCTGATCGAGGACGGCGTGCTGCGCGGTTACATGCAGGACTCGCTCAACGCCAGGCTCATGGGCGGACAGTCGACCGGCAACGGCCGCCGCGAGTCGTTCGCGCATGTGACCATGCCGCGCATGACCAACACCTACATGCGGCCCGGTCCGTACGATCCGGGCGAGATCCTCGCCTCGGTGCAGCGCGGGATCTACGCGGTGAACTTCGGCGGCGGACAGGTGGACATCACGTCGGGCAAGTTCGTGTTCTCGGCCAGCGAGGCCTATCTGATCGAAAACGGCCGGCTCGGCGCGGCGATCAAGGGCGCCACGCTGGTCGGCAACGGGCCGGACGTGCTCACGCGCGTGGCGATGGTCGGCAATGACCTGAAGCTCGATGAAGGCATCGGCGTGTGCGGCAAGGAAGGCCAGAGCGTGCCGGTCGGGGTGGGCCAGCCGACGCTGCGCATCGATGGACTGACGGTGGGCGGGACGGCCTGACACCGCGGGCCTCTTAGGGGGGCGCTTGCATTTACCCAAGCCGCTGTATGAGAGCCTGCCGTGGCTGTACGTGCTGGCTGGCGCCGTGCTGCTCGCGGTCAGCCATCAGCTGCATTCGGGTGTGCCCTCAGAACTGCTGCTGATCGCCGGCACGCTGGGATTGGTCGGCGGGGCGGCCGTATGGCTGCGGCGGCGCGACTTCAGGGCCACGCACGCCGAGTATTGGCTGCAGGACGAGCCAGCGGGCGTCGAGGGCGATGACGCGGCGGCGCGCCGCAGCGCTGAGCGCGCCGCGGATGCGGTGGGACGCTCTGAGGAGCCCTGAGCGGCCTTCAGGTGCCGGTGTCGGCCGGCTGGTCGCCCGCGCCCGAGGACGCGGCATGGGGCTCGCCCTGCGTGCGGTGCTGAGCCCGCTCATCGATGTAGAGCAGTTCGTGCTGCCCGATCATGACGACATCGCCGTCGTTGAGGTTGTGGTAGCGCACGCGCTTGGAGTGCAGAAAGATGCCGTTGGTGCTGTTGAGGTCCTCGATCACGCAGCTGTGGGTCGAGGTGACGATCTGACAGTGGTGACGGCTGACGAAGCGGCTCTCGATCTGCAGGTCGTTGGCGGAGGTGCGCCCGATGATCAGGCGGCCCGGATAGAGCGCCCGCTCGCTGACGGTGCGGCCGCCGGAGGCGAGCAGGATGCGCGCCAGCGGTGCATCGCCCCCATTGTTGGCGCGCGCGCGCGGATCGACGCCGACGGCGGGAGGCGCCTCGCCGCGCAGGCGCAGCAGGCGCGTGCCGGTGCGTGAGGAGTATTCCTGCCACTGCAGTTCGTCGATCGCGGCCATGACATCATCGCGGCTGACGGCGTCGCGATTGCTGTTCGCCGCCGAGAGCATCGAGGTATCGCACAGCGTGTTGATCAGCCGCGGTACGCCGCCGGTGTAGCGGAAGATCAGCTCAAAGGTGTCGTTGGCGAAAATTTCGCGGCCCTGGGAGCCCGCGACCTCGAGCCGGTGCAGGATGTAGGCGCGCATCTCGATGCTGGTGAGCGCCGGCAGATGGAAGCGCAGGCGAACACGCTGCGCGAGCTGCTCGAGCTCCGGGGCATCGAGCTTGTCATTGAGCTCGGGCTGGCCGGCCAGAATGATGCGCAGCACCTTTTCCTTCGGCGTCTCGATACCCGAGAGCAACCGCACCTCCTCCAGCACGGTCTGGGTCAGGTTCTGCGCCTCGTCGATGATCAGTACCAGTTTGTGGCCGGCGTTGTACTGCTCGACCAGATAGTCGTTGAGGGTGGCGAGCAGCTCGGCCTTTTTCATCTTGAACGGCTTGAAGCCGAACTGCACCAGCACCGATTGCAGAAACTCGAGCGAGGAGACCTGGGTCTGATTGATCTGCGCGACGATCACATCGTTCTGCAGTTCCTGCAGGAAGGTTTCGATCAGCGTGGTCTTGCCGCAGCCGATCTCGCCGGTGATCACGACGAAGCCGTCGGCGAACCACACGGTCGACTCCATGTAGGCCTTGGCGCGCGCGTGTGCCTTGCTCAAATAAAGGAACTGCGGATCCGGGCTGAGCCGGAATGGGAGTTCTCTGAGTTTGAACAGCTCCAGGTTCATAGCCGCGAAATGATACTACGGCCTGAGCGCAAGTTGCGGATACAGCTGCAATAATAGCGCTTTGGCGCGTGATGTACGTCGCGAAGCTGTCGATTCATTAATGGTGCAATGGCCCAGTTTTCGACCGGGACGGGGTTCCTTACCGTAGTCGTGCCAATGCAGGCCGGGCTCGGCCAGATACCGGCGTGGCGCGGGCATGCTGCCGATGAGGTTGATCATGGCCGAATGCCCACGCGCGGTGGGCGCGCCAAGGGGCAGGCCGGCGATCGCGCGCACGTGGTTCTCGAACTGGCTGGTGATGGCCCCTTCGATGCTCCAGTGACCCGAGTTGTGCACGCGTGGCGCCATTTCGTTCGCCAGCAGCCGCCCACGATGCACGAAGAACTCGACCGTCAGCACACCGACATAGTGGAAGTGCTCGAGCAGGCGCGTAAGGCTGAGCCGTGCCGCGCGCGCGAGGCGCGGGGCGGCCCACGGGGCGAGCGTCAGGCGCAGGATGCCATCGACATGGTAGTTGCGATTGAGTGGATAGACGGCGATCTGCCCCGAGCGTGCACGCACGCCGATGATGGACACCTCATAATCGAACGGCACGAACTCCTCGTACAGCAGCGGTGCGCTGCCGAGCGCGTCCCAGGCGGCATCGAGGTCGGCAAGGCTGCGCAGCACGTACTGGCCCTTGCCGTCGTAGCCGAAGCGCCGGGTCTTGAGCACTCCGGGCAGGCCGACGCGATCCACGGCGTGGGCGAGTGCAGCGCGGCTGTCCACGGGCGCGAAGCGCGTGGTGGGAATCGACAGGCGCTGGAAGCAGTGCTTCTCGGCCAGGCGGTCCTGGGCCACGGCCAGCGCCTTGAGCGGCGGGGCGATACGAGTGCCGCGCGCCGCACGGCGCAGCGCCTCGACGCTGATGTTTTCCCAATCGAAGCTGATAACGTCGCTGCGCCGCGCGAGCTCGGCAAGCAGCGCCAGGTCGTGGAACTCACCGGCCAGCAGCGGCGCAATGCGGCCCGCCGGCGTGTCGGGGCTGCGGTCGAAGAACAGGAAGTCGAGGCCGAGCGGATAGCCGGCGAGCGCCATCATCTGGCCGAGCTGGCCGGCGCCCACGATGCCTATGGTCATGGATCTGAAAGCCTTGTGTCAGGGACCGCGCGTGTCAGGGACTGCGCGGGTCCGGCCTGGCAAGCACCGCCGCGGTCTGCGCCTCGCGCTGCTGCTTGAGGGCCTGCGCGACCTCCGGGTAGCGTGGCGCGAGAATCGCGGCAGCGAACAGCGCGGCGTTGGTGGCGCCGGCGGTGCCGATGGCAAAGGTCGCGACCGGCACGCCGGCGGGCATCTGCACCATCGAGAGCAGCGAGTCGAGGCCGTTGAGCGCGCGTGATTGCACCGGCACGCCCAGGACCGGCAACGTGGTCTTGGCCGCCGTCATGCCGGGCAGGTGCGCCGCGCCGCCGGCGCCGGCGATCAGCACTTCCAGGCCGCGCGCGGCCGCGCCCGCGGCATATTCGAACAGCAGATCGGGGGTGCGGTGCGCCGACACCACGCGCGCCTCATGCGTGATCGCGAGCTTGGTGAGCATCTCGGCGGCGGCGCTCATCGTCTCCCAATCGGAAGACGATCCCATGATGATGCCGACGAGGGTTTTCATCGGCCCAGTTTAACATCGCCGCTGCTCTCGAACGCCGCGAGCGCGCGCTCGATCGGCGCGGCATCGACGTTGCGCATCAGGCGGCCGATGTACTGGCGCTGACGGGCGAGGGCGCCGCCGCCGCGCAGGCGCTGGGCTTCGAGGATGGCTTCGAACAGGATCTCCGGCAGCTGCAGGTGCTGCTGCAGCTGGTGCAACTTCGCCGGGCGCATGCGGGTCAGACCCACGCCGAGCTTCTGCAGCGCTTCGGCCTGGCGCTTGCGCGCCGAGCGGCTCGGACGCTCCTCGGGCGCATCGTCGTCGCCGGCTTGCGAGTCGGCGTGCTCAGGAGGCGCCGCGGCCGCTGCGGGCGCAGCGACCGGATCGCCGGCGCTCGATCTTCGCTTGCTCAAGCCAAGGCTCCCCAAGCCGCCCGGGGGCGCGGCGGCGCGCTGTTACAATCGGAAGAGAAATCATGGCACAGGCCGGGTCGCGTTGCCTCAAGGGCGCGAGCGGGCCGCAGCAAGGAACTTTCGGGAATGCAGCAGCAGGTGGTGGCTTCGAGGCAGGTCGATGGCTCGAGGCTCGCAGAGCTCAAGGAGGTCGTCGCCAGCGCGCTCGGCGAGGCGCGCAGCAGCGGTGCGAGTGAGGCCGAGGCGGACGTGAGCCTGCAACGGGGCCTGACGGTGACGGTGCGACTGGGCGAGATCGATACCATCGAGTATCACCGCGACCGCGGCCTGTCGGTCACGGTCTATTTCGGCAAGTCGAAGGGTTCGGCGAGCACCGCGGATCTGCGCCCCGCGGCCGTGCACGCGACGGTGGTGAAGGCCGCGGCGATCGCGCAGCACACGGCCGCGGACGCATGCGCCGGGCTGGCCGACCCGCAGGCGCTGGCGCGCGAGATTCCGGACCTGGATCTGTATCATTTCTGGGATATCGAGCCGGAACAGGCGATCGAGCTGGCGCGCGAGTGCGAGGCCGCCGGGCTCGACTGCGATGCCCGGCTGACGAATTCCGAGGGTGCGACCGTCACGACGCACAGCGGTGTGCGGGTACACGGCAACAGCCTGGGGTTTCTGGCGGGCTATCCGAGCACCAGCCATTCCCTGAGCTGTGCGCTGGTGGCGCAGGAGCGCCAGGATATGCAGCGCGACTACTGGTATACCGTGGCGCGCAACCCGGCCGCGCTCGAGCCGGCCGACGCGATCGGCAAACGCGCCGCGCAGCGCGCGCTGCGCCGCCTCGGCGCGCGGCGGCTGACGACGCGGCGCGCGCCGGTGCTGTACGCACCGGAGCTGGCGCGCGGGGTGTTCGGTCATTTCATCGGCGCCGTCAGCGGCACCAGCCAGTATCGGCGCTCCTCGTTCCTGCTCAATGCCGCCGGCCAGGCGGTGTTTCCGTCATTCGTGAACATCGTCGAACGCCCGCATCTG
>Ga0302325_10025553_pt1 | contig 12273 bp, 9 predicted proteins | sample Palsa_T0_2_FD_201948 | JGI IMG/M metagenome (GOLD analysis project Ga0302325, IMG submission 201948) | Peat permafrost microbial communities from Stordalen Mire near Abisko, Sweden - Palsa_T0_2 | ecosystem: Environmental > Terrestrial > Soil > Palsa > Peat permafrost | place: Sweden: Abisko...
TCGACAACACCATCCCAGCAGCCACCCCCATGGTCTGCATCAACATGACGACCCCCAGATCGCACAAATTTGCGACCGACCCTTGACATAGGAGCAACATCCGCTCCGACGGGTCCCGGTCGGGCCCGGCCACCAGCCGTGCCAGCCGCCGCCGCTCGGCAACCGGAGCGTATGCGCCCGCGCCGTACAGGTCGTTGTAACGGTCGATCAGGTCGGGTCGATGATCGCGGAGCCATGTGAAGAATAATTCCTTGACTTCCCCTCGCAAATGCAGGGCAATCCCGGACACGAATGACGCGCCGGCGTCGGTGGCGAGCTCGACGATCCGGCCGACCTGCTCGGGGCTGTCGTTGATGCCCGGCATCAGCGGCGCGATCAACACGCCGGTTTCGATCCCGGCTCGTGTCAGCTCGGCCACGGCTTCCAGCCGTGCGCGCGGGTTCGGCGTGTGCGGCTCGGTCGCCCGCCATGCGGGTTCGTCCAGCGTCGGCACCGACACGGCGGCGCTGAAGCTGGTGCGCGCGGCGATCTCCCGCATCAGCTCCAGGTCGCGCAGCAGCAGCGGCGACTTGGTCAGCACCGAGCACGGGTTGGCAGCGTCCCGGAGCGCCGCCCAGATACCCGGCATCAGCCGGTAGCGACCCTCTACCCACTGGTAGGGATCGGTGTTCGTTCCGAGCGCGACGTGCTCTCCTCCCCACGACGGCCGCGCCAGCTCGGCACGCAACAGCTCCGGCGCATTGACCTTGACGACGATCTCGCGCTCGAAATCGCGGCCGGCGTCGAAGTCGAGGTAGCGGTGCGTGGGGCGAGCGAAGCAATAAAGGCATGAATGCGTGCATCCTCGATACGGATTCACCGTCCACCGGAAGGGCATCCGCGACGACGCGGGCACCCGGTTGAGAATCGATTTGGCGCGGATTTCATAGAAACGGGTGTCGAGCGCCTCGGGAGCCCGAAATCGGCGCACCACCGCGGGTTCGTGGTAGCCCGGCAGGCGCGCGCGCTCGTCCTCCTCTGCGGTCAGATTCTCCCAACGCATCGAACGTATGTTTGCATTGATGCCGGACGGCGGCGGAGCTGGCTGATCGGCGAGTCGCGCGAGCGAGGTTGCAGTAGCAACCGCGCGGCGATGTCACCGGCATCCATGCCGGCGACCTAAAAGACCTCTACGTCTCGAATACCCGGCCCATGAATGGTCCACGACACCACGGAATTTAGGCCATATGCAATTGCCTCCAGCTCCACCGTGCAGCCTTCGGCGTACTTGCAGTACTGGTTGTCGCTCCGTTGGGGGGAAAGGAGAAACGTGGCGAAGTTGACCGAGGTGCCCTTATTCTGGTTGAACACGGCGTAACAAGGCTCATCAGGGAACGTTACGCAGGGGTATGTACCAGCACCACCAGAGGCGAGGGGGACCACGCTGCTCGAGTCATTGGCATTTAGCGGTGTCACTGAGACGACTGATACCGACGGCGCACGCGTGGCGCTTGCTCCCGCAACTTCAGGTACTGCCGCTAAGCCTGAGATGGCCGCAGCGCAAACGCATGCCCCTTCTGCCAACGAGCGGACGCGCATAGCGTCGGTTCCTCCTTGTTTGATTGGTTGGGGTTTGGCGCGGTCCCTGGATAACCAGCACTGCCGGCGGCTGGCTCAACGAAACCCAGACCAGGTCGTGTTCGTGCTCGGCGCCTCCGCTGGCGCAGCGTAGCCAGGCGGCATGCGTCGGTCAATAGGTATATCCAGGGGTTGTGGTGGCGCCGGCTTATCCCGGCGCCGCCACAACATTTGACAGTTGCTCACCGTTGGTCAATGCCGGCGCTTCATGCCGGCTCGGCCGTGAACCCAACCTCAGCGCAGCACGGGATTGGCCGTAGGGGCGCTCCCGGAGATCAAAGCGGAGGCTACGCCCAGATCGTGAGCTCCTCAAGAGTTCGCTACCTATGTGGCGCGCGGGAAGTAGACCGCGCCATGATCACGGTGGCATCGTCGCCTGCAATAATCAGGTTGTGCTTGAGATGTTCACAGACCAAGCGCGCGAGGCAGTCGCGCGTGCCGAGCAAGAGGCTCGGGAGATGGGGCACGCTGCAATCCACGTCGAGCATTTGCTCCTCGGCCTGCTCTGCGATGATGAGAGCGCCGTTGGCCGAGTGTTGGCGGACTTCGCGGTGACCGTCGAGCCTGTCCGTTTCCTGGTTCGTGAGCGACTTGGCCTCAACACCAGTCTGCCGTCCCAGCGACAGCTTCCGTTCTCGCCGGACGCCAAGGGTGTTCTCAGGTCTGCCCATCGGATTGGGATGGGTGAGCCACGCCCGGAGCACCTGCTTCTCGCGATCCTGGTGCGTGGGCAGGCTGGCGCCTGCGGGATCCTGCGGGATCTCGGGGCGGATCCGAACAGGATTCGCTTCGAGACGAAGAAACGAACGTCGCCATTGAGCGCGACAAGTTCGGACACAAAGCCGGGAGCACGCGTCCGTAGCGCGATAGTAAAGGCTCTCGGCGAGCTCGACTTGGGCTGAGGTAGCAACTTCCTAGCGGCTGGTGGCCGTTTCTTCATCCCCCACAGGCGGCCATGAAACTCCCGCACGCCGGGGTTGGTGCCTTGGAGGACCTCCGTAAGCAACGGCATAACGAGCGCGCTTTCCAGGAGCAAGGCCTAGCCATCGCCGCCGCGTCTAATACTGCTTAGACGCGGCATTCTGCCAGGTGATCCGCTACTAATACGCACATGGTGGGTCGGAAGCCGGGCAAATCAACCGCGTCTAACAAGGAGCCGGCCTCGGACGACCGTCGCGCGGCGCTGCTCGAGACGTATCTGAGGTGGTTGGACGGGCGGCCGTTCGCGGCGCGGAGCCGGGAGGCGTACGCGCATCAGGTCCGTCGGTACCTCGCGTGGTTGGGTGATCGCTCGCCGGTCGACGGCGACCCGCTGGACGAGGGCGACGCGCGGGATTGGGCGGTGCGGGATTACAAGCGGCATCTAAAGGTGGTCGAGCCGTGGAAGCCGGCCTCCGTGAACCTCGCGCTCGCGGCGCTGGATTCGTTCTACACGCACCTCGGGCTCGGCCGGCCGATCGTCCGACGGGAGGAGCTGTCCAAGAGCGCGCCGCGGGCGATCACCGTGGACGAGCAGCGGCGCCTGCTCAGGATGACCGATCGCGCACGCGCGCGAGACAGGGGGATCGTCGTGGTGCTGCTTTACACGGGCCTGCGTCTCGCGGAGCTCGTCGCGCTCGATGTCGATGACGTCAAGATGTCAGCGCGGAAGGGCGTCGTGATTGTCCGCTCTGGGAAGGGCGATGCGTACCGGGAGGTGCCGCTCAACGCGCTCGTCCGCCAGGTTCTCGATGAGTGGCTCGCCGAGCGCAAGACCAAGGCCGCTGACGAGAGCGGCGAGCGCCCGCTGTTCGTCGGCCGTTCTGGGCGTCGACTCTCGAAGCGGTCTGTCGACGATGTCGTCCGAGGTCTCGGCAAGGATGCAGGCGTGAGCCTCTCCGCTCACATCCTGAGGCACACCTTCCTGACGCGAATGGTCCGGCAGGGATCGGACCTCGTGTTGGTGGCCGAGCTCGCCGGACACCGGCGGTTGGAGACCACGAGGCGGTACAGCTTGCCGTCTGACGTCGACCGGTTGCTCGCGGTCGAGAACCTGCAGATCGACTACTGACTGCGTGCGATGCCGACTCGGTTTCTCTCTGACGCTGAGATCAAGCGTCTGGAGGGATGGCCGGAAGCGATCGACCCGCCGGGGCTTGCCCGTTATTTCGATCTCGACGCCGACGATCTGGAATTCGTTCGCCGGCAACACGGCCCAGCCGCGCAACTCGGGGTCGCGCTGCAGCTCTGCTCGTTACGGTGGCTCGGGTTCGTCCCGGACGACCTGACCACCGCGCCGCCGGACGCGATCACCGTGCCGGCCGCGGCGCTTGACGTGTCGCCCCGGGTGATCTTCGAGTACTCGGTGCGGCCCCAGACGCGCCGCGAGCATCGGCCGATGGTTCGCGAGCACGCGGGGTTCCGGCCCGGTGCCCTGGCGGAGCTCGACGCGCTCGCGGGATGGCTGACCGAGAAGGCGCTCGAGCACGACCGACCGTCGCTTCTGCTCGGCGAGCTTGTCGGCGAGCTGCGACGGAATCGGATCGAGCGGCCGGCTATGGACCGGCTGATGCGGGTCGTCGCGTCAGCCCGTGAGCGCGCCGGCGAGCAGACGTTCCAGCGTCTGGCGTCGCAGCTCACGCCCGCTCTCCGTGAGGCTCTGGATCGCCTGCTGGTGCCCGATCCGGTGATCGCCGGGCGTACGCGGCACGCGTGGCTGCGGTCGCGGCCGACGACGATCAGCGCCAAGGCGATGCACCGCGAGCTTGACAAGCGGGTCTTCTTGATCGAGACGATCGCGCCGATCGTCTCGATCTCTCGCCGTTGCCGCCGAACCGGCGGTCGTGGTTGGCGCAGACTGGGCGGCAGCAGACCAACCAAGCGCTTGCGAGGATGGCGCCCGAGCGGCGCTACCCGGTGCTGATGGCGTTCAGCGTGGAGGCGTTGGAGCGGTGCACCGATGACGCCTTGGAGGTGTTCGACCGCGCGCTCGGCGCTGCCGAGCGGGCAGCACAGCGCAAACGCGAGGAGCTCGAGCGCCGCGGCCGCCGGGACATCCAGACCACTGTCAGGCGGTTCATCGACCTCTCCCAGATCGTGCTCGAAGCGCACGACTCCGGGGTGGACGCGCTCCGGTTGGTTGAACGGCGAATCGGGATCGCGCGGCTGCGTGAGGATCTCGATCGCGCCCGCGGGGTCGCCCGTCCTCAGGACACCGGGCACCTGGATCTCCTGATCAGCGAAAGCGGCGCCGCCGGCCGCAAGCTGCTGGCCAGCGTGATCGCACGCCTCGAGGTGCGCGCCAGCGGCGTCGATGAGGACGAGCTGCTCGCCGGGTTGCGGATGGTTCGTCAGCTCGCCGGCGACAAGCGGCGCTGGCTTCCCGGCTTCTCCCCGAGCGGCTTCATCGATAACGCGTGGCGACTGCACGTCGTCGACAGCAGCCGCGGCCGGCTCGATCGTCGCGCGTATGAGCTGTGCGCCGCCTACGAGCTTCGCTCCGCACTGCGGTCCGGGCGCCTGTGGGTACCGGGCAGCCGCCGCCATGCCGACCCCTCGAGCCTGCTGCTGCCCGACGAGCAGTGGCAGGCCGCACGCGCATCGTTCGCCGTGACGGTCGAGCGCCCGCTCGACGGAAGCGAGCGCCTCAACGCACTCGGTGGCGAACAGTCTGAGCTCTTGCAGCGGCTCGCTGACGAGCGCGACGCGACCGCGGAGGCATGCCTCGCAGATGACGGCCTCGTTGTCGCCGACCTCGACACCGCCGATCAGGACGACGGGCGGCTACGGAAGCTGATCGAACCGCGACTCCCGGAGCTCGACCTGCCCGAGCTGCTGATCGAGGTCGACGGCTGGACCGCTTTCACCGACCACCTCACGCCGCTCTCAGGCAACCGTCGCCGCTCGGCGGACATGCCGGCACTGCTCTACGCTGCGATCCTAGCGCAGGCGACGAACCTTGGCCTGACCGGGATGGCTCGCGCGAGTCAGTTCAGCTATCAGCAGCTCGAGTGGGTGTGGGAGCAGCTCTGCCGCGAAGACACGCTCACCGCCGCCAGCGCGACGCTCGTCGACTTCCACCACCTGCTGCCGCTCGCGCAGGAGTGGGGCGCCGGCCGGCTCTCCTCCTCCGACGGTCAGCGGTTCGCCGCCCGCACCCGTGGGCCCGGGACCGCGGCGCTCCCGCGGTACTTCGGGCACCGCCGGCGCGGCCTGCAGATCTACTCCTGGACCTCGGACCAGTACAGCCAATACGCCAGCACGGTGATCACCGCCACGGTACGCGACGCGACACACACCTTGGACGGGATCCTCGACAACCAGACCGTGCTGCCGATCGAGGAACACACAACCGACACGCACGGCTACACCGAGATGATCTTCGCCGCCTACGACCTCCTCGGCCTCCGATTCGCCCCACGGATCCGCGATCTCGACCGCCAGCGGCTCTACCGCCACGGCATCGAGCCCGACGTCGAGACGGCCGGGCTGCTCAAACAGAAGATCCGGCCTGAGCTCATCACCCCGTACTGGGACGAACTGCTCCGCCTCGCCGCGTCCCTGCGGCACGGGTGGGCGCCCGCCTCGTTGCTGCTCGCCCGCCTGCAGGCCGGGTCGCGGCGCAACCCGCTCGCCCAGGCCCTTCAGGAGTACGGCCGGCTGATCGAGACGAACTTCGTGCTCGACTGGCTCGCCGATCAAGAGCTCCGCGCCCGGGTTGGGCGGCAGCTGAACAAGGGCGAGCAGCTCCATGCCCTGCGGCGCGCGATCTTCTTTGCGCACGAAGGTCACGTCCGGCAGCGAACCCCCGAGCAGCAGGGCGAGCAGGCGCTCTGCCTCGCGATCGTCGTCAACGCGATCATCGTCTGGAACACCGTCTACACCCAGCGCGTGCTCGACGAGCTCCGCGGTGCCGGCGAGCTGATCACCACCAGCGAGATCGAGCACATCTCACCGCTCGCGCACCAGCACATCCACCTTTACGGCCACTACCCGTTCGACCTCGCCGCTCGACCGACTGGGCACCGGCCGCTCAGGACCCCCGCGACGCCGAGCACGCCGGTGCCGGAAACACTGAACCGCGTCTAACGTAAACCGGACAGAATTGCGCCGTTACTACCGGAGGGTCGAGCGACCGGCGCTACATGCGACCGACGCGCCACTGTGGCTCGGCACCACGACGCAGAAGCAGCTCGAAGTGCGCGAGCTGGAGCGCGACCGACTCCATCGCGGCGAGCAGCTCGGGATCCGGTGAGGCGGGCGTGCGTGTGAGCAACTCGAGCAGGCCGACCCCCTCACCGTCGTTGCGAATCGGGACGAGCAGCGCTCCCCGCATCCCCTCGCTCGCGGCCGCGGCGAGTTGGCCGTCGTGCGACGCGCCGAGGTCGGGGATCCAGCTCGGGACACCTGATGCAGCAGCGCGGCCGACCGCGCTTGCCGTCAGCGACGGGCGTCGTTGCCACGTCGCGGTCTCGAACAACCCGAGCTGATCGCTTGTCGATGTCCACATCGCGGTGCATCGCATCGTGGTTCCACGCCGCTCGGGACACCAACTGATGACCACATCCCAACCGCCTTCTGAGCCGAGGATGCGGATCGTGTCCTTCAGTCCCGTTCGCCACTCAGAGGCAGCGGCGAGCGACGCGGTCACCGCGCGCTGGGCTTGGTGGCTCCAGGCGGGTCCAGGCGGCCGTGAGTACTCGGCGGAGGCGGCCGGGTCGATCCGCACCAACGGCGACGACTGCCTAGAGGGCATCGGCTCGGCCGTCCTCGTGGCGGTCGCCTCGTGTTCGAGCTCCCGGCTCTTCCGTTCGAATTCACCGCGCTGCCGCTCGAGCTCCGTGCGTTCGCGCTCGAGGCGCGCGGTCGCCGCGCGGACGGCGTGATCCGCTATTTCGGCCTCGGCCCTCGCTCCGGTGACGGCGTCGAGCAGGCTCGCGATTTCGGCGCGCGCCTGTGCGAGCGCCGCGCGACTCTCGGCGTCGGACGCGCGGGCACCGGTGAGCGCGGTCTCGAGGCCTTCGGCACGCGCGCGGGCGAGCTCCGCGGCGGCTTTCTTCCGCTCGCCGAAAGCGGCCGCCCGCTCGCCGGCGGCACGAACCTCGTCCGCGGCGGCCTCGGCCCGCTCGGCGCGGGCGACGAGCTCCTCACGAGCCTGCGCCGCCGCGGCCCGCTCCGCGACCGCGCTCCGGTCCGATTCGACGGTGCGGCGCAGAGCCTCGGCGAGACGCTCCTCGAGCTGCGCCCGGAGCGAGCGCTCCGCGGCGGCCTCCTCGGCCCCGCTCGCCACCGCGGTGCGGTCAGCCTCGAGCTCTTCCACCCGCCCGCGTGAGGCGGCGAGAGCGCAGTCAGCACGGTCCCCACGCTCCCGCTCAGCCTCGAGCGCCGCCTCGAGCGCCTCCAGCTCACCGCGACCGGCAACATCGGCCACCAGCTCATCCGCCTGCCGCCTCGCGGCCGCCACAGCCTCCTCAAGTCCCGTCCTCGCCGTCCTCAGCTGCTTATCGACCTCCGCCCTCGCCGCTCGCTCCTTCCCGAGCTCATCCCGCAGCGCAGCGAGCTCGGCCGCATCCGCCGCGTCAGCGACACCTGCCTGGCGGAACGCCTGACGCGCCGTCTCGGCCTCCGCCCGCGCCGTAGCGAGGATCTCCTGAAGGCCGGCGATTTCGGCGCGGGCCTGTGCGAGCGCCGCGCGGCTCTCGGCTTCCAGCTCCCGAGCGCCGGTAAGCGCCGTCTCGAGGCCATCGGCGCGCGCGCGAGAGAGCTCCGCTACGGCCTTCGTCCGCTCGCCGAACGCGCTCGCCCGCTCGCCGGCGGCACGAGCCTCGTCTGCGGTCGCCTCGGCACGCTCGGCGCGGGCGACGAGCTCTGCACGAGCCTGTGCCGACGCCGCCCGCTCCGCGGCAACGCTCTCCTCGGACTCGGCGGCGCGGCGCAGGGCTTCAGCGAGACGCTGCTCGAGCTCAGCCCGGAGCGAGCGCTCCGCGTCGGCCTCTGTGGCCGAGCTCGCCACCGTGGAGAGGTCAGCCTCGAGCTCTTCCACCCGCCCGCGAGCGGTAGCGAGATCAAGATCGGCACGATCAGCACGGTCGCGCTCGGCCTCGAGCGCCGCCTCAAGCGCCGCCACCTCACTTCTACCGGCAACGTCCGCGACCCGCTCCTCCCCCAGCCGCGCCTCGAGCCTCGCCCGCGCCTCCCGCTCCTCACCGAGCTCGGCCCGCAGCTGCGCGAGCTCGGCCGCGCGCGCCGGATCTGCGAGTCCCGATTCGAGGCGGTCGGGCGCGCCGATCTCGGTCAGCTGCCACTCGTCGATCAGCTCGAGGCGGATCGCCGCGGGGCTGAGACGGGCCCAGCGCTCGGCGCGGAGCAGGCGCTCGGCCTCGGATCGGGCGATGCCCGCCTCGGCGGCGGGTGCGGCGACACGGCAGACGGCGATCGGCGCCCCGTCTGAATCGCGGACCGGGAACCGCAGCACGGTGAGTGCCTGGCGTCCGCCGAACGCCTCGACGGTGTACTCGAGCTGGACCGGCTCGGCATCGTCGCCCTCGTGCTGCTGCGGCCGCCGGCGGTCGACGACCTGGGCGGGCGGGAGCTCGGCGTCGCTCTTGCCCCTGATGCTCGCGTCATCGATCCCGTGGCGCTCGGTGTAGCTTCGATTGACCCTCAGGTAGCGACCGCCGAGGTCCTTGATCCAGACCATCGCCGGGCTCTCGTCCAGAGATGGGTCGTCGAGCAGCGAGGCCTTACCGGGACGGAGCTCCGCATGCGCCGACCCTCCCGATGAGGACACCGTGAGGAGCGCATAGCGCATGCCGGCTGCATCGAGGACGGCCTCCGCACCGACGGCGACGACTGCCGCCGCTCCCGGGAGCACCAGGTCCACGTGTAAGAGCCTGCCCTCGAGAATCCTGCCCAGCAGCAATCGCTGCTCGTCGTCGGCGACGAAGTCCCAGATGCTGAATTGCGGCGCGCCGTCGGGCGCGAAGCCTTCGCGGAAGGTCTCTGTGACGCGCACGACGTCGCCCTGCCGGTCGACGAGGGCGAGTGCCGGCACGCTCGCCGAAAAGGAGCCGGTCGCTTCTGTCGCTCCGGTGGGATATCCCACGGTTGGGTTGTCGGCCCTCCCGACCGGGTGACTTCGCGCGGAGTGCCGGAACTGGACGGATGTGACCCGCGCCGGCCTTCGAATTGCTCGGCGGGGCGCGGACGAGTCAGCAGCGCCGATGCTAGTATGCACGTATGCGGCGCACCACCATCTCTCTGCCGGACGACCTCGCGGATGCGCTTGCGCGCGAGGCGCGCCGGCGGTCGCTGCCGGCATCGGCGATAGCCCGTGATGCGCTGAGCGAGTATCTCGGAGTCGGCGGCCCCGGCGACCATCGCGAGCTCCCGTTCGCGGCGCTTGGACGCAGCGGCCATTCCACTACCGCTCGCGAGATGGAGTCACTGCTCGAGCAGGAGTGGGACACGGATGCTGGCGGTCGTTGACTCCGGTCCCCTCTATGCGACCGCGGATGCCGACGACGAGGATCACGAGGCCTGTCGTGGCGTCCTCTCGCGCGCCGACCTGCGCCTTGTCGTACCCGCCTTGGTCGTAGCTGAGGCAACCTACTTCGTGGGACGCCGGCTCGGCGCGGTAGCCGAGGCGGCATTTCTGCAAGGTCTTGGAAACCTGGACGTCGAAGGTCCCGCTCGCGAGGACTTCCCGCGGATCGCGGAACTGGTCGTGCGGTACGCCAACTTCCCGCTCGGCGGAACCGATGCCTCCCTGGTTGCACTTGCGGAGCGGATCGGCGCCGGGATCGTGATCACGCTCGATCGGCGCCATTTCGCGGCCGTGAAGCCGCGCCATATCGAAGCCTTCGACCTGCTCCCCTAGCGCACCGGGGGCGACCGCCTGGTGGGCTCTCGGCTGGCGCTGCGCATCTATCGGGCGGCGCGTGCGAGCAGCGATTCTTCGCCGGCCAGCGTCTGGCTGGTGGCGGCGGTGATGCGAACGTCCACGAGCTCCCCAGGCGACCCGAGCCCAGCGAAGTTGACGACCTTGTTTTGACGCGAGCGACCGCGGAGGCGGCTCGGATCCGTCCGCGACGGCCCCTCCACCAGTACCTCGAGGGTTCGCCCGACGAACCGCTCGGCGCGCTCGCGCCCGCGACGCTGGACGGCTTCCACCAGGCGCTCCATCCGCGCGACCTTGACGTCGTGCGGGACGTGGTCTGGCAGCTTCGCCGCCTCGGTCCCGCGACGCGGCGAGAACACGAACGTGAAAGCCCCGTCATAGCCGATCTCCTCCACGACCGCGAGGGTCTGCTCGAAGTCCTCCTCGGTCTCGCCGGGGAAGCCGACGATGATGTCCGTCGTCAGCGCGCAGTCGGGCACGTGCTCGCGGATCAGCGCGACGCGGTCGAGGTAGCGCTCGCGTGTGTACGTGCGCCGCATCCGCTTCAGCACCGCGCTCGAGCCGGACTGCAGCGGCAGGTGGATGTGCTCGCACAGCGATGGCAGCTCGGCGTGCGCCCGGATCACGTCCTCGCGCATGTCCTTGGGATGGGGGCTCGTATAACGGATCCGCGAGATCCCTTCGATGCCGTCGACCATCGTCAGGAGCTCGGCGAATGTCACGCGTTCCGCCTTCGGCAGGTCGCGGCCGTATGAGTTGACGTTCTGACCGAGCAGGGTCACCTCGCTCACGCCATCGGCGGCGAGCCGCTGAACCTCCTCGATCAGCTCGCCTGTCGGCCGGCTCACCTCGCGGCCGCGCGTCGAGGGCACGATGCAATACGAGCAGACCGAGTTGCAGCCGACGCTGATCTGCACCCAAGCCTGGAATGCACGTGCGCGCTTGGCGGGCAGGCGGCCGGTGAAGCCCTCGAACTCGAAGAACCCTTGAGAGGTGATCGAGTCGCTGGTCAGGAACTCGGCGAGCCGGTTCACCTGTCCGGGTCCGAACGCAACGTCCACAAACGGGAAGCGTTCGAACACCTCCTCCTTGACCGACTGCGCCCAGCATCCGCCGACGCCGACGACCCGGTCAGGACGCTCGGACTTCAGGCGCTTGGCCTCCCCCAGGTGTGCGACGAAGCGGCTGTCCGCCGCCTCGCGGATCGAGCACGTGTTGAACAGGATCAGGTCGGCCTCGGCGCGGCTCGCCGCTTCGGTGTATCCGATCGATTCGAGCATGCCCTTCATCCGCTCCGAGTCGTGCGCGTTCATCTGGCATCCGAAGGTGGTGACGTGATAGCGCTTCATCGTCGCCGAAGGCGTAGCCGCGCGCAGACCCGGAACGGCCGTCATCGCGCGTACTCGGTCGCCCGCGACTCGCGGATCACCGTGACCTTGATCTGGCCGGGATACTCGAGCTCCTTCTCGATCTCGCGGGCGATCGCGTGCGAGAGCAGCGTTGCCGCGTCGTCGTCGATCGCGGTCGGGGCGACCATCACGCGGATCTCGCGACCGGCCTGCATCGCGTAGACCCTGTCCACCCCTTCGTGGCGCGTGGCGATCTGCTCGAGATCCCGGAGCCGCTTGACGTAGTGCTCGAGCGACTCGCCGCGGGCACCTGGGCGCGCGCCGGAGAGAGCGTCGGCGGCCTGCACGATCACGGCCTCGACGGTCTGCGGCTCGACCTCGTTGTGGTGGGCCTCCATTGCGTGCGCCACCGCCTCGGGCTCGCCGTAC
>Ga0302325_10025554_pt1 | contig 12273 bp, 12 predicted proteins | sample Palsa_T0_2_FD_201948 | JGI IMG/M metagenome (GOLD analysis project Ga0302325, IMG submission 201948) | Peat permafrost microbial communities from Stordalen Mire near Abisko, Sweden - Palsa_T0_2 | ecosystem: Environmental > Terrestrial > Soil > Palsa > Peat permafrost | place: Sweden: Abisko...
AGTACGCCTTCTCGCCTCTGCCGCCGGTGATCGTGCGCAAGGCGATCGTGGCCGGGGGCGCCGAGTACGTCAAGCGCGCGGTGCTCCCGCTTCTCCCGGCGCGCCTGCGCCTGGTCCCAGCGCGGGCCTGAAGGAGCTCAGGGCGCGGCCTCTTCGTCCTTGCGCAGGCTGCGGAGGACGGCGGCGCGCTCGACGGTGACGCCCTGGGCGCGCTGCGCGGCGGCCTCCGCGGGGGTGAGCCCGGCCCCGATCCAGTCGGCGACCTCCTCGACGGGAATGCCGGCGGCCCACCACGCCTTCGCCGTTGCCATCGCGCTCTGGCCGAGGGCCTGCTGGCGACCGGCCTCCACGGGAGAGAGCCCGAGCTCCTTCCAGGCCATGGCATCGCCGGCGTCGATGCCGTGGCTCGCCCAGGCGATGGCCTCGTCGTCGAACCACTGGCGTGACATGTAGGAGTGGCGCAGGTGGGGGTGCTGCGCGCGCAGGGCCTGAAACAGGCGGTGAGGACCGGGGACGCCGGACACCTGTGAGAGCCCGGCCGCCGCTGGCCCCGTTGCCTGTGCAGTCCCTGCCCAGGCGTGATCGTGGCCGTAGGCCTGGACCGCGGTGCGACCGGCGCGCTTGTGCACGCGGGCGCGCGCGGCCTTATAGCCGAGCTCGCTCCAGACCACGGCCTCGCGGGCGTCGATCTCGGCGTAGACCCATTCCCGCACGGTTTTCGGGTCCACGCCGGCGATCTTCCAGCGCACGGCCTCGATCGGCTCCGAGACCCCGGCGCGGCGCCAGCTCAGCGCGTCACCCGGCTCGATCCGGTTCCTGAACCACTGCTCGCCCTCCTGGCGCGAGATCCCGAGCGACTCCCACGGCTCGGGATCGAAGCCAGGGCGGCGGTTGGGGTCGGGGTCGGGCTGGTCGAACGTCGTCTCGGTCATCGTCGAGTCTCCGCGGCGTCTCCGATCAGCACCGTCTCCGCCCAGTCCGGCGTGTGGCCGCCGTTCGCCATCAGGCCGACGACGACGCGGATGCCCCGGGGAGGAGCCGGCCGCCACGGGGTGTAGCCGTCGGTGAGGACGATGATCAGGTCGGGGCGCGGGCGCAGGGCCGCGGCGGCGTCGAGACCCGCGCCCATGTCGGTGCCGCCGCCGCCCGCGAGGCGGATCGTCCTGACGTCGCGGACCTGCTGCGCCTCGTAGGCCTGAGCGTCGCAGGCGATCACCCGCAGGTTGCGTCGCGCAATCCCCAGGCTGCGCAGGACGCCGGTGACCTCGGCGAGCGCCTGGGAGAGCATCGAGTCGCTCATGCTCCCCGAGGTGTCGATGACGAGCGCCACCTGGGGCAAGGGTTGGCGCAGAGAGGGGAGGACCACGTTGGGGACGGCGCTGGCGCGTCGCGAGGGGCGCCGGTAGGTGAAGTCGACGCGCCCGGTGACATCGGCGGCTCCCCGCCGGACGTGGGCGGCGAGCTGGCGGCGCCAGTTGACGCTCGGCTCGAGCACGTCGTTGGCCCACCGCTGCCACCCCGCCGGGGTGTCGCCCCGCGTGCGGGTGTGCTCGCGGATGCGACGCGCCGTGTCCCGGGCCACGAGCCGCGCGCGCACCGAGCTCAGGCCCGGCCGGTCGCAGTCCCAGTCTCGGTCCTGACCGTCGCAGCCGCTCCCGCAGTCGCGACCCAAGCGCGGCGGCGGTGTGTCGCCGAGGGCGTCCCAGTACTGCTCGGCGAGCCAGCCCTCGGGCAGCTCGAACCACGACGGGTGCGGAGCGGCCTTGGGCAGGGTGAGGCGAGCGGTGTGGAGGTCGTCGTTGATCTCGGCGTCGCCGGCCAGGTTCCAGCGCCGCTGCTCGGAGGTCCGGGCGCCGAGCGGGGCGTCAGTGCCCGCTCCGGGGTAGCGCGCCGCGTGCTCGCGCAGGAGGTGGCTGACCTGGTGCAGGAGCCAGAAGCCGAGCTCCTCGACGGTGACGCCCGCGAGCACATCGGGGTCGATGTACACATGCCAGCGGCGGTCGGCGGGAAAGGCCCGCAGATCGATCCGGGGATCGTCGGAGACGTCCACAACCACGGGGTCGAGGGCGAGGAGCGCGCTGGCCAGGTACGGGGCCTCGTGTGCGGCCCACACCCGGCCGGCCGCCCAGCGCCGGCGATCCTCGAGGGGCAGCTCGTCGAATCGGCTCACCCCAGCAGCCCCGCCGCCCTGAGTACGGGAGCGAGCTCCATCAAAGCCACGGGCACCTCGGCGCCCGGAGGGCGGTGACTGGCGAGCGTGCGCGCCACGAGGGTCGCCACATCCGGGGCGCCGTCGGCGGCCCGGGCCACAACCTCCCACGCCTGCCCCCACCGCACCTCCCCACCATCGGCCACCGCCACCGACGCCACCGCGGTGAGGACGGCAAAGGCGCGATCGCTGCGCTCGGGGAGCACGAAGCTCGCGGGATCGTCGAGGACCGCCTCGGGGTCGGGGAGGTCGAGGTGCTCGAGCCACGAGAGGAACTCGAGCGCTGCCCCGCCGCCGACCGCGCCCTCCACGAGCGCGGCCCGGACCTCCTCTGAGGAGCCGGCCGCCTCGCACGCCGCCACCAGCCGCGCGACCGCCTCCCAGCTACGGGGACTCGGCCAGCCGCGCCCGGAGTCGGCCGCCGAGCGCGGCAGCTGGAGGGCGAGGGGCGGGCGAACCTCGAGGAAGGCGCCGACCGCGGCGCGCGCCGCCATCGTCTGAGCCGTGCTCGGCGGATTCTCGATCCCCGTGAGCACGGGACGCGGGAAGCCGACGGCGAGGCCCTTGGCGATGTGCTTGCCGTCCACCGGCCAGTCGAGGTGCACGAGCCGGTTGGCGAGCGGCGCCGCGAGCTCCCAGCCATCCGCGGCCTCGTCGGGCGGGTTGGCGGCCGCCACGATCCGCACCCCCGGCGGGAGCGTCGTATCGCCGACGACGCGCTCGAGCACGACCCTGAGCATCGCCGCCTGAACCGCGGGGGGAGCGGTGGTCAGCTCGTCCAGGAAGAGCAGTCCTTCGCCCGCCTCGCTCAGGCGCGTCGCCCACCCCGGCGGTGAGAGCTGCACCGAGCCGTTGACGACCACCGGCAGTCCCGCGAAGTCGCTGGGCTCGCGGATCGAGCCGATCACCGTTTCCACCGGCCACCCAAGGGCCTCGCCCAGGGCGATCACCGCCGAGGTCTTGCCCGTCCCCGGGCTGCCCCAGAGGAGCACGGGCACGCCTGCTGACACCGCCACACCGAGTGCTTCGAGTGCCAGCAGGCTGTCCATGCACCGAGGGTACAGCCGGCCGCCCGGACCGAAAAGGGGTCAGGCGGATGGTTGCGCGTACATCAGCGAGCCCGGCGTGGTCAGCAGCTCGCCGGTCTCGAGCAGCGTCTTCAGGCCGGAGAGGATCATCGGCCAGCCACCGAAGATCTGGTCATTGGCGCCCTCGCGGAGCTGGTCGTGGGTGACGGTCAACCGGCACGAGTCCTCGACCGGTTCGATCTCCCAGGTCACCCTCGAGGTCCCCTCGCTCTTGACGTCGTCGCCCCACAGGGCGTTGAAGCTCTGGACGAGCCGGCGCGGCGGGTCGACCTCGAGGTTCTCGCCCTCGCAGAGCGGACCGGGCGCCGCCGGGTGGGGCGACACGTAATGCGACCCCGGCGTCCAGTCGGACTCGACGCCGACGCCGAAGTTGTACTTCGCCCTCAGCTCGGTGTCGGTGATTGCCTCCCACAGCCGCTCGGGGGTCGTCTTGATGTAGATCTCGAACACCTTTTCCATCGTCCTGTCCTCCAGTCTGTGCTTGATGTCGCTCAGGGTCGCTGCCCAGGGCGCGGCGTACTTGCTCACCCAGCGGTCGTGGACGAGCCGGATCGGGACGGGGTTCAGGTAGTGCAGCTTCTCGCGCCCGCGCCGCTTGGTCACGACGAGGCCGGCCTCCTCGAGGATGCGCAGGTGCTTCATCACACCGAAGCGCGTCATCGGGAGCCGGGCCTCGAGCGCGCTCAAAGTCTGCCCGTCGTCCTTGAAGAGCTTGTCGAGCAGGCTCCGGCGGGTCGGATCGGCCAGCGCTTTGAACACATCGTCCACGGCTGAGAGTATATGTGACCATTTAGTCACATGTCAAGGCGGGCGCGTAGCTGATCTCGCTGGCGACTGCCGCCGCAGTCCGCACTGCACGCCTACCTGGGGGAGATGTCGGACGAGGAGGTTAACGCGCTGGCGACCGCCGCCGACGCGTTGCAAGCTCTGATCGCGCTCCTCCAGAACCGAGCGAACCTCGACCGTTAGTTGATCTAGTTGACTTAGGGCTATCAATCGAATCTAATTGTGCGTAGCGCGAGTCCCAGCGTCGACGCCAACTTCTCGGGTTTAACACATAGGGAGCGTGGTCCGGTATGGATCCGAATCTGGTCGCTGCGCGACGTGCGCTCGCCGATTGGCTGGTAACGCGCGTTGACCTGCTGGTGGGTGACACGCTGGCGCAGTTGGGCGCCAACCGAGCCGAGGGCGATTGGCTCCTGGAGGCCGGCGACGCTATCTATCCCGCCCTGGGACCGGCAGCAGCGCTCGCTTGGACGGGGGCCGCAGGAGACGAGGAACACGATCGACGCCTTGCCATCATCACCGCGGAGCGCTTCATCGACGCCGCTCCCGTCCTACGCGTCCCACGTCCGGTGATTCGCGCGGCGCCCCGTCTTCCCACCTGGATGCGACCCGCCTGGAGCGCCAGTCAGGCGATCTCCGCAGGTCCGCTCCTGGGTTGGATCATCCTCGGACTCGAACCGCATCTCGACGACGCCCGGCGTCGTCGGATGATTAAGACGCTGGTGCGCTGTTACGACGAGGTCGCGCGAGCGACCCATTTCAACGTCTACATCAATGGCAACTACCAGATTCCCCTGTGCGAACTCGCGTATTTCCACGGGCTGTTCACCGGCTCTGAGGCTGCCAGCGAGGCCTACGAGCGCTGTGTTGGGTTCCTCTGCACTCCCGAGCGCACAGACCCGCGCTGGCGCGGATGGGGATTGCGCCTAACACAGGAGCCCACTCGCTCCGATTGGCACGATGCTGTCGGCCACTTCAGCGAGGTCGAGGAGCGACGACCCGATCCGGAGCGGACCTTCGACGGCGAGTACACCCAACTGCAGCTCGATCATGTGATTCGATTGTGGCTCCTAAACGGTGACGGGCGGATGCTTCACTTCGCCAACGCGCTATTCAATGCCATCCTTCCCTACGCCGACCGCACCACCTGGCAGTGCGACTTCCGGGACGGCTCGCGGCGCGACCAGATCGTGCCCTTCTTCAACGCCGGACTGGCTACGCTGTTCCTCCACGACCCGCGCCCCGAGCTGACCGAGGCACTGGTGCGCGCTCAGGTGACCACGGCGATCGATGCCGAGTGGCGCTATCGGACGCGCATCGCCGACATCGATAACTACAAGCTTCGCGGGTATGGCCTCACTCACCTCAGCCTGCTCATCGCCGGCTCCCCCGAGCGACACTTGAGAGTCCGCGAAGCCGGGGCCTGACGGTACCGCTGTCGCGGCGTTAGGATCTCACCGTGCCCGACAACGCCCCACTCGTCGACGAGGTCGCCAACGAGCTCGATACCTGGCCCGGAGTGCGCATCGAGCGGCGCGCCGACGGTGCCGCGCTCGTCCGCTACGAGGCGGTCGAGCTCGGGGTGCTCTACCCGGACCGTGGTGTGGCGGAGCTTCCCTTTCTGGGGGCGGAGCACGACGAGCTCATCGAGCGCGGCGACGCCGAGCAGGCCGAGGCCACGCCCGACTCCTACGGGGTAAGTCACGGCCTCCACGGGCCGGCGGACGTGACCGCCGTGCTGGAGCTCTTCGACCGCCGCTACCGAGACGTGCGCGGCGAGGACGACCCCTACAGCTCTCAAGACCCGGCCTGAGCCGGCCGCCGGCGCCGCTCAGGCGTCGCGGATGACGCGCAGGATCACAGCGCGTCGCGTGTGGCGCGCCGCGTCGAGGACCGCGGAGAGCTCGTCCTCGCGCAGCTCCTCGGCAGCCTCCACGACCACCACGAGCGGCTCGACGCCGGTGCCCGCCTGCTCGATCACCCGGCGAACCTCTCCCGCCTCGCGCCGGAGCGCCTCGGGCGAGAGCACCGACATGACGATCTGCCCCGCGGCGATGGCCTCGAGGTTGCCTTCGGGATCGGTCGGGCCGCTCTCGACCACGACCTCGCCGCCGGCCACGCTCGCGGGCGCGTGCGCGCCGAGCCGGCGCTCGACGACGCTACCGCGCGGTACCTGGAGGATGAGGTTGGGCTCACCGGCCATAGGCGGCGCTCAGTGCAGGTGGCGCTGCCAGTCGGCGGGGACCTGTCCCCGCGGACCCGGGACGGGCTGGTCGAGCGGATGGTGCTCGGGAGGGGCCAGCGGCGGGCCCTCGTAGAACTCGTCGGCGGCGTAGCTCCAGAACCAGTCCTCCCCGGGCTCGAAGCTGCGGATGATCGGATGCTCGGCGGCCGCCGCGTGCTTGCTCGCGTGCTGCTCGGGCGAGGTGTCGCAGCAGCCGATGTGCCCGCACTGCGCGCAGCGGCGCAGGTGCACCCACCAGCCGCCGGCGGCCAGACACTCGACGCACCCGGTCCCGCTCGGCGGGACCGACGGGTCGATGGCGGGATCGGCGGACATGGGACTCATCATCCCATCATCTAGGCGCGCGAGGGCTGAAGTCAACCCCTAGGTCTGGACGCACGTGGTGCCGTTGCACACGTCCGACCCGGAGGTGCTGAAGCAGGGGCAGCCATTTCCGCCCGAGCCCGATTGCACCGGAGTGCCCGAGCTACAGATGTACCAGTTCGTGGTGCAATCGTATGAGCACGTCCCGTTCGAGCAGGTCTGGTTCTTGGTGAACTGGAGGCTGTTGCAGTTCACGGCGCCAGACCCGCAGGCGCAGGGATTGCTGCTCGCAGGCAGGCACTGCCCGTTGCACATCGACGTCCCGCTCGGGCACGCGCAGGTCCCGTTGACGCACGTCATCCCGGACGGGCACGCGTTCGCGCAGGAGCCGCAGTTCTTCGGATCGCTCGACAGGGTCACGCACGCGCCGCTGCACGCGGTCTCGCCCGCCGGGCACGTCGAGGTGCACGTGCCGTTCGCGCACACGGCGCCCGATGGGCAAGCCGTCCCGCACGCCCCGCAGTTCTGCGGGTCGCTGGTCAGGTTCACGCACGCGCCGGCGCACGCGGTCTGTCCGGCCGGACATTCGGTGGTGCATTGACCGGCGCCGCACACCTGCCCGGCGGCGCAGGCGTGACCGCAGGCGCCGCAGTTCTGCGGGTCGCTAGTGAGGGTCACGCATGTGCCTGCACACATGACCTCGCCAGAGGCGCAGCCGCTCGGCCCGCTCGGCTCCGTACACTTTCCGTGGACGCAGGTGTGCCCGCTCGGGCACTTCTCGCCGCAATGCCCGCAGTGGTTCGGGTTGCTGGTCAGGTTCACGCACGTGCTGCCGCACCGGGTCTCATGGTGCGGGCAGCCGCAGCGACGCTTGCCGCCCTTGCGCTTGGGCGGGAGGCACACCTCGCCCTTCGGGCAGCACGTGTCGTGGCACTTGACGCGATGCGACGGGCAGCGCCCGGTCACCGCCGCCCACGCGTCCGTGGGCGTCATCGCCACCGCTCCCACGAAGGCCGCACCCCCGACGCGCAGAGCGTCGCGGCGCGACATTCCGCTCGCGAGCCCTCGGGCCATGGTGTCAAGCGGACTGTCGGCGATCTTGCGCATCTAGGCTCGATTCTCGCTCGGGGCGGTAGTGAGGGACATGACCTCCGTCGCGCCTACCGCCAGCTCGGAGGCAATCCTTCCCTCCGGGTCGACGAGGACGGCTGAGGGGGTTCCGGTGCTTCCAAAGGCGGCGCCGGCGGCGAAGGCAGGGTCGAGGGCGATCGGAGCCCGGAGCGCCAGGCCCTCGTTCTCGGCCACCGATCCGCTCGAGATGAGGAGCAGGCGCGGGGCTCCGGGCGGGGCCGAGCGGTCGAAGGCGCGAACGTCGTCCAGCATGTTCTGGCAGAAGCCGCAGCCCGGGTTCCAGAACAGGACGAGCGTGTCGCGGTCGGGGGCGGTGAGGGCGAGTGGCTGGCCGGCGAGGCCCTCGAGCTCGAGCGCCGGTGCCGGCGCCCCGACCGCGGGTGGGGGAGGCGACGGCGGGCGGGCCGGGATCTGCACGACCGGGAGCTCCGGCGCTCGCGTGGCCTCGGCGACGAGGGCGGCGATCTCGTCCACGCCCGCGACGATGTCGCTGGCGATTCGGCCCCGCCCGTCGATGAGTACCGCGCCCGGCGTGCCCGATGCCCGGTAAGCGTCATAGACGGTGAGCCCGTGATCGAGCCACACGCTGACGATGCCGTGCTCACGCACCTTGGCCCGGTTCTCCTCCGGCGCGCCGCGGGTCAGCACCGCGATCGTCAGCGCTCCTGAGAGCTCACGCTGCCAGGTCGAGATCTGGGGCATGAGCGCGTTGCACGGCCCGCAGCTGGGGTCGGTGAACAGGAGCATGACCGGCGTGTCGGCCGAGAACAGCGATTCCAGCGTCACGCTCTCCCCGTACAGGCCGTGGAGCGAGAACGCCGGCGCCTTCTCGCCGAGCGGGAGGCCGCGGTGCGCCACGGCCGCCGGCCGGGAACCGTCCGGGTCGAGCTGGGCCTCGAGCTCCTCGATCCTAAAGAGCATGCGCCCGTTCTGCTTGAGTAGGGCGAGCAGGGCCCACGCCGTGAGCGCCGCGAGCGCGCCGATGGCCAACCCCGCGGCGAGCGCCACCGCGCCGGTGGCGCCGAGCCGGCCGACCCAGGCCGTGGCGCTGGGACCGGCGTTACTCCAGCCCTCGGCGGCGACGAAGGCCGCGAGCGCGGCAAGTACCAGGTTGCGGGCGAGGGTCCGGCGGCCGGCGGGCTCGGAGTGGAGCTGGCCGAAGCAGTGACAGTCGGGGGCCTCGCCCCGAGCCATGCTGCGGGCGATGGCCGCGATGAACACGCCCAGCAGCGCTACCGCCCCGAGCGCGCCTTCACGCGCGCTGCCCGCCGGGAGCAGAGCCGCCGCCACCGCGAGCTCGGCGATCGGCAGCAGGGTGCCGAGCGAGCGCGCCAGCCGCTCGGGGACGCCGAAGCCGGCGACGGCGGCGCGGGAACCACGAAGGTCGGCGAGCTTGGCGAGCGAGGCGAGCGCGAAGACGCCGGCGAGCAGGAGACGGGCGCAGAGAAGAGCGGCCGACACGGCTAGCCGTTCCTCGCGGGGGCCGGATGAAGGGTCATCGAACCGGAAGACGCCCCGTCCATCGGGAACCTTCCCGAGAATTCTAAGTTTTTCCTCGGGCCCGCTGAGTAGCATCCGGGAGGCTGGCGGGTCCAGATCGGCGACGACAAGGACGGACGGTGGGTAGCCAGGTCCAACCATCAGCGAAGCGCTGGCGAGCTGATCCAGCGGTCATCGCTTTGACGCTTCTCGCCGCCGCGCTGGCGAGCTATCGCCTGGGGACGAAGGGCCTGTGGCTCGACGAGGCGGTCAGCGCCGATCATGCGAGGCTGGGCCTGAGCGGACTGGCGTCGGTGATCAGCGGCCGTGATCCGAACATGGGTCTCTATTACCTGCTGCTGCACTTCTGGGTGCGCGTGTTCGGCGACAGCGAGGCCGCGGTTCGCAGTCTGACCGTGGCCCTGGGCGCGCTCGCGGTGCCCGCGATCGTGCTCCTCGGGACCCGGCTCTTCGGCCGGCCCGCCGGGCTGATCGCCGGGCTCCTGCTCGCGACCAGTCCGTTCTTCCTCCATTACGAGCAGACCGCTCGGTCCTATGCGCTGCTCGTGACCCTCGTGGTCCTGTCGTCGTGGCTCTTCGTCGCCGAGCTCGAGAACCACTCGCGCTGGACCTTGGTCGCCTATGTCCTCGTCAGCGTGCTCGCGGTCTACACGCATTACTTCGCGTCCTTGGTTCTCCTCGTCCAGGCGCTGACCCTGGTCCTGATCCGCCGCCGTCAGGCCTTCACGCGGGAGTGGGTGGGCGCGGCCCTCGCCATTGTGGTGCTCTGTGTTCCCGAGGCGGTGTTCGCCGCGCGGGCCGGGACGGGCGCGATCTCGTGGATTCCCGCGCCCACGATCAGCAGCCTCACGCATCTGCCCAGCAGCGTCGCCGGGGGCAGCGTGCTCGCCTACGCGCTGATCATCCTCGCGTGCGTCGGTCTCATCAGCGCCGTCCGGGAGGGCATGGTGTGGCGGGCGGGGTTTCTCGCGGCCTGGACGGTCGTGCCCGTGCTCCTCGCCTTCATCGTCTCGCGCCTGGGCCAGTCGGTGTTCCTGCCCTACTACCTGATCATCGTGCTGCCACCCTGGCTCCTGCTCGCAGGCGCCGGCCTCGCGCGCATCCCCGTGCGCGCGGTGGCGATCGTCGCCGGCCTCGTCGTCGTCGCGCTCGGGGCCAGAGGAATCCGCGATTGGTACGACCAGCCGAGCGTCGAGGGCTACAAGTCCGCGACCCGGTACATCCTGACCCACGAGCGGCCACGCGACGGGATCGTCGAGTACCCGTCCGGGACCCTACGGGGACCGACCTCGGGGATCGCCTACTACGAGACTCGGGCGGGCACGAGCGGGCCGGCGCCGGTTCCCTTCTCGCTCGGTCACCCTCCGGGGACGAGCTCGCCCCGCACCTGGCTGGTGATGAGAGACTCCGACGTTCCAGCAGGGACGCGAGTCAAGGTCGAGCAGAACCTCGCAGCCGCCTACCGCCCCGTCGGTGCGCCGCGCCGTTTCACCAATCTCACGGTGCGGCTGTACCGCTTACGCTAGTCGTCGGCTCCCCGGTAGCGCAGCCCGTCAAGCGCCATATCGAGGATGTGGTCGATCTGCCCGGGCTCGCTGGTCTGGATCTTCGCGATCCCGCCCACCATCTGGATGACCTCGGTGAGGTCGGTGTCGGCGCGCGCGACGTGAGCCTGCTGGGCGCGCTCGAGCAGGGGCTCGCCCGCGGCCCACATCGTGGCCCGGCAGCTCCGGAAGAGCTCTGAATCGCGATCGACGTAGTTGAAGAGCTCCTGGGCCAGCGCCTGCTTGGTCGCGAGATAGGCGACGAATCTATGCAGCCAGCCGACGAGCGCGTCCCAGGGGGGGAGGTCGGCGAGCTCCGTGGCCGAGCGCCCCAACTCCTCGACCTCGCCCACGTAGACGGCCTCAAGCAGGGCCTGCCGGGTTGGGAAGTGGCGGTAGAGCGTGCCGATCCCGACTTCGGCGCGCCGCGCGATCTCCTCGAGCGACGTTGCCGACCCGCCTTCGGCGAAGGCTTCGCGGGCGGCGGCGAGCACCTTGTCGTAGTTGCGCCGGGCGTCGGCTCGCTTGGGGCGCGGTGTGCCGAGGTGCTCGGCGGCGGTATCGGTGGTGCTGGTGCTCATGGGGCGAGGGTGTTCGAGATTTCGCTTGACAAAGTGGAGGGTGCCTCCGTATAGTTCCGGAGGGAGCCTCCAGTTAGTTCTGGAGGATGCCTCCACTTTAGCACCGCAACAGTTGGGAAATCAAGAGATGAACGCCGCCTCCCTATCCGCTTCCACCGCCGACCGCCGCCGCTGGCTGGCCCTCGGGGTCGTCTGCCTCGCGCAGCTCATGATCATCCTCGACACGACGATCGTGAACGTGGCGCTGCCCTCGATCCAGCGCGACCTCCACTTCACCCAGGGCAACCTCACCTGGGTCATCAACGGCTTCCTCGTCACCTACGGAAGCTTCCTGCTCCTCGCGGGGCGGCTCGGCGACCTGCTCGGCCGCAAGCGCGTCTTCCTGGCCGGGGTCATGCTCTTCACGGTTGCCTCCGCTCTTTGTGGTGCGGCTCCCAGCCAGGGCTTTCTCATCGCCGCCCGCCTCGTCCAGGGCGTGGGCGGCGCGCTCCAGGCCTCGGTCATCCTCGCCATCATCGTCACCGAGTTCCCGGCCGCGGCCGACCGGGCGCGGGCGATGAGCGCCTACGTCTTCGTCTCGGTGTCCGGCGGATCGCTCGGTCTGCTCGCCGGCGGCGCCCTGACCCAGGCCCTGAGCTGGCACTGGATCTTCTTCGTCAACCTCCCCATCGGCATCGCCACCATCGCGCTGGGCAAGGCGCTCATCCCCGACCAGAAGGGCATCGGACTCGAGCACGGCGTCGACTGGCTCGGCTCGATGCTCGTGACCCTCTCCCTCATGACCGCCGTCTACGCCATCGTCCAGGCCACGAGCCACGGCTGGATCTCGTTTCAGGTCCTCAGCTTCGGTGCGCTCGCGATCGCGCTCATGGGCGCCTTCCTGACC
>Ga0302325_10025555_pt1 | contig 12273 bp, 10 predicted proteins | sample Palsa_T0_2_FD_201948 | JGI IMG/M metagenome (GOLD analysis project Ga0302325, IMG submission 201948) | Peat permafrost microbial communities from Stordalen Mire near Abisko, Sweden - Palsa_T0_2 | ecosystem: Environmental > Terrestrial > Soil > Palsa > Peat permafrost | place: Sweden: Abisko...
CAAGGAAGCGGAAAACGACGGCTTCAGAAACCTCGCGCTCGAGGTCACCCGCTAGGTCGTGGCCACCCTGGTGACCGGTGGCGCCGGGTTTGTCGGAAGTCACCTGGTCGATCGCTGCATCGAGCGCGGCGAACAAGTCGTGGTCTTCGACAACCTCGCAACCGGCAGTCTTCGCAACTTGGCAAGCGCGCTCAAATCGGGCCGCGCAACCTTCGCGTACTGTGACGTCGGCGCTTCCACCGATCGCCTGCGCGCGGAGTTCAAGAAAGCAACGAACGAGCCACTCGCGCAGATCTATCATCTCGCTTCGCCCGCGAGCCCCGAGGCGTACAACGCGCATCCGTGGGAGACCCTGACCGTCAACGGCTTGGGTACGATGGCGCTCATCGAGTTGGCGCTCGAGCACCGCGCGCAGATGCTGTTCACGTCGACCTCCGAAATCTACGGAGACCCGCTCGTGCACCCGCAGCCCGAATCGTATTTCGGTAACGTCAATCCGATCGGCCCGCGCGCGTGCTACGATGAAGGCAAGCGCTTCGGCGAAGCTGCGATGTCGGTTGCGATTCGCGAGCGTGGGCTCGACGGACGGGTCGTGCGGATTTTCAACTGCTACGGACCGCGCATGGATATCGGCGACGGCCGGCTCATCCCCGCGCTCTTCGAAGCGGCTCGCGAGGGCAAGCCGATGCCGATTCACGGGACGGGGCTGCAGACGCGTTCGATGACCTACATCGACGATCTCATCGCGGGTCTGCTCGTCGTGCAAGCCTGGAAGCCGCGGAGCTTGAGCCCCGTGAATCTCGGCAGCGAAGAAGAGCACACGGTCCTCGAAATCGCGGAAGCGTTCGCGCAAACGCTGGGCGTCGAGCTGAAGACCGAGTCGTTTCCCGCGCGCCCCGAGGATCCGCAGCGCCGCAGGCCGGTGACGGCGCTTGCGGAGTCGCTCGGCTGGTCGGCCAAGGTGACCCTGCACGAAGGGTTGCGCCGAAGCTACGATTGGTTCCGCACCGAAGCGCTCGAGTACGCGTAGGGCAAGCAGCGTGGTTTCGAGCATTCGCCGCGACCCGGCAAGCGAACACGTAGGCGGCGCGATCGCGTGGCTGCGAGCACGCCCGTGGACCTACGCGTACGCGGTCTTGGTGTTGTGGGCGCTCGTGCCCGAACTGCGCCGCGTCATCGACTGGAAGTCGAGCTTTAGTTCGGTTTCGCTCGTCAGCATCGTGCCGCTCCTGTCGCTCTTGCCAGCGGCCGCAGCCTTCTTCTATACCGCGCGCGCCGCGAAACTCCAGCGCCCGTTCGTCGTCGCCGCGTGGATGTGGTGCGGCGCGTTCGGCTACGCGTACGCGATCGGGCTCGCGACCGGAAACGCCGCCGCCGCTACGTACACGCTGCTCGGTTTCATCCTTCCGATGTTCTTCGGAATGTACGTCGCCACGATGGACGTTCCGATCGATGTGGCATACGAGCGGATCGCCTCGTTCGCGCTCGCGCTGTCGGTACCGGTCGCGCTGTACGCCTTCTTCCAGTACGCTTTCCCACCCCCGTGGGATCTGTACTGGATCCAACAGGCGAACCTCGTCAACGTCGGCACGGCGGCCGCGTTTGCGTTCCGCCCATTTGCGACGCTCAACGGCCCGGGCCCGTTCGCGGACTTTCTCGCCCTGGTGCTCGTCCTCAACCTGCCGCGCCTGCGCGCCGCGAACGTGCTGCGCCTGAGCGCGATCGCGCTCAACGTGGCGGCCCTCGCGCTGACGCTCGTGCGCGCCGACTGGCTCGCGCTCGCGCTCGCGGTGCTCGTCTTCGTCGCGCTCGGCCCGCGCAAGTTCCGGAACCTCTCCTTCATCGGCGTCGCCGCCATCGCGCTGGCGCTGTTTGGGAGCAACGCCGCCGCGCTACTGGGAAATTCACCGGCCGGCATTCAGCTGCAAAGCCGCTTCGAATCGTTGAACACGATCACGACCGACTCGTCCTTCCTCGATCGCCAACTGCTCTTCGGCAACGCGCTGTCGACCGCGCTCGCGGAACCCACGGGCGAAGGGCTCGGTGTCACCGGGACCGCCGCGAAGCTCGGTGCGCGCGGGGCGACGGCCGACTTCGACAACGGGTACATCGCGCGGCTTACCGAGATGGGCTACTTCGGCACGCTCGTCTATCTCCTGACGATCGTGTTGATGCTCGCGTACTCGATCGGGCGGTGGCGCGCGGCAAACCGGGCGAAGGACCTCACGGCGGCATCGATCGTGTCGGCCGCGATCGCGATCCAAGTCGCGCTCGTCTTCTTGGATGTCTCGGGCGACCACCACGCGCAGCTCTCGGGCATCTTCTTCTGGCTGTCCTACGCATTCGTCTTCGGCGCGAGCCGCAGAAACGAGCTAGCTGACAACTAATGGTTGCCGCTCGACCCACATCCGAGGGCGAGCGGCTTCGTATCTTCGTCCCGCACGCTTCGGAGCTATTTACGAATCATCGTGCGCACGGCGACGGGTTGGTCGCATTCGAAGTCGCCGGCAGACTCGCGAAGCGGGGTCACGAGGTGCACGTGATGGCGCCGGAGATCGACGTTCGTGGAACGCTGCCGGCGAATCTTCATCTCGTCCCGCCGCCCAAGGCCGCCGGCGCAAATCTGGCGAGCAGGATCGGATACATGCGTGCCGTGCGCTCGACGTACGCGCGGTTGCACCGTTTGCGGCCGTTCGATATCATCCACCAGCTCAATCCGGTGTATACCGGCGTCAGCTTGGCGCTGGCCGGAACGCGCGTGCCGATCGTGCTTGGCGCGTACGTCGGTGCCTGGCCGAAGGACGCCGACAGCCCGTCGATCATGGGCACGATCGATCTTCCATTTGCCGCGACCGCGCGACGGTTCATCGCCTCCCTGCAGCAACGCGCCGCCGGCGCATTGATTTTGACGACGCCGGCGGCGGAGTCGCTCATCGCCGGCGTCGATCGCATGCGCGTCAAGATGTTTACGATCCCGCACGGTATCGACCCCGCAATCTACGAACCCGATCCGAGCGCACCGGATACGGACCTTCCGCCGACGATACTCTTCGTCGGCGGGACGGAACGCCGCAAGGGGATCTACGTGTTACTCGAGGCGTTCGCCATCGTTCACCAGGCAATGCCGAACGCGCGCCTGCTCATCGTGGGCGCCGGCGGCCGCGAGGCCGCGGTGAGTGCGGAAGTCGCAAAAATGCCGGAGCGCGAGAGCATTGAGTTTACGGGCGAAGTGGAGCGATCGCAGATTCCCGGGTTGATGCGACGGGCGACCGTTTTTGCTGCGCCGTCCTTCGGGGAGCCGTTCGGCATGGCGCTGCTCGAAGCGATGGCGAGCGCGAAGCCTGTTGTCGTGACCGACGCCGGCGGCCCCGCGCACATCGTCGATGCGGCCGGGGGCTTCAAAGTACCGGCGCGCGACGCACGGGCGCTCGCGTCTGCGTTGCTCGCCGTCTTACAGCAGCCGGCGCTCGCCGCGGCCATGGGGCGGCACAATCGTCACGCGGTCGAGACGACGTATTCGTGGGATCGCGTGATCGATCGCATCGAGATGGTGTACGCCTACGTACGTGCGCTCCGGAGCCGCTCGTGAGCGAGGCGGCAGCCGCACCGAAACGCTCGCTGGGCGTACGGATCCTCGTCAACGCGATGAGCGGCGCCGGCAACCGGGTCGCGACGACGGCAATCGGGTTCCTGCTGACGCCGTTCATCATTTCAGAGCTCGGGCTCTCGCAATACGGTCTGTGGGCCGTCGTCGGATCGCTTGCGGGTTACCTGGGCCTGCTCGACTTCGGTCTCGGGGGCGCGTTCGTCAAGTTCATTTCGGAGTACGTAGAGCGCGACGATCGCCGCTCCGCCCGGCAGGTCGTCATCTTCGGAATGATCTTTTACGCCGCGGTCGGATTGGTGCTCGCGGCGCCCCTCCTCTACTTCGCGCCCCAAATCGTCTCGGTCTTCAAGATGCCGCCCGATCAATACGCGACGGCCGCCACGTTGCTCCGGGTCTTTTTTGGGCTCTTGATCGTAGCGATGATCGCCGGCGTGCCCAGCATGGTCGTCGTGTCCATGCAGCGCATGGATCTCTCGAGCCTCAACAACTTCCTCGGGTACCTCGGCTACGCCGCGTCCACCGTGATCTTCCTGAAGCTCCACTACGGCTTGTGGGCGGTCGTGATCGGACAGGCGGCGCAGATCTTGGTCACCGGCAGCATCCAAGCGTTCACGGCGCACCGGCTGTTTGGACCCTTGTGGCACAACCCGCTGCGCATCGAGCGAGTCATCGTCCATCGTCTCTTCACTTTCGGTGGATGGACGCAGCTCAACTCGCTCGTTAGCATCATCAACCTCGATGCGGGCCGGTTTATCGCCGCCGGCATCGTCAGCGTCGCGAGCGTCGGTCTGTACGAGATCGCGAGCAAACTGGCGTTCTTTGCAAAGCTCTTCCCGTCGTATTTTCTCGACGCGCTCGTGCCCGCGGCCGCGGGCGCCGACGCACGCAACGACCACGATACGCTCGATCGCATGTATGCGGCCGGTACCCGCTATTCGGTATTTGCCACGTTTGCCTGCGTCGGGTTCGTCGTGGGCGGCGCGGATCCGATGGTGCAGGTCTGGCTCGGCAAATCGTATCCCTACGTATCGGCCATCGTGTTTTGGCTCGGGCTCGGGTATGCCGTCAATAGCCTCACGGGCGTCGGGACGACGATCTTGCGTGCCTCCGGCAAACCGCACTTCGAGACGTACTACTCGGTTCTCGCGATGCTCGCCAACGTGGCGGCCACCATTCCGCTCGCGCGCGCGTACGGCATCGTCGGGGTCGCGATCGGCACGGCGATCGGATGGATTGCGGGCACGCTGTATTTTCTCTATGTGTATCACCAAGTGCGCCGCGCGCCGTGGTGGCAGTCGATCGGCTCGCCGATCTTGCGCTTGACGTGCGCCAACGTCGTTGCGGCGTTCGGGTACTACGCGCTCCTCCACGTCCCCGCCGTACAGCACTGTTTCGAGAATCGCTTCCTCGGATCGCTCGTGCTCGGAATCGTTGCCCTCGCCTACTTCGCAGCGTTCGCCGGCCTCTCGATTCTCTTCGGCGTATGGACGCAAGACGGCGCTCAAATCGCCGGGCGGCTGACGGAACTGCGCGCCGGTTTCGGAAGCAGGCTCGGCCTGACGCGCTCCTGATGAACGGCTCGCCCGCGAGTCTGCAGATTGGTCTCATTGCCTCCGCGCAGCAAACCTCGGGTTCGGATCGCTATTACTTCGATCTCGTTCGTGCGCTGCAGGCCCGCGGTGCGCGCGTCGATGGCGTGCTGCTCGGCGATCCGAGCGCCGTCGAGGAACCCGTCGCCGGCATCCGGTCGTTCGCGCCGGAAGGCAGCGGGGCGCTGCGACGCTGGCGCGGTTTGCGCCGCACGGTCCGGCCGCTCGTGGCCGGCAACGACGTCGTCGTCGCGCATCTGGCAGCGCACGTCTTCCCCGTGCTCGATATCATTCGAGACCGGCCGCTGGTAGAGCATTTTCACGGACCGTGGGCGCTCGAAGCGCGCTACGCCAAGCTGCCCGCTCGAACGATCGCCTTGCGCTCGGTTCAGGAGCGGAGCGTGTACGGACGCGCGAAGCGCATCGTCGTGCTCTCCGAATCGTTCGGCGCCGTGTTGCAACGCGAGTACCGGGTTTCCGAAGACAAAATTCGCGTCGTTCCGGGCGGCGTCGACGTTGCGCGCTTCGCACCGGCGGTATCGCGCGATGAAGCCCGCGAGCGGCTCGCGTTGCCGGCCGGCCGGCAGATCGTCGTCTCGGTACGCCGGCTCGAATCGACCAAAGGACTCGACCGGCTCGTCGAGGCGGCCGAGATCGTGCGGCGCGACGTACCGGACGTACTGTTCGTGATTGCCGGAACGGGTAGCCTGGCCGGCGCGCTCGCCGCACGGGTCAAGGAGCGGGAACTCGAATCGCACGTTCGCTTCGCCGGAAAAATCGACGATGCGGCACTCGCGCTGTTGTATCGCGCGGCGGATCTGTCGGTGGTTCCTTCGCAAGCGTGGGAAGGCTTCGGCTTGACGTGCCTCGAGTCGCTCGCGAGCGGCACGCCCGTCATGGTCACGCCGGTCGGGGGCCTTCCCGAAGCCGTGCGCGAGCTCGACCCGGGCGCGATCTTCGCGGGAACGAGCGCCCGCGATATCGCCTCCGGCTTACGGGATGCCCTGCTCGGCCGCACGCGTTTGCCGAGCGAAAGTGAATGCCTGGCCTACGCACGGGGATTCGCGTGGGCCACGATCGCGGAACGCGTCGAAGCGGTGTACCGTGAAGTCGTCTGACCGCCCGATCGAGACGCTGCAGATCGGCATGACGGCGTCGCGTACGCACATGTCGGGAACCGACCGGTACTTCCAGAATCTGCTGCGTGAAATGCCGGGCCTCGGCATCGGCGTTCGCGGCATGGTGATCGGCGAACCGCAAGCCGTCGAAGACCCGTTGCGCGGCATCGAATCGTTCGCGCCCGAAGGGGCAGGCCGGCTCACGCGCATCCTCGGGGCGCGACGCGTCGCTGCGCGCCTGATGGCGGGCAGCGATCTCGTCGTTTCACACGGTGCGCCGCACGCGTTTTACGTGCTCGACAAGATGGGTTCGCGCCCGCTCGTTTCGCACTTTCACGGGCCTTGGGCGCTCGAAGGTCGCGACGAAGGCGTGGGGCGCTTGATGGAATTCGTGCGCCATACGCAGGAGGCCGCGGTCTACCGGCGCGCGCTGCGCTACATCACGCTCTCGCGGGCATTCGCCCTCACGCTGCAAACCGAGTTCGGCGTCGACGCCGCGCGCGTGCGCGTGGTTCCTGGCGGCGTCGACTTGGAACGCTTCGCAAGCAGCGAGTCTCGGGCCGAAGCGCGGGCGCGCTTCGGCTGGCCCGCGGACCGCGCGATCGTCCTCGCGACGCGCCGGCTCGAACCCACCAAAGGAATCGGCGCGCTGATCGAAGCGCTGCCCGCCGTGCGCGAACGCGTGCCCGACGTGATGCTCGCGATCACGGGAACGGGTTCGCTTGCCGTGACCCTTGCGGCTCGCGTCGAGGCGCTGCGCTTAGGGGACAACGTGCGATTCCTCGGGCACGTGCGGAGTGCGGATCTGCCCGCGATGTATCGCGCCGCCGATGTCTCCATCGTGCCGTCGATCGCTTGGGAAGGCTTCGGGCTTTCCGTGCTCGAGTCGCTTGCGTGCGGAACGCCGGCGCTCGTGACGCCGGTCGGCGGGCTCCCCGAAGCCGTGGCCGACCTTGCGCCCGGCCTCGTGCTGCGCGACGCATCGCCCGCGAGCATCGCAGCGGGGCTGCTCGCAGTCCTGAATGATCGTGCTTCCGTCCCGAGCGCCGGGGCGTGCGTCGCATACGCGCAGCGCTTTGCGTGGCCCTCGATCGCCGCGCGCGTCGCGGACATCTATCGCGAGGTCGCATGATCGCCGCGCTGTCGCTCGCAACCACGATGCTGACGGAGACGGCGACGCCCGCACGAGCCTTCGTCGATTCGATCGGCGTCGTCACGCACTTCGCTTACGCGGATACGCCGTACGGCAATCGCTTCGAGACGGTCGCGCAGCGCCTGATCGATTTGGGCGTCCGGCACGTCCGCGACGGCGTCGTCCTCGGGGACACGCTCGTGTGCGAACGCGAGCGATCGCTTGCGACCCACGGCGTGCGCTTCAGTTACGTTACCCAACCGGCATTGAGCGCTGGCGATATCGCCGCATGGGCCAAATGCGCCGGCCCCGCGCTCGAGAGCTTCGAAGGACCGAACGAATACGATCTCAGCCACCCAGCCGGCGATACCGACTGGGCCGCTACGCTGCGTGCGTTCCAGAAGACCCTCTACGACGCGGTCAAGGGAAACGCGGCGCTGCGATCCTGTCCGGTCATCGGTCCGTCGCTCACGTCCGCCGACGCATTCCGTGCGGTGGGCGATCTGTCGGCCGATCTCGACTTCGGCAACGTGCACGATTACTTCGCGGGACACGAGCCCGAAACGCCGGGTTATGGACTCGGCGGGTACGGGAGCATCGAGTACAACCTCGAGGGCGCGCGCCTTCTATCCGGCGCGAAGCCGATCGTTGCAACGGAGACGGGCTACGGTACCGGAACCGGTCACGGCGACGTGCCCGACGACGTCCAAGCGGCGTACGTCCCGCGACTCTTCTTGACGCAGTTTGCGGCGGGCATCGCGCGTACCGATGAGTACGAACTGCTCGACGAGGGGCCCGAGCCTTTCGATCGATTCGGCCTGCTACGCAGCGATCTATCGCCGAAACCCGCGTACGTTGCCTTGCAGAGCCTCATCGCCGCGCTCGCGGACGGCGACGCAACGCCTCGTTCCGAGCGCCTCTCTTACTCGCTCGAGGGCGATGTCCCGGGCCTTCGTCACGCGCTGTTCGAGAAACACGACGGCCGGTTCGTTTTGGCGCTCTGGATCGCGCGCCCGACGATCGAACCGCACACCAAACTCAGCTACCCGGTGCCCCTGCGCACCGTTCACGTTCGCACGGACCGGCCGGCGGCATTACGTGCCTTGCGCTTCGATGCGTCGTATCGTCTCGTCGCGGGCAACACCGCTCGCGGTGGGATTCGCGTCGACCTCGACGATCGCGTCGCCCTCGTCGAAATCGTGCCCAGCCCCCCGTTAGGCCTTGAGCGCGACCTCGCGGTAAACGTCGCCGACGCGATGCGCGATATCGGTCCACGCAAATCGGCTCGCATACGCGAGACATTCGGCCTCACTCGGGACCCGAACCTGACCGAGTAGGGCGCCGGTGATGCCGCCGGCAAGCTGTTCTGGGGTGTGCCCTTCGAGTACGAGCGACGGATCCAGGGAGCGTACGACCTCGGGAAGGCCGCCGACCGGCGTCACGAGCGCGGGCGTGCCCGCGGCAAGCGCCTCGAGCACGACGAGGCCGAAGCCCTCGAGTACGACCGTGGGAACGATAAGGAGATCGGCCGCGCGGTAGAGCAGCGGCAGATCTTCTTCCACGACGCGGCCGAGCATACGAACCGTGCCGCTCAGGTCCATCTCATCGATCGACGCTTGCAGGGCGCCCGCGAGCGGCCCGGCGCCGGCGATCGCAACGAACAGGTTCGGCACGCGCTCGCGCACGAGCGCAGCCGCTTTAACAAGATTGTCGACGCCCTTCGCGTGCACGAGCCGCCGCACGGTCACGACCGTGGGACGATCGCCCGGCAGCCCGAGGCGCTCGCGCGCCTGCGCTCGGCTCGCGCGGGGCCCGAAGCGTTCGAGGTCGACACCGCCGGGGATCACGCGCACCTTGCCGGCGGAGATACCATACTCGTTCGTCACGATGTCGCCGAATGCTGACGAGAGCACGATGACGCGTGCCGCGGCACGATACACGGTACGTTCGATCCCGCGTTTCACCGCGACCGAAAACGCGCCGGCACCTTCGGCTTGGCTCTCGAGCGCCCACGGACCGTGGAAGTGCACGACGAACGGCTTGCCGCGAAGCCGATCTAGAATCGTCAACCCGTACTGCGCGAAGTGCGACACCACGACGTCGTTCGCAGCGATCGCCGGCGTCGCAGCGCTCCGCAGCTTTAGGCAACGGCGGAGCAGTGAGTCGGTCTCGCGCGCATACGTCTGCACGCCGGTCATGCCGGCGACGTCGCCCGGATCGCCCGTCACGAGACCACTCGCGCGAATACCGTCGCTCGCGAGGGCTTGCAAGAGGCTGAAATAATACCGGTCGGCTCCGCCCGCGGCGCCCGCCGAAGCGGTCATGCCGATTTGCAACGCCCGCAGGTCCACTACACCGACACCGTGACGGGCTTAGCGCGAAAGAAGGTCCGCTCCACGAGATAGTAGCTCAGTACGGCCGCACCAAGCGCGCAAAGCACGTTCAGGGGAAATCGCGCGATGATCGAGTCCGACATCGGAAAGAGAAACGGTTGCTGCCACAAGTACAGGCTGTACGAAATGCGGCCAACCCACGTCGCGGGTCCCGAGCTGAGCAGCCGCGCGACCGCCATTTGGGGCCTCTCGATCACGCCGAGCAACAGCAGCGAGACGGCGGCGCCCTCGATGGTCATGCCGGCTACGTACTGAAAACCACCGCGCAACACCGCGCTCGCCCCCACGCATAGCGCGAGAATCAGCAAACACCACGCGGGCTTCACGCGCTGGAGTGCCTTCTCGAGCCATGCCGGAATGCCGTGCTCGATCAGCAACGCGGTCGCGCAGCCGAACATCAGCGTGTCGATGCGCGTGTGCAAAGCGATCGAAATCAGATCGCGCTGCGAGGGGATCAAAAAGTACGTCGCAATGCGGACCAGAGGCGTCAGAGCGATGGCTGCGATCGCAACCGATCGCGCCCGGGCATTCCCAAGGAACAGTATGGTCGCGGGCCACAGCAGATAGAACTGCGTCTCGACCGCGAGCGACCACGTGTGCCCGAGCCAGGACGACGTGTGGACGTTATAATCGCGCAGATAGAACGCGTCCGCGAGCAATTCAGGCCAGCCGATTGCCACGACGCCGAGGCTCGCGAGCAACGCCATCACGGCGAGATACGCGTAGTACGCCGGGAAGATCCGGCGGAAGCGGCGGGCGTAGAAGTCTTTCAGATTCAGCTTTCCCGTGCGCGTGCGTTCCTGGATGAGCAATGTCGTGATGAGGAAGCCGCTCAAGACAAAAAAGACGTTGACCCCGATTTCGCCCAGGATCTCGCGCGCCGAGTTTGCGGGCCCGGTGCCGAAACGAAGGGTATGAGCGACGAGGACGAGTGCGATGGCGAACGCCCGTAAACCGTCGAGCTGCGGATTGCGGCCCTGCACCCTCACCCGCGCGCTCGCGTCAATGCGCTGTCGTACACTTCGCGCAAGCGAGCGACGTGTTTCGCCATCGTCGGCGGATCGCTCCAGTACCGCTCGTAGGCCGCGGCGCCCATACGGCCCGCGACGCCCGGTCGCGACAGTTCGCGCAGCGCCGCGCTGAGCGACGCGGCGTTACCGCCTTCGAACCACAGTCCCGTTTCGCTCGGAACGACCAAATCGCGCGCGGCGCTCGTATCGGGAACGATGGCCGGCACGCCCGACGCAGCCGCTTCCATAACGCTCAAACCGTAGGTCTCATACCACAGCGAGGGTAAGACGAGCGCGCGCGACGCGCCCAGTTCCGCCGTCACTTGCGACGCGTCGAGCCACCCCAGCAGCCGCGCGGATGGATTCACCGCGGATATCTCCGCCGTGCAAGGGCCCTCACCGGCGAAGTCGGCCTGCACGCCGGCGTCGAGCGCGGCGCGAGCGAAGAGCGCCGGCCCCTTCTCCGGCGACAAGCGCCCGAGATAGAGAAACCGCGAGGAGAGTTCCGGACTCGCCGCAGCAGTTTGCACGCGGTCGACAGGGTTTGTGACCGGATAGATCCGGGCGTTTGCGGGCAAGTGCGGCTCGATGATCGCGCGGCTGAAATCGGACACCGAGATAAATGCATTGACCGCACCGGGCATACCCGCGATATACCGTTGCACGACCTGTCGCACGACGCGATAACCCTTGACCGCATAGTTTCGCGAATCGCAGTCAGTCGTGATGCAGCGCACGCTCATCGGCGTGAGCTTGCAAATGGCGTCGTCGTTGTGGAGATACAAGCTCCCGTTCGGGCAGACCGAAAAGTAGTCGTGCAAGGTCACGATCGCGGTGAATCCGCGGCGGGTCGCGACGTGAAAGATCGACGGCGACAGCGCCTTGGTCCAGCCGTGCGCGTGCACGATCGTCTCGCTCGGGTCACAGCCCGACAGCGTCCGGTCCAGCAGCGCCGCCGATCGCTCGTTCCAGAGGCCCTGGCGCAACCCGCCGAGCAGCGACGAAGCAAGGCGTTCTTGGCCCGTGCAAACGACGCGGAGATTCGGCTCGCCGAGCAGTTCCGGCATCGGCGGACCGGTCGCCGCCACCACTTCGACCCTCAGCCCGGCGCGCGCCAAGGCAACCGCGCTTCGCAAGCCCACGGCTGCCCCGCCACCGTCGACAAAAGCCGCATCGGAGAGCACGACGACCGTCCGAACCCGCGTGGCGACGTCATTTGTGCGTGGCATTACTGTGCAGGACACTCCTGACAAAATAGATTGCGAGCGCTTCGGACGGGACCGATACGGTTGGTGTGCACCTTCGCGCTCAGTCCCACCCGTGCCGTTTGGGTAAGGCGCCTCAGGCAATGGTCCCGAGTACGTTAACTCATGTAGAATTCTGTCAATAGTGCATGTACAATGGCTGGGCCACCATAGCACGTG
>Ga0302325_10025556_pt1 | contig 12273 bp, 10 predicted proteins | sample Palsa_T0_2_FD_201948 | JGI IMG/M metagenome (GOLD analysis project Ga0302325, IMG submission 201948) | Peat permafrost microbial communities from Stordalen Mire near Abisko, Sweden - Palsa_T0_2 | ecosystem: Environmental > Terrestrial > Soil > Palsa > Peat permafrost | place: Sweden: Abisko...
CTGGCGGGTGTGGGGGATTCGTCGTCTTCATCGCGACCATCGGCTCCGCTGCCACCATCGTCGCCGCAGGTGATGCGGCCACCGGCAATGTCGGGGTTCCGGCCTTCGGGCGGGGGAAAACGGTACGGTTTCAACTGCGGATATTGTTCCTCGCGTCTGGAAGCCACCGAGGCCATGGCGGCGCAGGATGGGCAGTGTCCCACCTGCGGGAACTCGATCACCATTCCGATTCAGGACCGGTATGGCCGGTTAATCGATCCGAAAACCCGGCAGATCATCAAGCAGGATCCGCATCCGGTGCATGCGTATGCGGCGGCGGGGGATCGCGCGCCGGCGATTCTTCGCCAGGGGGATGGCAAACAGATCATTCGCTGCGCCAGGTGCCAGGCGGCAAGCCCGATTACGGCCAACAACTGCAAGGCATGCGGCATGCCGTTCACGATGGAAGGAACCACGCTGGAGGCGGCGGGAACCAGCAATGGTTTTGCCGTGGCCGGGCTGGTGCTGGGGATCATCGGCATTCCCACCATGTGCGCAATCATTCCGCCGGTGCTGGCGATCATCTTTGGCGGTGTGGGTTACTCGCAGATTTCCAAAAACGGCGGTGAAGGCGGGGGCAAAGGAATGGCGATCGCGGGGATCGTGCTGGGGTGCATCGGTGTACTGGGTGGTCTTTGGTGGGATTTTAATCACTAATGCACCGGCAGCGATTCGGTCTTCAGGTTGGATTCTGAATCTTGTGCAGGTCGTCGTATTTCTCCTCGGCCTCGGGCTTGCGAACATAGGTGGGGGTGAACCGATCGGCATCCGCAAAGACATTCTGGCCCGCCAGTTCCATGCCGAGCTGCGCCACGACCGAGGCGCGCGCCCGCCAGTCGATTTCCGATGTGAAAACGATTCCGGAACGATCGGCAGGCAGAAACTTCTCGTGGAATGGAATTCCTTCCCCAATCAGATGCACCGGCCTCGGAGTGCGGCCTACAATCTCTGGTAATGAATCAAGATGAGCCTGCTCGCGCTCGATCCATTTTTGATCCTGACGCTCATAACGAGCCGTGAAAATCTGATTGCGCTTGGCGTCGAGGACGACGATCAGGTGGGTGGCTTCAACGGGCGCGTTCATCGCCAGTACATGCAAGGTGGGGACCGGAATAATTCGGGCACCGGTCACCATCGCAATGGTTTTGGCCAACGTGATACCAATCCGAAGTCCGGTGAAGGAACCGGGCCCCTGCGAGACGTAGAGGTGCTGCAAATCATTTGGTTTCCAGCCATAATTTCGCATCAGGCGATCGATCAGCGGCAGCATTCCAACGGCATGCTTCAGGCCGTGGGTAAACGCTTCTTCGACCAGCACCGCCGAATCTTCCACAAGCGCGACCGAACCGGTTTGGCGGGAAGTTTCGATTGCCAAAGCGCGATGGATTGGTTTGCCCGGGGAGAAAGTCATGCCTGAACGCTTCCGTTTTTATTGGCTGCTGGCGCGGCGGAGGCCGGCGCTCAAAAATTGTCTGCAAAGATGCTATACTGTTCCGTGTCCGCTTGGGAAGGCAGGTTGCGTCAGATTCGCTTTTTGGTCGTTGGTCTGATTTAGGAGCCCGAGAAAAATGAAAGATAAGAAGTGGTCCCCGGACAAAAACGAGGGCGGCAAAAACGAAGGCGAGAAGAACGAAGGCAGGGCCCCCAGCAAAGACATTACGCCGGTTTTGAAAAGCTGGGAATACGAAGCGGGCACGATCAACGTCCGCAAGGTCAGCGGCATTGACGGCTCACCCAAGCTGCAGATGCGCCTGGATCTGGGTCTGCTGCAAATGGAAATGACCGGCCGCCCCGATGGGGATCGTCCGCACGGACGAGAATCGCTGCTGGATTTCTACGAAGAGCAGCTGCGCGAGCACGCCCGCAAGCACGGCACCGAGATGGGTTTTGCCCTGACCAACGATCAGTGCCAGGCCCTCCGCGAAGAGGCGGTCATGTATTACCACCGCTACCTGAGCCTGTTTGTTTTGGAAGAATTCCCCGGTGTGGTTCGCGACACCGATCGCAATCTGCGCGTGCTGGATTTGTGCGGGAAGTACGCCACCGATGAACAGGATCGATTGATTCTCGAGCAGTATCGGCCCTACATCACGATGATGAATGCCCGGGCGCAGGCGTCGATCCATCTGGAGCACAAGCAGTACGTCGAGGCGATCCGGCATGTCGAGGAGGGCATGGAAAAAATCCGCGAGTTTTACGAGCGGTTTGGGCAGGAAGAGGCATTTGCCAAATCGAACGAAGTTCGCGTGCTGAAGCGATTCAGCCGGGAGATCCAGCGGAAACTGCCGGTGGACCCGGCCGAGCGATTGCGGCGAAAGCTGGAGCGCGCGGTGCGTGAAGAGCGCTACGAAGATGCCGCGAAACTGCGGGATGAAATTGAAAGCCGGCGACTGAAGGAATCGGGCGTTGCCAGCAGGGATGCGACCAAAGAAAAGGCATAGCCGCGACGCCTGCTTCGCCTGTTTAATCGTCCGGGTGTTTATCGTTTGGGCTGGCACTTCGGACAAAAATGCGTCGAGCGCCCACCCAGCACAATCCTTTTGATTGGTGTTTTGCATCGTCGGCACGGCAGCGTTGCGCGATCGTAAACTGCGTGCAGTTTCTGAAACCCGCCGGGATTGCCGTTGGCATCGAAGTAATCCCGCAGGGTGCTGCCGCGATGCCGCAGGGCCTTTCGCAGCGTGAATTTGATCGCCCGGTTCAAGCGAGAAATCTGCTCGGCTGACAAATCCGCCGCGGAAATCAGAGGATGAATTCCCGCCTTGAACAGCGATTCGTCCACATAAATATTCCCCAGGCCTGCCACAACGGTTTGGTCCAGCAACGCATTTTTGATTGCCCGTGTTGTGCGGCTCAGCTGCCTCGCCAACTGCGATGCGCGAAGCGTCAACGGCTCGGGTCCCATGTCCGAATCCGCAGATTCGTCCGTCCCCAGCCACCAGATTCCTCCAAACCTTCGGGGATCACGAAATCGCATTTCCCCCTCGGCAAATCCCACCACCAGATGCGTGTGCGGCAACAGCGGGGCGTCCGGCGGTTCCATCGTCAATCGCCCGGTCATTCCCAGATGCATGTAGAACTGATTCCCATCGGACAAAGAAAACACGATCCGCTTTCCGCGGCGAGTGATGTTGCCGACCGTCCTGCCGATCAGTTTCGCCGACAGATTCACACCAGCGGGCAAGAGAACATCCGTTCGGCGAAGATCCACCTGTAGAATCCGCCGACCGAAGATCACCGGTCTGAGCGTATCCACGACCATTTGAACTTCGGGTAGTTCGGGCATCTGAAAATCCTAAGTGCGGAATACCGGGCTTGCCGCTTCAGCGGCAAGCGGACCGCCGATGCCATCGGCGGCTTTTTACAGCAGACTAAACATCAAATACGCAAACGGTGCGGCGAGCAGCGGGCTATCAATGATGTCGAGCATCCCGCCGAAACCGGGGACCAGTCGGCCGCTGTCCTTCACCTCGGCGTCGCGCTTCATGAGGCTTTCCAGCAGGTCACCGAGCTGGCCGATCCCGCCGATCACCGCGCCGAAGATGACGCCTTTCCACCAGGGCATTTGGTAATTGGGCGGATCAATATAAAGCGTGCAGATGGCGCCGACCGCGCCGGCGGTCAATATGCCGAAGAATAATCCTTCCCATGTTTTCCCGGGGCTGAGCCAGGGAATCAGTTTGTGCCGGCCGAGTGCTCGACCGCCGAAGTACGCGCCGATGTCGGTGAATTTCACGGTCAGAAGAATCATCAGCACGATCGCGGTGGAGCCGTTGAAATGCGGGTGGCGGGGATCGGAATGTTTGACGCGCAGGGCGATCAGGAACCAGGACAGCCCGCCGAGGTACATGGTGGCCAGCACCGTGCCGGCCATCCGGTGGATGGCATCCTCGGTCTTGCGGTCCAGCGCGCGCAGCAAGGCGGCGGTCAGCATGACAAAGACAATGATGAACGCCAGGCTGGAAGTTGCGATTGGCCGGAAGGATGCGAACTGCGTGGCGAAGGCGTGCAGAATCAGCAGGGCTGAACCGACGGAAGTCAGCAATCGGTAAGGGCGCACCCGCTCGGCGGTAAACATCTTGGCAAGCTCGGTGCTTCCACCGGTGGTGATGATCACCAGCAGGATGACCACACCGACCCCGCCGATGCCATTGGGAGGACCCGCGCGGCCGCGCGTCCAGATTTGAAAGGCAGAATCCAGCCACAACAGCAGGAACAGCCCGATCAGCATCAGGGGACCGTAAGTGAGGCGGTTTTTGAGGGCTTGTTCCACTTAGCGGATTGAACTCAGGGTATTGGTCTTATCCAGCGCACCAAATCGGCGGTTGCGACGGGAGAAAGCGCGAATCGCCCCGTGCAGATCGTCGACACCGAAATCCGGCCAGAGCACATCGCTGACATAAATCTCGGCGTAACTGATTTGCCAGAGGAGATAATTGCTGACCCGCAGTTCACCGGCGGTGCGGATCAGCAGATCCGGGTCGGGCCAGCCGGCGGTGTACAGGTTCTTGGAGATGGTCGATTCATCGATTTCATTCGGTCGAATCTCACCGCGGGCGACCTGCTCGGCAATGGCTCGAACGGCGTCGGTGATCTCCGCCCGGCTGCCGTAATTGAGTGCCAGCACCAGCGTCATGCCGTCGTTGTGCGCGGTTTCTTCCAGCGTGGCGTTGACCTCTTCCATGACCGGATCGGGCAGATTTTCCAACCGGCCGATCTGGCGGAAGCGGATGTTGTTTTCCATCATCGTTTTTCGTTCGCTGCGCAGATAATCGATGTACATCTCCATCAGAAACGACACTTCGCTGGCGGGGCGTTTCCAGTTTTCAAGGCTGAAGGAATAAAGCGTGAGAAAATCCGGACCGCCTTTTTCCTTGCGCATCCGGGCACATTCGGTCACGATCGACTTTACCGACCGGGCACCCTGCTGATGCCCGCGCACGCGCTCCAGACCCCGGCGGATGGCCCACCGGCCATTGCCGTCCATGATGACGGCAATATGCCGGGGAAAACGCTCCGGCTCGATGTCGAGAAGGGTGTCGGGCAGTGACGACATGGTGCCAGTGTAGACCGCCTGCGGGTTTGATGCCAGTTGCACTGTCGAAACTCGAAGAACGAAATATGAGGTCCGTTGTCAGCGGTCAGTCGTCCGTTGTAGGCGGCTGTCTGAACAACGGACAACTGACAACGGACATTCATTTTTCGTCATTCGAATTTACTGCTTCAGCAGTGAGAAGAAGGTGGTACTCAATCGCCTCCACCAGAGCTTGCCAGCTGGCGTCGATGATGTTTCCGCTGACGCCGATGGTGCCGAACACTTCCTTGGTGCCGTCGGCTCTTTCCCGGCGGGATTCGACCACCACTCTTACCTTCGCGGCGGCCTCGTCCTTGGAATTGATGACGCGCACCTTGTAATCCAGCAGCCGAACATTCTCGACATCCGGATAGTGCCGTTTGAGCGCCCGGCGCAAAGCTCGGTCGAGCGCATCAATCGGGCCATCGCCTTCGGCGACCGTGTGCTCGGTCGTATCGCCGATGTGCAGCTTGACCGTCGCTTCCACCACCGAGTTGCTGCCCGGTGTTTTCAGCACCACGACGCGGTAATGATCCAGCTTGAAAAACTCGCGATACCGGTTGATCTCCTTGCGAAGCAGCAATTCAAAACTGGCGTCGGCGGCTTCGAATTGGTAGCCCTGATTTTCCAGATCCTGCACCCTTTCCAGCACTCGCCGCAGGGCGGCCTTGTCCTTTTCGATCTGAAATCGCTGACCGGCCTTGGCGACGATGTTGCTGCCGCCGGACATTTCGCTGATGAGAATTTTCCGCTCGTTACCCACCGTGGCAGGATTGGTGTGCTCGTAAGTGCTGGCATCTTTCTGCACGGCGTGGACATGCATTCCGCCCTTGTGAGCGAAGGCGCTGGAACCCACATATGGCTGGCCGGGGATCAAATTAAGATTCGCCGTTTCATAAACAAACCGGCTGACTTCGGTCAGACGGGTGAGGGTTCCGGGTTGCAGGCAGGCGAGATTCAATTTCAGTTGCAGGTTGGCGATCAATGGGATCAGATCCATGTTCCCGCAGCGCTCACCGACCCCGTTGATGGTGCCCTGAGCGTGTGCCGCGCCGGCGTGGATGGATGCCTGCGCGTTGGCGACGGCCAGCCCGGCATCATTGTGTGTGTGGATGCCGATCATGGCCGAACAATGCTTTTTCACGGCAGCAGTGGCCTGGGCGATGGTCTCGGGCATCGACCCGCCATTGGTGTCACAGAGCACCAGCACCGCCGCGCCCGCTTCCTCGGCGGCGCGCAAAGTGGATAACGCATACGTCGGGTTGGATCGAAAAGTGTCGAAGAAATGTTCGGCATCGTAAATGACCTTCCGCCCGTTGGATCGCATGAACGCAACGGTGTCGGCAATCATCTCCAGGTTTTCTTCCGGCGAAACCGACAGCACCGCCTTGGCCTGATAGTCGCTTGATTTACCGACAATCGTGACGGCCGCGGTGTCCGCTTCCAGCAGCGATTTCATCCCCGCGTCATCCGCCGGCTTTGTCCCACGCCGGCGGGTCATTCCAAACGCGGAAACCGTCGCGGTTTTCAAATGCAGCGATTTCACTTCCTTGAAAAATGCCGCATCTTTCGGATTTGAAAGCGGATATCCGCCCTCGATGTAATCCACGCCCAGATCATCCAGTTTCTGCGCGATCAGCAGCTTGTCCTGAAGGGACAAGTTGAATCCTTCACCCTGCGTGCCGTCACGCAGCGTAGTATCATAAATTTCAATTCGGCGAGCGGTTTCCATATCGCACCTTACAGCATACAGCAGATCAACAAAAAACCCCGCCATGAGCGGGGCTTTCGGTTCGGTTAATTACGAAATCCAGCCCTTACCGGTTGAAACGGATAATAATGATTCGCGGGCTGGAAATCGTGGTTTCGTTCATGAATGGATTGTATTCAATCATGGTCAGAGGTCAAAGGACACTTCCAATTTCGGAAGCCAGCGACATCCGCTGGAGCGCTTCGCCCAAACGGGCGCGAAAAATGCTGCGTCTGCCCGGTGAGATTGTTGTCCGGTTTGTGCCCCCGCATGCCGTATGACATTGAACGGACCGCAATGGAAGATTTCGAGCTGCTCAATCAATACGCCCGGCACGGTGACCAGCAGGCATTCGCGTCCCTACTGAGGCGGCATGTCGACATGGTTTACGCGATTTGCCTGCGCCGGCTGCGAGACCCCGGGGCGGCGGATGACGCAACCCAGGCCGTGTTCGTCGCGTTGGCGCGTCGAGCCGGATCGATCAATCGTGGGACGGTTATCGCCGGCTGGTTATACCAGGCGGCGGTATATGAATCAGCACAGATCGTTCGAGCGGGACACATTCGAAGGAGGCATGAAATGGCGGCCGCCGAGATGCGAGATCCGGTGGCGGACGCCTCGCCGCCGAAGAACGACGATGTAGACATCGACCGGGCCCTGCAGCAGCTGCGGCCCGCCGAACGGGGGGCGATTGTGTTGCGTTTTCTGCAGGGCCGGAGATTGGCCGAAGTGGCGGTCGAAATGCGAACCAGTGAGGAGGCGGCGCGAAAACGAGTCGCCCGCGGGCTGGAAAAGCTGCGGAGGTTACTGCGACCGGCCGGTGCGGTCGGGACATCCGTTGTTGTGGTCGAGCAACTTCTGACATCGACGGTCCACGCTGCACCATCCGCGGTCACGACGGCGGCACTAAAAGCCGCCGCAGCCGTCCCCGCCGTCCAAGCCGCCGCGCTAACAACAATTGCGAAAGGAATGGTTATCAAATTGGCATACACGAAAACAACGACCGCCTTTGCTGCGCTGATCGTTGCCTTATTGGTCGGAAGCGCAGGCATCGTCACCTACAGGGTGCTGCATTCGCCAACCCGGCAGCCCGTTCCACCGGCGAAGGATTTGGTAAACGTCGCACCTGTGCCTGCGATGGCGGCGCAACCTGATGACGGCTGGCGGATGAAGTTCAATGCCGTCTACGCCCTGGCACCGGGCGAGACACTGAAGCAGGTTCCGTTGCCGTTTATCCCCGAACGCGAAGAGTTGTTCGACGCTCAGCAGAAGGCTCTGGCTGGCGGACCCGGCATCATCCATGTGACCGCAACCGAGCGGCTCGCGATAGAGTGGGATGAACTCAGCGAGCCACACTGGGTGTCGATGCACCTGAACGAGGTTTTACTCGCCGATGTATTGCAGAGCTGCATGGGGCTGAAATGGTGGGAGATAGACGCCGACTCACTGCCGCTGCACATGCGGCTGCCAGGTGATTGGGTTTATCGCCGCGGCTCGCCGGTCGAGCAACGGATGGACACCCTCTCAAAGATTTTGTCCAAACGGCTCGGCAGGCAACTGAGGTTTCAAAAAAGGTCGATCGTCCGCGACACGATCGTCGTCGGCGGCCAATACCATTACACGCACCTGGACGGCTTTCCCGACAACGGAACGATTCAGTACGTCGGCGATCCGATCATGATCAACGAACTTGCATATCATAACCCCGTCCAGCGAGTCCCGCTTCGGCAGGTGCTGGAGCGAGTCTCGGATGTCACTGGTCTGAGGATCTTTGATGAGACGAACGCCAGCGACTTTAAGGTCTTGGTCCTTGACCCGGGCGCGATTAACGGCGGGGAAGGCGGTGATGCTTTCGTGCGAAATATCGCCACCCAGACCGGCTTGAGATTCACCCATGAGCAGCGGTTGATCGGCGTCTGGTCTCTCTACGACGCCGACGGTGCGGTTACCACCGCTGTCCCACCGGCATTCGCCAAGCAGTATGGGCTTGCGCCAGGCGAAACATTCCGCCGCGTCCGGCCGCCGTACGGGCCGGAAAGGCAGGTATTCAGCGAGGTGATGGGTGGCGAGCAGGACGGGCCCGCAGGCAGGTCTTTGGTAATCGAGGCCGACGGACCGCGATTCAACATCCGCTCGTGGGCCGGCACGTCGACGTTGGAGATGCTGCTGTCAGGCGGTTTTCACGTCGACTGGCTGACCATTGACCAGTCGGTTCCGAAGTACACGCCCATCTCCGGGGACATCGTTATCCGATCGGGCATGAGCACCGAACAGCAGATGGCGGTTGCAGGCGGTTTGATGTCCGATGAGTTGGGTCGCCCCGTGCACTTCGAACGGCGGTCGATGCCCTGCGATGTCGTGGTGGCGTCGGGCTCCGGCATCGAGCCGCCGGGTAACGCGGAACCGGTAGTGTTCACGGACAACGACCCGCCGAAAAAGAAGTCGCCCGTGTTCCGCACGCCGTCTAAAGCGTTCTTCAAAACTAACCTGCCGGCGCTGTTGAATTGCCGGGTGATCGACCAGACGACCGGGCCGGTCGTGAATATCACCTGGCAGGCGGCGTTTTCGGGGCCGGTCCTCCGCGACACCACCTTGCAAAGACTGACCGATCAGACGGGATTGCATTTCACTCAAGAGAAGCGGAACTTCGATATGTGGACGATGCAGGACGGGCCGGCAACCCAGCCGACACCGTGATCCTTCTATTGGAGCACAAGTGCCTGCCAACGCGAAACGGCGAGCAGAGCGCGATCGGCTTGATCTGCTGACCGCAGGTCTGCTGACTGCAAGTCCCCCGCAGAATCAATTCAGCGGGAGCCTGCCCTGAGCGAAGTCGAACGGGGCTGGCGGATGCTTAACGCTCGCATATCCGCTTTATGGGAAATCCGCTGCTCCTCCCTTAACGCACTGCCTAGCCGCCGCACTGGACGCTCCCGCGTCGTGGCGGGTAGGGTTGTGGCATCTGGCGGTTGGCGACGCGCCGCGTTGCACGCCTTGGAATGGCTGCGGGTATGCAGCCGATCGCTGCATGGCATGGTAAACTACTGAATACTTCGCAATGCCACAGCAGACCCTAGACTACCGCTCGCCGCAGCCAAATCAGAACAGGGGGCGTTCGCTATCTCCGTTGAAGCGTTTCCTTGCGCGTCGGTGGAAAGGGCTCGCGATTCTAGTCGCCCTCGGCTTCTTTGGTCTCTGGGTGGTCTTCGCTCCGCATCCGAGGGTCAAGCACCCGGCGTCAGCCAGCGATGTCACTGAGCTGACGTCCGTTCCACCACCTCCCGAGGCGACGAACATTTGGGTTGCGAGCTGCGGCGAAGGGGGTTTTGCTCCGGGCTTTCAAGGTCTCGTTCGTTTCGAGGCCCCGACACCGGTTTGCCTGCAATACGCAGCGGCCGTTTTGCATGGAGCCTCACAGTGCCCTCCCGGCAGTTTCGATCCGAAGCTCGAGGCTGATTTCTTTTCTGACACAAGTTGGTTTGATCTCGATAAGGCCACGGACCTTGTTGGCTTTCGCTCTTCATCTGGGACCGGGCGACTTAGCAAGGTTTGGGTTGACAGAGGTCGGGGCGTGTTTTATTCCCTGGAGTCAGACTAGCCGACCAACTTTGCCACAGCCAGTTGCACTGGACGCTCCCGCGTTGCGGCGGGTAGGCTTGGGGCTTCTGGCGGTTGGCGACTCGCCGCGTGGCTCGCCTTGGAATGGCTGCCGTTCCGCATCGGTGTAAGAATCGGCAAGGCGCTGCGCGGCGGTTGAGCTTTGGATTTTCAGAGGCATGGACTCAAGCGTCCGCTGGGGATTTCCCTTGTGAAGCTCTCACGCGCCATGGTATGGTTTGGTGCCTGATGAAACGGAGTTGGGCTCTGCTGGGAAGCAACCTGACAAGGGATAATCTCGCTCGATGGCGCGCCGCTGGCGCGTGCGGCCCCCGGTCAACATCGGGGGCCGCCTTTTTCTTCTTCCCCAGCGGACGCTTGAGCCCATGCCTCCAAAAATCCCGCCGCTCCACCGCCAGCGAAGCTGTCATTTTGCATTGTCTTTGGCGGCCCGCTTGCCAATCCCGCGTTGCGGCGGGTAGGCTTGGGGCATCTGGCGGGTGGCGACTCGCCGCGTGGCTCGCCTTGGAATGGATGCCGCTATGCAGCACGTTACTATCCCAGCACGACGGCGCCTGCCATGGTACCTGTGGCCGTTCATTCCATTCGCATTTCTTGCCTCGATGACAGTGATGTTGCCGCTTGGTTTCATCGCCCTGATTTCTATTCCCGTCGTGTGGATTTATCCGGATCGTCACATGCACGTTGCGGACGTACGTGGTACGGCGGACGAGAAAGCGCGACTCGCTCGCTGGCGCAATGCGTACAACCGCCTCTCATTCTTGGGGCGAATCCGTCACTCGATTAGGCGCACGGCACGGCAACGGAAGCGGAAACAGTAGACAATCCCGCGTTGCGGCGGGTAGGTTTGGGGCATCTGGCGGGTGGCGACTCGCCGCGTGGCTCGCCTTGGAATGGCTGCGGGTGTATTGATGCGTCATTTCACCAAGTCCGTTCTCATTGCTCTGTTCGTGCTCCTTGTGATCGCCGCGGGGGTATCTCTCTGGCCGGAGACTCCAGAGAAGGCAAGAAAGCATCTTATCGAGCAAGCGTTACCTGTCGGATCTTGCGTCATTTCCATAAGCGGTGCGACTCGCGCTTTATCAGGCAAACAAACGGAGGGTTTGCTAAACGTCCTGCGCACTCAACCAGATGTTCGTTCGATAGCCGATGATCCGGGACCCCTGGCCATGGGGGCTGTCACGGTCGGCGGCAAAGATCAGATTCTTCTTTACGGAACAGTATTCGTCTGGCACCACGGTGACCACGCGTTCTTTTGGCCATGTAATAAGTTGGCGGAGTTTGCTGGATAGGATTCGAGCCTTTTTCAAGGACAATCCGACGTGGCGATGACCAAATGTGGGTATCCCCTGAGGTATCCCCTGGGCGGGATACCCGTCGTTTCCAAAACGCGTTGCTGTGCAAGCGGTTTACGTCGTTTCGCGTGAGCGGCGTACCTCCGACTACCTTCGGTATCTGCCGCCTCCGGGAGTACCCTCCGGCGGCAACTCGGGCTATCGCCCTCGCCGTGACCTTCACAGGTCACCCACGGGTTCTTCACAGGTACGACGGGTGGGGGTGGGGTTCAAAAACAAAAACCGAATGTCCGATACGAAGACAACAACGAAGGGCGAGTGCTGTCCTTTAACAAGGATAGCACGGATTGGGCTTCACGCCCACCCATAATGGACAGTCTGTCGCAGTGCGTGATTGTATGGGCACTCCAAGGCCGTCAAGCCGCAAGGGCAATTGACTGCCATGGAACCAGCCCCTCTCTTGCTCTGCTCAAGCGACAGTGAAAAGCTGTCGTCAG
>Ga0302325_10025557_pt1 | contig 12272 bp, 11 predicted proteins | sample Palsa_T0_2_FD_201948 | JGI IMG/M metagenome (GOLD analysis project Ga0302325, IMG submission 201948) | Peat permafrost microbial communities from Stordalen Mire near Abisko, Sweden - Palsa_T0_2 | ecosystem: Environmental > Terrestrial > Soil > Palsa > Peat permafrost | place: Sweden: Abisko...
CGACGCGCTAAATGGAACTGCATTCACCTTTTTCTGCTATTTCGATTCTTTGGAATCTTGGGCTCGTTCGAAAATTCGAACGCTTGTCCAAAAATTTGGACACTGTTTGTTCAAACTCTCATACTGTCAACGAGATTGGAGGATGCCCTACCGTCAGCTGCGGCGCGTGGCGAGTTCGTTCCAGTTGAGGCCGAGGTCGACCAGAACGATGGAGGCCAGGGTGAAGGCGATGACGCCAACCGCCGACAGTACGTCGCCAAGATGGCTCCAGTAGGCGGGCACAAGGTTGAGTACACGGCTGGAGACAAAGGTAAACGTGACCGCATAGGAGCGGGCCATCCACTGGCGGTGCACGGCGATCTGTCTGTTACGCGCGGCGACCACGGCAGCGGTAGTGCAGACGATCCATGCAGCGCCTTGCATGGCGGTCCCAGGCAGCCCGGGACGTCCGGTGGCAAGGGCGATCCCGGTAAAGGCGCCGATGATGACGGAGATGAAGTACATACGGCCCGCGACGCGATGGAGCTTCAGGTGACGCTGCCGAAAGCGCGACGAGAACTGCAGAGGGCCGGTCAGCAGAGCGAAGGTTCCGCAGAGCGTGTGGGGGATGAGGAGTCCGCGGTCGGCTATGACCTGCAGGCGGTAGGCGTGGTACATGGGGTAATCGGTGACGAGAAGGACCTCTGACGTGATGAAGACAAAGAGCGTCGTGACACCAAGAAAGATCCAGAGAACGGCTTTGAATCTGGAACGGCCGGCACTGGGTATAGGCAGGATAGAAGACGCCATTATTCGCCTCTCAGATGGTTAGACGTGATGAGCTACGTCACGAGGTGGCCGGGGGCGATATGCTTCACATCTCTCAGTCTAACGAGGCGCTTCAGAATCACCGACCTCACTTCCACCGTCCCACGCACAACCGTCCCGGCCGCCAATGTTCTACCGTCACCACCTCCCGGGGAACATCAGCCGCAGCCAACAGGCGTACCCAATCCTCCTTCCGGAAGGCTCGCCGGAACGACACCGGCCCATCATGCCTCACAATCGGATGCCACCGCACCAACCCAAACATCCGACAACTCCACTCCGCGCGTTCCAAATCGTTGATAAACCAACCCAGCTGCACGGTCGCTTCCATCCACCGCAGCAGCGCGACGATCTCTTCGTCCTCTAGATGATGTGCCAGCAGCGAACTAACGACGATGTCCATCGGCTTCTCCGGCCGATACACCACAGCATCGCCGGTCACCCATGTAATTCCGAGCTCCCTCGGCGTGGACTCCGCTGCCGCGCGCGCCGCATAAGGATTCAAGTCGATTCCCGTTAACTGCACAGCGACGCCCCGTCTTCGGGCCCAGCCTGCAATCTGCCGCAGTAGATCTCCACCGCCGCTGCCCACGTCGACGATGTGCATCGGCTCACGCAAGCCACGCGGCAGCCGCTCCAGCCACCTCAGCGTCGGCCGATAGCCAAGCAGCCAGCGATTCACTTTTTCCAAACTGCGCAAGCAGTCGCGGAAATCCTCATAACTACAGTCACCATCCATAAGCTCCGGCAACTCGCGCGGAGAAACCCGCCGACTGAGATCGATCTGTGCACTAGACCACATGGAAGCGCATCGTCTCCGCTGTCAGTCCCGGTCCAAACGCCATCGCACACCCGTGTTGCCCGGGTCGCGCCTGCTGCATCATCCGCTGTAGCACGAACATCACCGTCGCCGAGGACATGTTGCCGAAGCACGAGAGCACTTCGCGTGACGCTGCCAGCGCATCGACCGGCAGCTCCAATCCCTTCTCAACTGCATCCAGAATCGACCGCCCGCCGGGATGCACCGCCCACAGGTCGATGCTATCACGCTCGGCCAGCAGATCGCCCTCATGCAGCGCGCGGCCCAGCTCTGCCGGCACCTGTCCGGAGAGCAGCATGTCGAAACCAAGCCCGCGAATCTTCCAGGTCATCAGCCCACGTGTCTGCGGCACCATCACCGCCTTAAAACTGTCCAGCGCGAAACCCTGCCCCCGCGCTGTAATCAGACTCGCCGCCGCACCATCGGCAAACATCAGAAACGACAGTATCCGCTCCAGATCCTGCGTCTCCTGGAAGTGCAGCGTGCATAGCTCCAGGTTCAGCATGAGCACACCTGCCTGGGGGTCTGAGCGCACAATGTGCCGCGCCAGCTTCAGCGCATTGATCGCCGCATAGCAGCCCATGAAGCCAACCATCGTCCGCTCCACGCACGCCGGAAGCCCGAGGTATTCGACGATCTCAAAATCCAGCCCTGGAGCGTAGAGTCCCGTACAGCAGGTAACCAGCACGTGCGTGATACCAGCGCGTTCTTTCTCGCTCAACGCAAGCCGATCGACGGCCTTCCGCATTAGCAGAGGAGCACTCTGCTCAAACAGTTCCATACGCCGCGTGGTGTTGGGAAAGTTGCCTAGCCGATAAAACTCGTTCGCGTCATGCGATGAGCATTGGCCTGAACCTTTCTGCGGATCGAGGAACGAATAGCGATGCGCGATATCGGCCCGGCTCACCATGCGGCGGAAGACCGTGCGCAGCCGCGGGTCGTCGAGCATCTGCTCTGCGAAGACAACGAAGGAGTGATGCACATCGTGCTCTGGTACGGCAGTGGCGATGCGGTTCAGGTAAGCCGTAGTCATGCACAAAGGGCCCTCAGCCGGTGTGGATTGAATGTCGCTTGTGTGTGTCATGAGGAAGCCTACCCACGAAGAGACGACATCCAGGGAGTCGACTACTTGAGAGAACAGGCTGGTATTCTCAATACGACAGCTAGTCTTTGAGACCTTGGTTCACTTTGCAGCCAGGGAATAGCACGACGATTCGTTCATGGATTGCGTAATCAGCACGGATGTTGATTGAATCCGTCGGTCGACATACTAAGTTACACATAGTAAGCCAATGCGCGGTGTGAACGTGTCCTGCAGTTCAGCTTGCCGCACCCCGGCTGAGTCCTTGATCTGCCGTGAGATCGATGGCCTAACATGACATTCGCGACCAGTCTCAAAGCCATACGCTTAACACACCATTATATTGGCGTCTTCTTCGCGCCGACGATCTTCTTTTTCGCCATCACTGGCGGCCTCCAGATGTTCGGCCTCCACGCGACCAGCCGCGCAGGTTCCTACATTCCTCCCGCCATTCTGGTTCATCTTTCACAGTTGCACAAAAAAGGCACGCTGTACCTTCCGCCCAGTAAAACGGCACCGCCAGCGGGCGCGAAGGCCGATGGACCAAAGCCAGATCCGCCTAAATCCGATGTGCCAAAGTCTCCCGCGCCAGCCGCCCCGTCGCCTGCACCAAATCCACTGCCCATGAAGGTATTCTTTGGTGCGACTGCACTGGCACTCGTTACATCGACTTGCACCGGGCTATTTATGTCGTGGAAATATGCACGGCGCAAAGCCGTGGTGGGAGGGATGTTCCTGGCGGGCATCGTTTGTCCTCTGCTTTTGCTCCTTCTATGAGTTGGAATGATTGGGCCGAACGGTCTTGATCGAACGATTCGTCACTATAGAAAGGGTTGATCTCTTGAAGGATCCCAATCTGAGGCATGGCTTGTCACACGGTCTCTTCGACTATGAAGTGTTCGAGTCGAGCGACGTCTTGCACATCTGGTAGGTAAATCCTCTATATAGTGGCCATTATTGTGAGCTGCTTTTGGCAGCGAGCGCACGAATCGCCCACTGACGTTCGCTCAGCGCGAGTGTGTTCAATTGGTTATCTCGTTCTTGAAGCGGGGATCCTTAAGGAAACATGGGGAAATCTTTTTCCATGGACCCGCGGCTGCAGTTCGAAAAGCCAAATTATGATGAAGCGACTTGGCGCTCAGCCGTCGTCACTGCGAAACGAGACAACCTGTCCTTGGATTCGCTTTCATCGCTCAACATCCACCACCAAGACCTCATTCCGCAGCTCGTGCTGCTTGGTTTGTCCATCTGGGTTAGTCCAATGCTCAAAAGCAAAAGCGTTGCCACCGATCGACGACGCGCTAAATGGAACTGCATTCACCTTTTTCTGCTATTTCGATTCTTTGGAATCTTGGGCTCGTTCGAAAATTCGAACGCTTGTCCAAAAATTTGGACACTGTTTGTTCAAACTCTCATACTGTTAATGAGATTGCATGAACTTCAATTGTCACACAGGCCTTTAGTTAATTGGGATAAAATTGCTCGGCCTGCGCTCACGACGACGGCATGCTATCTGCTTATGCCGAAAGAGCGATCGAAACGCGGACGTTCGTGGTCACCTTAATCAAAACTCGCAGTAAACGAGGAAACCACTAATCTACACCTTTGCAGCCACCGCTGGGGAAAAGCGTTCGTTGGGTCACTGGCCGCTCAGTGCCCTGGCACTGACAGTTGGCGAGGGAGATTCAGATTTCGTGGCGAGCGACTTTGAGTCGTTCCGCCGTCAAGAGCTCTTCTTCGCCCTGCTGAATCTGTTCCTTATTGGAGCGCTGTTGGCGCTACAGGCAATATCCAAAATCGTCCGCGGCAGACCCTCAGCCTCGGTCATCTGGGTTCTGGCTGTTGGCTTGCTGCTGCAGTCCATTCACCTCGCGTGGTTTTACCATAGGAGAGCCTCACTATCGCTTCCTGAGCAGAGAATCTCCACGTTTTGGTCGCTCGGGATCAACTCTGCGCTCGCCCTCCTTCTCACCTTCATGACTATAAGAGGTGACACCGCCTACTACGCCCTGATGCTGCTACCGGTCCTCGAAGCCGCCTTCAGACTTGGCCTCGGCGCCACAATCGCTGTAGCAATTTTGGCGGACTTTATATGTTTTTTCGGTGCGTATGGATTGAAATTCGGGGAATATATCGAAGCTGGCGCGATGTCAGTGATCTACACCGTAATGGCGATTTTAGTGTGGCTTCTGGTCAACAATCTCCGTGAGCGGGAAGCGCGATTCGTGAATAACCTCCAAGAATTGGAGCGGACTCGCCAGCGGTTGCTCGCCGAAGAAAAGCTCGCGGCCGTAGGTCGGCTGTCAAGAGCTATCGCACATGAGATTCGTAATCCCGTCGCGATGATCGCCAGCTCACTCGCGACCGCTGCGCGCGAGGACCTGGACGAAGGGGAGCGCAAGGAAATGTTCGCCATCGCCGAGAAGGAGGCGGCACGCCTGGAGCGGCTGACCACGGATTTTCTGGTATATGCTCGTCCACGCGCAACCCAAATCAGTCGCGCAAACATTCGGGACATGCTTGAGTACATCGCTACGGTCGCCCGCGCGCATGCGGCCAGTAGAGGCAGCGTCATTGAGGTTCTTGCCGACCATGATCTGGAAGGGGAATTCGACGCGACACAGATTCAGCAAGCGCTTTTGAATCTCGTGCTGAACGCGATCGATGCGTGCAATGACGGGGGCTACGTGAGCCTCAACGCCGAAATGAATGGAAGCGACACCATTCGCATCGACGTGATCGATCCGGCGGGTCCAATTCCAAGCGATACGGTCGATCGCATTTTCGAGCCTCTGTTTACCACCAAACAGACGGGGAACGGGCTTGGCCTCGCCATCGCCCGCAATATCGTGCGCGCGCACGGTGGGGACCTTGTGCTCAGAATCAACCAACCGGAACTGGTATGCTTTTCGATCGAAATTCCTGCGCACTCTTCAAACTAGATCGAGCGAATAGGAATACTCGATGGGCAAGATATTGATTGTGGATGACGAGCCGCACATGCGGCGTATACTGGCTTCGAATCTGGGACACGAGGGTCATGATGTGGTGCAGGCGGCGGGCGTGAACGAAGCGCAGCACGCGTTAGCCGAATTTCGTTTCGATGCGGTGATCACGGACCAGAAAATGGGCGACGGCGAAGGGTTGGATGTTCTGACTGCTGCACACGAGATTGATGCTGCTCTATCAGTCGTCATGCTGACAGCATTTGCGTCCATTGAGCTCGCAGTCGAAAGCATGCGCCGGGGCGCTTTTGACTTCATTACCAAGCCGTTCGTTCCAGAAGCTCTGTTAGCGTCGGCCCGCCGCGCGGAGGAGCACACGCGACTGTTGCGTGAGAATGGCCGACTCCGTGACGCGGTTTCACGCCTGGAAGGTAGCTCTGAGATTCGAGGAAGCAGCGCTGCGATTCGGGAGCTTCGCGAGAAGATCGCTCGCGTCGCGCCGACCAATGTTACCGTTCTCATCACCGGAGAAACCGGGACCGGCAAGGAACTCGTGGCACGGGCTGTTCATCACAGCAGCGACCGCGCCGCAAAGCCACTGGTCGCTGTCAACTGCGCTGCCTTCACCGAGACCCTTCTGGAAAGCGAACTGTTCGGCCACGAGCGCGGCGCATTCACCGGCGCCGATCGCGCGCGCGAAGGTCTGTTTGAGGCGGCCCACGAGGGCACACTATTCCTTGACGAGGCTGGAGAACTGTCCCTGCCTGCGCAAGCTAAATTATTGCGCGTGCTTACCGATGGGCTGGTAACGCGAATCGGTTCCACCAGGCCGCGCAAAGTCGACGTGCGCCTAATGGTCGCAACGCATCGGGATCTGAAGCAGCGAGTACAGGCTGGTCTCTTTCGAGAAGATCTCTACTACCGGCTCGCGGTCGTTCCGCTGGAGGTGCCCCCTTTGCGTGAACGTTCAGAAGATATCCCTGCGCTATGTGAGCTATTTTTAACGCAGGCGGCTCGCGATCTCAAAGTGCCACTGCGGAGGGTCAGTACCGGCGCGATGCGGGCGTTGATGACATACGACTTTCCGGGCAATATCCGCGAACTTAGAAATCTGGTTGAACGCGCCTGTATACTTTCGAGCGGGGATGAAATCACATCAGAACACTTCCCCGTGGCGATCGAGAGACAAACCGCCGGCTGGCCGGTCAGCAATGGAAGCCAAATCACGCCGGACAAAGTAGCAGAAATGATGCCCGAAACTCTGGATCTGCGCGAGTTCATGGCGTCGCTCGAAAAAGCGCTCATCCAAAGGGCGCTCGGTGCAACCAAGGGGGCGCAAGCCGAGGCTGCGAGAAGACTCGGTCTGTCTAGGAGTGACGTTTTCTACAAATTGGGAAAGCATAACATCGAACGGTCGTGAACATGAGTTCGGACGGACGATCCCGGATGGATCTAAACTTCTAATAGTCAGATTCGTCTCGTCATGCACCACAAAGAACGCGCCGTGATCGAACATGTGGCCGTTCAGCATTCCCTGGTATTGCCTTGATGATTCTTAGAATCGAACGCAAAACACGAATCGTTTCAACGATGAGAGTACGGCTCATATCGGAGAATACGTTTGCCACCATCGCCTGAAGAGAAGACTCTCGTTAAGTCGCCACAAACTATTATCGGAGCCGCCCACCTTCGAAAAAGCTACGGTTCGCGTTTGGCAGTTGATGACGTTTCATTCGAGGTAAAAGCTGGTGAAGTAGTCGGTTTACTCGGCCCCAACGGCGCCGGCAAGACCACGACACTCTCGATTCTCGCAACGCTGATCGACCCCGATGCTGGTCAGGTGCAAATTGCCGGGATCGACTCGCGCGTGGCTCCTTATACTCTGCGCCGGAAGCTCGGCTTCGTACCGCAGTCGATAGCGCTCTACCCATCACTAAGCGCCTATCAAAACCTGGAGACGCTCGCTCGCATCCACGGGTTGACACGGCGAGAGTCGGAAAACCGGAGCCTTGAAGCTCTTGAATCCGTCGGGCTTCGTGATCGAGCAGACGATCCCGTTTTTACGTTATCAGGGGGCATGAAGCGACGGCTCAATCTCGCCTGCGGTCTGGTGCATCGCCCAGCGGCACTCCTCCTCGATGAACCGACAGTCGGTGTGGACCCGCAGTCGCGCGAAGGCATCTTCTCAACAATTCGTACTGCGGCGGATTCGGGCGTCGCCATTCTTTACAGCACCCATTATATGGAGGAGGTCGAACGCATGTGCGACCGTGCCTTGCTTATCGATGAGGGCAAAGTATTGGCCGATGGCACCATCGCTCAGTTGATCGAGCTTGGCGGTCACCATCCAAGGATGGAAATGGTGTTCAAAAAATCGCCACTAATGGGATGGTACGAGGATATCCAGGGCGTGGTCGAACTCGCTCCTACGGACGACGAGGCCAAGTTAGTACTCGAACTCACAAGCCTTAGACAGGTTAGCGAAGTCTTGGAACATGCGCATAGCGCTCATGGTCAGCTGCTCGAATTCGCTGTGCATAGTCCCAACTTGTCCGATGCCTTTATAACACTAACTGGTCATGGGCTGCGCGACACGACGACTCAGGATCAGTAAGAAGTCAATTGCTGCGTACCACATGGATAGTTTTTCGTAACGAATTTCGGGTTCTCGCAAAAGATCCTGCATCTTTGTTTATGCTTGCGCTGGCTCCTCTCGTCATCATCACTGTAGCGGGATTCTCGCTTGGCAATATCTATGGGGTTCGGCCAGGCTCAGAGCCCTTTTATTTAGTGGTGGTAAATGATGACCGTGGATGGCTAGCAGGCGCAATCATTGATGCACTCGGGCGTGACCACGCAGTCTCGGTTGTGTCGGCCGCGAATTTAGGTGATGCGCGGGCATTTATCAGGAGGCAAGATCGCGCCCCGCTTTGTATAGTTATCCCGCCAGACACAACCACCTCATTTGAAACCGGTAGCGACATCCATCTGATCGTATATATCGATCCAGTGAAGCGGCTTGAAGCCGCTGCAATAGAGCTAGATCTGGATCGTCTGTGCCGTGTGGTCACGTCCCGCGCTCATGAACTAGCGCGCAAGCGAATGACGGAACAGGCAACTCAGCTGCGTGATCAACTCATTGCGGCATCCGATCGGATGAAAGCCGTAGTCGCTCAGCTTGATCAACTTCGCCGACAATTCGAGCACGCTCGCGTCACCGCTCAATCAGAACTGACCGCACAGACTCGTCAGACGATCGAACGAATGCGTGCCGAAATCACCGTGCAGATCAATCAATCGGTCGCTCAGAGTAAAGCTGCTGTGGAGCACGACCTCGCCGAACGACGCGAGGCATTGGTTTTCGTGGTCAGCTATCTCGAACATCTCCAGGCGAGCCAACGTGACTTCGAGAGCTGGCTCATTAAGCTCAAGGCCGCAGCCGGCTCTCATGCGAACCAAATCCCTCCTCCACCGGAATGGCCGGCGCCTCCGGGTAAAGCCCCGTTGGCCGAACTCTCGAGGCCCATCGATTTCCCACTTCCCCATATCGATGTGGCCTCTCCTATCGCCCTATCGGACACGTATCGATTGCCTCGCTTGCCGGAGCTTCCTGATTTTCCTTCGATTCCAGATTTTAATGCAACGTTTTCACAAACGGCAGTGGCTTTGCCAGGAATCGTCGGCTGGCAAGAACGTTCGATTACCGGGGGCAACGTCACCGTGAATGCCTTTGACCAGTACGTCCCTGGTTTCGGAATCACTTTTCTCCTAATCGATATGTTTTGGGGAGTAGGAGTCGGCCTGATCGACGAACGAGACTGGGGTACCCTGGCGCGCCTGCATGTCAGCGGTGCATCAGCGTCCGGGCTTATGCTTGGAAAGCTGACGGCGCGCTTTCTGATTGGGCTCAGCCAAATGATCCTCCTGTTTGGTGCTGGACGCTTATTTTTCGGAATCTCGCTCGGACATAATTCGTGGGCTTTGCTTTTTCCCGCGGCAGCAATCTCCTTCGCCGCTGCCGCATTTAGCTTGGTCATCGCGTGTATTGCCAATACTCGCGACGCTGTGCTGCCGATCGGCGCGATGACTGCGCTAGTGATGTCGGCAACTGGCGGATGCTGGTGGCCGCTTGACTTTGAGCCTTATTGGATGCGCGCGGCAGCCCTCGGGATGCCCACGACTTGGACGATGCTGGCGTTCAACAATCTGATGATTCGCGGGCTCGATCCGTCAAGTGTAGCAATGCCAGCGGTGGTTACCTCAGCAATTGGCGTTAGTGTTCTCGCGATCGGGATACTTGGTTCCTCGCGAATCTACCGCCGCGCCGCTCAATGAGCCGGGAGAGCTTTTTGTTGCGAAGTCCATTGAAGTACGAGTTTCTTCTGTTCATCGCTCAGCTTGGCCGAGGGATGGAAGAAATCGTAATCTCCGGGCGGCATCGAGCCGCTGTCCACGACTGCTGCGATCCCCGAAGCCATTGCCTTGCGCTGCTTCCCATCAAGATTCGACCAATCCGAGAAGTTCAGCGCCCTTCGGGCCTTGTTTGCGCCGAACAAGTACGACGGCGCGAGTTTCGCGTTCCAGGGACCGCTCCCTTGATCGGAATGGCAGTCGAAGCACGAGCTGGTGAGAATTTCATAGACTTGCGGGTTTGCAGAGACAGCATCCGTCGAGGCAGGTCGAAGCACCAGCGGTGCCGAGCCACCGCTATCCGAGCATTCGGCAATCAGTCCCGTTCCCAAAAGAGAAAGCGCGATACAGGTCGCAAGAAGGTGGCGCCAGACTTTGTATTTCGAGATCAGACGATGCATCGGAGCGTTTCAAGAAATATGAGACTATTGTGCGGCGCAGTGAATGGTACAGTGCTCAACCATCCGTTCTCCGGGGTCTCGATACGTCTATCATCCAACCGGCCTTCATCCAAACTATAACCCGTCCGACGGCATGATGAAGAGAGATCGATGGCAAGTTCTCCACACGCTCATTACCCAACTGACAGAAATGGACTTTTCGAAGAGTACGTAACCCCAAAGTGGGTTCATTTGCTCAACGTACTGCAATTTGACGTCTTCTGACACAACGCACAACCCTAAAAGAAGGTTCGCATGATATCGTTGCTCGATCGCATAAAGGAACAGAAACACCACATCATTCGTCGTTACGCTCACGGCGATAATGTTAAAGGATTGATTCAGGTTCTAACGACGTTAGCCTCTCTCGCCATACTTTGGTGGATAGCTGTGCGAGGTTTTGTCGTTTCCGATTGGCTCATCGCAACTGCGGTATTGATAATCAGCCTTTTCAACGTGCGTGCTTTTGCGCTGATGCATGAATGTGGCCACGGCAGCTTGTTTCGCAGTCACTCATTGAATCGCGCATTCGGCTTTCTGCTTGGTGTCATATCCGGCATGCCGCAGTACGTCTGGTCGTGCCATCATAACTATCATCACGCCAACAACGGCAATTGGGAGAAGTACCGGGGATTGTACGCAACATTGTCGGTGGAAGAATATGCGGCGATGACCGATGCGCAGCAGTGCCTGTATAGAAACAAGTGCAGCATCGCGATGGCTCCTTTCGCCGGGCTAATCTACGTGATTCTCAATCCGCGCCTTAACTGGTTGAAGGGTAGTCTCGGCCTCGCTAGGCATGTTGTTAAACAGAAAGTTGCGCAGCCGAATACGTCGATGAAGGTGCTAGCAGATGACTTTAAGACACGCTACTGGCGAACTGAAAGAGAATACTGGCACATGTTTTGGAACAATGTAGTGCTGCTTAGTCTATGGGCGATGATGTCTTGGGCGTGTGGTACGGTGCTATTTTTTTCGATTTACCTAATCAGCGCTTCGCTAGCCAGCGGTGCTGGCATCGTGCTGTTCACCGTTCAGCATAATTTTGAGCACTCATATGCAAGCGACAGCAGGCATTGGGACTACGACGCGGGCGCGATTGCGGGAACGAGCTTTTTGATTTTACCGCATTGGATAAACTGGTTTACGGTGAATATTGCTTATCATCACATTCACCATATATCCGCCAAAATACCGAACTATCGTTTGATTGAGTGCCATAATGAATACCGCCATCTCTTTACAAGCGTTACGCGTGTGAAGCTCTCTCACATCCACAAGTCCTTGAAGTACATTCTTTGGGACACGCATGCGCAGCGAATAATTTCGGTTGCAGAGTATCGCCAACAGATGGCCGACGCGCTTACAGCTACCTGAGGTTCCGGTTAATGCGCCACAAACCGGGTCATTGCCGAGGTGGGTGAGAAATCCGGGTCATGGGTACTTTAACAGCGCCGTGAACGCGAAATGCACGTGCAACTGCTGGCGACAGTGGAAGAGCGTCAGTCCCGGATTGTCAGCAACGAAGTCGCTGATCGCCGGCTCCGCGATCGCGCCGGCATCATGATTGGCATTAGCTTTCGATAAATCTGAGTCGGGGCTTTTTTCCGGCGTCGCCGCTCTGCGAACCCTTTCACTACCTTTGTAGCCGCCGGTGCAAAACTGACCCGGGTCGCCGATTGAAAACTGACCCACCCCGGCGTGGGGTACTCCGCAGTGGAGGGCCTCATGCTGGTGGCGGAGGAAGCGGTGGAGATCCGGGTCTTGAG
>Ga0302325_10025564_pt1 | contig 12271 bp, 13 predicted proteins | sample Palsa_T0_2_FD_201948 | JGI IMG/M metagenome (GOLD analysis project Ga0302325, IMG submission 201948) | Peat permafrost microbial communities from Stordalen Mire near Abisko, Sweden - Palsa_T0_2 | ecosystem: Environmental > Terrestrial > Soil > Palsa > Peat permafrost | place: Sweden: Abisko...
AGGTCGACGGTCACGCCATCCCGGCCGGTGTGCCAGGCACCGGGGGCGTCGTCGAACCGCTGCGGCGTCTCGGTGAGCCAGCGCAGGCTGGTGATGGCCAGGAAGCCGTGCGGGTCGGCGAGCCGGGTCTCGTGCCGGGTGTGCCAGGCATGCCAGGCCGCCGTGAACTCGTCGAGGTCGGCCGCCTCCGGGTGCGCAGCCTTCTCCTGGACAGTCATGGCCGGTCTCCCTTCCTGCGCCGCGAGCCGGATCGGCGCTTATTTCAGTCTATACCGATAGAAAAAATAGACAATTGGCCGGGAAAGGTGCCGCCAGCACGGCTGGCGCCGGTGCTCCTGATCCGCTGACGCTGCTGGCCCGGGTTACCCCGGGGCCGACGTTTTCTCCGGCGAGGCCGGGACGGTGGCGTCACGGCCGGCCGGGTCCGCCGCGCCGCGGACGGGCGGCCGCGGCGCGCGCTGCAGCGCCGGCACCCGCGGCGCCAGGATCTTGGTCACGATCAGCCAGGTCACCGCGGCGAAGGCGATGCCGCCGAGGACGTCGGTGACGTAGTGCTGGCCGAGATAGACGACGCTGAACCAGACCGCCGCCGACCAGGCGAAGGCCGCGACGGCGCCGCGTCGCGTCACCGGCCACAACGCCAGCGCGGCCAGTAGCGGGTAGGCGGCGTGCAGCGACGGGAACGCCGCCGCCACGTCGGGATCCAGCTGCTGGTAGAACGGGCTCACCGCGCTGGGCAGCGCGATCAGCGAGTGCACGCCGGGCAGCAGGTGATGGTGGCCGGCCAGCCACGGCGGGGCCACCGGCATGACCACGAACACGACGAAGGCCGCGAAGGACATCGCGAGCAGCGCCACCGTGAAGCGCAGGAACTGCACCCGGTCGACCAGCCACAGCACCAGCCCCACGCCGATGGGGATGACGAAGTGGCAGAAGTAGATGACCGTGCAGGCGACGGCCAGCCAGTGCCAGGAGCCCAGCTGCGCCTGCAGCCACTGGCTGGGATCGGTCCCGCCGAACATGGCCCGGTCCATCCGGATCACCACGCCGTAGTGCCGCGGGAAGCCGGCCTTCGGCGCGATGCCGCGCAGCGCCTCGTAACCGAGGAACAACGCCACGAACGGTACCCAGTCGCGCAGGAACCCCAGGAACCGCCCGCTCAGCACGGCGACCGGGACCACGATCAGCAGCAGGTAGTCGGGCGACACCGAGATGCCGCGCCAGATCATCAGACCCGACACCAGCGCCAGGTACGCGATGGACACCAGCACGAGCGGACCGGGACGGCGGAAGTACGTCAGCGGGACACGGATCCTGGGCACGCGCATCATTTCCTCTAGTAGGCCAGGGACCACTCTAGCCATTATCGTCATTACCTATCGGATTTATAGGTAAAGCGAAGATCACTGCTAGTTCACGATTCGTTCACCTCGGCACGGCTGCTCAGGAGCGAGCCGAGCTCCACGGCCCTGGGCACAGCGGGGCCGGGCTCGCCCGCAGCGACCCGGCCGGGCCCGCGCCCGGCGGGTGGCTGAAGCGGTAGACGAGGATCGTGCTGTCCAAGACGGCCACCGGGCACCAGTCGCGGAGCCAGCTCAGGGCGCTCCGGTTGGCGCTGTTCAGGGCGGACACCGAGACGGCGGCCCAGCCGGTTACCTGCCCAGGCGCGGCGCCGAGCAGCGGCCGGGCACCGGGGATATCGCCCGTGCTGAGGCCGCGAGGGCCGAAGTAGGCCACCCACGGGTGCCGGCCTGCGCTCCAGGAGCGCACGGCGTACCAGCCCTGGCCCCAGTCGATGTCGGAGTCGGTGGCCGCCGCGTAGCCCGGCCGGAACGGCCAGGCCGTCCAGGCGATCGAGGCCGGGAAGGAGGCGGCGGTCGCGACTACGGCCGTAGCGAGCAGTACGGCGATGACCGCTCCGGCCAGCCGGCGCCCGGCGGCGGCGGTCAGCCCGGCCAGCGCCGTGACCAGCCCGGCGGCCGCGGCAGCCGCCCACAGGGCCAGGGCCGGCAGCAGGTAGCGGACCCCGATGTCCTTGGGACTGGCCAGCGTGACGGCGGTCAGCAGGACCGCGGGCAGCCCGATGGCGAGCCCGGCCCGCCCGCGCGGGCCCGGCGGCAGCCGCAGGCATCCGGCGGCCCCGGCCACCAGCAGCACCAGGCTGGTGGCCGGCCATTTGATCACCAGGCTCAGCGGCCAGAACCACCACCGGCCGCCGGTATAGGCGATGCCCGCCACGTAGGCCGCCGAGCCGGTGGTGTCGTGCACGGCCAGGTACCTGATGCCGTCCAGGTACGGCCGCGGCACCAGGTCAGGCAGCTGCGCGAGCATGGCCGGGTCGACGGCGATGTACACCGCCCAGGCGGCGGCCCAGACGATCAGGCCGGCCAGTCCGGCCTGGGCCAGCGCCCGCGCTACCCCCGAACGCCACTGCACGGCGATGACCACGGCCAGCGCCGACGCCACCACGAGCAAGCCAGTGACCTGCGTCTGCGCCGCCGCCGCCAGGCCCAGGCCCAGCCAGACCAGCGACCGCCGGTCCCGGCGCCGCAGCCAGCGCAGCAGCGCCCGGGCGGCCAGCGTCGCGCCAAGGGCGAACGGGACATCGGTACCGTCGAGATGACCGATGCCCAGGACCAGCGGCGAGGCCAGCCAGAGTACCCCGGCGAGCGCGGCCGCGACCGGCCCGGCCAGCTCGCCGGCCAGGCCGTACAGCACGAACGCGACGCCCGCGGTCTCGGCCAGCGGGATCAGCCTGGCCGCGAACGTGACCCGGCGCAGTTTCCCGCTCGCCAGCTGAGCCGCGACGAAGCGCGCGCCGTAACGGAGCTCGTCGTTGCCGGACCAGTGCCCGTCCGCCGGTATCACCGGATGGGTGAACAAGACCGGCAGGACGGCGAGCACCTTGGGCAGCGGCGGGTGCTCGTCGTTGATATCCACATCGTGGTGCAGCACGGTGGCCAGGGCGGCGGACACGTACACCGGCTCGTCGAACGTCGGGGCGTCAGCCCGCGCCTCGGCCAGGCCGAGGGCGAGGAAGGCGGCGGCCACCACCGCGAGCACCAGCAGCGGTAGCCGGCCCGCCCAGCCCGGCGGATCAGCCCGCTCGTTCGGCATCAGGCCCCTTCCCGTCCGGGCCGCATCGTAGCGTGCGGGCGATTGACCAGATGACCTTTTCCTATAATGCCGATGGGATATATCAGCTATGGGGTCGGCCGCCCAGGATGCGAATGCCTGCGAGACCATGGCGGTCGGCGTGAAAGCAGGTGGTGGCAGGTGGATCTGCAGCTCACTGGGCGGCGCGCGCTGGTGACCGGCGGAAGTCGCGGCATCGGCAAGGCCGCCGCGGCGGCGCTGCTGGCCGAGGGCGCTGCGGTGGCGATCGCGGCCCGCGACCCGGGCCGGCTGGAGCAGGCGGCCGCCGAGCTGGGCGCCGCCGCGGGCCGGACCGTGCCCGCGCTGGGCGTTGACACCGGTGACGACGTCTCCGTGCGGCAGCTGGTGGCCGCTGCGCAGGACCGGCTCGGCGGCGTCGACATCCTGGTCAACTGCGCCGCGCGGCCGGCCGGGCAGGCCCCGCCGCTAGCCCTGCCCGAGATCACCGGCGATGCGTTCTGGTCCGACGTGAACGTCAAGGTGCTTGGTTACCTGCGGTGCGCCCAGGCGGTCGCGCCGGGCATGATCGCGGCCGGCTGGGGCCGGATCATCAGCGTCAGCGGCCTGGCCGCCCTCAGCACCGGATCGGTCATCGGATCCATCCGCAACGTGGCGGTGTCGGCGATGACCAAGAACCTGGCCGACGAACTAGGCCCGTCCGGCGTCAACGTCAATGCCGTCCACCCCGGGCTGACCCGCACCGAGGCGACCCCCGGCGTCATCGCGGCCCAGGCCGCGGCGGCCGGGGTCGAGCCCGCCGAGATCGAGCGGCAGATGGCCAGCCGCAACCTCACCCGCTCGCTCATCGACGCAGGCCAGGTGGCGGTCGTGATCGCTTTCCTGGCCTCGCCGCTGTCCGTCTCGGTCAACGGCGAGTCGATCGCCTGCGGCGGCGGAACGCCCGGCGTCATCCGCTACTAACTGGCCCGGCGGCGTGGCACCCGCCTCGTTCGGAAAAAGACCTTAGGACCGAACGGGCCGGATGCGTGCCGCCGGGGCCGCGACCCCAGCCACCCCGTTGTGAAAACATCTAATCTCTACCGTAATACTAGGTTTTACGGTCGACCAGACCAACGCGATCTTCCGTGCCTACCGGTACCCGCCGGAGGAGGTGCCGTGGCTGCGGGATTAGCGGGTCTCGCGGCCCCGCCGCAACGTGAACCCGAGCGCGGCGGCGGCGTCCTGCGGCGGCCGCCCGGCCCACAGCTTGGCGTAGTTACCGGTGCTGGACAGCGATCGTGACTCGACCCGGTCCAGGTAAAGCCGGCCGCCGAGGTGGTCGACTTCGTGCTGGACGATACGGGCGGTCCACCCCGAGAAGACCCGGTCGACGGGCTGGCCGTGCTCGTCGAGCGCCTCGACCCGGACGGCACGGTGGCGGGCCACCACCCCGGTGAGCCCGGGGACGCTCAGGCACCCTTCGTAGAAGCTGACCTGATCGCCGTCCTCGACGGGCCGGAGCGCGGGATTGACCAGGACGGTGAACTCCAGGCCGTTCCGCTCCCTGGCGGTCCGCTCGTCCTCGGTCAGCTGAGCCCAGCGTTCCGGGCCGTCGTGCAGCACCGCGAGCTGGATGGGCACGCCGACCTGTGGGGCCGCCAGCCCGACGCCAGGCGCGGCTTCCATGGTGGCCCGCATCTGGGTGATGAGCAGCCGTAGCTCGCTGGTGCGCAGCTCGGAGGGGTTAACGGGCTCGGCCGGGCGTCGCAGGACCGGGTCGCCGCATTCGACGATGGGCAGTAGGCCTGAATCGCTCATGGCCGCCTAGCCTAGCCGCCGGTGTCCTGCCGGGTGCCGATGTCCTGGCGGGTGCCGGTGTCGGACGCCCGCTGGATCTGCTCGAGCAGCTGGTGGTACCGCACGGCCGTGCCGAAGTCCGGCGCGGCCGGCTGGCCGTCGCTGATCGCCCGGGCGAACTCGCGGTACAGCACCGCGACGTTCCTGGGCGGCCCGGCGGATACCGCCTCGGGTATGGGGCTGAACCGTCCGGGCACCGCAAGGTCCGCGGCCGAGCCGTCGGGCTTAGCGAGGGAGATGGCCCAGTCGGTGATGTGGATGCCGCCTGGCGTCGCCGGACGGACCACCAAGGTGGCGTCGGTGCCCACGATGCGCAGCTCGAACCCCGGCGTGACCGGCGCCGCTCCGCCCTGCACCGCGACGGAACTCGCCGACCGCCCGGGCCAGGGTCGCCAGCAGGTGGCCGGTAGAGATGCTGAGCACCGTGGCCCCGGCGGTCACGTCGGTGGCGTAGAGGTTGGCCTGTGGGGTCCGGCGTCCCGCCGGGCCTCCGGCCGCGATCACGCTGACCGACAGCACCTGCCCGATGTCGCCGCCCTCGATCAGCTCCCGGACGAACAGGGCCCCGGGCGCCTGGTATCCCTGCAGCCCGACGATGTGCCGCACGCCGCTCGCCCGGGCCAGCTCGGCCAGGGCGCTCGCCTGGCCGAGGTCGACCCCGAGCGGCCACTCCGAGAACACGTGCTTGCCGGCCGCCAGCGCGGCGCGGACCAGCCGGTCGTGTTCGGGGACCTTGACCGTGATCGCCACGGCGTCCACGTCGGGATGAGATACCAGTTCGTCGTCGTCGGCGAAAGCCAGCGGAATCCCGAAGACCTCCGCGGTGGCCCGGGCCGTGGCCAGCCGGGTGGTGGATACCGCGGTGACCTCGAACTCGTTGAGCGCCGCCAGCGCGGGGAGATGGGCGGCGGTTCCCCAGCCCCGGGCCGGGGTCGCACCGATGACGCCGCTCCGGCCCGGCGACCGGGATTGCGATCCACTCGTGCTCACGGCCTGATCCTACCTTTTGCGACTAATCAGATTGAAAAAATAGATAACTGGTGTGACCGGTCGGCCATACTGGGCTCCGTGGAACTCTCCGACGCCCTGGCCTTCGCCCGCGCCAACCGCTGGTCCGTCCTGACCACCATCCGCGGCAGCGGCCTTCCCCAGCTGTCGAACGTCGCCCACTACGTCGGCGACGACGGCATCATCCGCATCTCCATCACGGCCACCCGGGCCAAGTACCACAACCTGCTCAGGCGGCCGTGGGCAGCCGTGCACGTCACCCGCCCGGACTTCTTCGCCTACGCCGTGCTCGAAGGTGCCGTCAAGCTGTCGCCGGTAGCCACCCGGCCCGACGACGAGACGGTCGGCGAGCTCATCGCCTACTACCGGGCCCTGTCCGGCGAGCACGAGGACTGGGACGCCTACCGCGCCGCCATGGTGGCCGACCGGCGGGCCGTCGTCCGCCTCACCCCCGACCGGGTCTATGGCATGCTCAGCCTGCCCGGCCGCGCCGAGGCTGAAAACCAATAGCCGTGACGGGCCGGGTGGAGTACGACGAGTTCGGGCTGTTCGGTGAGAACGCCGCCGAGTACGGCCTGCCCTTCGACCGTCCGCCGGCCGTGCGGCGGGTCTTCGCCGACGTGCCCGGCGGACGGCGGCTGAGCGCGCTGGCGTGGCAGGACCGGGATCCGGAACTGGTCCTGCTGCACGGCGGAGCCCAGAACGCCCATACCTGGGACACGGTCGCGATGGCCCTGGACCGTCCGCTGGTGGCCATCGACCTCCCCGGACACGGCCACTCCGATGGTCCCGGCGACCGCCCGGACGGCCAGCTGGACGCGCACGGCAACGCGATCGACGTCGCGGCCGCCGTCCGCCAGCTCGCCCCCGCCGCCCAGGCGGTGGTCGGCATGTCTCTCGGCGGCCTCACCACCATCGCGCTGGCCGCCGAGGCACCCGAACTGGTCCGCAAGATCGTCCTGGTCGACGTGCTGCCGGGGGTAAAGGCGCAGCGGGCGCAGCACATCACTGACTTCGTCGACGGGCCGGCCAGCTTCGCCAGCCTGGACGAGCTGCTGGAGCGGACGGCCCGGTTCAACCCGGAGCGGTCCCGGTCGTCGCTGCGGCGGGGCATCTTGCACAATGCCGAGCAGCAGCCCGACGGCACCTGGGTATGGCGATGGGCCCGGCACCTCCTCCCCGTGGCGGCTAGCCCCGTGGCCGCCAGCCCCGTGGCGGCCGGTGACACCCGTTTCGGGGAGCTCTGGCAGGCGCTGTCGTCGGTCACCGTGCCGCTGCTGCTCGCCCGGGGCATGCGGCCTGACTCGGTGCTGGACGACGATGACGAGCGGGAACTGCTGCGCCGCCTGCCGTCCGCGAAGGTGGTCCACGTCGCCGAAGCCGGCCACAGCCTGCAGGGCGACACGCCCCTCGAGCTCGCCGCGATCATCGAGGAATTCGTGTTCGGGTCCTGACGGCTGCGCCGGCGGACCGCACCGGACGCTCGGTCAGGCCCCGAGATTGTAGGCGATCGTCGCCCAGTTGCTCGAGTCGTCCTGCCGCTGGAACGAGATGCCGCTGCAGTTCGCCGGCAAGGCGACGGTGACCTTCTCGGTCGTCGGGCCGATGGTCACGGTCGTGATGTTGGTGAAACCGTGGGTGTCACCGGAGAACGGGGCCACCCGCAGCACGTTCGGGGTCTTGCCTTCGCCGCCGGGATCGCAGAAGAACGAGATGTAGGTGAACTGGCCCCCGGCGAAGGAAACAGCGCCGAACTTCCTGTCGTTCTGGATCTGCATTTCTTCCTCCGGGAGCAGCAGGCTCTGGTTGGTCGGGGGATGCCAGCCCAGCGCGGACAGACCGGCCAGAGTGCCATCGTAAAGGGACGTATCGACCGAACCGCAGCCGCTCCAGTCCGTCTTGTTCGCACCGAGCTGCCCGTTGGTGCTCTGCCACAGGGTGTGCGGCAGCAGCCCGGAGTCGGAATCCTGGTACGCCGCGACCCAGGTACGGCGGGCGGAGTCGTAGATGGGGGTGAGCCCGGCGCTGACGGCGAAGTCCTGGCCGCTGTACAGCCAGGAACGCTGGCCGAGCGGCAGGGAGGCGAGGTGGTACGCGTCGTCGATGATCCCGAACCACTGGTTGGCCCGGCTTGACTGGTCTCCCGATCCTTCTTCGAGATCGAGTATCGGAATCTCGCCGGGGTTGAGGTCCGGGCCGATCCAGCTGATGAACGCGCTGGCCTGCGAGGTGACATCCTGATCCGCTCGCAGGTACTGATACAAGCCGCAGAACCCGAAGCTGAGCGATCGGATCGTCGCGCGGTTCGACACGAGCATTTCGTCCAGGTGGGCGTTCCCGTACCCGACGCGAATGATCGCCGCCCCGCCGTTCTGGGACTTGATCCCCGCCCAGTCGGGGGCGTTGCCGTTCGCCGGAGCCTGGAACTCGCTGACATCCGGCAGCTTGATCGTCATGGCTCTTGGCTTCCTTCCTTCCCGATGACGATCGCCAGGCCCGGTGACTACGGCCAGGCTAGCGTGTGCTCACCAGCCGTCGCGGTGAATCACCGTGCCCGGGTCCGGCCGGGCGGCCAGCTTGAAGTCCGTTCCCCTGGTGTACGCCAGCGGGGTCAGTACCGCCTGCGCCACCGTGTCGTAGGGAATGCCGAGGAGATCGGCCACGTCCTGCTCGCGCGCGCGGTGCATGGACGTCCAGGCGGTGCCCAGGCCCCGGGCGCGGGCGGCCAGCATGAAGCTCCACATCGCGGGGAGGATGTTGCCCAGCCCGGCGAGCGCCGAGGTCCGGTCCCGCCCCTGGTTGCAGCCGAGCACCAGCACCGGCGCGTCCCCCATGTGCTCGCCGAGATAGTCCGCCGAGCTGGCCACCCGCTGCTGGACGGTGTCCCGCCCCGGCTCCCCGGTCGGGTTCCCAGGGTAGCCAGGCGACGCCTTGTACCCCGCGTAGACCTGACGGTAGATCTCGCCGATCTGCTGCCGCTTCTGCGCGTCCCGCACCACGACGAACCGCATCGTCACCACGTTCGATCCGGAGGGTGCCTGCAGCGCCATCGCCACGCATTCGCCGATCAGCTGGTCCGGCACCGGCCGGGAGAAGTCCAGGCGCTTGCGGACCGCCCGGGTGGTGGACAGCAACTGATCCGGGTCCAGGTTGAGCAAGGTCATATCGTCCAGGCTAGCCGCCGGTCCCGGGCCGCGCAGCGCGGGCGCTGCATACGATGCTCAAGCTATGGGACCTCGCTCGCGGCTGCTGGCGAAGAAGTCGGTCATCGGCGCCGCCGCCCTGTGCGCTGCCGCGGCGCTGCCGGGCTGCGCTGCGCCCGCGCCCGCTGGGTCCGTGCCCGCTGGGTCTGCGAGCGCTGGGTCTGCGAGCGCTGCGTCCGTGCCCGCTTCGTCCGTGCCCGCGGGGTCGCCGTCATCGGCCGGCTCTGCCTCGCCCGCCGCTGCCGCCACCGGGGCCGGGCCGGCCTTCACCGTGACCGGCGTCCATCTCGTCGCGCCCAGCGGCAGCCAGGACACGCACGCGCAAACACCGGACGCCAGCTGCGACAGTGCGACCTTCGCCGCCGACCATGCCGTGGGCGTCAAGGTGGCCCGCGGGTTCGCGCTGGCCGGCTTTCCGGCGTCGGCTGATCTGCTGGAGCATTTCCTGGGCGGCACGGGCACGGCGGTCCGTTACCCGGCAGGTTCGCCGATCTCGAAGCAGGCGCGGGCGAGCGCCGCCTTCCAGACGGTTAATAACGAGGTCTCGGAAGCGATTCTCAGCCAGCTGAAAACGGGGCGGGTACACGTCCGGCTCTCCGCCGCGCAACTGCCGACGGTGGCGTTCGAGTCCACGGCCACGGACCTGTACTGGGGATTTCGCGGCACCCAGGGCCTGACCGTAACCGGGAGCGGCCGCCGCCAGGACGGGCGGTACGTCGGCACCCTGTCCTACGTCATCCAGGACAGCTACGGATTTCCGGCCGGCGACACCCTGGCCGGTTTCGGGCCGCCGATGAGATACCTGCAGACGGCGTGCGGGGCGCCGCAGCACGCCGGCGGAGCCCGCTGGTTCCCCGACGCCATCACGCTGACCGTGCCGTTCAGCCAGCCGATCGGCTAGCGGCCCTAGCCCGGGGCCAACCCGTGGGCTCAGGGCAGGGTCAGGTCACGGCGGTACCGGCAGCGCCGTCCGGCTGGAGGATCTGCTCGGCCAGGCGGCGGATCCGGTCACGGACCTGCTGGCCGGTCCAGCCTTCCGCGGACACCATGTGCTCGATGAGGTCGATCCGGGTGAGGGAGAGCAGGACGTGCGCGATCCAGCTCGCACGGTCGTCGGCGACGTCGCCGAGCAGCTCGGTGAACAGGGCATGGGCCCACTGGTAGGCCGGAGAGTCGAAGAGCGAGCCGCGGTCGGCGCGCTGCTCGAGGTGTTCCAGCGCGTGCGTGAGCTGCGGGTGGCTGAGCTTGACCTGGACGATGGCGTCCAGGACGGCCGTGATGCGCTCGGGCGCCGGTGTGCCCGGGCCGAGTGGCGGCGGTCCCGTCTCGACGGCGGCGGACAGGGCCGCGATCCGGGTCCGGAAGACCGCGCGGAGCAGCCCGCCCCGGTCGCCGAAGCGGCGGAACAGCGTGCCCTTGCCCACGCCGGCCGCGGCCGCCACGTCCTCCATGGTGACCGCCATGGGATCGGCGGCCGCGTCGAACAGGGTGCTCGCGGCGTCCAGGATCGCCTGCCGGTTTCGTGCCGCATCAGCTCGTTCCCTGTCCGACATCGCCGCCTCACGATACGGCCGGCGTGCGGAGGATGGTGTTCGGGACCCAGTAGTCGCGGTAGCGCTTGATCAAGCCATCGCGCACCGTCAGCACCACCACGTAGGGCCGCTCGAACGGCTCGCCGGTGTCCGTGACCCGACCGGTCGCGGTCATCTCGATGACCGCGACGTCGGGATCGACGGTCTGGTGCGTCTCCAGGTCAAACTGGTCGAACGCGGCGCGGGCCAGCAGCGGCGCCATGTACTCCGCCAGCGCTCGCTTACCTTCGACCTTTCCCGGCCGCCCCGGCGGGGCGAAGGGAAACTCGAAGACGACGTCGTTGGTGCACAGCTCCAGCAGCGCCTGCAGGTCGCCTGCCTGCAGGGCGGCCATCGCCTGCTTGAACACGTCAACGGGGGAGGGTGCGGTCATCGGTTTGCTCCCAGCACTAAGCGGACCACCGGTCCGTATCGAGATAATACGGACCCTGAGTCCGGTTAGCAACTCGACCGGTTCTGGAATCGTCGCAGCGATCCGGCGGTCACGTAGCCGCCGGCGCTGTGCACGTCCGACATCCAGAAGGCGAAGATGTTGTACGAAGTCCACGACTGTTTCGTCAGTGGTGCCAGGTCAACGTGGGTGAGCGCGGGTCATAGCCTTGCTTGCCGAGGGGCGCGCCCGGCGCCTGAGGGATCGGCAGGCGCGCGGGCCGCCGCCGAGTCTGCCGCCGCACCGGCCCGGCCAGTTCCAGTTCGCGATCCGCCGGTCCTGGGAAGTCGCGCCCATCCTGCTGGGCGGTGGCGTCACCTTCCGTCGCCTGTCTCCGGTGCCCGCCCCCGGCGTCGAGTTCCTCGAGCCCGTCTACCCGCCAGGCTCCATGTCCAACGCCCACGGCGAGCTGCTCCGCCACGAGGGCTACGAGGTCGGCACCGTCACCGCGGGCGAGCTCATCGTCAACCCCTTACCGGACGATCGTGGACAGTTGACACCCTGTGCGGGGGTGCGGAGTCACACGATCATCCGTGGCAGGCGCGAATCCCGCCCGGGCGTCGGCACTAGGCGTCTATCTGGCGGAGCTTCGCGCGCATCCGGGCGGTGTCGGGGTGGTCGAGGTCGGCCAGGATTTTGAGTGCTTGGCGCCAGGCATCTTCGGCCTCTCGCGGCTGGCCGGCGGCCAGCCGGGTGTCACCGAGATGGCTCAAGATCTCGGCCTCGGGGAAGCGCTCGCCTAGTTCCTGGACGATGCCAAGCGCCTCCTGGTAGCAGTCGATGGCCGCGCTAAGGCAGCCAAGCTGATGTTCGGCGTAACCGAGGCTGTCCAGCGTCGCGGCCTGGTGAGAATGGTCGCCGAGCTCGTGGTAGAGGGCCAGGGCCTGCTGGCCATGGGCCCGGGCTTGCTGGTAGTTGCCGAGCATGGAGTGATAGAAGCCCGCATTGTTAAGGACGGCGGCCTGCCCGGCCCGGTGCCCGGCTTCGCGGAACAGCCCGAGGGCCTGCTCCGCATGGCTGAGCGCGTCTGAGTACTGCTGCTGCTGCTCGGCGAGCCAGCCCAGGGTCTGCCGGGCGAGCGCCTC
>Ga0302325_10025566_pt1 | contig 12270 bp, 8 predicted proteins | sample Palsa_T0_2_FD_201948 | JGI IMG/M metagenome (GOLD analysis project Ga0302325, IMG submission 201948) | Peat permafrost microbial communities from Stordalen Mire near Abisko, Sweden - Palsa_T0_2 | ecosystem: Environmental > Terrestrial > Soil > Palsa > Peat permafrost | place: Sweden: Abisko...
GACGCCCGCCGCGTGATCGCCTCGAGCTTCGCCTTGCGCCGTGATCCCAGGATCACGATGTCCTTGCTGGCTGGGCGCGCCATGCCCGTCCTCTTTCAGGTGGTCCGCGGTGACCGCCCGACAATGCCCGGAACATGACCTGAACTGGCGGCGGCACGCCGGCACCGGCGACAATGAGGCCATGCCCATGCCGTCCCGCCGCCTCAAGGAGCTGATCGAGGGGACCGTCGACCACCACGCATCCCAGCGCTGGCCCGCGCTGGAAGAGGTCACCATCAGCTGGCGCGGCTCCTACGGCTACCTGACCGGCTACCTCAGCGACAACGACGACGACACCATCAACCTGTGCCGCATCCAGTACCTCGGCGATGACACCGAATGGGCGTTCGCGATCTGGCAGGCCAGCAGCGACAGCTACGCCGACGCCGTCCTCCTCGACGGCCACCGGACCGGGCACCCGAACCAGGCACTCGACACCGCCTGCACCCTCTACCTCGCCAGCCCCGGCGACGAGCCAGCCAAACCCCTCAAGGACTTACGCGGCGCTGCACTAGGTGCGCGAGCAGCGTTTCCAGGTCGGCCTGGGACGTCGCGGGGTCGCGGACCCGCATGCCGAGCACGATCATGCGGTCCAGGCCAGCGCGGAGCGTGTCGTCGAGGGGCACCTGGAACGCCATCCCGGCCGCGACGGCACTGCCGAAGTCCACCAGCCACTTGAGCGGCGCGGGCACGTGCAGTCCGTCACCATCGGACGTGAACTGGTCGGCGTCCGGGGTACCGGGATCCGGGCCGACGGCCAGGTCGGCAGGCACGGGCTTGCCGGTCACGTTCAGCACGACCTGTCCGCCGGCCCATCCGAGCAGGGTGAACGCGTCCGGCAGGAGCCGGGCCCGCGCGGGTTGCGTCCAGGTGGAGTCCTTGTCCCCGGCCGGGTCCGCGGCCGCGGGCCGGTCGCGGTGGGTCCGGGCCAGGTGCACGGCCCGGCCCGGACCGACGTGCGAGGCCAGATCGTGCCAGGCCGCCAGGGCCTGCCCGCGATCGTCTCCGGCCTCCGCGCGGCGGCTCCAGAACCGCGCGACGTGCTCCAGTTCGCGCGCGGTGCTGCCCTCCTCGAAGGAATCGATCGCCCATTCGTCGGGGAACACCCTGACCAGCAGGTCGCTGTCGGTGTACCGGTACTCGAGCCGGACCGGCCCGAGCAGGGCCGGGAGGGCGTCGTCCAGGGGTAGCTGCCCGCCGATCTGGAAGTAGACGCCCTCGGCGGTGAAATCGTCGGTGGGACGCGGCGCCAGCGTGAACGTGATGTGGGTGAAGGTCCCGGTCAGCTGGACCGATCCGTTCGAGTCCGTGGTCAGTACCCCGTCGGGCAGCGTGGTCAGGCTCCTGCCCCGGCCGCTGACGGTGTTGCCGGCCACCTGGAAGTACTCGTCGTCCCCGCTGAGCCGGGTGAGCGTGACCGTGGGTGGGCTGGTGATCGTCAGCACCGAGCCGAGCGACCCGAGTTGGATGATCGGGTTGGTGAGCAGAGTGCCGTGGGTGGTCAGCGTGAACGTGTTCCCGGCCGCGCTGGCCAGCTCGATCATGCCGCTCGCCGCGAGCGGCGGGGTGAACCAGGACTCGCGGAAGCCCGGGTAATCGTCCTGGTAGAACGCGGTTCCCAGGGGTCCTTCCAGGTCGATCCGGACGTCTCTCAGTACCCCGGTCGCGGCCTGCCCGTGCTGCTCGGGGATGGCCCAGCGGACGAAGGTGGGGGCGGGATCGGTCAGGTCAGGCACCGCTCGCAGGCTCCTTCGCGTTGACCAGCTTGCTGACGTGGATGGCGACCAGCACAGGCGCCCGGAACAGGATGTAGGCGACGTCGGCCGAGCTGATCTGGCCGTCCCAGGCCAGCTGGTGGTCCTCGCCGTACTGGGCGGCCTGGTCGGCGTCAACGGGAGGGACCGTGGGCAGGGACGGCGTTGGTGTGGTGGCGTTGAGCGGGATGTACGTTGCGTGTTCGCCGTCGGGTCCGGCCAGCCCGGCGCCGGCTCCGGCCGGGAGCACGTCGGGCCAGGCGAGGTCGTTCCACAGCCCCAGGTTCGTGTCCCGCTCCACGTTCAGCCCGAACCGGGGATCGCCGGGACGCTCTTTGATGATGAAGAACCAGCCGAGGTCGTCGGGGCCGGTTCCGCCACGCGCCTCGTCCAGGGAAAGGTCGAAGCCGAAGAAGTAGACGTCGGGCTCCAGCTTGGCGTCGAAGATGGGCGTCCGCACCAGGGCCGGCGGCGGGTTTGCCTCATCGTTCCCGGTGAGCTCGACGGGCACCAGGCTGCCGTCGGCGTCCCCGCTCCGGGCGGCCTTCTGGGCGTAGATCACCGTCGTCGGGTACTTCTTCAGCAGCTCGCCGCGGATGACCAGGACGAGGTTCTCCGTCGCGGTCCCCGCCACGGATCGCTGGTTGTTCGCGCCGATCTGGGCGGCAACGTTCCAGAGATGGATCGGCGGGATGTCGTAGCGCTGTTCGCGCTGCTGGTCAGCGGTTTGCCCCGGCGCCGGAAGCACCGACTGCACGTTCCAGAACTGCCGGAACACGCTGCCGCGCTGGTCGGTGGGGTATTCGCGCCAGAGCAGCTCGCGGGCCATCTCGTGGTTCAGCCCGACCAGGTAGGACTCGATGAAGGCCCAGTTCGTGCTCAGCACCGTGACGCTATTGGGTGCGACCAGGTTCACGTTCGGGCAGAACAGGTCGGCCGATATGTCGGCCAGCGGGCGGAACATCGGCACGTCGATCACCGGATAGGCCATGATCTCGCTGAGCGTGTCGGCCGCCGCGATTGCGCCGGCCGCCGCGGCCGCTGGAGTCGCCAGGTGGGCGACTATTGGCCCGTCTCCGCCTGGCGGGCCGACCGGCCCAGCCGACGTGGTCGGCGTGGTCGGCGTGGGTCGTACGAGACGGCTGGGAACGGTGATGGCGCTCAGTGCCCGGCGCGGCACGGTCAGGTCGGGATGCATGCCGTCCATGGCCGCCTGGGCGCTGGCTTCCAGATCCACTGAGCTGCGGCTGACCGTCTCACCGGCGAGCGAGGCCGAGTTGAACGCGGTGTAGACCTCGTTCAGTGCCTGCTTAAACGATACGGCTTCCGGGCTGTCGGGGCCGCCGGCGGTCGGGCGCACACCGTCGCCAGGCATCGAGATCACGAAGTTCGCGCTGGTCGGCAGCTCACTGACCGGGTTGAGGAGCACGCCGGGGTCGATCACCAGATGAGGTTGGCCCGCAAAATGAGCCGGAGGAGTGAACCGGATGGCCTGCTCGAGCGCGTCCACGGTGACCACGCCGGTCGGCGCGGACTTCTCGGCCGCGGCCGTGACCTGGCCGTCGTTCATCCGCTCAAGCAGGTCGTTCGGCCCCGGTGGGCGGCGGGCGGCCGCGACGTGCGCGGAAGCAGTGAACGGCAGGTCGCGCATGAGCCGGGAGCCCGGCCGGCTGAGGCGGCGCATGGCGGGTGAAAGCGGGGTGGCTGCGGCCACCCCGTCGGCGAGGGTCGCGGTGATCGTTAGCGCCGGGGTGGCGTGAGTGGACGACAGCCTGATACGCGGCTGCAGGGGCGCGCTCACCGCGAGAAACCGCCCGGCGGCGGCCTTGCGCAGCGGGGTGAGCTGGTTGGCGTGCAGGCTGAAGCCGATCTCACGGACGAACTGGGCCGCCCGGATCCGCTGGTTCGCGGCCAGCACGTCGCCGAGCTGATCCCACGCGGCCTGCATGTACTCCTCGTCGTGCTGCCGGACGACCCGGCCGCCCGTCCCGGCGGGCACCCGGTAGCGGGGATCGAGGTTGAGCTGGTGGATCCAGTTGTCGTCGGGGGTCAGCGGTGTGCCGTCGGAGGCGGTCAGCAGCCTGGTCGTCAGGGCGGGCCAGCGGCCGTACAGCGGCGGCGTGACCAGCGGGTCCGGGTCGGCGGTGCTCGGCACGCCCTGCGTCTGATAGGCGTCCCCAAGGTTGATCAGGGCGGCCAGTGCCTGCTGGAACGGCTGCGGGTAGGGCTGGTCCCAGTTGTCCTGCAGCTGTTTCCGGATCGCCTGCAGCGCGTTCAGGTCCGCATCAGGGGCCCGCAGCGCGCCGCCCAGCCACAGCAGCCCGCCGAGCGACGGCTCGGTGGTGACCGTGGGCAGGCCCATGCCCGGCTCCTGCACGTCCATGTCGCGGTAGCCGATCTGCCCGTCTGCGGCACCCGGCTTGAGCAGCCGGACCAGATACTCGAAGTCGCCCACCGCAGAGGTCTGGAACTGCCAGCGGTAGTAGTAGCAGAGGCCGGTGGAGTTGGGCCGGTTCGGGTAATCACCCCAGCTCGGCTGCAATGCGTTGGGCGTTCCAGCCGGATCGAGCCCCAGTCCGGCCAGCCGCCCGCTCTCGAAGGCCGGAACCAGAAACGCGTGGTAGGTCACCTCGGGTTCGAGCTGCCGTGGGCACATCAGCCGGGAGCTGGCCAGGTCCGGATTCCCGTCGAGCAACGTGCCCAGCTGCGTCAGCACGGCCGCCATGTCCTCCGACACGACTTCGCTGGACGGGGTCACCGTGCCATTGACGTGTACGTGGGCCCAGCCGGCGAGTTCGGCCGGCCGCGGCAGGAAGTCCGCGCCCACGTTCAGCGCGATGGACGGCAGTGGCTGGCCGGCCGGGGTTCCCTGGTCGTTGAACTCACCGTCGGTCAGCACGATCAGGGCCAGCCATGGCGCCAGCCGCCCGGTGGCCGGATCGGGTATGGCCGGGCTGTACCGCCACGGGAAGTCTTCGTCGTAGAACTCGATGAACGGCAGGTGGTTCGGCTCGAAGTTGGTGATCTGGTCCCGTGGCTCGGTCCGCACGACGGCGCGGGGATCGACGCCGATGATGTCGCCGGGGCCGTACAGCTGAACCACGTGCTCGACATCCTGGGCCGGCGTCCCGCCCCCGGCGACCGCGGTCCCGGTCACCTGCAGCTTGACCGTGACACTGGCTCGCGTCGTGGTGCCCGGGGCCTGGCTGATCTGGGTGGCGATGCCGCGCCGCAGCCAGGGCAGGAACGAGTAGGCACTTTCCGTGGTGGTCACGCCGCCACCTCCGTGGCTGGGATGACGTGCAGCAAGCCGGTCAGGGCCGGGTCGTTGGCCAGCAGTGTTTCCAGGTGGGCCCGGGCCTGGGCCTGGCTGCTGAACGCGGACCCGGCAGCGGTGTTGTCCCGGCTGGACGCGACGACGTAGGGCTCGGCCTGTACGGTGACGCGATCGGTGAACGGCTGGGTCAGCGTTCGCTGGGCCTGAGACAGCGGAGACCGCGTGACGCTCGCACCTTGCAGCCAATGCCGGAAGAGGGCTGCGTTGTAGGGCGTGAGGTGGCGGACCACGGGCGCCGGGACATCCGGGCTGATGACGATCTGCTCGTACCGCGCGCTGCGCCGCACCGCGCGGCTGGATGCCATCGCTGCACCGTCTGCGGCCAGTTCCAGGCCCGCGTGCTCGGCCTCGAAGGATGGGAGCGACAGCTTCTGTGCGTCGGTGAGGTCCTGGTACTGGGCCAGGGCGAACATGTCGGTGGCGTCGGAGAACTTTCTCAGGCCGCTGCCTGCCACGCTGACCTGGCATTGGGACACGTCGGCGGCGTGCTCATTGCCGATCTTGTCCACCCGGATGTCCAGCGGCACCGACCGCTGCTGCGCGATGAGCGTGCCCAGCGGGTGCAGCACGATGTCGGCTTCGCCCGCAGCTAGCGGCCGCAGGCTGACCAAGAGATTGCTGCCGGCTGGGAGCCGGGTGCGCCAGCTTTCCGGCTTGGCCAGTTCGGCGGCCAGCAGCGGCAGCACCTGCACCGGCGGGGACAGGGTGTCGTCGCTGGCGCCCCAGCTGATGTCGAAGTGGATCGGCAGGGAGAAAAACAGCAGGGAGATGGACGCGGAGCCCTTGGCCTCCCAGGGCGCCGGGCCGGACAGCGTCAGATCCAGCGAGACGCTGAACAGGCCGACGCCGAACGCCTTGACCGACACACCCGCGGAGATGCCGATAACGAAGCGGAACGGTGAGAACTGGAACAGCGCGTCGAACCCGATGTGACCCTGAACGCTGAACCCGCCGAACCCCAGGAACAACTCGGCGTGGGCACCGAACTGCGCGGTGTTGCTGGTGACGGCGAAGTAACCGTCGACCGAGATGCGCTGCGTCGGGGTGTTGAGCAGGTCGATCGAGATGCGCTGCGGCACCGGGAACGGCAGCGGCGGCGGCTTGAACGCGGGGTGGAAGCCACCGACGCTCAGCACGAAGTCCGGCTGGTCCCCCCAGGCGACCAGGAGCCCGAGCTCACCGGCGATCGTCAGCGTCAGGATGCGCGAGTCGTACAGCGACGCGAAGAAGTAGAGCCTTTTCTTGTCGAATTCGATAGCGCCGGCGAAGTTCACCTGGAGCACCAGAAGGGGTGCGCCCTCGGCCGGCAGCGCCACTTTGAGCACGCCGAGGATGGCGATATTGCCCGGGATCTCGATGATCACCCCGAGCGAGACGCTCACCAGCGTGGGCGTGCCCCAGCCGAGCTTGGCCATCGGGCCGATCAGGAAGATGTCCTTCTGCGGCGGGAAGAACGCTTTGAGGTCGGACAGGATGCGCGGTGCGTTGGCCACCACGTTGCGGGGAAACATGACGGACTCGATCGCGCCGGTCCGGACGCCCGCCATGATCGCGTCCATGCGCATCCCGCGGTTCAGCCCGACCAGCCCGCCGACCGCCAGCAGCGTGAAGCCGTAGCCGAGTTGCAGGCCACCGGGGAACTCGGCGCTGAGGACCAGCAGCAGTGAAAAGCCCTTGGACCCGTCCGGTAGCCGCGTCGAGATCAGGCCGATGGCCTTGACCGCCAGGAAGTCGAGCAGTTCCAGTTCCAGCGCCCCGGAGTACTCTTGCGCCCCAGAGTCGTAGCTGACGAATCCGCCTCCGGTGACCACGCCGGCGTCGAGGGTGAGCCCAGCCCCTGTGGGCGGTTTGAACCCGAATACGACGTCCAGCGGGCCGAGGTTACCGGGCTGGCCGGAGGTTTGCTGGAACAGCGCGGTGAAGCCGACCTGCTGGACGGCCGCCTGGACCGGGCCCAGACTGCCTTTGAGGTCAGTGGCGGCGCTCACCGAGACGCCGGTCTGCTCGAGCCCCACCGCCAACGTCAGCGCGGTGAAATCAACCGGGCCGACCGACACATGGATCGGAATCTGGATGGCGAGCTGGCCCGCACCCTGGAAGAAAACGCCGCGCGCCGATGAGTACCCGAAATCCACCGCGAAGTTCGAATCGATGCGCGCCCCGCCGAGCAGGCCGCTGATGAAGGCGTCGGCGGAGCCGAGATCGATCACCACTCGTCCGTTGGCGATCGATCCGTTCACGGTGATGTCTGCCCCGGCCCGGCCGGCCGCCGCGTCCCACGCGAGGCTCGCCTGCAGCGCGACGCTCAGCTTCCCGACATCCAGCCGACTGGCCCCGGCCACTCCGATGACGGTGTAGGGAGTGCCGTCAGATCTGGCCCCGGTCCACGTGAGCTTTACATCGCCCGCCACCTGCCCGGCGGCCGGCGTGATCGTCACATGGTCGTTCGACTGGACGATAACTGAGTCGCCGACGCCGAGGGCGGCGCCGAGGGCCAGCTGCAACTGCCAGTCATCCCGGACGAAGGCCTGAGCATTGTCGACCTCGAAGGGCAGCGAAATGCTGATCTTGAGTCCGGGCGGGGTGACGTCGAGCGCGGGCGTGATTTCCAGAAACACCACGTCCAGTACGGGGTGCGGCCCGCTCGTGTCGAGCACCGCGGGCACCCCGCTCAGCGTGAGCAGCTGGTACAGCTTGGTCAGCAGCGCGGCGCCGTCGAAGCCGGGCGAGCCCCACTGATAGGCCGCGAGCAAGGCGCCAGCCGGATTCTTCAGGAAGCCGGTCAGCTGATCCAGGTGCAGCGCCCGCAGCTCATAGGCGGCATGGGTGCCGTCCACCGCGGGCACGGTCGTCCGGCTCACCGCGCCGATGAAGTCCAGGACGTCGGCCACGCCGGGCAGGGTCTCCAGCCGCCGGACGACCAGGTAGTCGACCAGCCGTCCAGGCAGCCGGTCACAGAACTCCTCCAGCTCGGCCACCGGGATGCCGGCGCCGCCGCCGGCCGTGCGGATGGCGTTGGCCACGCTCTGCAGGCCGGTGATGGTGCCTCGGATGGCCTGGGCCAGCGCGGCGGCCGCGGTCAGGATCGCGCCCGGGTCTCCGTTGCCGACCGCGGTGATCACCGCCTCGGCTTGGTCCGGCAGTCCCTCCAGCTGTGACGCCGCCGACTGGGTGCTGGCGATCAGACCTGCGTCGGTGTCGAGGGCGGGCGGGAAGGTCAGCCCCAGCTCGGTGAGCAGCATCCGGATCTCGCCCGCGTCAATGCGCTCCGCCAGCGGCAGCAGAACGCTGCTGACCAGCCGGCCCAGGGCGGCGAGGGAGTCGCTGTCGTCCGCCATGGCTAGCTACCCAGGCGGGCAGGCGGCTGGAGGGTGGCCTCCCATTGGGCGATCATCGCCTCGACGGTGGAACCTTCGCGAAGCAGCTCGGCCAGCCGGTCAGGGTCGCTGCGCACGTACGCCGCCAGCTCCGGGCTGCCGTGCGCGGCGAAGGCCTCGCGCATGGCCTGGATCGCTTGTGCGCGGGTCACGCCGTTCACCTCATCCGGCACGCGGTACTCGGGAACACGGGCGCTCCGGAGCAGTGCCGCCAGGAACGTGGGGCCCTGGTTCCGGTGCCAGGCCACGGTGACCCGGCGGCAGGTGTTGACCAGAGACAGGCATTCGCACCGGTGGGTTTCCAGCGTCTCCAGCAGGGCCTCGCCGGGTGGCGATTGACGGATCCGGGAGACCAGCTGGCCGATTCCCGCATCCGCTACCCCGGTGCGGGCCAGCCGATCCAGCTCGTCGTAGCGCTGGGCCACGTTGTAATCCTGGGTCTGGTCAGTGGCCAGGATGGTGATGTTGAGCCGCGTCAGCACCGGCACGATGCTCGTGGCGTAGCCGAGGGTCAAAGTGGGCTTGTCGATCGCAAACAGCAGGCTGACGATGTTGCCACTGCTGAGTTCGACCACGACCGAGCCGGAGTCGCCGTGGTCGGCCACCTTGGTGAACGGCGCCTTTGGGTGGATCTCGACTTCGGAACCGGTGATCGCGGCCACGGTTCCCCGGGTGAGCCCGGTGCGCGCACCGACCTTCCAGACCTCTTCCCCGAGCACCGGTGCGCTGCTGCCGGCGATGTAACCGTCGAGTTCCACGGAGCCATCGGGCCGTTTTATCCTGCGTACCTTGGGCACGAAGGGCACGCCGGCATCGAGCTTGGCGATCGCGCAGTCCAGGTTCGGATCCCCGTCGATCACCGCCCCGATCTTGTTGCAGGTACAGCAGCAGCACGCGGAATACTCCGGCTGGCCGACCTTGGACCCGTTGGCGACGCCGCCGTCATAGAGCACATGGTGGTTGCTCAGGAACACCGTGCTGCCGTCGGCCGCTTTGGCAAAGCACCCGAGGGTCCCGGCATGCAGCCCGGCGTCGTTGCCGATTTGGCTGCCGCCCACCTTCGGCGAGTAGTTCGTCGAGTCGTCCTCGTCATCGAACCCGATCACCGGCAGCGCCTGGCGATGCTCGATCACGTCGGTGCGCAGGCCGTCTATTTCCGCCGGCACCAGCTGGTCCGGCGACAGCTGGGCGGCTGGCACCTTCTCCGCCACGGAGACCCGGATGGCGATCTGATCGGTGAGCTGACCGCCCGTTTCCTTCAGCGCGACGCCCAACTGCACGACGTTCGGCAGGGCCATCAGGCGGTCACGGACAGCCTCGATCCCCTCGAGATACCTTTGCTGCTCCGCTGCGCGGGCCGCGCGGTCCTTCATGACCGCAGCCCGGGCGCCGGGAGTCCACGAATTAAGCCACCGGTGTCAAAAACGCCCAATGCGCAAAGCATGCGCGAAACCCCCCCGCAACAGCCCGCAGTGAACGCATGGCCACTATGTTCCGATGCCGGAAACATCTGACTTGCGACGTTGAGCTTGCCGTGTGGAGATCGTATGGAGATCATGTGGAGGCAGCGTGAAGGTCCCTGCACGCCAGGCATTCCGAGCCGGTCAGGCTGAAATCCAGCGGCGGCCCTGGCCGGTCAGCAAGCGGCCGAACTGCAGCTGGGGGTAGTGCGCGCCCGCGCCAAGCGTGCTGGGGTCTTCAAGCTCGGTGAACAGCCGGGTCCGAACGCGGGCGGCCATGTCCGGCGCGACGTCGCGCAGCTTGCCGCCGCTACCGTGCGGCGCACGAGGATTCCCGCTGCCGCCAGATACCGGCACAACTGGTTGACGCAGGCCCGGCTCATCCCGGGAGCCACGGCGACCCGGTCGTCATCCAGTGGCTCGGCGCTACCCGGCAGGGACGACGTGCCCGATCATCCGTGTCACGGAAACGGGCTGCGGCCAATTCCGGGTCATATTCGCAGGCCAGCAGGCCCGCTAATGCCCGGCTGTGCGTCAGCCGGGGCCGTTGTCACTTGGTTTGTCACTGGCTTTCCGGACCTCACCACCGAAGGTGAGGTTTCATGGCAGCTCGAACCGAAGACGACTTCATGTGCGCCGAGCAGGACGGGCGCGTCATCGCGAGCGCGCGGTACAGCTCGCACGCGGCGGCTGATGGCCAGGGCGCGTGGATCGTGTCTGGTCTCCCCTGCCGTTTGTTTGACCGGAACCAGGCCATCACGGCCATGGTGCTCGCGGAACGGCTCGCCGCCGGCCACGGCGATGATGACCCATTCGTCATCGGGTGGCGCGAGGAGCTGGGCCTGTGACCGACCGGCTCATCAGAATCACGACGGCGCTCGCGGTGGTAGCCGTGGCCGTCGTCGCCGCGATCATCTCCTATCAGCACGCTGTGCGCCACGAGGCGCCACACAACCGGGAGGAGGTGCAAGGCCTCTTCTGCCGTGCCGTCGCAGCGGCGCGGTGAAGCTGGGGGCAGCCTGATCCGGGAGGCGCCGGGGAGGGCGGGAAGCAGCCCCGACAACGACGGGACGTACCGGGACTATCGGACGGTGCGGGCCCGGCAAGCAAGGCAGGAAGGTGTACGTGAGGAACCGGTGTCTTAAAGCTCCTCAAGGATACGGACCGGCTCAAACCGCCGTGACGGGTGATCTGTCCGCCGCTGCGCACTTTGCCCGACGCATGGCCAACGTCCGCCTCTGCCGAGATGAGTAAGTTTATGCCGCCGAATACCTATGCGGCGGCTGGCATAGTTGTTACCTGCCACGATCTTTGAGCAGGATGGCAACATTGGTGGTGAGCATTGGCATGGTGCTGATCGGCCGCCCCGGAATTTGACAAGGGAATCCTCGCGAGGACCTGATCGGGCCATACGGCAAGTCAAAGCCTGCCCGATCGGCGGGAAGCCTACCAGTCCTCGCCTTTTGTCAAATGCGTGCACTCTCAGCGCTGTCGTGCATTCGCTCCTCACGAGTGACGTTTCGGCGCTCGCGGGGGAACGTCGCGCAGTACATAGTCACTTATCGCTCAGGCAATGCAGCCGTGTTGGATGGCGATTGCCGCGCCACCGTGGTCGTGTACGCACAACGAGGCCTGCCGGCTATGCGCCGGCCTCTCGATGGTGGATTCGCTGCGGCTGCCGGTACAGAACAGCTCTATTGTGGGTGTCTTCGGCGGCTCGCTGATGGCCTGGGAGAGGGTGGGGGCCGGGAGAACCATCAGCTGATCCATAGGATCTGGGCATGAGCCTCGTGATCGCGATTGCCGCTGTCATCGTCTCGGCGCTGACGATGATCATCGTCGCGCTGCAGGTGGCCGAGGCCAGGAAGGCTAACGCCCTCCCGGCGACGATCAATCTATTTCGCGAATATCGCAGCGCCGAGATGGAGAAGGCCCGGTGGCTACTCACTGAGCAGCTGCCTGACCTGGACCCGGCCAGAGGTATACGCGGGTTGCCCGACGACGTCGCCGTTGCCGCATTTCAGGTCAGCCAGTACCTGGACAACCTCGGTGTCCTGGTCGCACGCGGGCTCCTCGCCCCTGAGCTGGCCGCCGGGTTCCTGGGAGACAGCGCCCTGCGGATGTGGCACGTCCTGTCCCCGTTCATCGTGCGCGAGCGTGAACTGCGGACGCCGCCGCATTATCAGCATTACTTCGAGCACCTCGCAGCGACGGTGCAGCAGATCGACCCAGCCCGCGCCCGCTCCAAACTGCGCACCATCGCCGGCACGACGCCAGCGATAGAGCATGCGGATCGGCCGTGA
>Ga0302325_10025567_pt1 | contig 12270 bp, 11 predicted proteins | sample Palsa_T0_2_FD_201948 | JGI IMG/M metagenome (GOLD analysis project Ga0302325, IMG submission 201948) | Peat permafrost microbial communities from Stordalen Mire near Abisko, Sweden - Palsa_T0_2 | ecosystem: Environmental > Terrestrial > Soil > Palsa > Peat permafrost | place: Sweden: Abisko...
CCCCATAGCTGCCGCAATCTTCGGCACGGGACTCGTTCTGTTTGGGTTGTCGCATGTTTTATGGCTGTCAATGGTCCTTTTGCTGGTTGTCGGTTTCGGCATGATGCAAGGCCTGACCGCGAGCAACACGATCATCCAGACCATCGTTCCAGAAGACAAACGCGGGCGCGTGATGAGTTATTACACAGTTGCTTTTGTCGGGATGGCTCCGTTCGGCAGCCTAATGGCGGGAGCCCTGGCTCACCTGATTGGAGCCGCGACCACGGTTGTCATAAGCGGAATTTGCTGCATGCTCGGCTCAGCATGGTTCTTTACGCGAATGCCAAGCATCCGGGTCGTAATGCGGCCTATCTACGAACACCTGGGCATCATTCCAACGACAAGGCCTGTTGAATTGGCCGATGCGGCTGGGCAGGATTGAATTCGGAAAGTTCCCACAAAATGACGCAAATTACGCGACTTCCTCGACGGATGCCTCCCTTTCGCTGCGTTTCCTATTTGCGCGCTTCATCTTCCAGATTCCATACGCGACACCCAGCGCCACTACGCCAGCATAGGTCCACAGGATGGCCGACGACCAGCCATCCAATTCATGCCGCCAGAGACCCACAATGCGTCGACCGTAGGTGATCCCGAGCCACGCAAGCAAACCGTACCGGAGAGCCCGCGCCGCACCGTAGGATGCCATGAATTGTCCGCGTGGCATGCCCAGGGCGCCTGCCGCCAGCAGAAACGGTGTGAGCGGCACCGGCGGCGGCATCAGCGCCGAAAGTCCAACAGACCAAACACCATGCTTTTGTACCCATCGAGTGACCCGGCCCAGAAATCGCTCAGGGACATATCGTGCCAGCGCTACTTCCCCGCCTTTGCGACCAGCACTCCAGGTTAGGTAGCCACCGATCAGGGACCCGGCAAACGCGCAAGATGCCAGCGTAACCGCCATGGAACCAGTAGTCCTTCGATGGGCCGTCAACAACAACAACAGGAGATCCGTACTTCCGGGCAGCGGCAACGGAATGACCGAGGAATCTATAATGGCAACACAGAAGAGGCCCAACCCTCCCAAGCTCACCAACCACCGAAGCAGGGGAGAACGGTGCGAAGAGGCGGCGTGTCGTGTTGCCACCTTTATAACCCTGGATGCCGATTGTAACCACAAAATCATTCGCTAACGATCCTCCGGTCTCAACGCTCGTCCTGAATTAGATGCAATTGCGCTCCGGCGGAGTACAGTCCACGCCAAAAGACAGAATTTGTGGCACATAGCCAATTGGCATCAACGATTTGCAACCCAATTCCAATCTCGCTGCTCAAATACGCTATTCTGACCGCAGGGGTCGGCAGCGGCCCATCTTACAAATCGAGCCCGGATAACTCGAGCCCGAACAACTCGAACTCAGACAACGACTTCTCAAAATCTCTTGTGTTCCTTGCGCCCTATGCCATTTGCATTCGAGAATATCGACACCCTTACCAAACGCATGCTGTTTGCCGTGCAGGATTATTCCCTTTTTTGCTGGGAGGCCGTCGGCAGCCTTTTTCGTTCACCGCACTATTGGCCCGATGTCATGACCCAATGCGACCTTATTGGCGTCGGCTCGTTGCCCATTGTGGTGCTCACAGGCTTTTTCACGGGAGGCGTGCTGGCTTTGCAATCGGCAGCTTCGCTGGCACAGTTCGGCGCACAGGCATATACCGGGCGATTCGTCTCGCTGTCGATGATTCGCGAGTTGGCCCCTGTGCTCACGGGATTGATGGTCTCTGGCCGAAACGCCAGCGGCATGGCCAGCGAACTTGGTTCCATGGTCGTGACCGAGCAGATTGATGCCATGCGAGCCCTGGGTACCGACCCGATGAAGAAACTGGTCGGCCCACGTCTTTTGTCCACAGTGGTGATGCTCTTTTTGCTGACGATCATTTCCGACACAGTAGGAACCGCTGGCGGAGCCGCCGTAGCAGTCTTCATCAGTCACCAGAACGGCACCCAGTACTTCACTTCCGCCTACCAGGCCCTCGGCTACGACGACATCGCTCAGGGCCTTACCAAGCCGCTTTTCTTTGGTTTCATCATCGCCACGGTCGGCTGCTACTTTGGTACGAAGACTACCGGGGGTACGCAGGGTGTCGGTCGCGCTACGACACAGGCGGTCGTAGTTTCTTCCGTGCTCATCATTTTCTGTGACTTTATCCTGAGCCGCGCCTTGCTCTGGCTTTACTCCGGTATCTAATTCATGGCCGAGCCGATTCACGCCCAATCGATGCCGGAGACTGCGGCCAGTAGAGCTGAAACGCAGCCTGTCGTCCTCTTTGAAAACGTTTGTCTTCGTTTTGACGGTCCCCCGGTTCTCGAAGACGTAAGCTTTCGAGTGGCTCCGGGAGAAACCCGCATCCTGCTTGGACCTGCGGGTGTCGGCAAAAGCGTCCTGCTCAAGCTGGCTAACGGGCTGCTGAAACCCGATTCAGGCCGCATATTTCTCTTCGGTGACGAGATAACGGCGATGCCTGAGGAAGAACTCCTCAAGCTCCGCACGCGCACAGGAATGGTCTTCCAGGAAGGTGCGCTCTTTGACTCGCTGACCGTTCGCGACAATGTCGGCTATCAGCTTATGGAGCGTCATTTGCCGATCGACGAAATCGATCAGCGCGTCCACGAAGCACTGCGTTTCGTCGAACTCGAGCACACCTATGGGATGCTTCCGGCAAGCCTTTCCGGCGGAATGCGCCGTCGCGTTGCAATCGCTCGAGCCATTATCGATAAGCCGGATCTAATCCTTTACGACTCACCCACGGGCGGTCTGGATCCGGTCACCTCAACGACGATCGACGAACTCATTATCAAAGAACGGGACGTCTATCGAACTCCTTCCATTCTTGTCACGCATCGGTTGCAGGACGCCTTCACTATGGTTTCCCATCGGTACGACGCTGCAGCCAATCAGATGGTTCCTCTCCCGCACAATGAGAACAATCCAAACACCAGTTTCCTGGTCCTGCATCAAGGCAAACTAATCTTCGACGGCTCGACAGAAGCCCTGGTGTCCAGCAAAGACCCTTTCATCAAGGAATTCCTTGCGTAAGCAATGACGCAGATACAGCCATGATGTATGCTATACATCATGCACCGCACCCAACTCTATCTGGACGACGATCTCTGGACCACCTTGCAGGCAAAAGCCCGCCAGGACGGCACCTCCATCTCCGAACTCGTGCGCACCGCAGCACGTGACCGATATGTAAACAGCCATGAGCAGCGCATTGCCGACATGGAATCTGTTATCGGCCTTTGGAAAGATCGCAACGACATTCCCGACACTGAGGCCTACATTCGCAACCTGCGCCGAGGCGACCGCCGGAGAAAGATGTTGGCTGAGTGACAGTATTCGTCGATTCCGACATCCTGATCGAAGTCCTCCGAGCAAGAGATCTAACCGTCCAATCGCAGTGGCTTTCGCTTGGAACCGCTGGAACCACCATCCTCTACTCTCCGGTCAGTTCAGCCGAAATTTGGCAGGGTGCGCGTCCAAACGAGCAAGAACGGACTAGCCGCCTCTTCCGTCCGCTGCTCTGCGTACCCATTGATGAATCAATTGGAATACTCGCCGGAGGTTTCCTCCGCATGTATGGCAAGAGCCACAATCTCGAACTGCCTGACGCTTTGATCGCTGCCTCGGCTCATCAGAGCCAAGCATCTCTCTGGACTCGCAACCGAAAGCACTACCCGATGCCGGAGCTTTCGTTTTACTAAACCCAGCCCACGCCGAGCCTTTTACACCACGCCCATCCTCTGCTAATCTCAAGTGTTTTGGGCCACTCGCCCGTCAGCACTCTTGAAAGGCACAGCAAATGGGTTTCAAGTTCCAGGGCGTAGACTTCCTTAAATTCGATTCCCTTCTCAATGAAGATGAGCGCATGGTGCGCGACACCGCACGCGCCTTCGTCGAGGACAACCTGATTCCAATCATTGAAGACTGCTTCCGCGAGGGCCGTTTCCCGCGTGAACTGGTACCGCTGATGGGTGAATTGGGGTTTTTCGGCGCGAATCTTCACGGCTACGGCTGCGCAGGCATGTCCAATGTCGAGTACGGCCTGGTCATGCAGGAATTTGAACGCGGCGACTCCGGATTCCGAAGCTTTGTCAGTGTTCAATCTGCGCTTGTGATGTACCCAATCTACACATTCGGAAGTGAGGAACAGAAGAAGAAATGGCTGCCTGAGTTAGCCGCTGGCCGCAAACTCGGCTGCTTTGGGCTCACAGAGCCGAACTTCGGCTCCAATCCCGGAGGAATGACGACGCGCGCCACAAAAGTCGGCGACGAGTACGTCCTCACCGGCGAAAAAATGTGGATCACCTCAGGCACCATCGCCGATATCGCGATTATCTGGGCCAAGGTGACGAATGAAGAGGATAAGGTCCGCGGATTCCTGGTTGAAACCGATCGTCCCGGTTTCCGTGCCGACGAAGTCCACGGCAAATGGTCTCTGCGCGCCTCAGTTACTGCCGGATTGTCACTGCAGGAAGTGAAGATCCCGGCGGAAAACCTGCTGCCCGGAACCGGCGGCCTCAAGAGCCCGCTGATGTGCCTCAACCAGGCTCGTTACGGAATCAGTTGGGGAGCGATTGGAGCCGCGATGTCCTGCTACGACACCGCATTGCAGTACGCCAAGATGCGCAAGCAGTTTCGCAACGAGCCGATCGCCAGCCATCAATTGATTCAGGAAAAACTGGTCTGGATGATTTCAGAGATTTCGAAAGCCCAGCTACTATCGCTGCATGCCGGCCGCATGAAGGACGCAGGCACCCTGACTCACGAAATCATCTCACTAGCCAAACGCAACAACGTCTGGATGGCGCTCGAAACCGCTCGCATGGCTCGTCAGATCCTCGGCGGCAATGGCATCACGGAAGACTATCCCATTATGCGTCACATGATGAACCTGGAATCCGTGGTGACTTACGAGGGCACGCATGACATTCACGCGTTGATTATCGGGCAGCATATTACGGGCATTCCGGCGTTCTGAGCTTGAGTACTCACCAGGCTGACGCCTAAATGCTCTTGGGAACCTGGGAATTTGCAGAGTTGAGGAGATGTTAGTTGCGCTCGTTTCGAGGCACGGTCGTGGCACGCGCACGGAGCTTATTTAATTCCTTTTGGAGACGTTCGCTGGGAATCTGTTCAAGAGAATCGGAAACAGCCTTTCGATAACCGCCCATATAAATCGAATACATTACTGCAAGCGCGCAGCCTACGCCGAACATGAAGCCGAGGATCAGCCCGAACAAGCCAGCAAAGCCGAAGACTTCCATCGTACCGGCCCTCCTGGCTCGTTCTAACTAGACTGCGACCACAAAGCTGTCTTCCGTGCGAGTGACGGAGTGATAAAGCGTGTCGCGCTCGACCGGAACCCGGCCAGCGGCCGTGATCAGCCGACATAGTTCCTTGCGCGTCATCCCTTGCGGAGTTGTGGCTCCGGCGTCGTGATAAATCTTCTCTTCGATCACTGTGCCGTCCAGATCGTCGGCGCCAAAGCGCAGCGCAATCTGCGCGATCTTTGGAGTCAACATCTGCCAGTATGCCTTGATATGCGCGAAGTTATCCAGCAGCAGGCGGCCTACAGCGACCTGGCGAATATCCGTCAATCCCGTCGTTACGGGCAGGTGATCCAGGGCCGTATTTTCAGGATGGAAGGCCAGTGGTATAAACGTCTGGAATCCGCCGGTTTCGTCCTGCACCTCACGCAACTTGAGCATGTGGTCGACGCGGTCCTCGTCATTCTCAATGTGACCGTAGAGCATCGTCGCGTTCGACCGGAAGCCAAGTTTGTGAGCGAGTCGGGCCGTATTCAGCCATTCGCTTCCATCGATCTTGTGGTCGCAGATGATGCTGCGCACTCGCGACGCAAAGATCTCAGCTCCGCCGCCCGGCATCGAATCGACTCCAGCCTGACGCATCCTGATCAGTGTCTCTTCGATGCTCAGTTTGGCCCGGCGCGCCAGGAAAGCAACCTCAACCATGGTGAAGGCCTTGATGTGCACCTTGGGAAACCGCTCTTTCAAGCCCTTCACAAGATCAAGGAAATATTCGAATGGTAGATCGGGATGAAGGCCGCCAACGATATGGAATTCGGTCACCGCCTCAGTGTAGCCTGAGGCGGCTGTCTCAAAGGCCTCTTCGAGCGCCATCGTGTATCCGGCAGGATCGCCTTTTTTGCGGCCAAAGGCACACAAGCGGCATGCAGCAACACAGACGTTAGTGGGATTGATGTGCCGATTCACATTGAAGTAGGTGACGTCACCGTGCATCCGTTCGCGTACGTGGTTGGCCAGCCAGCCTACCGCGAGCACGTCTCCAGTTGAGTAGAGAGCAAGTCCGTTGTCGAAACTTAGACGTTCGCCTGCGAGTACCTTCTCGGCAATCGGCTCGATGCGAGGATCGTGAGTTCGAAAAGAATGGCGCACTGTTGCTGATTCAGCCTGCATATCAAAATGATACTGGAATCGGGGAGAACGGTTCAGCGTTTTCGCCAGGCTTTACCAAAAGGCTGAGAATTTCGACATCACAGTTTTTGGATCCTTGTCGAACTCCGGATTAAGGTTGTAGCTTTGGCGCGGCTGGGGTCGGCGCTTTAGGATCAATCAACACGCCATCCTCCAAGGAAGCGGCAAGTCGCACTCCGCCAGCAGCGCGGGCCAGAAACAGGCGAAATCCTGTCGGAGTACTTGTGTATTGCAGAGTCTTGGGGTCAATCGAAAACAGGTTATCGTTGGTTCGGGATGTCACAAGCATCCGTCCGGTAGTCGGGTCGAAGAAAAGATCACCCACATCCCGCACCGGAATCTTTTCCAGCCAGAACCAACTGGCGCCTTTGTCGCGCGAGAAGTACACGCCATCACCCGCGCCGATCCAGAGCTCTCCACCCTCTGAAAAGGCGATCTTGCGAATGTCCTTGATCTTTGACGGGATTCCCATCGGATCCCAGTTCTTGCCCTTGTCCTTCGAAAAGACGAGGCCAGCTCGACGCGCAGCGAGCATTTCTCCGTCCCAAACTGCAACCGAGTGATACTCGGCCGATCCCATCACCAATCCACCCTGCCAGGTAGCGCCCTTATCGACACTGGTAAACAATCCCTCGGAGGTTGCCGCGAGCCATACTTCGCCTGAGAGATCGAAATTCGCGACCCGAGAACTCATCTCACGGGCAGGAAGGGTGATGTTTTCAATTCGGTTGACGCGCCTCCCACCCACCGATTCAGACACGATTTTGGTTCCGTAATTGACGATACTGCTGCGCATGTTCCAGTGTGGATCGCCGGATGCCGTATCGTTTTCCAATGCGAAGATTCCGTGGCTCGTACCGGCAAGTATGGTGCCGTCCTTGCCCTGGGCCAGCGTGTAAACGTCACGACCATCAAGTCCCGATGCAATCTGTCCCCAGTGCGCTCCACCATCAGTGGTGAGAAAGACGCCGCCGTAGGCTTTGTCATTCACAACGCCAGCGAGGATGCGCTGCGGATCTCGATTATCGGCAACCAGCGCCTCGACTTTTCGCGCCGAGAATCCCTGATTCGATTGAGTGAAGGTCACGCCGCCATCCTCGCTCGCGAGGACTCCACTGCGGTCAGTCGCGAGAAGTATATGCCCCGAATGCGCAGGGTCCAAATAGATGTCGTTGATGATGACATCTTCACCCGTCAATCTTTGCCATTCGTGGCCGGCATCGCGGGTTCGATATAGCCCTTCGGTCGTTCCCGCGTACACTATTTCGCGATGATGGGTATCCTGCATCAAAACGCGTGTACGCCTCGCGGTAGAAGGAATGCCCTGAATCTTATGGAATAGTTCGCCACCGTTTTCGCTCTTATAGATGCCGGAGCAGGCGCTTGCATACACAGTACTCGGCTTTTCAGGATCGAGAATGATCGAGAAGACGTCTGAGTCATCGATGACACCCTGTTTGATGTTGTGCCAATGGGCTCCATCATCACTTGTCTTCCATGGAAGATGCCAGGTTCCCGCGTAGATCACTTCCGGCTTGCGCGGATCGATCGCGAGCGACTCGACCTCATGAATCTCTCGGGACAATGGGTTGCTCTCTGGCGGGCTGATGAGATCCCATGTAGCGCCGTGATCGCGACTGCGATAGACGCCTTTGAGCGACCCGGCAACAAGGATATTCGGATCTGAAGGCGCCTGGGCCACGGAACGTATCGATTGGCCATGCAAAGCTTCGATCCCCTTCCAGTCCTTGCCACCATTGTGGCTGACATACAGATCGCCGTCGGGCTGGTAGGCTCGCCAGACACCTGCAAACAGGGTCTCCGGGTTGGACTCATCGACAACAATGCTGTCGACAATCAAATCGCCTGGATCGTTCGCATCTCCGACGCGGCTTAGCCGTGACCAGCTTGCTCCACTATCGTGTGACTCGAATATCCAATTATCGGTTCCGCCGAGGTAAAGGTGACCCGGCTCTCCAGGAACTGCGGCGAACGCACGAGCTGCTCCGCCGTAGGGACCAATCGAGCGCCAGAGATTCTGGCTGATCGGAGATGCCGCGGGCAATGACTCCGCTGACATGAGCAGCCACATGAGAAAGCAAAGAGATGATATCGATTTCGAAATAACACGGAGAGGACGAAAAGAGGACTTCATTACTTGCAACAAATCTCCGACAACACTGCAGAATAGGCAAAACAAAGAGATCGAAAGTAGAAAAGTAAAAGGGCTGACCGGATGAATCGGTCAGCCCCGGTACCTGCATCACATACCTAATTCCGATATGACTCGTGAAAGATGAGGCGGAAACTTTCTCAGGTTTCCGCCTCGGGTTCTCTTCACGGTCAGTTACTTGGCGGCCGCTGCCTTTTTCTTGGCGTGATGCTTTTCGCCAAGGGGCTTGCGGGTTTGGGGCTTAACTTCAGCGGTGATCTTCGTTGCGCCAGCCACATCAAAGGTCGCGCCGGAAGGCACCAGATAGTCTTCGACTTTCTTGTCATCGCCGGTACCGGTGTAGACCGTGATGCGCGAGGCATCAATGCCCTTTTCGGTTACCAGATAGTCCTTGGCATTGACGGCGCGCTGAGCGGCGAAGTCAATTACCTCTTCGTGCCTCTTCTTGTGCTTCGGAGGAGCCTTCTCTTCCGCGGTCGACTCGCCAACGATTGCCGCTGTCGCATCCGACTTGCTCTGGAGAGTCAGGGCAACATCGTCAAGGCAGGCCTTGGCTTCGTTGTCCACACGGGTCGGGCGCTTCTTGTCCTTGTCGAAGGTGATCGAGCAGAGCGAAGAAACGGTAGGAGCTGGCGGAACATACGGGGCTTCGATTGTGATCGGAGTCGTCGCAGAAGCGCTTTGTCCCTTGTCATCTGTCGTGGTGCAAGTTACGGTAACAGCACCAGACGCTGCCCCAGCCGACGAGAATGTTGCTGAAGCACCAGTACCGCTCACCGAACCGGCGGTTGCCGAGTAGCTGTAGGTCAGTGGGCGATTCTGCGGGCTGACACCTGTTGCAGTGATGGTGCTTGGATCACCCGGCTTGATGGTCGACGGGTTCGCCGAGCAGCTCACAGTTGGCGGCTCGAAAGCCTTGACGGTATAAGTAGCTTGCGCATCCGCGGACTGGCCAGCTTTTGGACCTTCCATGACGTTGCACTTCACCGTGTGCGATCCGGGAGCCAACGACGCAGTGGCGACAGCGGCCGTTGCACCGTTAGGCGTCACATCTTCGCCGGTGAAGGTGTATACAGCCTTCATCTTGGGATTCAGCATGTCTGCCGTGGCAGTGATTGTTACAGGCTCGCCAGGGAACACGGATGCCGGGTTTGCCGAGCATGCCAGGGTAACCGGCGGCGGCGGAGCAATGGAACCAATGTGCAGCACCACGCCGGCGCTCAAGCGCGCTGCGTTGATATTCGCGCGACCGCCGTAGATAATCGGACCAAAATCAGCATGCATGTATTCGTAATCTGCCTGGAAGAGGCGAATCGCGATCTTGTGATGGAGCAGCGGTGTTTCGTAGTCCATACCGCCGCCAACTGTGAGTGCGGGACCCCAGGTAAACGGATTGTGCTCGGGACCATCAACATACGCCCCCCCGGCCAATGCATGCACAAAGGGGGTAATGTCCTTGGTCGGGTAGCGGAAGATCAAGCCTGCGGAACCGGTGAAGAAGCCATCGTTATCCTGACCTCCGACGCTGCCGTTGTACTCGTGTATTCCAAATTCCAGCTGGGCTCCAACATATTTATTGAAGTAATACGCAGCGCTCACGATCTCGCCGACATTCACCGACTTGTACTGAACGGGATCAACCGTTACGCCGTCGGACTGCAGAACCTGTACCGTACCGTGGGGCGCCAGATAACTATAGCCGGCAAAAATGTCCCAGCGAGACGGTGAATCCTCCGCCGGTGCCTTCGCGGCTGGCTTGTCCTGAGCGAATGCGCCCGCGGATATCATAGTGGCCGCGACCGCGACCGCCAGAACCACAGACTTCTTAACGCGAAAATTCATAGGTTTTCCTCCGCAACCTTGCTTGAAAGCGATAGTGCTGTTCAAGTTTTCAACTCGTGAATTGTTGCGCCCGCCTGAGTACGGGCAATAATTTCTTCAAAACGGGTAATGCAGAAACAGATGCGACAGTCCAAAGTTACCATAGGGCGAAATGTGCGGAACACAAATTTCTTCAGTGAGTTGCCCTTAGTGTTAACGGTTACAAGCGCTCCCACTGATCCCCGTGAATCGCTTGGCAAGACAGTTCAGAACCCATGTCACGAAACGGACTACCCTACATTTAGAGTCTTCAACAGGCTTCCACGTTCTCTCTGAATTTTTTCCTGGAGCAACGTAATCGCATACATCAGCTGCTCGGGCCGGGGCGGGCAACCGGGAACGTAAATATCGACTGGAATTACCTGATTGACCCCTTGTACGAGCGCGTAATTGTTGAATACGCCGCCCGAGGTTGCGCAGGCACCCATCGAGATGACCCACTTGGGTTCCGGCATTTGCTCGTAGAGGCGCTGGATGACTGGCGCCATCTTTTGTGAAACCCGACCAGCGATAATCATCAGGTCTGACTGACGTGGCGAAGGGCGAAACACTTCAGCGCCGAAACGTGCAATATCAAAGCGAGAGGCACCCATCGACATCATCTCGATAGCGCAGCAGGCAAGGCCAAAAGTCATTGGCCACACCGAGCTCTTGCGAACCCAGTTCACAGCAAAGTCCAACGACGTAAGAAAAACGCCTTCGGGCTGTTCGTATCCGTAGCTGACCTCACGCACTTTCGCGCGATTTTTGGCGCTACTCTCGAGCGAACCGAAGAGGTATTGATCTTTGCCCCGACTTTCGCCCAGGTACTCGTCTGTACTGCCAGTGCCGACCGATTCCGACATGCGATCAGTATACGACGGTAACGGTGCGTTTTGAATACTTTCCTGGAGGTTTCATACCGCTTTCCCCCTCTTTCCGGCGTCAGAAGTGTCTCATTGTGCACAGCTTGCCGATTTACTGGCGAGTCTCGGAGGTGCTTTCCAGGAGCCAGGTAACCATAAGGTAACCCCAAAACGAAGCCATAGTAACTCCCCCATTGGGCCTGGGACTGCATCCGCCTGTTCCAGTTTGTGCGGCACCTGGCCCAGGTGCGCGGCCCATTGCAAAGCGTAAGCTGGAGGATCCGATACTCCCGATTTGAGCCTTGCATCCAGCACGGAAAACTCGCCGGAGGCTGTACGTCCAGATCCCGAGTTTTTGCCCACAATCTGCAATAGCTCGTAGGCAGCCTTGTTTCGAGTTGGCGAATTCGAAGGGGCCACATCAGAGCCGGATCCTTCGATAACGGCGGGAAACAATTCGCGCGCCCTTGTCCAGTCTCTGAGGTTTGTCAGGAAGTGAAATCTGCGCGGTTCCCACGCTATAGCGTCTTGTGCCCGCATTCCAAAGGTGGTTCCGATTTCGCGTTCATTCAACGATCCGTAGGGCGGCGTGCCGAGAAGCAGTGCGTCAGGATAGCCCCCGCCTTTCTCTCGATCCACAACCAGATCCCAGCCGGAGTATGCGTGTCCATCTTTAGAGTTTGACCTGGGAGGAATGGGAACCATGCGAAATAGCCATCCCTCCCCAATCGCAGCGCTCCATTCGTGGCCTTCGGAAACGTCGCCAGTAAGTCTCACAATGCGACATGAATACTGGTGGGGGTTGGATGTTCCGCTTGCGGAAGATGCTGCGGAGCATTGCCGAGCGATCGAGCCCAGAGACAAAAGGAAAC
>Ga0302325_10025568_pt1 | contig 12270 bp, 8 predicted proteins | sample Palsa_T0_2_FD_201948 | JGI IMG/M metagenome (GOLD analysis project Ga0302325, IMG submission 201948) | Peat permafrost microbial communities from Stordalen Mire near Abisko, Sweden - Palsa_T0_2 | ecosystem: Environmental > Terrestrial > Soil > Palsa > Peat permafrost | place: Sweden: Abisko...
AGGAGTCGTAGCCCAGCACGTTCACATTCAGATAGTCGGCCTGGTCGCGCATATGGTTTTCCGCGACGACAGCGCTCATCGCGCTCGTCAGCCTGTCGTCCGCCGCCGCCTCGTCGGCGTTCTTGGGGAAACTGCTCAATACCGAGCCGCCCCCCGGGCCGCTCGGGGGGCCGCCCGCCTGCATTCTCGCGGCGTCCTTCGCCGCCTGGGCGCCCTGGAGGTTTAGGTACGCGTCCGTCTCGCTTGCGTGTTCCTGTCCGTGACTCGTGCCCCAGTAGACCATGATCAACAGCCGTGTCGTTCCGGGATCCCTTCCCGGAACGTAGTTCTGTCCCGCCAGTGGTCCCGCTATCACGTGCGCAACGTCCGAGAATCTCAGTTGGTCTATTGTGGCGTCGGCCTTCTCGCCGCGCCATACCCCGCCCCGTCCAAAAACGTAGGTCTCGGGCACAAAGGATCCGTTCGGCAGTTGCACGCGGATGTAGCTCTTGCTCTTCCTCGAGGCGACGGCTGTGATGTCGTTGTTCCCGTCGGAATCCATGAAGGCCAGGAGGTCGAAAGCATGGGATCGGCAAACGAGGAGAGTCCCGAGCGCCAGCACAGGCAGGATCCCGGTTCGCAGGGACCGCGTTGCGCTCATTTGTCCGGGACCGTTCCGAAGGACCTCACCGCGCCGATATCGAGGTGGCCCAATGGAATCTCCGTGTGGACCAGCCCGCGAGTGTCCTGCCCAAAAAATTTCGAGGCGCAGAAGGGGGATGTTTTCATCGTGGCCGGTGGGAATCCGCTCATTTTTCCGGCACGGTGCCGAGCGACTTGACGTCGCCTATGTCGACGCGGCCTTCGGGGACCGGTGCGCGCAGCAGCCCGTGGCTGTCCTGGCCGAAATATTTCGATGCGTACTGCGCCATCCCGGGAAGCTCCTTTGTGAAGTCATGCAGGCGCTCGGAAAGGCTGAACCGCGTCTCCCAGAGCAGCTTGATTTTCTTCTGTTTCCACGCCGACTGGAAGTCGAACGCCCGCAAGATGACAAAATAGCGGTCCGCCTGGATGGCATCGAGGACATCGGAATGCACCTCCCTGAGGATCTTAGCCATCATGTTGGAGGGGTCATTGAAACCCTGCGCGAACACGTGCTCAGAATCGAAGCCGAGCAAGATGGCGTTTCTGGCATCGGTCTTGTCTTTGGCGGCTCCCTCGAACGAGCGGAGACTGCCAACGGTCCTGCCCCAATAGACCATGATCAGCAGGTTGGTCGAGTCGGGGCCCCGAATCGGCGTGTAGGCTTGGCCTGCGAGCGAAACGGACACGGTCCGTGCGATGTCGCCAAAGGTCAGGTTGTCGATCGTCTCATCGCTGACGGCACTTCCCGCTTGGTCCCCGTTCGCGCCGACGCCGGCAACATCGGCGTCGATCGCTTCTCCGCCCACCCGACCTCCATTTCCAAAGGCGTAGGTTTCCGGCCGAAATGTGCCATCGGGCAACCGGCTGCGCACGTAGCCGCCGAACACCCTTGATGAGACGGCAACCATCTGCTCGCTGCCCGAGATGAGGCTGAAAGGGCCGGCAACGGAAGGCATTGCCGGGAGCGCGGCCAGGGCGAACGGGACCATGAGCCGGGTCTTGTTCGAGAGGAATGGGTTCATTTTTCAGGAACGGGGCCCAGGGACCTGACGTCGCCAATGTCGACCCGGCCCTCGGCGGGAGGATTCAGGACAAGGCCGTGGGAATCCTGGCCAAAATACTTGGATGCGAACTGCGTCATACCCGGCAGATCCTTTCCAAAATCGTGGCGGCGCTGTGAGAGGCTGAAACGGGTCTCCCAGAGAAGCTTGATCCTCTTCTGCCTCCACGCGGACTGAAAGTCGAAGGCGCGCATGATCACATAATAACGATCCGCCTTGATGGCACTCATGACCCCGGAATGCAGCTGCTTGAGGATGTTCGACCCTATGCTGTAGCCAAAACCCTGTCCAAAGACGCCCTCGGAGTCAAAACCCAGGAGGACTGCGTTATGCGCATCAATCTTGTCGATGTCCGTACCGAGAGGGATGTCGGTCAGGCCGGACCCGGGAAAGGCGCTCGTTCCAATGGTGCGGCCCCAGAACACCATGATGAGCAGGCTTGTGGTCCTGGGATCGCGCGCGGGCAGGTAATTCTGGCCCGCGAGGGGACCTGCGATGATCCGCGCCACGTCGCCAAAAGCGATGTCATCGATCGTGTCGTCGCGCGTGAAGACGCCCAGTGGTTCCTCGACCCCGGGAGTGCCGTTCCTGACAAAGCCCCCATTGCCGAAGGCGTAGCTCTCCGGCCGGAAGGCGCCGTCCCGCAATTTCGTTCGAACATAGCCACCGTAGACCTTCGAGGAAACCGCGGTGATCTCCTCGCCTGAGGACAGGGCATCCCACGCCCGGGCACCGCACGGAAACGCCAGGAATGCCGAGAGGCCGAGACGGGCGAGTGGGGAACTCGTGAAGTGGGGGTTGGGGCTCAAGGCTCGTCCCTCGTTGCTCGCGATGTGCCAAGGGGGGACTCATGGGCCTAAGGCGTTCGGCTGAAATTGATTAAAAACGGGGAATCCGCGCCCCCGCCCGGCCTGCGACGCCGGTTTGGGTGTATGCGACCACAAAGGGGGCTCGCAGCGCGCACCGTTTTGGGAAGGGTCCCCAACGCCGCCGGCTCAGGGCTGGAGGTGACTGACGCGGGCAAGGATCTGGGCGGCGACGGCATTATCGGGCTGAAGCCTCAGGACCTCCCTGAGGTGCGCAATCGCATCACCGGTGCGGCCCGGGGTCTTCAGCAACGCGACGGCGAAATTCAGGTGGACCGTCACATCCTCCGGGCTCAGACGAAGCGCCTCCTCATACTGGGCGATCGCCTCAGCTATTCGGCCCTCGTTCTTGAGGGCAATCCCGAGGTTGCAATGGGCCGCAACGGAGTCGGGCTTCAGGCGGATTGCCTCCTCATACTGCACAATGGCGTCCCGTGTCCGGCCCAGCGAATTCAACGCGTTCCCGAGGTTGTAGCGCGCCAGGGCGTAATCGGGCTTCAGGCGCAGCGCTTCCTCATACTGGGCCACCGCCTCCTCCAAATGCCCCGGCATCTTCTGGAGCGCGCTCCCCAGATTGTAATGCGCCTCGATATGGTCGGGCTTCAGGCGCAGCGCCTCCCTAAACTGTGCGACAGCATCGTTCAGCCGGCCGGGAATCCTCTCAAAGTCGCAGCCAAGGTTATTGTGCGCCTCGACGAAATCGGGCTCCAGGCGCAGTGTCGCCTCAAACTGGGCGATCGCCTCCGGGCTCCGGCCTAGGCTGTCCAGGGCATTCCCGAGGTTGTAGTGCGCGTCGGCGTAGCCTGGCTGCAGGCGCAGCACCTCCTCGTACTGGGCGATCGCCTCGCGCGTCCTCCCCGCGGAGTTGAGCGCATTCCCGAGGTTATAATGCGCCTCGGGGTAATCGGGCCTCAGGAGCAGCGCTTCCACGTACTGGACGATCGCCTCCGGCGTCCTCCCGACGGAATTGAGCGCGTTCCCCAGGTTGAAGTGCGCCTCGATATGGCCGGGCCTGAGGCGCAGGGCCTCCTGGAACTGGGCAATGGCGTCCTGTGGACGACCGAGCGCGGCCAGCGCATTTCCCATATTGTAATGCGCCTCCACATGTTTGGGGTCGAGGCGCAGCGCCTCCTGGAACTGGGCAATGGCCTCGGGCTCGCGGCCGACGGAAGCGAGCGTGTTTCCCAGATTGTTGTGCGCGTCCGCCTCGTCGGGCCTCAATCGCAGCGTCGCCTCGTACTGTTCGATGGCGTCTTTCGCGCGACCGGGGACCTTGTCCAGCGCGACACCCAGATTGTAGTGCGCGTCGGCGTAGCCCGGCTGCAGGCGAATGGCCTCCTCGAAATGGGCGATGGCCTCATTCAGACGCCCGGGCTCCTTCGCCAGCAGATTCCCGAAGTTGTTTTGCGCCCTTTCATTGTCCGGCAGTGCGGCCTGAGTGGCGCCCCAAAGAGCCTCCTCGCTGCGGTAGACCTCGTTTCGCCGCCACGTCGCCCAAAACAGGCCGACAGCCAGGAGCACGCAGAGGGGCAGCGTAGCGCGGCGCGTCACTCCATGGATCCCGAGGACGGCCAGCACCATTACCGGAACCAAAGGCAGATACATCCGATGCTCGGCCATCGTCTCGGTGATCACGGGGACGATGCTGGAGCTGGGCGCCAGGATTGCGAAAAAGCTGGCCCCAAGGAAACCGGCGGCGGGCCTCCTGAAAAGGGCCCACGCCGTGGCGGCAACGAGGCAGGCGACGGCCAAGGCGCACGCGCCGACCCACGCCGACGGCGGGGCAAGCCCGCTGCCGTAGTCGAAAATCAGAGGGAACGGCCAGAAGCAGAGACGAAGATAATGGACGATCGCCGGGAACTGGGTCAGCGCGTAGCTCCAAGGGCTCACCCCGTTGCCAAATCCCGCGGATCCGTTGCGGCCGTGCGTGGAAAAGACGAGAAAGGGCAGCGCAAGCCAGGTGGCCGCCAGTCCGGCATAGAGCGACCGCCTCCGCAGCAAGGCCTCCCTGAATGTGCCCGCAAGGAACGTCCGGTCATAAAGAAGGGCGATGATCGGCGCGGAAACCATCACTTCCTTGGTGCCCATGCCGAGGAGGCATGCCCCGACGCAGAGGCCGTACCACAGATTCGCCGCACGGGCCGCCGCATGGGCCCCCCGGATCAGGCAGTACAGGGTCAGCAGATAGAACAGGGCCATGAGCGACTCCGCGCGCTGGATCACATACGTCACCGACTCGGTGAGGAGCGGGTGCACCGCCCACAGGAGCGCGGCGCAGAATCCGATCAGCAGGGCGGATGAGCCCGCCGTCGGCGCAAGCGTCCGGCGAATGATCCCAAGGAGGACCAGCGCGGCCATGACATGGATCGCCAGGTTTGCGGCATGGTAGCTCCAGGCGGCCGTCCCGCTTAAGGCATAGTTGAGCGCGAGGGAAACGTTCAGGACCGGCCGGCCGCCCACGGTCGAGTCCCCCGGCGGCAGGAAGGCCGAGCCCAGATGCCGGAGGCTCGGATTGTCGGTGATCGACGGCACGTCGTCGAACAAGAGCGGGACCGAGAACGTCCCGCCATAGGCCGCGATGGCCGCCGCCGCGAGAACCGCCCCGCACGCGATCACGGGCCATCCCCCGCGCTGCGCCGCCGGCGAATTCCCGACCGCGGACAGAGATGTCGCGCCCGTTTTCACCTAGGGTTGAGGGCGCCCGGACGCCGAAAATTCTGCGGCCGCCTCCCCCGGCCGCCCCGCCTGCCGCAGGGCGAGGCCCAGGTTGTAATGAGCCTCAGAGAACCCAGGCGACAAATGCAGCGCCATCCGGAACTGCGCCATGGCCTCGTCAAGCCGGCCCAAGCCGGCCAGCACGATGCCGAGGTTGTTATGTGTCCTAGGATCGCCGGGCTGGATTCTGATGGCCCATTCGAACTGCTGGATCGCCTCGAGGCTCCGACCCGAACGCGCCAGCGCATTGCCCAGGTTGCCATGGGCGCTGACCCGGCCCGGTTCAATCTGCACCGCCTTTTCGAGTTCGGAGACCGCGTCGGGCATCCGCCCGGGGATCCTCGCCAACGTCGCCCCGAGCTTGTCGTGAAATTCGGCGAGGCCGGGATCATCCGCATCGTCGCGAAGCGCGCCCTCCAGCAGCTCGATTCCCTCGTCGGAACGCCCGGGAATGTCCAGCAGGGCGAGCCCAAGGTTTTCGCGGGACTGGACCAGCGCGGGCTCGATTCTCAACGCGGCCTCAAACTCGGCGATTCCCGCGCTCGGCGAGCCGGTGTGCATGAGATAGACGCCGAGATTGCTGTGGGCCTGCGCATAATCGGGTCTGAGCCGCAGGGCCTCCCTCACGTGGGCGACCCCCGAATCCGGCGATCCCGAGTCCATCAGGTATTTCCCCAGATTGTTGTGGGCCATCCAGCTGTCCGGGTTTTTGGCCAGGGTGTCCGAGTACAGGGCGACGGGATCCCTGTAATGCGCGGACTGGCGCCATGTGATGGCAAATAGCGCCGCCAGGACCGCGGCGGCCGCGACCGAAAGCAAGAGTCCGGACACCCGCCGCAGGGGACCGTCCAGGCCCCTTGCCCGTTCCAGGACGAGCTCAGGACCGCCCACGGCGGCCAGGGCAATGATTCCTAGGCACGCCTGGTATTGGAAGTGGTCGGCAACGTATGAAAAGAGGAACGGATAAACGTTGAAAAAACCGAGAGCCGGAAGGAGGGAGCCGGCGAAGAAAAGGAGAGCGAGCAAGGGGGCGGGACTCCACTTCCTTATTCTCCAAAGGGCCGCGAGCGCCGCCGCAAAGGAGAGGATCCCCACGCTCCACCGCCATGCCGGCACAACGTGCCATCTCGGGTAAATGAACGACAGGTTCACGGGCCAGAGGAGCTTGCCGACGTAGAACCAGAAGATTCTGCCGGCCAGGAGGCACCGCTCGAGGAGGGTCAGGTCGAAATCCAGACCCTGCGCCCCTATAAAGTGGCGCTCGACCCAGGCCGTGAAGAGACCGGCCGACGCTCCGATGGCAAACCAGGGCAGGAGCGGCACGGCGTCGCGCCGGAATGACAGCCTCCCGCGACGCCAAGCCAGCGCAACAAGCAGCGCCCCAGGCAGCGTCGCGGTCACCGTCTTGCTCAACAGCGCGAGGATGAAGAGACCGAATCCTATGGCGTACCATTTCCCTCCCCTCTCGCGGTCAAAGCGCAGGTACGCGAGGGCGGCAAGCAGGTAAAAGACGAGCGAGAGCGTGTTCTTCTGCTCGGATATCCAGGCGACCGACTCCACGCAGATCGGGTGAAGGGCGAATACGGCGGCGGCCAGCCATTCGATCCCTGGCAGCCGGCGGCGTCCGTCCGACTCGGGCCTGATGCGCTGAAGGACGAGCGCGAAAAGGCAGGCTGCCGTCGCATGGAGGCCGATATTGACCAGGTGATACCCCAGGACCGAATCGCCCCAAAGCCGGTGCTCCGTCCAGAACGCGCTGTGCAGCACGGGATAATACTGCTGGGTCGTCCCGGGTTGGAGCCATATCCGGCGCAATCCATCCCACGTTCGCAGGCGGGGGCCCGTGACATGGGCGGCATCGTCCCAGAGCATCCCGCCATTAACGGCGGGCAGATACGCGGCCAGGGTCGCACCGAAAATCGCCAGGACAGCACAGGGCGTCCAGAAACGAGGCAATCCAGGCGAAATGGGGCGAAGGGTCGGATTGGCGGGTCGCATCGTCGAAAATGCAGTTCAGCACGTCTCAACAAAATGCCGGGGATGCAACGCTGCCGCGATGCCCGGCAAAGATGAGGACGGCGCGGCTCCCGCTTTGCGGTGCCGCGCCGGGGAGCCCCGTTTCCCGCCGGCGCCTGCCGTCAGCCGGGCGCCCGTCACCGCGATGACTCGCCAAGCTTGGCAAGAATCTGACGCGCCCTCTCGTTGGGGGGCTGAAGGCGGATCGCCTCCCGGAGGTGCGCGGCCGCCTCGGACTCGCGACCCGGGGCATTGAGAAGGATGATGGCGAAGTTCAGCTGGATTGTCGCATCTGCCGGCGCGAGGCGCGCGGCCACGGAATACTGGGCGATGGCCTCCTCCACGCGGCCCGCCGAGTTGAGAGCGTTGCCGAGATTGCAGCGCGCCTGGACATAGTCGGGCATCAGGCGCACCGCCTCCCGGAACTGCGCCGTCGCCTCGTTCAGCCTCCCGGGAGTCTGCTGCAGCGCGCACCCCAGGCTGAAATGCGCCCCGGCATTGTCGGGTTTGAGGCGCAGCGCCTCCTCAAACTGGGCGATGGCATCCTCCAGCCTGCCGGGCATCGCCTGAAGCATATATCCCAGGTTGTAGTGAGCCTCGGCATAATCCGGCCTGAGACGCAGCGCATCCTCGTACTGCCGGATCGCCTCATCCGAGCGGCCGGGAATTCCCTCAAGCGCCCGTGCGAGGTTGAAATGCACGTCGACAAGATCGGGCTTCAGGCGAAGGGCCTCCTCGTAGTGGGAGATTGCATCGTTCAGCCGGCCGGGCTTCTGCAGCAGAGCAAAGGCGAGGTTGTAATGCGCCTCGACAAAGTCGGGCTTCAGGCGCAGCGCCTCCTCGTAATGCCCGATCGCCTCATCTAACCGGCCCGGAATCCTCGAGAGAATGAATCCCAGATTGTCCTGCGCGCGCTCGTTATCCGGCCGCCTCTCAACCGTGTCACTCCAGAGTCCCCGCTCGCTGAGGTAGGTTTCATTTCGCTTCCACGTGGCGCAGGCGAGGCCCACCGCCAGGGCAGCGTAAAGCGGAAGAGAAGCCCGACCCAACGCGCGGTGGAGGGCGATCACCACCAGGATGGCGAGGGGAGCCAACGGAAGGTACATGCGGTGCTCGGCCATGGCCTCGGTGGCCACGGGCACGACGCTGGAGCTGGGCGCCAGGAGGGCAAAAAAACTGGCCCCTAGGAACCCGATCGCCGGCCGCCTGACCAGGGCCCACAGGGTCGCCGCCGCGAGCACCGCCACAATCAGCGCAGAGGGGACAATGACGGACGCGTGGAGCGCAAGCGCGTCCCCGTAGTCGAAAACCAGCGGATACGGCCAAAGGCCAAGGCGGATATAATGCACGATCGCCGGCAGCTGGGTCAGCGCGTAGCTCCACCAGGGGATCCCGCTGCCAAATCCGGCGCTCCCTCTCCTTCCGTTCCCAGCGACGACCAGGAAAACCAGCAAGAGCCACGTGGCGGCCAGCGCCGCATACACCCAGCGCCGCCGCCGCAGGGCATCGCCAAAATTCCCCGCGAGAAAGGTGCGGTCGTAGAGAAGGACGATCAAGGGCGCTGAGACCATCACCTCCTTGGCGCCCATGCCGAGCAGGCAGGCCCCAGCGCAGCAGGCGTACCACACGTCCTTGCCGGCGCCGTCGGTCCCCGCGCCGCGGATGAAACAATACAGCGTGAGCAGATAGAACAGTCCCATGAGGGATTCCGCGCGCTGGACAATGTAGGTGACCGATTCGGTCAGGAGGGGGTGAATGGTCCAGAGAAGCGCGGCGGCGAAGGCGACGGCAACGGCAGCCTGGGGCGCGCGCCGCTCGAGCGTGCGGCGGACGATCCCAAAAAGGGTCAGGCCCGCCAGGACATGGATCGCAAGGTTCAGAGCGTGGTAGCTCCACACTCCCGTCCCGCTGACGGCGTAGTTGATCGCCAGGGAAAGGTTGAGGACGGGGCGGCCGCCCACGGTCGTTCCGGCCGGCGGCCAGAAGGCCGAGGCCAGATGCGGGATTGTCGCGTTGCTCGCGATGGACGTGTCGTCGTCGAAAAGCAGCGGGACGGAGAAGGTGCGGGCGTAGGCCGTGGCCGCGGCGCCTGCGAGCAGGGCTCCGCACGCCAGCAGGCGCCAATCCTGGGGCCGGGCGGGCAACGGTCCCGGGACTTCAGGGTCGCTCTTCGCGGGCATGCCAAGGGCTCTACTTGGAATCCGGCTTCACAGAAACCAAAATAGTCGGCGCACGAACCGGGGCGCGGAGCCGCCTGCGCGCCGCGCCCAGGGTCACTTCTCGACGGTGCCCAGCGACTTCATGTCCCCGATGTCGACGCGGCCAAGCGGGGCGTCTCGGCGCACCAGGCCCCCGCTGTTCTGCCCGAAATATTCCGAAGCCGCCTTCGCCATGCCGGCAAGCGCGTCATCAAAATTGTTGTGGCGCTGGCGTATGCTGAATCGCGTTTCCCAGAGCAGCTTGTGCTTCTTCTCCTTCCACATGAGCTGGAAATCGTAGGCCATGAGGACGACAAAATAGCGGTTGTCCTCGATCTCCGTGATCAAGTCTTCGCGCCTCAGACCAAGCGCGGTTCCCCGGACATAATTTCCGTAGTCGGAGTTGATCATTCCCTCGGTGGAGTAGCCGAGCATCGATGCGTTGAAGAAATCGGTCTTCGTGCGCTGCTGGTTGACGACGTCAAGCATGGCGAGGGCGGAGTCCAGCTGATCCAGCTGATCTGGGGAGGCCCCCGCGACGTTGCTGGTCGAATGGTAGCCTTTGCCGATGGAGCCGGCGCCGGCCGCCTGTGCCCTGGCGGCGCCGCCGCTCGTCGCAATCTGGCCCTGGATGCTGTTCAGATTGTTGTAGGCTGCGGAGCTGGAGATGGGCGGCGGGACATCCGTTACGCCCCAATAGACCATGATCAGCAGTTTCGTGGACCTGGCATCCCTGTCCGGCCAGTAGTTCTGCTCGGACAGCGGCACCGAGATCACGCGTGCCACGTCGACGAACTTCAGCTTGTCTATTGAGGGGTCGATCATCGGTCCGCCGTAGTGGCCGCCCTCGCCAAAGGCGTAGCCCTCCACGGGATATTTGCCGTCCTTCTGCCTGACCCGCGTGTAGTCGGGGCTGGCCTTGGCCGACACCGCGGTGATCTCGTCGCTCGGCGGCTGCGCGAAGACCCACGCGGGCCCGGACAGGAGCGCCGCGCCTGCAAGGAGGACCAGGGCCCTTGGCGCGCAGGAATTCGAAGCGTTCATCTGGGGATTCGGGAATTTAAGCTCAGGGCAGCCTTGAGGGTCAATTTCATGTCGGGTTTCGGCGGGATCTGATTTCTCCCGGGGCGCGCACACAACATTGCCCGCGGCGTGCCAATTTTCGAATCCATTTCTAATCTTTTGAGCTATATCGGGTTAAAATGGCACTGGGGATGTCCGGCGCTTCCCGGCGCTTCGGGTTTGGGTGAATACCACAAATCCTTGGTCCTCTCGGCCGCCCGAAATGCGGGGAATTCCCAATCCGCACGTTCACCACGACCAGGACAGGCCGAGCTGGGCCCCGTTGACCGGGCGCACGTTTCCGAACATGGTGGGCGGGAGAATCTCGTCCGGGTCGGCGGGTGGCTCGTCGGTGCTGTAGAGCCGAAGCCTGAGCCTCGTCGTGAGCTTCCTTCCGGCATTCTCGTAGAGCGTTCCGTCCCGCAGGAACCTCATGAGTGGCGGCTCGAATACGCGTTCGTTCACCCGCGGGTACCTCGGCTCCTTCACGACATAGGGCGACATCACGACCGCGCCCGGGCCGCCCTGATCGTGCGTCGCCGGTGCCTTGGCCTGCTCAGACCTGGCAATCCTCATTGAATCGGCTAGCAGCAGTTTCTTCAACTCAGCGCGGATATCATCGGGAGACGCCGGGGCGATATCGTCCGGGATCGGCGGGGCCGCGGATGGGGCCAGCGCCGCCGCATAGAGCGAGAGGCACAGTGCGACGCCGGGCAGGAACGGCCATCCAGTCTTCATGGGGCAAGGCTTCCGAAACCCCGGGCGCGGCTTTGTTCCCGTCCTGTCGGTCCCGTGCCGGGGCACCGTTCGAACGGTCCCTCCGTCAGGTCTCTGAAAGGACGCCCCGGATGACCGAGGCGAGCTCCGAGATATCATAGGGCTTCGCGACCATCCCGCGGAAGCCGTGCTTGCGGAAGTCCGACATGGCCAGGTCGCTCGAGTAGCCGCTCGACACGATTGCCCGGACGCCCGGGTCATACTCCCGAAGCACCGAGATCGCCTCCCTGCCGCCCATCCCCCCGGGAATCGTCAGGTCCATCACGACGAGGTCGAAGGGGCGGCCGGCCTCCTTGGCGGCGCGGTACCGCTCGATCGCCTGCTTGCCGTCCGCCACGGACTCGAAATCGAGCCCCATCCGCCGCATGAGCCTCTCGGCCATCTTGAGGATGGGCTCCTCGTCATCCATGAAGAGGACCCGCCCCCCGCGGCCCACCTGCGGAAATGCCGCGGGCGGGTTCGGCGTGGCCTGGGATTCCTTCGCCGCCGGAAGCCAGAACGTGAATGCCGTCCCCTTGTCGACGACCGAGCTGACCTCGATGTGCCCCTGGTGCCTCTTGACGATCGAGAAGACGGTCGCGAGCCCGAGACCGTGCCCCTGCAGCTTCGTTGTGAAATAAGGGTCGAATATCTTGCCGATGTGCTCGGGCTGGATCCCGGCCCCGGTATCCGTCACCGTGATGCCGACATAGTCACCCTCGGAAAGGACGGAGTGGGATCCCGCGGGTACGCGCTCGTTCGAGGCCGTGATCCGGAGAGTGCCGCCCTCCCGCATGGCCTGCGTGGCGTTGATCACGAGGTTCTGGATCACCTGGCGGATCTGCGACGTGGCGACGTCCGCGGCCCAGAGGCTTGCCGGCATGTCGAACTCTCTCTGAACCCCGGTCCCGCGGTGGGAGAAGGTCGCCGCCTCGTTGATGACCTCGGGAAGGTGGAACGCCGTGCTCTCCG
>Ga0302325_10025569_pt1 | contig 12270 bp, 11 predicted proteins | sample Palsa_T0_2_FD_201948 | JGI IMG/M metagenome (GOLD analysis project Ga0302325, IMG submission 201948) | Peat permafrost microbial communities from Stordalen Mire near Abisko, Sweden - Palsa_T0_2 | ecosystem: Environmental > Terrestrial > Soil > Palsa > Peat permafrost | place: Sweden: Abisko...
CGGAAAAGCGTCAACGGTAACAACAAACTCCACAGTCTCTACCCCAGTGACCTATACACCACCTTCAACGGGACCTCATACCCCTTCACCATCACATCCAACTTTCACAAACTCATCAGCGGCGTCAAGCCGGAAGAGGTCTCTCGCTTCTCGAAGCGCAAGTCCCGTACCTATACTTCAGAATGATTTTACCATTGAAGATATCATCATTCAGAGCTTCGTCAGACTGGACGGACAGGGCCTTTTCTTTGGAATGGTTCCAGGCATCCCGCCATTATACTGGGACATCCACAAAGTTTGGCATCTCGAAATTCCACGCTCCTTCACAGATTTCCCATCCGCCCAACGCTGCTGGGATTTCCTCATGGATAGGGTCCTACAATTCTACCGCCGAACCTCCTTCGACCGTGCCTTTAATCCAGCATCCGCCGATACGCCAGCATCTCTGACCCAACAATGTCTCATGTACCGCAACCAACTCGACGCTTTCGAAGCTGCGTTCCAGCCTATACTAGATAGCTCCATCCTCGCCAATGGAACCATCTCCAACGCCACTGCCATCGTTCTCTCTCTGTACCAGAAAATCGTCTCCATTTTCCTGGCCGCTGTACAGGACACCTCCGAAATGCTCTACGACTCCTTCCTCCCAGAATTCAAATACATAACCAGAACCTGTGCACGTCTCATTGCAACCGAAGACCGGACCCAATTACCACGCAACACTCGCTTTAGTTTCGACATTGGGATCATACCTCCACTTCATGTGACAGCTACAAAATGCAGGGATCCAGTGGTCAGGAGGGAGGCGATTGATATTATGTTTAATAGTCCCAGGCAGGAGGGGATGTGGGATGGGGTGTTGAGTGCAAGGATTGGAAGGTGGATGGTAGCGTTTGAGGAGGAGGGGCTTGCACCTCTGACGCTGCCGCTGGATACGGGAAAGTGGTTTGGACCGACGCAACAGAGCTATCCGAGTCCGCCGCACATGGTTGACGAGATTCTTGGTGGAGGATGGGAAAGTGGAAATCGAATGTCAAACGCTGGTAACGAATTTTTGGCAGCCCAGAAGTCGAACGGGTTTGGTATGCAGGGGAGCGAGAGCTCGACGAATGAGTGGATTGTGCCGGAGAAAAATCGAGTGCAGCTTGTGGTTGTCGATTTCCACATTCCAAAACGATATATTAAGGTTAAGTGCCAACGGGCACTAGAAGACAAAGATGGGAGAAGGGAGGAAAGGGAGACTGTTATTGCTTGGTAGAAAAGAAGCCCAGCCGTTGTTCCTGGAGAATTTGGTTGGGATGAACGAACAGAATGGAAACGCTATAGACGAGATTGTATGATTACGCGGAAGGCATGGTATATTATTAGATATGTGTTGCGGGGGGGTCTGGAGTTTGGAAGCAGATACTGCTTGATTTTGGCCATTGATACCATATTTGTACATAATTTTCTTCTTCTTCTTTTCCCCCAACTTCTCAAAATTCCATTTTTATGTAGAATAAGTAGAACAGGGCTACATTGACTTGACTTGCTGCCTATATCACGAGGAGTGCACTGTCCTGCCGGACGGTGGAGATCTAGAATTAGAGTGAAGAAGTGAATCGTTGAGTAAGGCCCTCGTCACTCAACGAAACCACCAATTCACCGAACCACTAATATCACTCCCGACGCTCTTGATACTATGCCACCACCCTTTCGGAATAAACAAAGCATCCCCGCAGCTGACCATAGCTTCATACCCCTCGCCTCTCACCTCGTCACCCCAAACAGCCTCACCAAGAGCATCCCTCTCCGGCCCCTCCATCATCTCATCCCCCCTAAAACTTGCAGACCCATGTTGCCCTATCCTCTGCTGCACACCTCTGAATATCGCAGATCCTGCAGCTGGTTCGAAAAGTCGTACACGCTTGCTGCTTGCTAATTGGACGAACAAATTCGGGTTGGGATCTTTGTGGAGCGGTGTATATGTTGGTGGGATTCCCATCCAGATATTGGCATCGTATATATCCCCCTTTCCTGCCTCTGTTACAATTTGCGGTGTGGGGAGGTCATCTTGTAATTCTTTCGGGAGGTCTGCGATTTGGGCTTGGGCAATATAAAGTCTCGGTTGTTTTATGTGTGAAGGAGTTGCTTTGCAGGCTTGTAGGAAGAGAGTGAGAGGTGCGTGAAAGCGGTGGAAGGTGCGACTATTCGACTCGGAGAGCAATTGGGCCAGGAATGTGGCTAATTCTTGTCTTCCCTTGTTCGCTGTCTCCGCCCAATTGATATATCTTTGCAAAGCATCTCCGTTCGGATCAATTATGAGTTCGTAGGGGAGAATCGTATCCTGAAATCGCGATAGATAGGGCTCTGAAAGCGCGAACACCCGATCCTTGGCGTTTTCAGGCTCATGGGAGAACCATTTTCGTGCCGCAGGGAGCGATTGATCTAGCCATATGGCTTTCTCAGCTTTCTCGGCTTTCTCAGCAGCTCTGGTTTTTGTTGTAATATGGAGAGGTTTCTCTGGAAGAAATGCTCGTTTTCGAAATTCCGTCAAGTCGACTGCTGCAAATGTGCCGACAATCCTATCGACTGATGATAGAGTGGCATATTCATTGTAGGAGGAATAGGGCCGCAGTATGGTCCTCGAGGTTCTTGCGATACTTATGGTCAGCCCTGGCATGACAGGAGCAGGAATGGTTTGTTTGTCTCCTGAGCTTTTCCTCCGATGGGTTTGTGGCGCAGGCGGGAGCTTCCGAGGCTGAAGGTGGTGGCGTCGAGGATTATTTCGACATGTCCAGTGAGATAGAGCGATAACAAGAGTGCGGGGATTCCATCAAGCTTTCCTACTAGTACTTTGCAAGCCGCGGCTTCTCCAGAAGCTAGAAAGATGCTAACCAGGGATGCACAAACTGCGGGGTTACATCACTCGTGTCACCCTTGAAGTCATGGATGCAACGGAATTGGGCCCTTTGTGAACGGGGGAACGGGGTCGGTCCATCTCTGGTCCTTTACCCGAGGCTTATGACGATCCCCTCGTTCTACATTTCATTTAGGAGGAGTGAGAAGCTCTAGCGACTTCTCTTCTTTCGGTTCTTCAACTTCAAGCATCTTCGAAACTGCTGAGTAGCTTTCTAGCACGAGATGGGTTCCTTCTTAGATGACGCTCCAGCTGTTGTAAGCTTGTGATCTTCTCTCCCTGTTTCAATTTCTCTCTCTTCTGGGTCTTCATGTGCTGATACTGGCAATTTGCAAGATGTATGGAAACACCATACATAAGAACAATGGATATGATCCTGGGAGCTATACATATTACCCCATTGCCATAATCGGTGCTGGGGAGAGTGGTATTGCTATGGGCTGTCGTCTGAAAGAAGTCCTCGGCTTCGATCAATTCCGGATTTTCGACCGGCAGGCAGGGATTGGAGGAACGTGGTGGATTAATAGATACCCTGGGGTGGCCTGTGATGTGTAAGTTGCCTCGTCCTCTTTAGTATATATCACTGACATCCTCTTTTGGCAGTCCCGCAATATTTTACTCTTTCTCCTTCTGCCCAAATCCAAAATGGACAACCTTGTATCCTTCCGGCCCAGAAATTGTTAAGTACTTGCATGGAGTTTGCGACAAATACAGGATCATGGACAAAATACAGCTCAACACAGATGTCAGGGAATGCAAATGGCTTGAAGAGGAGCAGGTCTGGGAGATCACATTACAACATTTATTGACCGGGGTCGGCGATCTCAGCGAATACGAACGCGCTCAGAAAATTAGAGAGCAGGGGCGAGAATCCGTTTACGTGTCTGAGGAGAGAATCCGAGCAAAGGTGCTGATCAGTAGCGTTGGTGGTTTGGTATGTTCTATCATTCGTCAGTGTTACAGTAAAACGAATTATAACTAAGAATGTTCTAGGTTGAACCAAAGCTCTGGCCTGAAGAGATTCCTGGCAAGGACAAGTTCCAAGGCCGAAGCTTTCACTCCGCGAGATGGGATTATAACGTCGACCTCAAAGACAAGGACGTTATCGTAGTTGGAACAGGATGCAGTGCTGCTCAATTCGTCCCGAGATTGACAAAGGAGTATGGAGCAAAATCTGTCACGCAGTTAATGCGATCTCCCCCTTGGGTTGTTCCACGACAGATTCCTCCATTTGGAGAAAAAGGCTGGGAAAAGTGGTCACCATGGCTATGTTCTATTGTGCCCGGGTTTGCGAAGGCGATGCGTTTATTGATCGCGGCAGGAGCTGAATACGATTGGAGGCTCTTTGGCTCTGAAGACTACAATGCCAAGGAGAGAAAGAAGTTGGAAGACCAGTTACTTGCTCACATGAAAAAGATTGTGCCGAAGAAGTATCATGAAATCCTGACACCTGATTACGGAGTTGGATGCAAGCGAAGAATATTTGATGCGACGTGTAAGTACTTCACTTTCCCCCCAGGCAACATCTCACTTCACTACTACCTTCTGTATCGAGTAACTACTAATTCTCCTACTCAAAGGGTTCCCGGGCCTGAACGACCCCGCAGTCGAATTGACAACGCTACCCTTGACAGGCATTGGAGAGAACACAGTTACCCTTGGCCCTGGACGAACTTATCCAGACCCGAGTAACACTAAAAGCTCTGCACCTTCCCACAAAGTGACTATTCCTGCTGACGTTATCATTCTCGCGAACGGCTTTCAAACCACAAAGTGGCTGCATCCCCTCGATATTACTGGTCGGGATGGCAAGAAGCTACACGATGTATTTGAGGAAAGAGGGGGGCCACAAATGTATATGGGAATGGCTCTAGATGGATTCCCCAACTTCTTCACTATCTTCGGCCCAAATACCGCAACTGGTCATTCATCCGTTATTCTGGCCTCGGAGAATATGGTCAATATGGCATTGAAATTCATCAAACCAATGATCAACGGCGACGTTGCTCTTACAGAGATCAAGAAGGAGGCAGAGCTCGAATGGGCAAGAGATACTCAGAATGCATTGAAGAAAACAGTGTGGAATACAGGAGGCTGTCGATCGTGGTACCAGACTGAAGAAGGCTGGAACTCGACTGTTTATCCGTATGCTTATCCCAGCCGTTATTTGACATGTATGGGACTGATATTCGAGCAGGTACACGCAAATCTGGTTCGGTCTTCGTTGCATGTTTCCTACTTGGAGTGATTGGGATATAAAGTATACCAGGAAGGGACAGGTCAAGAGATCTGTGAAGAAAGCGCTGAACGTTGTTGCTCTGGCAGCCATGATTATTGGTGGAGTGAGATTGAGACGCAACCTACAGGGGAAGAATCTAATCGCTCTTCTTAAAGCGTATGTTAGGATGGCTTTCTTAACTGGAGCTGGCATGTTGCAGACTGTTGCGAGTAGAATTGGGTAACATCAGAAAACATGTAAGACTTGAAGCTGATTTAAGCGCGAATTATTATTTCAATGTGTATTTCAGACGCAGATGTATAACTTCAAAAGCATGAGTAGCTTATTGAACATTTAGCTGATAAAAATATATGGAAAAACTCCAAAAGGAATTGGAAGAGAACTCACGATTGACAATAGAAGTGACGGTAATTCCTATTGTCCTCGGTCAACCGTAGACATTCATAATCGAAAAGTAAAAAATGCGTGGGCCTTAGAAGATTTGATTATCCTAGATGTTCAAAAATCATCCGAAGGTGTACACTTAAGTTATAAAAATACTTCAGGAGAACATTGGGAACAGAAGCCATGCACATGTTCCGTGGAACTTGGTACATTTATATGGTGATGGTTAGTAGCGAACAGCAAAAGCGGCCGTGAATGTCCCAAGTCGAAGTTCTACATTTTTCAATGTTTTTCCTTCCTATATTCCCTCATAATAAGAAACCTTGATGTCCCCATCCTCCCGAGTTTCTCCAAAAAATTCGTAAGAATTGAAGTCTTCTTACTCCAAGATCAGAAAAAGAAACTGTCCAACTTGACAAGGGGATATTGAAATTTATCGCGCATTTCTTTTTGGCCGACACGTGCAAGGGAGCTGAGCTGAGCGAGCTGCTGAACCCTTGCCTAGTTCACTAAACCCACGGCTGTCCAACTCCGCCGAACCTTCATTCAGACACACCATGTTCCTCCAGCTCAGGCCGGAACAACCATTCGCCGATGCCGACATGGATGTCGGATCGTCCCCACGCGCATCGTCGACCGCATCTCGAGGAACAGAGCAAAATCGAAGTTCCAGCCCTATTAGGCAGCCTGTCACCACCACGAAAGCAAAACACGTAGGCCGATACCGAATCCAAGAAAGAGCGCGATCTACTTCATCAGGTTCAGAGGTTGGTACAAGCGCCAACATGTCTTCCTCCTCTGGCACGCCGGAGTCCTGGATCTCGTCGTTTTGCTCGTTGTTGGGCCATGAGTACTTTGCAGAGATTTCGGAGGACTTCATCGAGGATGATTTCAACTTGACTGGGCTGCAGACACAAGTTGCGATGTACAAGGAGGCTTTGGAGGTAAGCTTGCTATTCTAGGCTGCTCATTGCCCTGCTAACACGTTCTTTAGATGATTCTTGATGTCGAGCCTGAAGAAGACGATGAAGATGATGACGATGAGGAGGAGGAGGAAGGCGATGAGTCAATCGAAGGTGAAGAAAGATCCAGTCGCAGAGCCGCTGCAGAACGCAGACACCACCGCATGGCTTCCGATCTCTCTATCATTGAATCTTCCGCCGAGATGCTCTACGGTCTCATCCACCAACGCTTCATCTGCTCACGCGCCGGCATACAACAAATGTCAGAAAAGTACGAGCTCACTCACTTCGGAGTCTGCCCACGAACAAACTGCGATGGTACCCGGACCTTGCCTGTAGGATTATCTGATGTCCCAGGTGAAGATACCGTCAAGCTCTTCTGCCCTTCCTGCTTGGATGTCTACGTCCCGCCAAACTCTCGGTTTCAGACTGTTGATGGCGCCTTCTTCGGTCGAACATTTGGTGCGCTCTTCCTCCTCACCTTCCCCGAGTACGACATCAGCAAGAAAGGAGCAGAAGCTCTCGGTGGTGGTCATGGTCCTCGAGCCGCTGCATCACACCCCGCGGATGGAGACGAGAAGGAGAAGATCAATGGCATGAACGCGTCCAACCTCGCTCCAGGCCTTGGCAAGGGCAAGATGTACGAACCTAAGATATACGGCTTCAAGGTCTCGGAGCGTGCGAGAAGTGGTCCACGGATGGCTTGGCTGAGAGATCGACCTTCCGATGTTCAAGAGTTGGATGAAGCTGCCATCTATCATGCTGAGCACCCGGAGGAGACCGACGATGATATGAGCATGAACGGTGTCTCCACCAGACCTCGACAACCTACCAAGAGATCTCGTCGTCCCAATGGTGGAAGCCCTATGTCTCTCGAACCCAATGGCGATGCCTGATCACGTGAGAACCTAAATCATTTATCAGTTTGCATTGTGGGCGTTACCGGGGATGATGTTTTAGATGGCGGGGCTAATGGCCTTTTCTATTTCGGAAGCGATTGCATAACGATGGGAGGATGAATATGGATGAATTGAAGTGCTCTACCCCGCATTTACATGGGATGGAGCAAAAAGCCCTCCTTGTATGTAGTGTAGCCGCGTTGCTGCAACGGCAATGATAACAATTCTAGCAGGTGAATGAACATATGCAGGACAACTTCCCACTGCTGTGGCTTTCTCGAAGATGATATGGACTGAAGTCTCGCAGCAAGATAAGTCTGTAGCCATCTGCTGGACGATTTTATGTTTACCTTAAGTTTAGAATTCACTGAGCATTTGACTTAGCGAATATAGTACCGGACGTGCCCCGACGCTCTCACCAGTCGATGTCTGCGTAATCGCCGAGTCTGCCATGATTTTCCAATCAAAACTAATGCTTGATTCGTATGTTGACATTGTAGCAAGAATCTCAAGTAAAAGGCAAACAGAAGGAAAAGTGCCAGCTGCGAACACTTCATTAATTCGTGGACTAACATATGACAGTCGGTGCCCCAAAATAGTCAGTTCGAAGGTCTATTTCAACTTGGAAGCGACAATGAGAGGCCGTAAATGCGACACATAAATGTCAATGAAGTAGGAAAAGTATATAAGACTCTGGCCTGGAGTTCCGTCCGATTTTTACAGGCAGAGGCTTGAGAGCAATAGGAGTGCATTTTCTCGTGTGAATGTATCGTCTTTACTCTCTGCAGTCCATCCAAATCTCTGACTCTGAGCCAATGAGTGTTCCAAAGCCTCCGCTGGCGGAACTGAATCGCTGTCGAGGGTTCAATAAAATGGTTCCCCGCCTAGGAGCTCAAGATATCGAGGTATGACTTGACGATGCAATTCGTCGTTGAAAACCGTGTCACGTGTGCGGGGCTTAGTGCAAGCTGCGGGGGCTTTTCCCTGAGCAGCCGCGTCGCCAGAATCCTGTCCTTCTCACCAGAGTATCGAGCTTTCTGAAGTCAAATTATCCACCTTGGTGCTTGGTACGAGGCCCAAATATCACAGGGTTCAATTGTGCTGCTATCACGCTTCGAACCTAGTTTTCTCTCTCTGAGAAATCCTCTATTCTCCATAGCTCTTCATGATCATTCAATTTTGAATACCTGTTCTGCACTCGGCTCCTTCATCCGCACCTGAGCTTGAGGTCCTCAGCTCTTGCAACTTGACAATGCCAGTCCGAATCTATCCTTCACGGCTCCCTGGTATCTTATGCACGTCATAAATGACTTGAGGTATCTCACTTTTCAGATATAACCTCTTCTAGGTATTCGTCTCTCACTATGCAATTCCCACAAGCTCTATCGATGTCCTTCGAGAGCAGATTTGCAACGCCGAACCATTTCGATGCCCCCCGAACGCCGCAACAAATCAGACCATCATATCGTCGTCAGGTTCCGAACTTTAATCGTTGTCAACACAACCTACCCCAGCACCATGTTCATCTCGATTGAACAGTCGTACGAGACCCATGGCGGCTCCGGCAGCAAGACTTCCTACGACAACCATTTGCACACCTGAAAAGCAACACATACGAACATTCTTTCCTCCTCCGAAACCGATCACGGCCCCCTCTTTTACGTACCCGAAACAAAATAATGCCACTACCATAACTCCAATGGAAATATACAAGCCGAGATATACTTGTTCGTCTCCAATACAAAAATATGGTATCAGCGGGAGAAGACCACCCAAAAAGTACGCAACAGCGATCGTAATAGCGGAGGTAAAAGCGCGCGAAGAGGCTGGTTCTTCTTCGCAGTGGTGGAATTTCATAACAAAGTCGACCAGGTTCGGTGAGCCACTGAGATGGGTGACGAGATCTTGCAGTGTTTGCTGGGGCACGTTATAAGGTTGAAAAACTTCGGTGATGTCTTGCAGAACCGTTTGGGGGTTTAAAGCCACTAGTTGTTCAGCTTCTTCTCGTTGGGCTCGATATGAGGACCTGGAAATCTTAGCAAGGATCACATCTCCAGCAACAAATTACCCACGCTTCACTCTTTGCACCCAAATATCCGCCTAGCCCCATCGAAATTGCTCCAGCAATAAGCTCCGCGAAACCTCCGAAAATAACGACTTTGGTGTTCCCTAAGGCAGATAGGCCGGCAGTCAACGCGAATGGGACTGTGAGTCCATCGGATAATCCTATTGTCGCGTCTGAGATGACTCTAGCATCTACTCGAAATCCCTTCCTTTTCTTTGCTTTCTCGTTTTTAGAGTCTGTACTCTGACTTTCGACATCCGCAGAATCCTCCGATTCGGTCGAGGATGTTTGCTTAATGCCTGCAACGGTGTTCGTGTCAGTGAAACGACTCGTAAAAGAGTCTTGCTGAGGGACGGCCTTTCCGAGAACCAATTCCAGCTTCTAAAGAATCGGTAGGGGTAGAGAGAACGGTTCCATTCATACCATACTCGCGACTGGGTTGAGCGCGCTTCGGAATAGCAGTAACTGTTTGTTTAAAGAACAGATTTTTCAACCCGACCAAAGACATGGCTTTGACTGGGAAGGGCTGAGGCTCTTGACGTCGTCTACGTACAATCGAGCGTGCAGCTACAGAAGTAGGGGTGTCGGCGTCTGTACCGGAGGCTGGATGCTCTGAATGCTCGCTGTCGCCGTCTATATCATGATCTGGCAGCCTGTTGTACCAAGCAGCTTTGCCGGGCAGCTTGTGGGCGGCCATGGCGTCTATATATGGCGCTGTATTTTGTGTCGGTCTTGTTCCAGGCAATTGGGGGTTCCCGTTTCCAGTGCATCGAGGTGGATTGGGGCACGGCCGCGACGAATCAGGGCCCCCATAGATTCTGCTGACCTGTACCACGGTTCTAAGGATGGCCGCTGATTGGTCAACCCTCTTGGAACTCTCTGGATGACAGCTTGGCAGCAGGTCATTGCTAGATCCCGGGTGGGCTGATCCAGTCGCACGTCTTGGCCTGTGATTCACATTACCCCACTAAATAAAGCACAGGAGACCCAGAAGGGATCTTTGAGCTGAGTAATTGCTAACTTCTCATTCGCCCATTTTTTCTTTTTTCCCCAGAAGATCAATTAAAATGTTCCAATGCAGACTGTAGTAAAGTGGCGCTTTACAGTTTGAAGCTCTCTTGGAGTCCTTACTTCTTTCGCAGTGTTCGGAAGGACAGCACTTTCGTAATACGTTGCATCTGATTGGAGTACAGACCGAGTGTTCTGGATATCTTCCGCTGGTTGCTTCCTGCATGTAAGACTTCCTCTGCAGATCTCCCTCAGTCACTCGGTAATTTGGTGGCTTGCATGGGATGGCATGGTCAAGCATTTGCGATCTGGACATGCATGAGAAGCAGCTGCTACTTGTAGGTAGGTCCTGTTCTTTCCTCGTTTGGTCAGCATCATATTTGAGATCTCGTTCTATTAATAGGATTTCTCTGTTATCTACCAAGCACTGCAGCCTCGCCCTGCTCGCTAGTGCACGACATGAAGCCACTCTTCAACCCATCGTACTGGCCCCGAACCAGGAGTTCGAGTCTACAGTGGTAATACTCGGAGACTCTCCTTTGAGGGCAATCTTACTTCGGCCTGAGCATATGAGGTTGTAGTCACTTGGCAATATACCGCATCTTGAGGAGCGTGGATTGAGTGGAATTAATATGCATTGTTCTACGCAATGATGGAGAAGTGACAAGCACACCGCGATGACCCATCCTGATGTCCTTCCAAAGTTCCAAGAATTTCCATTTCCATCAACTACTCGTCATGTTTGTTGCATATCTTCGTGAATCATCCATGCTCATCAAGCACCCCCTTCACGCTTGGCATATTCCTCCTCAATCCGCTCTTCATAAAGTCTATCCGCCGCCTCTTCCGTCTCTGTCTTCGCCTGCGGCGCTGTACTGCTACCTGCCTGTGCAGCGGACGAGCTTGGGATCGAAGAGTCGGTTACTGTATTAGGCTCTACAGTCGAGTTCGATGGTTTCTCGCCGGCCATTGGGATAGGCATACTGAGTGTTGTTGATGGTTTACCTGGGTATGTTTAAAAATCTTAAGAAGCGATAAATATGAGTATGCAAGATCAGACGAAAATAGTTGATTCAAGCTTTATTATCCCCGCGATGTGGCGAGTGCCTGTGGCGCAGCAATGTCAGTCAGGAGCTAGCCTCCGTTTGATGAGGCAATGATCGTCGAGCCAGACTCTTCATGGAATGACATTTTTGGAGGTCCAGAGGAAGCCGTTGCACCGGCATATTCGTAATGATGTAAGAATCAGGCGATGGCTTCGGGAAATACTTGAGTACTTGTAAAAGGTATCCAATAGAACGCGGGACGTGGAGGGCTGGGGGTCCGGCTCCTGTGACCTAGATCTACTTCTACACGATTAAACAAATTTTCGGCTCTGTTGTAGAGAATGTTTCCCCAATGCGGTGTTAATTTGGAAGTCAGGTAAGAAGAGCCTCAACCTCCTCCGTACTTGAACTCTTTCGACTGATGCCAGGCTCCTCGTCCTCTCTCCATTAAGTCTGGCCTCCACGTGACAGAACCCCACTTTTCAACATCCAAGACCTCTCCTTCTAGCTTAACACACCATTTTCCTTTTCTCTGACTCCCACTTATGTTCCTGTCATCTAATATACATCATAGCACCAGGCATCAGAATGGCAGCTCGAGGTCCCGACCCCGCATACCCCGCCAAGGATAGCGCAGTGCTGTATGGAGATAAAGAACTATACGCAAGAGTTGGCAAAGTTGCTGAGGGAAAGGGTGGTAAGGAGTTGGTTGACAATTTTGAGATTCCGATCAGGAGTGGAAAAGCCTGGGCCGTTAAAAAGGGTAGG
>Ga0302325_10025570_pt1 | contig 12270 bp, 10 predicted proteins | sample Palsa_T0_2_FD_201948 | JGI IMG/M metagenome (GOLD analysis project Ga0302325, IMG submission 201948) | Peat permafrost microbial communities from Stordalen Mire near Abisko, Sweden - Palsa_T0_2 | ecosystem: Environmental > Terrestrial > Soil > Palsa > Peat permafrost | place: Sweden: Abisko...
GTCAACGCCAAAATCCTCACTGTCGAGCATGTCCTGGCCGCCTTTGCCGGGCGCGGCATCGACAACGCCATCGTGGAACTGGACGCCAACGAACCGCCCATCGGCGACGGCAGCGCGCGCGTGTATGTCAAGATGATCCAGACGGCGGGCGTGGCGCCGCAAGATGAACCGCGCGAGGTTTTCCGCCTGGCCACGCCCATCTCCTACCAAAATGAGGATACGAATATCTCGGTTTTTCCGCACGAGGGATTGAAAATTACTTGCACCAGCGCCGATGCCAAAGGGCGCTTCACCCAGTTCTTCAGCCTGGAAGTGACGCCGGAGTCGTGGGAACACGAATTGGCCGACGCGCGCACCTTTTGCTTCTTCGAAGAGATCGAATACTTGATCAAAAGCGGCTTGATCAAGGGTGGCAGCCTGGAAAACGCCGTGGTCATCCGCGATGATGCCATCCTGACCACCGAGCCGCTGCGCTACCCGGAGGAATTCGTCCGGCACAAGATGCTGGACATCATCGGCGATCTCTCGCTGGTGGGATGCCCGATTGCCGGGCACGTCGTGGCCGTCAAGCCCAGCCACACCGCCAATTGCGAGGTGGCGCGGCAAATCGCCCAGCAATGGCGCAAGCCGCTGGAGGCGGCCCAGGGTTTTTACCCGCCGCCGCCGCCCCCCCAGGCGCCGGGCGAGGCGGTCGTGATCCGCGATGGCGAGGTGCTCGACACCGACCGACTGATGAAGCTCCTGCCGCATCGCTACCCGTTCCTGATGGTCGATAAAATCATCAAGATCGACGGCAACAAAATTGTCGGGGTCAAAAACGTCACCATCAACGAGCCGTATTTCCAGGGGCATTTTCCGAATCAGCCGATCATGCCGGGGGTGCTGCAATTGGAGGCCATTGCCCAGGTGGCCGGCGTGATGATGCTCCGCCAGGCGGAAAACTTCGGCAAACTTGCCTATTTCATGTCCGCCGAGAGCGTCCGCTGGCGCAAGCCGGTCCGGCCCGGCGACACGCTGGTCATCGATGTCGAATTGACCAAGTCGCGCGGCAAGATCGGCAAGGCCAAAGGGACCTGCCTGGTCAACGGCGAAACCGTGAGCGAGGCGGAGGTGACCTTCATGCTTTTCGCGCGGACGTGAACTCGGATATTTCACAATGCAGCGAGGGCCTGTTCCACCTTGTCGGTAGGGCGGCGCAGATCGCGAAATGCGGTCCAACTCTTTTGTTCTTCCGTCTGCCGCGCCACCCAAATATTAGGGCGAAGCGGCAGCTTCGCCCTACCAAACTATGAAAAATGCGAGCGAAGATCGCGCCTGCCGCCAAGCGCAGTGTGGAGATTCAAAATGATTCATTCTTCGGCAGTGGTTCATAAAAATGCGCAGCTTGGCGCGGAATGCGTCATCGGACCTTTTTGCGTGCTTGGCGAAAACGTGACACTGGGCGACCGTTGCCATCTCCATTCCCACGTCGTCATCGACGGCCAGACCACGCTGGGCGAAGGGAACGAGATTTTTCCCTTCGCCAGCATCGGAATGAAGACGCAGGACTTGAAATGGAAGGGTGGCGTGACCCGCACCCAAATCGGCAGCCACAACACCTTCCGCGAATACGTCACCATCCACAGCGCCACCAGCGACGGCGAGGCCACGATCGTCGGTTCGCACAACCACATCCTGGCTTACTGCCACATCGCGCATAACGTCGTTTTGGGGGATCATGTCATCATGTCCAACGTGGCGACCCTGGCCGGACACATCGTGGTCGAGGATCGCGCGGTCATTGGCGGGTTGGCGGCGGTGCATCAATTCTGCCGCATCGGCACGATGTCCATCATCGGCGGTTGCTCGAAGGTGGTGCAAGACGTGCCGCCCTACATGATGGCTGACGGGAATCCGGCCCGCACCCGCACCATCAACAAGGTGGGCTTGGAGCGCAACGGCGTCTCCGCGGAAGCGCAAGCCGCGCTTAAGCACGCCTACAAGATACTTTTCCGCGAAAGGCTGACCATTCCCAACGCCCTGGCCAAAATCGAATCCACCCTCCCGGCGCTGCCCGAATTGCGCCGTCTGATCGATTTCGTCCGCGCGAGCGAAAGAGGCATCAGTAAATAATCATCTAACGTTGCGACGCGCGGTTCCGGGGCCGGGATAGCATTTTCGTTGTCCATTGGTCTGCCTCCGCAAAACTTTTGAAACGCCAGACGCCCTTGGGCATGAATGGGCAGCCTTGGCGCAAGACGTTGACCATCCTCTGCATCGGGTCGAACGTGATGACATCCACCTTGGCTTCGCCTCGGCGACCCACCACTTTCATCGGCTTTCGTTTGTCTTCAGGCATCGCGCGCAACGTACATAGGAACGGCGCCGTTTTCGAGTTTTCTTTGCGAGGGGCTGCCCTCTTTGCGATTGACAAAGAACGGGAGGCGTGGTGGATTGGCGGCGCATGGTGCCGCGCTCGTTTGTTCTTTTCCTTTGTGGCTGGGTTGTCCTGCTCTGGGCCGGTCCCGCGCAAGCCGGGCCGCCCGAACCCGCGGCCAAGCCGGTTCTTTACTACATTCCACACACTCACTGGGAAGGGGCCGTGTTCAAAACACGGGAAGGTTACCTGGAGGAGGGGTTGCAGAATATTTTGCGCGCGCTGAGGCTGCTCAAGGCCTATCCGGAATACAAATTCACGCTCGACCAGGTCGCCTACTTCAAACCGTTTCTGGAGCGCTATCCGGAGGAGGAAGCGGCCTTCCGCCAGTTCATCGCCGAAGGCAGGCTGGAAATTGTCGGCGGCATGGACGTGATGCCCGACGATGTTAAGCCGGGAGGGGAACTCTTCGTCCGCCAGGTGCAATACGGGAAGCAATACTGCCGCGAGAAACTGGGCGTGGAGGTCACGGTAGCCTGGTTTCTCGATACCTTCGGACATCATCCCCAGATGCCGCAAATCTTGAAGCTGGCGGGCTACAAATCATTTTGGTTTTCGCGGGGCGTGCCGAGCGAAAATATGCCCTCCGAGTTTCTTTGGCAGGGCATCGATGACAGCGACCTGCCGGCTTTTTGGCTGCCGGGTTCCTACGGATTGTTTTACGGGGTGCCCGGCGATTATGCCGGATGCAAACAGTTCTTCCAGGATCGGTTTGATTACCTGGGACGCTACACGCGGGCCGCCGAGCGGGTGGGACTGGCCGGGGCGGATGTTTCCGAGCCGGAAGAGCATGTGCCGCAGTTGCTGCGGCAATTCAACCTCGACGCCAGCGCTCCTTTCACGATCCGTTACGCCGTGCCGACCGATTTCGAGAAAGTGGTGGCGAAACGCCAAGACCGGCCGATTTTGCGCGGGGACTTCAACCCGATTTTTCAAGGCACCTATAGCAGCCGATCCGAACTTAAGCAACGCACCAGGAAGGTGGAGGATTTACTCTTGACAGCGGAGAAACTCGGCGCCTTGGCTGGCTGGCTAGGCGCGCCGCCGGATCCGAAGCTGGCCTGGCGCGCCTGGGAGCCGGTGTTGTTCAACCAGACGCATGATTTGGCTTCCGGCGTGATGACCGATCTCGTTTATGAGGATACCGTGCGCGGCTACGAATTTGCCGAACGCCTGGGCGCGCAAGGGATCGACGCGGCCTGGGAGGAAATCGCCGCGCGGATCGACACCCGAGGCGAGGGCGCTCCCATCGTGGTTTTCAATCCGCTGGGCTGGCCGCGTTCGGACGCGGTCGAAGTCGAAATCGGCCTGGCACAGACCGGCGTCAAGGATCTAAACTTGGAGGACTCCGAGGGCAAGCCGGTTCCAAGCCAGTTTTTGCGCGCCGAGCGATACGCGGATGGCGGGTTGAAGCAGGTGCGGCTGGCGTTCGTGGCTCGCGCCGTGCCGGCGATGGGCTGGGCCACCTTTCACGCCGTGCCCCTGACTGCCGAAGCCGAACCAGGCGCGAGGACGGCGCAGGAAACAAAGTCCTCTGTCCTGGAAAACGAGTTTTTGCGCGTCACCGTCAACCCCGGCAGCGGGGCGATCATCAGTTTGTTTGACAAGGCTGGCCAGTGGGAAACGCTGGCCGGTCCGGGTAACGTGATCGACCGCGAGCAGGACAAGGGCGATTTGTGGGAGCTATATCGCGAACTGGACGGCGGCAGCCATATTGCCATGACCAATCAGCAAGCGCCGCCCAAACCGGGCCAAGCTCTGTTTAGCAGCGATGATCCTGCGGGCGATGGGCATGTTTTCCACGGTCCGGTCTTTTCCGAGTTCGCTGTCTCTCATCCCTTCGCCAACGGCACTTTTGCCACCCGCGTTCGCCTCTATGCCGGCGCGCGGCGTGTCGAGGTCGAAACAGAGTTGGTGAACAACGAAAAATGGGTGCGGTATCAGGCCCTGTTTCCCACTACGATCCGTGCCGGACACTATTTTCAGGAAATTCCCTTCGGCGCGGTGGAGCGTCCGCTGGGCATCGAGTATCCGGCGCAAAACTGGGTGGATTATGGCGATGGCCAACATGGGCTGGCGTTGCTCAACCTCGGGCTGCCGGGAAACCTGGTCACCGACGGCACGATGATGGTGTCGCTGATGCGTTCCCACAACCTGGGTCAATACGGTTACGGCGGCGGCTACGAACCGGGTATGTCTTCCGAGAGCGGCTTCGAGCTTGGCCAGCACCGCACGTTTCGTTACGCGCTGGCACCGCACACTGGCGACTGGCGCCAGGCAGCCGTTTTCCGGCAGGGGATGGAATTTGTACATCCATTGCGGGCGCGCAAGGCCGCCCCTCATGCCGGAAAGCTGCCCGGACGCTGGGGACTGTTGGATATCTCGGACTCCAACGTGGTTCTTACCGCGCTCAAGCCGGGTCCCAACCAGACCACTGTGCTGCGGGTCTATGAGGCGGCCGGAGAGGCAGCCACGGGAGTAACGGTTCATTTCAACGCGCGCATCGCCTCCGCCTGCGAGGCCAATTTGCTGGAAGATTCCCGCGCCTCTCTGAAGACCCAAAAGAACACCGTGCGGTTTGACCTTCATCCATTCGAAATCAAGACCATTAAAATCAGCCTGGCGCCACAGAAGAGCGGCGGCTGACGTAAGCGGGTCGCGAGACGGTCGCGCTCCCCAAAAGACGCTCAGGACCGGGCTGAAAAACCTCGGCGCAGATTTTGACTTTTTGGCGTTCCGAGGCCAGGCTAGACGCCGCAGTCATGGACAATGCCACGAAGATAGAAAGCCGTTCGGAATACACGCGCGGCGAATTGGACCGGGCCCAGCTCGAGCCAAGCCCGTTCGACCAGTTTGCCCTTTGGTTTGAGCAGGCCATGTCGGCCAAGGTCGTGGAGCCAAACGCCATGAGCCTGGCCACGGCGGGGGCTGATCAGCGTCCGCTGGTGCGCACGGTCCTGTTGAAGATGTATGATCAGCGCGGTTTTGTTTTTTTCACCAATTTCCAAAGTCGCAAGGCCAGGCAGATCGCCGAAAATGCCCATGTCTCGCTGTTGTTTCCCTGGCTGGCTTTGGAACGTCAGGTCATCATCTGCGGCGACGCGGAGAAGATTTCCACCGCCGAAAGCCTGGCCTATTTTATCACCCGCCCGCGCGGGAGCCAACTGGGCGCCTGGGTGTCGGCGCAAAGCTCGGTCATCACGACGCGCGGGCTGCTGGAGCAGCAATGGGAGGAAATGAAGCGCAAATTCGGCGAGGGCGAAGTACCCCTTCCTGGTTTTTGGGGCGGCTACCGCGTCGTGCCGAGGGAGATCGAGTTCTGGCAAGGCCGGCCCAGCCGGTTGCACGACCGCTTTCTCTACACCCGCCAGCCCGACGGCTCCTGGAACATCGACCGCCTGGCCCCGTGAACGTTCGTCTTCGGCTGGACGCGCCGAATCATCCTTCAAGCTAACCGTTCCGTGAGACATGCGTCTAATACCATGATGGAAGAAAGCGACGCGGTGGCAATCGCCAGAGCGCGCGCAGGTGATCAGGACGCCTTTGGTGTGCTGGTCCAACGCCATAGCCACGCCCTCTTCCGATTGGCTTATCGTATGACCGGCAATGAACATGATGCGGAAGACGTGGTCCAGGAGACGTTCCTCCGAGCCTACAAGCACTTGGACCGCTTTCAGTCGCGGGCGAACTTCTTCACATGGCTGCACCGCATCGCCGCCAACTGTTCGCTGGACTTGCTGCGCAAACGCCAGCGACACGAGGAACAATTGGAGGCCGATGAATTGGGCGGCTCCGCATCCCTGGATTCGCTTCCTTCCCCGGCGCAAAGTCCGGTTGATTCGGCCCTCAACGCGGAGTTCCAGCAGCACGTGGAATCGGCGCTGGTTCAATTGACACAAGGTCCGTGAGCAATGCATCTTCGCCTTGCATATCACCAAAGTGCCGGAGGCGATTGGCACAATAATCGATGTAGGGCGACACGATCCCAGTCCGCATCTCCGCGAGCAGGCCCTCTTTTGGCTCTCTCAAGAGGCCGGCGAGAAGGCAGCCAGCGCCATCGCTGACGCCATCGAGAACGATCCGGAAAGCGCGGTGAAGAAAAAAGCCGTGTTTGCCCTCAACCAGCTTCCCAAGGATGAAGGCGTGCCCAAGCTCATCCACGTCGCCCGCACCAACCACAACCGCGAGGTGCGCAAAGAAGCCATGTTCTGGCTTGGTCAATCGAACGACCAACGCGCGCTGACCTTCTTTGAGGAAGTGCTCACACACTAAGATTTCCATCGTAAAGTTGCTTCCTCGCTAGCCGCCGCCCCAAAATCATACGTGTAAGTATTATTTTGGTTGCCAAATGGGCCGAGCTGGGCCATGTTCTCCCCGGCCAAATAATTGAGTCATGCAACTGGCGGATAGTCGTGCGCGGATCGCGTTTTTGCGCGGCGGCCTCATCTTGATGATGTGCTGCTTGGGCCTTTCCGTCCGCGCCGCCGGCTGGCCCATTTTCCGCGGCAATTCCGCCTTGACGGGCGTGGCGGCCTGCTCCCTGCCTGACAAGCCCGCCCTGCTCTGGACTTTCAAAACAGGCGGGCCAGTCAAATCGTCCGCCGTCATCGGCGGGGGCAAGGTTTTTATCGGTTCCAATGACGGGCAGGTTCACGCGCTGGAGTTCGCTTCCGGGCACGAACTCTGGGCGTTCAAGGCCGATTCGCCCGTGCAAGCGCCGCCGTTGCTGGCGAATAATTCCGTCTTCGTCGGCAGCGTCGAGGGCATCTTTTACGCCATCGATGCCGCTAACGGCCACCAACTCTGGAAATACGCGACCGAGGGCAAGATTCTTGCCTCGGCAAATGCCGTGCCCTCCGGCGACGGCCCGCCGCGCATCCTGGTGGGCAGTTACGATTTCAAACTTTATTGTTTCAACGCCACCAACGGCGCCGTCGTCTGGACTTACGAAACGGGCAATTACATCAACGGTTCGTGCGCCGTGGCGGGCGGACAAGCCATCTTTGGCGGATGCGACGAACTGGTCCACGTGTTGGACGTGGTCACGGGCGTGAAGATCAAGGAAATCGAAGCCGGCGCGTACATTGCGGCCTCAGCGGCGCTGGCGGGCAACCGCGCCTACTTCGGACATTACGACAATGAGTTTCTTTGCGTCGATCTTAACGAAGGCAAGGTGATCTGGCGCTACCGCGATCTGGATTTTCCCTACATGGCGGCGGCGGCGGTGACGGAGGACCGCGTTGTTTTTGGCGGACACGACAAAGCGCTCCATTGTGTCGATCGCGCCACGGGCAAGAGCCTTTGGAAATTTCCCACCGGCGGCAAGGTCGAAAGCGCGCCGGTGGTGGCGGGCGACAAAATCGTTTTCGGCTCCGATGACGGCTCCGTCTATATGGTGTCGCTGCAGGAGGGAAAACAGCTTTGGTCCTACGAGATCGGCCAGGCCGTGGCCAGTTCGCCGGCCGTGGCGGATGAAAAAATTGTGATAGGATCCGACGACGGCAGCGTCTATTGCTTTGGCCAAAAAGGTTGAACGACAGGTGATATGAGACAAATCGAAACAGCGCGCGCATTATGACAACGACTGAAACAGTTCCCCCGCCCAGCCCGGCTCTGCAAAAGCAGACGACGGTCGGCAATTACTTCGTTTCCAATTACCCGCCGTTTTCCTTTTGGAAGCCGGAATTCACTCCGGAGGTTTTCGCGGCCCTGCACCGGCCTCCGGCGCCCGGGACTCCGCTGGGTGTTTATCTTCATATTCCCTTCTGCCGGAAGCGCTGCCATTTTTGCTATTTCAAGGTCTATACCGACAAGGATTCGGCGGCCATTCGCGGATACATCGAGGCCGCCCTGCGCGAACTGGCCCTCTACGCGGGCCAGCCGATCATCGGCGGGCGCAAGGCCAATTTTGTCTATTTCGGCGGCGGCACTCCGTCCTACCTTTCGGTCGATCAACTCCGGCAACTGACCGACGGGATGAAAGAATTGATTTCCTGGGACGAGGCGGAAGAGGTGACGTTCGAGTGCGAGCCGGGGACGTTGACCAGCCACAAACTCAAGGCCATTCGCGAGGTGGGAGTGACCCGCTTGAGTCTGGGCGTGGAGAACTTTGACGATCACATCCTGGAGGTCAACGGCCGCGCGCATCACAGCAAGGAAATCGCCCGCGCTTACGCTTACGCGCGCGAGTTGGAGTTTCCGCAAATCAACATCGACCTGATCGCGGGCATGGTCGAGGAGACCGAAGCCAATTGGAAGGAATGCGTGCGCAAGACCATCGAGATGTCGCCCGACAGCGTGACGATTTACCAGATGGAAGTCCCCTACAACACCGACATCTATCAAGCCATGAAGGCCTCGGGCCAACTGGTGGCGCCGGTGGCGGATTGGGACACCAAACGCGCCTGGGTGGCCTGGGCCTTCGCGGAATTGGAGCGGGCTGGCTTCACCGTCGGCAGCGCCTACACCGCGGTCAAGAACAAGGAAAAGACGCGCTTCCTCTATCGCGACCGGCTCTGGGCGGGGGCGGATTTGATCGGCCTGGGGGTGGCCTCCTTCGGCCAACTGCAAGGAACGCACTGCCAGAACCTGCACGATTTCGAGCCTTACGTCAACGCGGTGCGGGCCGGCAAGTTGCCGGTCTATCGCGCCTTGACTCCCAACGCCGATGAGCGCCTGATCCGCGAATTCATCCTGCAGCTCAAATTGGGCCGGACCGACTGCGGCTATTTCCAGAAGAAATTCGGCGTGGACGTGCGCCAGCGGTTCGCCCAGCCGCTACGCGTGTTGCACGATTGGGGCTTTGGCGGAGTGGAGGGCGACGCGGTGGTGCTCAACCGCGAAGGGTTGCTGCAAGTGGATCGGTTGCTGCACGAATTTTTTCTCCCCGAACATAGAAATGCGAGGTACGCCTGAATATCAAAGCCATCACCATCGCTCCGTCCTCAGCGGAGCCGGCCATTTCCGGCCTGTATCCGTTGCAGGAGTTTTATGCCCGGCGGGCAGGGGCGGCGCCCATCGTGCAAACCAATGCCGACTCGTTCGATTCGCTCGCCCAATCTTACGCCCGCCTCGGCCAGGCGGCCTTGCTCTGGGCGCCCGTGGCCGCGGACGCGGTCCCCGAACCTTATCGGTCGCTGCTGGTTCATGGCACCGACATGACTTCGACCTTGGAGAATTTTTTCAAGGATCGGCTCCATGTCGAACTGCTGGGACGCCACGTCAGCGGGCAGGAGTATTTCCGCGAAGTGGTGTTGCGGCTGGACCAGAGCGGGCGCCGGGTGGAATTTGGAGCGATCAAAATGTTGTTGGACCTTTTTCCCGCCGAGGCCCGCCAGGAAATCCTGCAAGAACGGCAGCCGCTGGGACGGATTCTGACGGAATCCGGTATCGAGTTTTCCAGCCAGCCGCGAGCCTATCTGCGCCTGGCTTCGGATGAATTTATCAACCGCACCTTGGACCTGAGCGGTCCGCAATGCCTCTACGGCCGCCGCAACACCCTGGTCGATGCCTGGGAGCGGCCGCTGGCCGAGATTGTAGAAATCCTGCCCCCCGACTTGACATGAAAGAGACACATCACTACGACGCCCTCATTCTCGGCGCTGGACCCGCCGGCTCCGCCGCCGCCGCCATCCTGGCCGAACACGGCCATCGCGTGCTGGTGCTGGAACGGGAGAAATTCCCGCGCTACCACATCGGCGAATCCCTGCTGCCGTTTACTTTTCAGCCGCTGCAGCGGCTGGGGTTGATCGAGAAGATGCGCGGCTCGGCCTTTGTCAAGAAGTACAGCGTGCAATTTGTTTCCCCGTCCGGCCGGGCCAGCCAGCCCTTTTATTTCTTTAACCGTTACGATCGCGATACTGTCGCCCAGACCTGGCAGGTGCTCCGCTCGGAGTTCGATCAAATGCTGCTGGACAACGCCCGCGCCAAGGGAGCGCTGGTGCAGGAGGAAACGACGGTGCTGGACTTGCTCAAGGACGGCCCGCGCGTCACCGGGCTCCGCGCTCAAAGCCGGGGCGGCGCGGTGGTGGAGTATCGCGCTCCCATCACTTTGGATTGTTCCGGCAAGGAGGCCTTCAGCGCCGTGCGCAACCATTGGCGGACCAAAGACCCCTTTCTGAACAAGATCGCCGTCTGGACCTATTACAAGGGCGCCCAGCGCGATGAAGGCATCGACGCCGGCGCCACCACCGTCGCCTACGTCCCGGAGAAAGGCTGGTTTTGGTACATCCCGCAGCACAACGACATGATCAGCGTCGGCGTGGTGGCGGAAGGAAAATACTTGACGCGGGAGGGTGTCAAGGCGCCCGAGGCTATCTTCAAGCGGGCGGTGGAGGAGAACCAATGGATCAAGCAGCACCTGGCCTGCGGGGAACAAACCGGTCCCTATCGTTTGACCAGCGAATATACGCACCATGCCCGCCATTGCGGGACCGACGGGCTGCTCCTGGTAGGCGACGCCTTCGCCTTTTTGGACCCGGTCTTTTCCTCCGGCGTGATGCTGGCCCTCAAGAGCGGCACGATGGCCGGGGAAGAAACGCATCAGGCCATCGTGGAGCGTGATTTTTCGGCCGAACGATTCACCGCTTACGCGCGCCAATTGCGCCAGGGCGTGGAAAACATGCGCCGCCTGGTGTATGCCTTTTATCATCCCAAATTCAGCTTTCGCACCCTGACCGACAAATACCCCGACGCGGCCGGCGCGGTGACCGACTGCCTGAGCGGAGATGTCAACAAGGATTTTTCGGTGCTCTGGCGGCAGATCGAGGAATTCGTGCCGCTGCCCGAAGCGCTGCCGGTGGGCGACCCGCTCTCCGCCGCCGTGCCCGCAGCGGTTTAGGAGACAAAACTAGTGTGACATGGCGTAAGCCAGGATGTTGATGAGCATCGGGTAACCCATGGGCATGGAGAAAAGGTCGAAGTAGGTTTCGTCGTCGCCCTCGTGTTCCCAGCCGTCGCCGTAATGATTGTTGTGGCAGATGAGCATCATCATGCGGCGCTTGTCGTCATAGATGCCGAAATAGTGGGGGTCGTGGTTCAGTCGCGAGTAGTTGTAGCGCATGTCGTAAGAACGGCCGCTGCTATAGAAATCTCCCACGCTGGGGATCTGCGGCTGCTTTTTGAACTGGTAAACCATGTGGAAAATCTGGTTTGTCAAATAGAGCGGTTCCGGCGCACGCGTGGGAAAAATCAGCCTGGCTTGCGCGGCAAAGTGATCCCACTGCTCGTCGCCCCAGAAGTCGTCCACCATCAGAAATCCGCCGTTGAGCATGTAAGCGCGCAAGGCGTCGGCCTCCTCCGTGCTCAGGCTCACCTGGCCGGCGCCGGCCATATAGACGAAGGGATATTTGGCCAGGTCCTTGGTGGTGATGTCGATGGGAGTCAAGCCGGGCTGGACCTTAAGGCTGGTCGCCTCGAACAAACGATAAACGACATTCAGGTCCGCGAATGGCGTGTCGTCGTCCCAGACCCGTCCCCAGCCCCCATTATCGGTCTCGAACCTGAGGCGGGCGAAGGCGAAGACGTCCTCTTTGAAGGCGGGGTCCAGCGCCTTCTCCATCACCTCCTGCTCTTGCATTGTTTTGCTGTTGCCGTATTCACGCCCCCGTCCAAAACGGCCCCCACGACGCGGGCCATATTGCGCGTTGGCGGAGAGAAGCAGGCAGACCACGACAAGGGCCACGCCCAGCGCGGCATATTTGCCGGCGGGCCTCTTCAGCGTATGTCTTAAATGGCGCATGACCAACGTCGTCTGCTCAGAGAGCAGCTTGCCACGGTGGCCTTAAATTGCAAGCCGTAACGTCCGCCTGGGGCGTTGCGAGACGCATCTCAATTTTTGGGAGGGCGAAGTGCTG
>Ga0302325_10025571_pt1 | contig 12269 bp, 13 predicted proteins | sample Palsa_T0_2_FD_201948 | JGI IMG/M metagenome (GOLD analysis project Ga0302325, IMG submission 201948) | Peat permafrost microbial communities from Stordalen Mire near Abisko, Sweden - Palsa_T0_2 | ecosystem: Environmental > Terrestrial > Soil > Palsa > Peat permafrost | place: Sweden: Abisko...
TGCTCACGAAATTGGTCAAACACCTCAAAAATTCTTCCGCAGGCCGAATGATTCCTTGCGAATTTTGCCAAAATAGAGACAGTACATCACTCGTGGGCAATGGACGGAGGAGCACGATCATACCCGAAGGGCTGAACATAAATTTCAATCAACGCCATGCAGGTGGGCACCTACTTGGAGATTTCAACACTTCGGATCCGATCCTGTCTGGAGAGGCAAGTTCTGCGAGTGCCTCTCCCATGTCGGACACCGTTCATCGACGATTTAATTCTTTACCTACCAAATTGCCGCAGCCAAGCGCCGATTCACTACTTGCACACGGTATCGTGATGTCCCCGGCTGGCCAGAGAACATCCAAGAAGCCGGTGGTCGTGCACACAAGAGAATCTACACATGCAGCACATGCTGTAGCAATCGCGTATTTCGAAGACCAAACCTTCGTCGCCTCTCTTGAGAGGCAATCTATTGTTCTACAGACACTAGATGTCGACAAGTGTTCAGTTTTAAAAGCATTGGACGGAACAACTATACATTTAGAAACGGATCGGTATCGTTCGCTTGCTCTTGCCGGTCCTTATTTGGCTGCGTGGCACTTTTCTTCGAGTAAATTGGTGCGTACCTCTGCCACCCACAGATGGAGAAATCATTGAATTGCAGCTAAGCCTCGGAAGCTGTATCTTTGTAAAGTAAAAGGGGGAACCATTCAGTTTCAACGCCATTTTCAAGGTAAACTTGGACTCTGCACCCATGTGGCATTGGCACAGAAGGGTCTGATCGCTTTACTCTGCCGAACAGAGATCAAAGTTATTGATATCGAGTAAGTCAAATGAGACTTGGTTTCCACACTCTGTACTCATTCCCGCAGGATCAACGCTGTCATCATAGAACTTGGAGAAGGCGTTCTGAAGCCTGGCCAAACTTTTCCCAACGTGGCTTTCAATGAATCAGGCGATCTCTTGTATGCCTGGGCATTCGGTGCCGTCGAATCTCCTGGAATTTCCGAAAGCCTCGAATCTCTGTACGTATGGAGAGTGCATGGCCGCTCAATTACGCATCAACATGAATTTGAAACCCATTACCCTTCGGTAACCCTCCCTATTCAGCAAACCAAGCTCAATTTCCTAACTGCATTCCAGGAAGAGCGAGGACGAAATGAATTTACAGCAGTTCTTCTGCCGTACGATTCTTATCCCGGGTGCATTATCTCTGCTGGTGAAGGAAAGTTCTTCCCAGCCCAAGTACAACGCTTGCTGCTTTATCACTCCCAGAAGTCGCCCCGGTATGAACAAGAGCTACCTACCGTAAAAGTCGCACGCGTATTTCAACACCATTCCTTGGTTACGGTTGCAAGATGTGGTCCACTGGGATGGGGAAAGCGATGCTTGAAAGAGCATCAAATCACATACGAGGATGGAGGCATTCAACTTTTGGATAAAACCGGGAAAGTAATATCGTCCATTGAATCTGAAGCTAAACAGACGTCCGAATTAGCCGTAGTTCAATCTGGTTTGGATTTGGTGGTTGTTATCTGCAACATCAACGGGACAGTCGAGTTCATCAGATTTGAGATGCGGAAGTAATCGGTTTTGTTAAACATATCAATATCTTCAAACCGTTTTACGCACATTTACTCTCCAACTTTGATTGGAGCATTTCGGAGCAGCCTCTGGCTCATGCTCCATTTAATCTTGTAAAACTATGGCAGAGGGGGCATTTACTGGTAAGATGATTAGGCGAGTCCTGATGCAGCATAGCCCTTGGTCTCTCTTATATGCATTTGGATATATAATCTTGGCCTCATAATACCTCTATCATCTAGAAGCTCATCACTCGCTTCTTCCCTTTCTTACGCGCGCTATTCCAAACAACCAAGGCATAAATCACAGCAGTAATCATTGTCAAGGGGAGCCATGTTACGATAAAAATCCAAAAGTCGCTCCCAATCTCGATACTTCTCGATTGTCCATCGAAGACAAAGAAATTCATTCCATAGACGCTCTAATATCGTTAGATACCAACGTATTACGATGGATCGGTGACTTACAGCTACGAAGCTCCCTGGAAGATAGAACGCTGATACGATCGTGATTATCTTCACCGTAGCACTATCATCGACGGTGCTCTCAGTGAGAATTTTCAACTTTTCGGTTACATCTCGAAGTTCTTGGGTCAAGTTTCGCACCTCCTTATCCACTTTGACAGTCTCCAGCTGGTTGTGCAAAGTCAAAGTATAGCCAACCTAATGTCATCAGCATCTTCAGCTGTGATCTTGCAGCGTCTTACTTACCAAGTCCATTGTACTCCCAATCCTAGGTATTAGTGCTCCACTACTCTTTACATATCCATGTAGTTTATATTCGAAAGATTCCAACTGATAAGTCAAACCCAGGTCTTTCATATTTTTATTCAAGCTCTTCACCAGATCAAGATTACCGGAACAGCAGGCTTTCGCACGCAGAACAAGATCGTTGATATTACGAAGTTTCTTGATCCTCATGAAACTTAGCTCCGCGGTTGCTTCATCAGGTCGAACGACTAGCGCTTTGTCATTCTAACCAAGTCAGACACTTTAAATTCTGATTTGATATGAAGTCATACCTCGTCATCCCACTGGTTGCTGATAAAGCGCAAATACCATCGAAAATTGTCGATGACAGACGAAATTACTAGGACATGAAGGAGATGCGGATTCGTACATAGATCTAAAATGTTTTTTGGGAATGGGCGCTCCTGTGGGCCGGTAAGTTCAGTTTCCATTGCATTATCTGATGGTTGAACGTTAACTAGGGCTTGTAATCGTTGCTCAAAAACAGGATGTTCGTTCGAATGTAAAATTACGAACAAGTCACCATTTGTGGTATGCTGATGATAAACGCCAGTATGGCGGAAGCTCCAAGGATTTTTCCCGCCTCTATGATTTTCTTCGAAATAGTTGACCTGGTACGAAACACCTGACACGTCAGAACGCCCGATCCTACATCCCCCTTTTTTTAGACTTACTTATGAGCTTCGGATCTGATGAGTGCTCGGCGAAGTTGTAGTCGCTACTTTCCGCATGATGTGGTTGCTCTCCAAAGGACAATACTATGGAGAAAAAGCCTGGGTGGACATCGTATCGATGCATCAACCTAATTGTGTTTTCCAGGGTTATCTGCAAGGGCTCAATGGTGCTGCTGGAGTAGATGGAGCTGACGGCTGCGGTTAGAACATGACATTATCAGGCCCATATTTTCTTCTTACATGATTTTAATTCCGGTTGCCTCGGATTGGTCCCCTTGGAGGCATTCAGAAAATGCATTTGGGGTCCGAAAGGTTTGTGATGTTACGGCGGCTGAAGGTCGATGAGCAGGTGTATCAAATGAGCGGAAAGGGCTACTACTACGTACATTGACTTATATCGGTCACAACAATATGTGTATCTTCTTTAGAGAAGACTCTGTTGCCTTGGACCTCCAATTGTCGTTCCAAGGCGCGAGAATTGAAGGACAATGGCTCTTTTCTTGACCAAGGTCCGGCATATTTGGTCCATAATTCAGAAGGCATGTTTTTGCTAGCTGACAAAATCGAGGAGCGAAAAGACCGTATTTGCTTATAACTTCTACAGGTACAGCGCTCGAATGAGCCTCGTGGTAATCCCCAGCTGAACTCCCTAACATCCTCGCCCTTCAATTGACTCTGTGAAGTCAGCCTTATCCGGTCTGGTTCCAGCCCGCCTTGCCATCCCGCGTCCTAATGGTCTCGCTGTGATCGGGGGCATCGGGCCGCCTCAATTTGCCCACCAACCAGCAGCACCCCCCAATCAACATGCTGTACGTTATCTCTCTGTGCCGCTTGTGACGCAAATGCTACCCACTACTGCGTCCGCCCCCCTCTCTGGCTTCCGGTGTGGCATTGGCCGCTTTCTTCCTCCGCACAACCTCGATAGTTATCGCCCTGTCAACTGTAAGCCTTGCTCCTCGGCGTCTTTTCTGGCTGAGAGAAGCTCGGTACTTGATTTCTGACTGGAAGGATTGTCAGCGACCCAAATATGCATCCAGACGAATGACAAGGCTTACCCGTGCAAGCTCGAAGGGGCCATAGAAGAACCAGCGATCATTCTCATACTACAACGCAAAAATAAGCAGAACTGCCACGAACATGATGTCGCTTGAACATACGCAAATATTGAAGGCGATATATCCGTAAGAGGATGCAGGATATAACTCTTCCAAGTATTCTCGTAATTGCGGCGCGAGTTGGATGTAACCGGTAAGCGTCGAATCAAGAACGTTAAGAAACAGCTCTTGCTGCGCCATTAGAAAGTTTTGCTATCTCTTTGTGTTGTTTGAGCTCTCTGGTTTTAGCCCGGTCAGCTGAAATATACAGTGGCTATGCATAGGCTGAGCCCAAGGCAGACGTGAGGCGACCACAATCATTTCATGCCAGCGGCTCAGCCTGCTTGAGGGTTCTGAACCCTGTACGCTCTGGCGGAAGCTGAGTCCCGAAATGCGTCGGTCGACGCCACCGAGATAACCCAATAGCTCAATATCCACCAAGGGTGTGCTGTCTTCGGAAATGCATTGCATGAGTTTACCCTCGATATCTGCAACACAACATCCTGGAGAACCCTGGAAAACCAGACCCTCGGTGCTCAGTGGATATTAGGGAGAGATGTTCACACCACGCGAAAAAATCAGAGAACCCAAGCTGAAGTGAGCCTATCATGTCGTTTTCTTGTGATCCAGCGCTGACTATCTTGTCAGCCAGGAACTCCGTGGGTTCCAGATATTCGTGAGTTTACCAAGACTCCACTGCGTTCAAGCCAGTAAATAACATTTCTTACAGTTCATCGTTCTGAGTACAGTCATCGGGGGCGGAATTTTTAACGATGATGGGCAAGCTCTGGAGGTAGCGGGGCCGGCAGGCGTCTTGGTTGCAGTTGCGGTAATGGGCATAATCGGAATATGTCTTGGCGAGTCTCTCGGAGAAATGACCCAGCAGTTTCCAGTATACAACGCGATTGTTGAATACGTGAGAGTGTTTGTTGACGAAGAGCTTGGCTGGGTAGTTGGAATTGCATACTGGTAAGGGAATGAGGACGGTCTGTGACCTCCAGCTAATCGAGAAAGGTACTCATTTGCTTCTGTCTTTGCCGTACAGAATCTTGTAGCAGCGAGCCTCGCAAGTTATTGGGGCGTATTAAAAATCTGGCAGAGTCTTATATGCTTTCTCCTTACTCCTCTCATCCTTGCCATGATAAATTGGTGTGGTGTCTTCGTAAGTTTTCACCGAAAGCTCCAGAATTATTCTCCCACTGACCATGAGAAGTGGTATGGGTGGGTAGAAACTGTGGGGGGGTTTCTTAAGGTCTGTTTGGTCTTAGGAACCTCGTTACTGCTCTATGTGATTGCGGGAGAAGGTGAGTGTTGATCTAGTGCCTACACGACACTTGCTGACCTAGTTTGTCATTAGACCGTCTGGCTGGGGTTCACGGACGTAAGCATGCCCCAATACTTCTTTCCTACTACCTTTAAACTTTTGCATAACATTTCAAAGCCTTTGGGGACGGGTTCACCAACAATCCCGAGTTCTCGAGTAACCACGCTCAGGCGGTCTGGTAAGCATTTTCTCACATACCCAGACAGTAGGTTTTGCTGAAGCCCGCAGTTACGCAATTCCAATTGTAGCATACAGCTTCATTGGCATAGAAGTCATCGCCATTACAGCGTACGAGGCTAGAAGTCCTAAAGATCTCCGATGGCCTTCCCAGATCTTGCCATGGATTACATTCTTCCTCTATTTGTTCTGCACTATTGCTGAGGCCGTCGTCATAAAGTGGACTAATCGTAATCTTCCAAGCGTATACGGTGGATCAGTAGGAGATTGGAACACGCCGGCTCCTGTTCAGCCTGACAGTAATAGCATGATTGTCATCGCAGCCTGGCAGGCTGGTTGGGCGAAAACAGCAAGTATCGTCAATGCATGCCTCATTTTTAGTGTAGTGTCGCAAGCAAACTCTTCCCTTTACGCCGCGTCACGTACCATGTATGGAATGACCCGGGAGATGCCGAAAACCAACTGGTTCCTCAAGAAGCTCCGATTCCTGAGCCTAGTTGAACGTTTTACCCACGTCCCTGTATGGGCTTTGGTTGTAACAGTACTGTCGTTCATTTGGTTGCCGTTTCTGTCTTTTCCAACTGGCTTTGCTATTGCGGATGTAAGTCCCTGGGTCATAATACTGTCATCAAAATTACTAACAAGCAGCAAGGTAATCAACATAATTGTGACCATTGGGAGTGCTGCAGCGCTCATAGTCTGGGCAGCGCTTTGTTTGGCTTACATACAGTACCATAGATAGTAGGTCCTACTCATCTTTCTGCGATGACCTATTCGCCTTTGCTGACTAGCTATTCAGCCTCAATAAGTATGACAATGAACTACCGCCTCCATATCGACGTGAATCTTCAGAATATGAACCTCGCACGGCTCTTATGGCAGCACAGCCAGCCGTAGCTTGGCTGGGATTCATAGGATGCATACTGTTCTTTGCGTTCTGCAGTACCACGTGGTGGACGACACCGGTGACATTTTCAAAAGTTGCCCTTGCATATGGAGCTGTAAGTGCTCTTAGAGGGTTATTGCAGATATCTCTACTAATTTAACATAGCAATTTTTCTGTTTCTCTTTGCTTATCCTTCTGAAGCTGTTCAGTGGGACTATTTTCAAGCCGTGGGGCCCTCGGTTTACGAATGATGCCCATTTCATCAGAGAGCTCGATCGCTTAAAGGCTCGTAAGATCAAAGATCGTGTCAGGATGGGACGGAATGGTGTCACCGAAAACGGGGAAGAGCTTCGCCAGCTTTAATTTTCACAAGGGTTCAATCTGCCTGGATATTTTCTTTTACATATCCAGAATGCGACGGGTTGTGTAATATATCAGAGTTTAGAACTTCTTGTGATGTAACCATGCGCCTGACTTGAAGCTGTTGGTGGGTGAAGTCCTTCTTCTTGATCTGAGCTACACCACGCAAGGTGGTTAATTTTCGACCCTAATCTCGTCTTTGATGATTGGGCACATCCCTAGTAGGAAGGCTGCTAAGCACGTGCCCTAATTTTAGGGCCTTTGTCAGAGCATAAATACCGGTCCTCGACTACCCTAGATAATCCATCAATCTACACCTCTTCCTCTCGACGCGTACTCACAAGTAACTAGTCTTTTTCTAGTCGGATTGCGGCCCAACCCCACGTGGAGTCGTGTCGACATCCGACATGGATTTCTAATCTGGGGCTGAAGGAGGCTACGAGGCGGGCCGCGGGCTTGGACCTGGGCATTTGCAGGCAATGATTCCGCTTTATTACCTAATTCAACTCTCTTGATTGGTTGATTAACCCGATTGCTCGTTGCAAGAGGGTTGGAGGTAGATACGGTAATAATTGCAAGGATGAAGTGCTCATACAAACGGGGCGTCAAAGACTCACGGATGTGTCCGACTGGCATGAGAGAAGTTTCCAAGCCAGGACCATACCTTCCCACTTCATCATCACAACAAGCCTCCACAACTTACTTTTCCATCAACCTAGGACTCCTTTCATTGAAAAAAGCATCATACCATCCCTATTGACCTTGAAACCCCTCAATAATATAGTCTTTTGGTTACGGTCTCGCGTTCAGCATTGACCGCTGTATCTGAACAACCCTCCAAGTTTCACAAAAAGTTCCAAAAAAGTTCTTGAAGCCATTGCAAAGTACTCTCAGGATGAGTTCAGTCTTCACCGACAATGAGTGGTCCCCACTAAAGTGCGTTCTCGTTGGAAGAGCGAACAATTCTTGTTTTCCCTCTGCACCAGCGCGCATGACCGAGGCGACTTTACCTGAGAGGCATTGGCCGAATTTTCGCGCCAATAATCCATTCCCAAAAGAAATCCTACAAGAAGCAGAGGTCGAGCTTGATCAATTCTCTGCAATCCTGCAACGCGAAGGCATCGAAGTACACCGTGCAGATGTTGTAGACTGGCTCAGTCACGGTGGTTATACTGGAGCAATGCCACGAGATGGTCTGTTGGTCGTTGGCAATCATGTGATCGAATCCATATTCTCCTGGCCCTGCCGCAGGAACGAGGTCGATCTTGCCTACGGAGGAATTCTATCCCAGCTTGAACAAGATACCTCTGTCAAGGTCATTAAAGCGCCAAAGCCAACCGGCCGCGAGACCCTTCTGGATGACAATCCGCTCGGACCGTGGGCTATCAACAATAGCCGAGCTGTATTCGATGCCGCGGACTTTATGAGGCTTGGCCGTACCATCCTAGGGCAACTCAGCCACGTCACAAACATGAAGGGGTTCGAATACGTTCAAGCCACTGTACCAGAAGGTTATGTCGTTGAGCTAGTCGATGTTGATGATGAACATGCTATGCATATCGACGCAACAATACTTCCTCTTCGCCCGGGGCTTCTCGTCTACAACCCGCAAAGAGTGACAGAAGTGAGTCTGAGAAAACACCAAGTTCTAAAAGATTGGGAGTTGTGTCCACTCCCATTCGTTCCGATGCCGCGGGAGTATCCTCCGTCTTTCATGGTCTCCCCATGGATCACCTTGAACGTTCTTGTTTTGGACGGGCGAAAAGTCGTTGTCGAGGAGAGTGACGAGGATTTTGCGGAGTGGCTTCGAGAGCTTGGCATGGAGCCAATTCCATGCCCATTCAAGCATGTCCATAGTATCGGTGGATCTTTCCATTGTGCGACAGTGGATCTGAAGCGCGATTAGAATGGTCGAGATGTAATGAGTTGATTCTAGTCACAGAAAGGGACACTGAGAATGTTATTTCAATGTAGGCAGTGTAATCTTGGAGATTGCTTGAATATGAATTCCAAGACGGACGGAGAAGACTTTATGACCTTGAGTATTTCCTTTGGCCCCATGTTTCCACTTCGGGAAAAAGTGGCTACCACACGTGCTAACACAATAAGGGGTACTACATAAATCTTTATCTACTTTAGTGTAAGAATTAGTCAACCAGTCATCACTACTAAATTGGACATTATTTTTGTTTAAGCTATATATACACAGAAATGACCTTCAATCAAATCTGCCTCGAGACTCGCTGTTCTATCCATTCTACTGCTAGGAAATAAACTGGATTCAACTCCATTATTTGGCGTCAACCCTCTCCTCGGTCGCCGGCCTCAGCCGTTGAGCATACTCTCTCTCTATGTCCACGGACATCGATATCTGATCTAAGATGCCACCGCTGTCAAAAATTTCTGGCCGATAACGAAATCCATCCCTCCTACATGACACCACCCTCTAGATAATCATGTCCAAAATTGACGAGAATAATTTCTTCAAAGCAGGGTAAATATCTGCTGGCTTAACAAAGCTTTTCTAAGCGCTTCCTATAGGACTCATTCAAATTCTGTTTGCCTTCTTGTGTAATTAGAAGATCAAGATCAATATTAGGGCGAAATTTTGATTAAAAAAGCTTGAGCAAGACTGACATGACGGTCCGCTGGGATATCTTTGGTGGTTGAATGCTCATTTGCGAGTTCCTGTTAGTTGTTAACCACGTGTATCTTACCCCTTTAAATGGGACTAGCCTCTTACAAGGGGTACCTCCCTATATATACTCTGAGTAACTCTTTATGCCTCCGCAATCAAGTCTTCTTTCAACTAACTGACAATCCTTGGGTTAGAACAATCGTCGCATAAAACAGCGACTAAACCCGCTAAATTCGGCGGGCATCACACCTAACATTGCATTCACTTAGAATATAAATAAAATTTCGAAAAATTTCGAAAAATGATTCTATCAAAATAATTAAGTAATTTATTCCTTTTAGCTTTAGTCTTGTAATTAGAAAAGTACTTTTAAATTTTTAAAATATAGTATTTATATTATACGATTAATTATACTTCGCGCCCGACAATCTAATTTTTCTAAGTTATTTTGCGAGGGCTTAAAAGCGGCGAAAAGTGGGTTTCGTGAGGTGACTTAGAACTTTTGGTAGTGGAGTTGATGCCTCAAGTTTCTGTCGCCATAATAAGATTACCCCTTCGGAGTTGTAGTCCGTGCTATGCCTTCACACCGCTCCGCCATTATCAGCCTACTCCGTGCCAATCGCAATATATTTACGATCCCTTTAAATAGTCTCACAGCTAGTAAAAACGACGATAGTATCTCAAAGTCAAAGTTTCTATCTTTTGGACTTTTTTTAATCAAAAGAAAATATAATACCTTTAACAGCAAGCATCTCTATCAACATAAATCAACCCGGTGATTTCCCACCGAGTTTTCGTTGAATCTCATCACACACCGCATCGGTGACCTCGACGGTCGTAGCACTTCCACCAAGATCCTTCGTCATAATGCCTCTTTCACAAACATTCTCTACAACTTCAAGCAAAGCATCACCAGCCTTCTCTTCACCAAGCCACTTCAGCATCTCAACAGCCGTCCAGAAAGTCGCTACTGGATTTGCTTCACAATTTTATTAGACATTTTCATAAGATTTTAACTGGTTGACAAGGAGCGACTTACCAATACCCATGCCCGTGATATCGAAAGCAGAGCCATGAATCGGCTCAAACATTGAAGGATTCTCACGAGTAGGATCAAGATTACTCGTCGGCGCAATCCCAATCGACCCTGCCAGCGCAGCAGCCAGATCAGAAAGGATATCCGCATGCTATCAGCGTCGTCAGTTATCTATTTTCATGTTGATCCAGGTCCAGAAACTTACAAGATTCGTAGCAACAATAGTATCAATACTCTCCGGTTTAAGCACCATCCTCGTAGTCATCGCATCCACGAGCATCTTATCAACCTCTACTTTCGGGAACTCTCTCGCCACCTCCTTAGCAATTTGATCCCAAAGCACCATCCCGTTCCTTTGTGCATTGCTCTTCGTGACAACCGTGATATGTTTTTTCGGTCTCTTTGCCGCTGTTTCAAACGCAAAGCGCATGATGCGTTCCACGCCATGACGTGTGAAGACCGAGACTTCGGTGGCAGTTTCCCATGGCTGGTTGATGTGGGAACGTCCCCCGTGACCGGCGTACTCGCCCTCTGAGTTCTCGCGTATGATAACCCAGTCCAGATCGCCGGTCTTGCAGTTCCGAAGAGGTGATTGAGTGCCCCGGAATACCTTGGTGGGACGCACGTTGGCGTACTGTTGAAGAGGCTGGCATATTGCTAGACGGAGACCCCAGAGGGAGACGTGATCTGGGACATCTAAGAAAGTCAATACAATAACATGATCTCATCTCGGGAGCTGGTTTGTAGTCTCACCTGGAGCCCCAACGGCACCAAATAATATAGCATCGAACTTCTTCAGAGTTTGGAGAGCATCGTCTGGAAGATACTTTCCAGTTTTCTTGTATGTGTCCGAACTCCAGTCGAAATTTTCGAATTGAAGATCAAATGAACCAAGAGTAGAAGCGAGTTTCCTCAGGACTGTAATCCCTGCGGAGATGACCTCAGGTCCGATTCCATCGGCGGGAATCGATGCAATCTTATAAGTGGGGTGCTCGGTAACTGTGCTTGGAGACATTATTTCTGTATCAGAGAGAATGGAGGTTAGAACGACTTTTGTTGATTATTTTTATGAAAGGCAGAGCTGCCCCAGTGAAAGATTTAGTTCTTCCATCAGGGTTCGAGAAACTCTCAAGTTACGAGCCCAACCGCACTAGTCTGTGCGTTCAGGCTGCTTTCAGGCCCACACTTCACCCCGCACACCACCTAATTTCATTAATTACTGCCAAAATGACCACTACGCCCCCTCCACTCGATTTTGACCACGAAAAGGGCTTTGAGATACCTACTAAACATAAGGAAGCGATACGCCAATTGCACTGGTTTGGCCACGTGCCAGTTTCAATGCTCCAAGTACGCTATAAGCTCGGGGAATCGTCAGTTCGTCGCATTTTAAGCTATGATTACCCTGAGCGTAGACGACCCAACAGGACTGGGCCAGCCTACCTTCTCTCGGACGCACAAGTCGACTTTATTATAGAATATCTCTCTGAATCGTGGGAGCATCGGATTCTAAAGTACGACGTCATTCGCGCAGAGCTTGGCCTTAAATGCTCTGTCCGTACGCTCGAGAGGAGGCTCAAACAACGAGGATATTTTCGGTGCACCGCATGCCAGAAACCCTACCTCACAAAGGCTCAGGTTATTGCGCGATATCTTTGGGCAATGGCACACATATTTTGGCATACGGAGTGGTTAAAGGTACTTTGGTCAGATGAGGTTACCTTCTTAATTGGAGGGAGGACAGCGAAGGAGAA
>Ga0302325_10025572_pt1 | contig 12269 bp, 7 predicted proteins | sample Palsa_T0_2_FD_201948 | JGI IMG/M metagenome (GOLD analysis project Ga0302325, IMG submission 201948) | Peat permafrost microbial communities from Stordalen Mire near Abisko, Sweden - Palsa_T0_2 | ecosystem: Environmental > Terrestrial > Soil > Palsa > Peat permafrost | place: Sweden: Abisko...
GTCGAAGTCCGCCACGGCCTCGATCAGCTTGTCGCGGTAGACCTTCGCCTCGGCCAGCATGTCGGCGGGGATCTCGACCGTCTTGGGCTGGAGCCCGAGCGGATCCTTGGTGTCGTCGAAGAAATAGGCGATCATCTGCACCAGGTCGATCATCCCGGTGAAGCTGTCCTCGGCCCCGATCGGGAGGAAGAGCGCGTGGGCGTTGCCCTTCAGCTTCGCGCGCACGTCGTCGATCGAGCGGTGGAAGTCGGCGCCCACCCGGTCCATCTTGTTCAGGAAGACGAGCCGCGGGACGTTGTACTTGTCGGCCTGGCGCCAGACGGTCTCGGACTGGGGCTGGACGCCGGCAACGGCGTCGAACACCGCGACCGCGCCGTCCAGCACGCGCAGGGAGCGCTCGACCTCGGCCGTGAAGTCCACGTGCCCGGGGGTGTCGATGATGTTGATCCGCTGCTGGATCCCCTTCCAGGGGCCGCACGAGGCGTTCCAGGCGCAGGAGATGGCGGCGGCGGTGATGGTGATCCCGCGCTCGCGCTCCTGCTCCATCCAGTCGGTGACGGTGGTGCCGTCGTGGACCTCGCCCATCTTGTGGACGGCGCCCGAGTAGAAGAGGATGCGCTCGGTCGTGGTCGTCTTGCCGGCGTCGATGTGCGCGGCGATCCCGATGTTGCGGGTCCACTCGAGCGGGAACGGCCGGCCGGGCGCGTTCTTCGGCGAGATCTTGGCCTTGTCGGTGACGACAGTGATAGTAGGAGCTTCGACGACGGACATGGGAACCTCGCTAGGAACGTTTACCAGCGCAGATGGGCGAAGGCGCGGTTCGCCTGGGCCATCTTGTGGGTGTCTTCCTTCTTCTTCACCACCGTGCCGGTGTTATTGTAGGCGTCGATGATCTCGGCCGCGAGGGCGTCCTTCATCGTGATGCCCTTGCGGGAACCGGCGGCATCGACGATCCAGCGGATCGCGAGGCTCTCCTGGCGCTCGAACGAAATCTCAATCGGGACCTGGTAGGTCGCGCCACCGACGCGGCGGCTCTTGACCTCGAGGCGGGGGCGGGCGTTCTCGAGCGCGCCGAGGAGCAGGTCCACCGGGTCGCCCTTCTCGAGCTTCTCCGAGACCTTCTCGAACGCACCGTAGACGATGCGCTGGGCAAGGTTCTTCTTGCCGCTCTTCATGATGACATTGACCAGGTGGGCGACAAGCGGGCTGTTGTACCGGATGTCGGGGACGACGTGGCGTTTCTCGGCTCTGTGGCGGCGTGACATGGTCTAGGAGGGGTTAGGCCTTCTTGGCGTCCTTCTTCGGGCGCTTGACGCCGTACTTGGAGCGGCTGCGGCGGCGCTTCTCGACCCCGGTCGCATCGAGCGTGCCGCGGACGATGTGGTAGCGCACGCCCGGGAGGTCCTTCACGCGGCCGCCGCGCACGAGCACGATCGAGTGCTCCTGCAGGTTGTGGCCCTCGTCCGGAATATAGGAGATCACCTCGTTGCCGTTCGTCAGGCGGACCTTCGCGACCTTGCGGATGGCCGAGTTCGGCTTCTTCGGCGTCCGGGTCATCACCTGCACGCACACGCCGCGACGAAAGGGGTTGCCATCCAAGGCCGGGGACTTGGATTTGATCCGCACTTTGCGGCGGCCATTGCGGACGAGCTGGTTGATGGTGGGCATTGCGACTTTAAGAGTGAGAAATCGAGAAAAGAGGTTGAAACTACGCCGCAGGAAAATGCGGGCAAGAACTTTCTGGCGAAAAGATGTCTGAGATCGCGAAATCCGCGTTTTGGGCGCGGCTCGCGAGGCAAGGGGCGCGGCCGGTTGAGACGGCGGCGGGTATGGTACTGACGAAAAGGATGGTCAAAATCCCGTTTGCCGCCGGCAAAGACAAGAGAAAAACACCGCCGGGAAAGCCGCCGGCGCGCCGCGGCGGTTCCCCCGGGGAGAATCAGCCGCTGGAGGCACCTTGCAGGCGGCTGCCCAGCTCCCCTTCCGCTAGGCTGCGGGCCCGCCGGTTTCCGAGGCGCAGGGCGTCGACCAGCGCGAGGAGGGCGTAGAGCGCGGGATCCCGTCGGGCGGCGCGCGGAACGGTAGGATATAGAGGCGTCACGCATGACCCGATGACACCGCCCTCGGAATCCGGCCATACCGGCGGGAGTTCGCCGGCAGCGCCCAGTCGGCCGGACAGGATCGAGGCGGCTGAGGCGGTAGGGATTCCACGAACCGTCTCCATGGGCCTTACCGGAAAGGCATAGGGCACCCCATGGACGAGGAACTCCTGCAGGGCCTCCCGCTCAACCGTTTTCGCCCCCAGATCGATCAAGCGGGCCTCGGTCAGGCGTCGGACTGCCGCATGTACTTCGGAGGCACTAAGACCCAGTTCGGTGGATAAGTCCGCATAGCTGCGGCGGGTGTCGTCTGCGCACAGCTTGAGCGCAACCACTATATCTTGAGGCTTTAGTACCATCTATTCGCTATTTGCGAATAGCGAATATTTTAACTGCGATGTCGAGCCTTAACGCCTTGGCTGGAAAGCTTACTTCTTGTCGTCTTCCGGGCCGACCACTCTCAGCGGCCCAATCTCGACGCGGGCATCGTAGGCATCGCGCTTCAGTCCACCGCTGTTCCGGCCGAAATAACGGGCCGCGTTGCCGGCCATCGCGGCCACATCCTTGCTGAAGTCGTGACCGCGCTCACGGATGCTGAAGCGGGTTTCCCAGAGAAGCTTCCGCTTTTTCTGCCCGAGGAGCAGCCGGAAATCGTACGCCATCAGCACGACGAAGTACCGGCCGTCCTCCAGCTCCTCCACCAGGTCCCGTCGGCGCAGCTCGAAGGCCGTGCCCTGGGTCCCGGCGGCATCCTTGAGCGCGGGCTGGTAGCCGAGGAGGAGCGCGGTCTGCTGGTCCTGTTGGTCACGCTTGGCGTTCGCAAAGTCCAGCTGCGAAAGGCCGGCATCCAAGGCGGCATCATTGGCCGCGTGGGTGGAGAGCGACTCGGCGGCCTGAAGGTTTTGGCCGGTCATGTTGGGATCCCCGCCGGAGCCGTTGGGATCACGGTTGCCGGACGGCACCAGGGGACGAGGCGGCGGGATCCCAGCCAGGCCGGTGCCCTGCGAGAGCGGGGACTCCGGCTGGTCGTGGCTATTCGGGGTAAGGCCCCAATAGACCATGATCAGGAGGTCGGTCTTATTCGGGTCGCTGGCGGAATAGTAGTCCTGGGCGGCCAGCGCGGGGGCAATCAGGTGGGCGAGGCCGGGAAGACGGAGCTGGTCGATCGAGAGGTCGCGCATCGTCCCGCCCAGGAGGCCGCCTTCCCCGAAGGCAAAGGTTTCCGGCTTGAACCCGCCGGACGGCCGCGGCGTGCGGACGTAATCCGGGCTGGTGCTGGAATAGACCGCCACGATATCGGCGGCGTTTTCCCCCCCGCGGGCGCGCGGGGCCATGGCGAGGACGGCCGCAAGCAGGGCCAAACCGGTGGCGACGCAGAGGCAGCGGTAGGAGTTCATGGGCACGGTCTCCTGATGATAACACCGTGGATGGCGGGAGCCCTTCCGCTCCCCTCCCCTACGGGAGGTCGAATTCCACCGCGCCCAGGGTGAACGAAAAGGGAAACCCGCTGGCCTCGGCCTTGCGGTAAATGCCGTTGAAGAACACCAGGAGGCGCCGCGGGTCCGCCGGATCGCGCCGGTGGGAAGGCCGCCACGGCCCCGAATGCCACCCGCAATCCTCCGCCGTCATTAGCTGCACAGGCAAGCTCCACGCCGCCAGGTCCGACGCCGGCGTCTCGCAGCGGCACCACCAGAGGCCCGTCTCCGGAGGAGCCGCCGACTTTCCCACCCATACGCGCGCGTACACCGCCTCGAAACCGCCGGCCACGGCCGCCACATTGAAATCGAACATCTTCCACTCGGGCGGCGCAAAGGTCCGCGGCGGACTCCAGCCCGTGCGACCGTCGGCGCTTTCGGCGTAGCCCTGCACCAGGTAATTGTCCCAATTGGAGCCGGCGACATACCACATCCGCCACTTGCCGTCGTGGTAGATCAGGTTCGGCTCGTAGACGCTCCCACGCTCCCAGTCGGCGGAGGCGCGATACACCGGCTCCGGCTGGTCTACCCAGGCCCGCCCGTCCCACTCGAGGTAGCCGATCGCGTACGGTCCCCAGGGATTCTCGGCGGCACCGGCGTAGTAGATGCGCTCGATCCAGGCGCCGGCCGCGGGGTCCCAGCCGCGGACATAGGCGGGGCAATGGCGTCCACCCTTCCGGTCCCAAGGGGCGCTGGCGGAATTGCCCGCAACGAGCGCCACGTGCGCGGGATTGTCCGCCTCCGCGGTCACGGACCAGCCGGTCGCCGCCAAGGGCGCGCCGGCCGGAAGCGACGCGCTGAAGAGCGTGATTTCGTTCGAGGTGGTGCGCTGGCCGGCCAGGTACATCCACCAGCGGCCGTCGCGGTGGGCCAGCGTCGCGTCGCTCGCCTCGGCAAGATCCGTCAAGGGAGCGAACCCGTCGGCTGGATCGGAAATCTTGGTCTTCCGGTTGGCGCGCGGGCAAACGCTCATGGGCGGCGCTGCCTAGCCTAGGTTCCGGAGGGCGGCACGAAAGGCAAAAAGCGGGCCGGGTAGGCGCAAAAGGGCGGCGGCCTTCGCCGCCGCCCCTGCGCCCGGTCCGCACGCCGGGCCACCCCCCCGGGCCGCCGGCTCTAGAAATCGAACGAGTTCTCGAGGCGCCAGCCCATGCCCTCCTGGATGCGGGCGAGGGCCAGGCTGCCGTCGGGTTCATAGCCCGCGGCCACCAGATGGTCCTTCTCACCCACGCTCTGCAGGTTCAGCTGGATGCGCCAGTTGACGTTCTTGTAGAGCTTGCGGGTGTAGCCGAGCCACATGTCCAGGTGGGTGTCGTTGGTGCCGTAGAACGGCTCGTTGACGTTGAGGCCGCCCTCAGTGACTGCTGCCACGTTGGCATAGTTCGGGTCGTCCGAATTGATGTTCTTGAAGTTCGGGTCGTACTTGTAGCCGAGGATACGCGCGGCCTCGATCCGCAGGCCGCCGCCGATGAACACGCCCTTGATCGGGCCGCGGTCAAACGTGTAGGTCGAGACCAGGTTGAGGCGCCAGGGGGCGACCTCGGGGGCCTCGTGGCCCTGGTCGTTCAGCTGCACCGTCCAGGGCGCCACGATCGACGAGTTCCACTGGTTGGCAATCGGCGGCCCGCCGTTGAACCATTCGCGCAGCTGGCCGCCGGGCCCGTTGAAGAAACCGGTCATCTGGCTGATGAACACCTGGGTCGCCGGATCGATGTCCTCGTGGGTCGCGTTCACGTGGGTGTAGTTGAGCGAGACGTTCCAGCTCCGGGTCGGCTGGGCCGTCAGCTCGACCTCGACGCCCTTGGAGAGGTTGTCGACCGTCGTCTGGTGGTCGCCGAAGTTCGCGCCCCCGCCGTTGACCGGGCCATTCGCGTCGGCGTAGCCATCGATCCAGGCGTTGTGGAGGATGCCCGTCGCCTTGCCGATCGTCGGGTTGATCTGCGGGGTGAGCGCGTAGCTGGAGAAGAACGTGGCCGGCAGCGGGATGTTCACCCAGGCGTTCACGATCGCGGCGGAGGCGGCGTTGATGGCGATGTACTGCGGCGTGCCGGGAGCAAAGCCGCTGCCCGCGCCGTAGTCCCAGAAGTTCGTCCCGGGAGTGGTGCTGGAGGCACCGTTGCCCAGGTTGCCCGCAAGGCCGTCCTGGAGGGAGGCGGCCCAGCCATAGCCCCAGATGGTCCCGTCGGCGATGAAGTAGGCGTTGGAGCCCAGGCCGGCGATGGAGTTGCCGTCCGTCTCACCGAGCGAGGCGTTCTTCACCAGGGTCTTGAACCAGTCCACCTTGAGCGAGATCTTGTCGCTGAGTCCCGTGACGACGAAGCCGTACTCCGTAGTCGTGCCGGTCGCATTCGGGATCGGCAGACCGGCGAGGCTGAGGCGCGCCGCGTCCGGCTTGAAGTTCTCGGAGCGGTCGAACAGGACACTGAACGTCAGGTCGCCCGGGAGCTTTTCCATCAGCACCTTGGGGAAGTGATAAACCCCGCCCCAGGTCTTGCTGGTGCCGTGCACGTCGGTCCGTGACAGGTCATTGTCCGGGAAACTCAGGCTGGTGTAGCCCGTGGCCGGGTCGGTGATGGCGTTCGACTGGTAGTTCGTGACCTTGTCCTTGCGCCAGCCGAGGGACGGGACGAGGTCGCCGCCGAGCAGGTAGCCCTGCCAGGTGATGCCCTCGGACTCGTCGGTGTAGCGGGTGCGGCTCGCGGTGTTGATCAGGTCCGCCTGGTCCGCCGGATTGCTCCACATCAGGTAGGAGATCTGCTCGTTGCTCCAGCCGACGTAGTTGGCGGGGTTCTGCGCCTGGGTCGAGTTGGTGGTCGTCGCGCCGGTCGACGTGCTCGTGTAGGAATACGGGGCGGCCGGGTTCACGTAGCCAGGGGCGCTCGGGTCCGTCGGCTTGTTCCAGGTGGAGTTGAAGTTGAGCGTCTGCTCGTTCAGCGCCGGCGCGATCACGTAGTTCAGGTTGTTCAGGTGCGCGCCCGACGCCGAGGAGGCGTTGAGCAGGCTCGGCCCAACGTAAGCCAGGAACTCGAAGCTGCGGCTCGAGTTCTCGGTGTCGGCCGCGGTGGCGGCGAGCGAGTTGCTCGTTACGTAGTCCGGGGTGGTCGCATACTCGGAGAACTGGAACGTGCTCTGGACGACCGTGTTCTTCTCGTAGAGGCCCGTGAAGTCGCTCTTGCCGAGGAGGTAGGCCGCAATCGAATTCGGGGCGAAGAAGTCCGTCGAGCGGATCTCGGCCGTCGGGGTGAACCGGTAGGTGTAGCGGTCTGTCGTCGTCTGGTAGTTGTCGTCCTCACCACCGGAGGTGGCGTTGGCGACATACGGCCGGCCGACATTCGGGTTCGGCGTGCCATCGGCATAGGTCTGGTTGATGTCGATGTTGATCGCGTAATTCTCACCCTGCAGGAAGGGCTCCGCGCCCTCCACATAGTGCTGCTGGTCGTAGGAGAACTCGAAGCCGAGGCGGTCGTCGAAGAAGGTCTGGTCGACCGCGATGTTGAACGCGGTCCAGTTCTTCCACTCGTGCTTGTTCGGGCCGTCGAGGAGGGCCTTGTAGAAGTTGAAGATCGACGGGTCGGTGAGCACCTTGTCGGTGTAGTAGGCGCCACCCGGAACCGCCTTCTGCGGCGAGGTGAAGCCGTCCACCGCGCCATAGGTGCCCTCGTAGTCGGCGATGAGGCTGAACGGCGGGATGGCATCGGGCCGGAAGGTGGTAAGGCCGGCGATGCCGTTGCCGGCGTTGGCCAAGCCGGTGTTCGCCTCGGCGGTGATCACCTTGATCGGGTTGCCGGTCGGGGCCACGGTGCCAGTCGAGCCACCGTTTTCGTTCTGGGGGGTGGCCTCGTAGTAATTGATGACGTCCGCCCAGTAGGAACGGCCTTGGGAGAAGCCGCCCAGCTGGAAGAAGTTCTGGGAGAGCGGACCGCCGGAGCCGCCGGGCAGACCGGTGGCGCTCAGGGTGCTCGCATTGTTCAGGCTGAACTGGTTCTCGGTGACCTTGTTGTAGCTCGGGTTGCCGAACTGGTCGGTCGCCTGGAACCAGGGCGTGATCTCATCGGTCGGGGGCAGATCGCGGGGATTGTCCGAGGTCTGCTTGCCCCACTCGTAGTTACCGCGGATCTGGGTGTGGCTGTCCTTGCCGAAGAGCTGCGGATCGAAGCGGAAGGCGCCGTAGTAGCGGGTGGTGTTGCAGAACGCGAACTGCTGCTCGAACTTCTCGTTGTCCTGCAGGGCGCCGAGGCGGATGGCGAACACGCCCGGGATGATCTCCTGGTTGATCATCACGGAGTCGCGCAGCGAGCCGTACTCGTCGACGCGGTTGGTGATGTTGTAGGAGTTGTTGAACGCCGCCCCGTTGGTCGAGACGTTGATGATGCCGGCCGGGCTGCCCGTGCCGAACAGGATCGAGTTCGGCCCGCGCTGCAGGTCGACGCGGCCCACATCGAAGGAGTCCCACGGAATATCGGAGAGGAAGTAGTCGCGCGTGTTGTCAGCCGAATCGAGGCCGCGAACGCGGGTGGTGGCGGAAACCGTGTTTTCCTGGACGACCGCAGTGCCCGCGGCGCCCGAGAAGTTGCCGCGGATGCCCGCGACTTCCGTGCTGGGGGTGTAAACCAGGAGGTCCTGGGCGTTCGTGGCACCCGTATCCTGGAGGAACTGCGAGGTCACGACCGTGATCGCGGAGGCGACATCCTTCAGGTCGGTGCGGACGCGGGTTCCGGCCAAGGTGCTGTTCGCCTTGTAGCTGCCCTTGTCTTCCGAGGCGTCCACGACGAAGGGCGAAAGGACCGTCGGCTCTTCCGTGTCAGCGGGAGCTGCCGGAGCGGCGGTCGTCGTCGTGGTCGTGACGGTCGTGTTGGTTTGGGCGTTGTCTGCGGCCTGGGCGACCGCGGTTCGAGGAATTACTGCCACGGCAAGGGCTGATGTGACCGTGAGGGCACGCAGCATAGCCAACGTTCGATTAGCAGGCATGGTTTGGTGTATTAGCTTAGGGTTTGGGGACAGGGACGGGGACACTTCTCGAGGGAGAAACGTCCGGAGATGGGGTGGATCGTCAGCTAGCGGGGGTAAAAAGCCAGGGGAACGGGGAGGGTTATACTCCATCCCTCATCTTGTGTGAATGAGATCTGTTGTAACGGACTTGAGTTTCTTTGCCATTCGGGGGTGAAAAAACAACTTTTTTTGAACCTATTTTGACAGGCGCATCCGCAGGTCGGCCGGCAGCAAGGTAAGCGCAAGGACGCGAAACCCGGCGTCGGCGATCTCAAGTCTGAGCGCCCGAAGCAGCACCTGCAGGTGGTAAAGCGAGTTGGTGCTGAGGGAGCGCAGCTTCTCCGCATCGATATCCGCCAAGCACGCCGCGAGGCGCGCCCGCGCCAGGTCGACGTGCTGGGTCTGGGCGAGGACGATCGCCAGCCCCACCCGCTCGTCCCAGGGCAGCGCCTGGTCGGCGCCGCCGGCAATCCGGCGCAGGAGCAGGTTCACCGCCGCGGCCGTGGCCGCCGGGTCGCCCGCGGCAATCGCCACCTCCGCCTGGGCCAGCACGGCGCCGAGGTCGGCCGGATAGCGCCGCAGCGCCTGGCCCGCCGCGGCCGCCAGCTCGGGCTGGCCCATGTCGACAAAGTATTCGGCCAGTCGCGACGCCGCGGTGGCGGCGTCCTGCTCGTCCACGATCTCGAGCACGGTCACCGTCTGGCCCTCGAAGCCGGAGATGGCCGGGATCGGGTATGCCACCGGCCGCAGCCACGGCGGCAGGATCCACTGGTGCAGCCGCTCGAGGAAAGTGCCGGCGACCTGGCCCTCGCCCATCTGGGCGTAGGCAGGGATCCCAAGAGGGGATGACGAGGTGGGTCACGCCGCGGCGGGCAAAAAGTTCCTGGGCCTCCTCCGGGGTAGTGGCGCTGACTATCCGGACCGCCACCGCCAGCCCGTCCCGGTCGTCCGGAGCGAAGGTCCCCAGGCCACGGAGCCCCGCGTAGTAGTAGAGCGCGGCGGTGGCCCGCGGCGGCGCGAGGACGGTCGCGCCGTCAGGCCCCACGTGCTGGGAAAGCCAGTACGCGAGGTCGCGCTCGACCAGGCCCGCCACCTCGGGCTCCGAGAGCGTTGACGGGGTCCAGATGGGCCACCCTTGGCAAAGGCCGGCCGCGAAGACGACGGCGGCCAGCGCGGCGGCACCGGGGCCGAAAATTCGCGGCCGCGGCCCCGTGGCCGCCGCCGCGGCCACGCCGGCGCCCAAGGCCAGGAGCGCGACGTCCACGGCGTTCCACCAGGCGATCCGTTGGCAGGCGAATCCCAACGTGACAGCCACCGGCCCCATGAGGAGGGCCAGGCTGGCCCGCGAGGCCGTTGGCACCCGGGACGAGGCGAGGAGCGCCAGCGCCGGCCCAAGGAACAGGAGGGGCAGGAAAGTGGCGGCCGCGGCGCCGGTGACGCCGTTCTGCAGGAGCCACGCCCAGAGGGAGCCGGCCTCGGCGCTGCCGGGGAGGAGCGAAAGGCGCAAGTCACCGAGTTCGCTGGCGAGGAAGCCCAGGCTGTGGGTCAGCCGGAGAACGATGGGCAGCGAGGAGAACGCGGCCAAGGCGAGGAGGGCCAGGCCGGCGTCGGCCCAACCCCGCCACGGACGTTTCCCCTCGATCATCCCCGCGGCCCGTGCGACCAGGTCCGCGCCGCCCAGCCAGGCGAGGCCGAGCAGGGGGTGCAGCGCCCGGAATTCCCAGGCACCCATGTGGTCGGGAAAGAACTCGGCCAAGTACGCCCCGAGGACCGTGGCCGCGCCCGCGCCGCCCCAGGCCCGCCACGGAAGGGACGCGGGACGGGAGCGTCGGCGGAAGGCCGCCGCCAGGAGCGCCCCGAGGCCCACCCCGGCAAGGAGCGGCGCCTCGTCGCGGACGCTGACCCACAGGCTGAGGCCGCCGATGACGCCGGCCGCGGCGAACCAGCGGACCGCCGCGGTCCCTCCGCCCGGCCGCATCCCGGCGAGGAGCGGCAGGAGACTCGCCAACTGGAGGGACAGGACGAGTCCGCGGTCGTCCGGGAGCCCGGGGAGGAAGGATCCGGCCAAAGGATAGAGGCAGGCAAGGCCCAGGGCCAGGAAGGCGGCGGCTGCGGCACCCAGGTACCGGGCGGTGAAGGCCGAGGCGCCGAGGATCAGCAGCAGGAGCAGGACGGGGTCGGCATAGAGCGAAGCCATCTCGACCGCGCGGGCCGCCGGGTGGCCCGTCGCCAGGTGGTCGATCCCGGCCAGGAGTCCGAGCCACCAGCGGTAGGGCGACGCGGCCAGGACATCGTGACCGAAGGGCGCGTTCTCGTAGTCGACCCGGCGAACCCGCGCCTCCCCGCGGGCAAACATCAGGCGGGTCTGGTCCAGCCACTCGAGGCTTTCGTCATGGTTGCCCGGCATGATGAGCTCGGGCCGGTTGGAGGGGGCCGGCGCGGCCAGCTCGGCTGGGCTGCGTCCGGCGACGTCCGTCGCGTAGGCCACGTGCCGCAGGCGCAGGATTGCCGGGACGGCCGCGAGGACGGCCGCCAACAGCAGCGCCGCGAGCCAGACGCGCCGGGAAAAGCGGGTCGGGGGGCTCACGGGGTCAGGCATGGTCCGCGCGTTTCGGGATCGGGCATGCAATCGGAGCGCGTTTCGCCGGGCAAGAAAAGTCCGGGCGCAGCGCCGAGCCAAAACGTTCCTTGACTACGCCATGGGCCATTCGTCCCATCGCGCCACCGATGCCGGATGCCGCGTCATGCCCCCGTCGCCCTGTGCCGGCTGCGGCCCGCGCCACCCTCCTCGCGCTCGCGCTGGGCGCCGTCCTGCGCGCCGCCGATCCCGCCGGCGGGATCAGCGGGGCGGCTTTGGCGCCGCACCCCTACCCGCCCGGCGCGACCATGTTCGTGTCCCTGCCGGCGGAGGCGACCGGGATCCGCACCGACAACCAGTACGACGACCCACGGATGTGGGGCAGCCTCTACCAGGAGTTCGAGGGGGGCTCGATCGGCACCGGCGTGGCGATCGGCGATTACGACGGCGACGGCCGGCCGGACATCTTCGTCGTCACCAAGACCCATGGCTGCCGGCTCTTCCGCAACCTCGGCGGCTACAAGTTCGAGGACGTGACGGCGAGGGCCGGGGTGGGCGCCGAGCCCGGCGTCTGGAACCTCGGCGCCACCTTCGTCGACCTCAACAACAGTGGCCGCCTCGATATCTACGTCTGCCGGTTCAACGCGCCCAACCTGCTCTTCATCAACCAGGGCGACGGCACTTTCAAGGAGATGGCCCACGCCTACGGGCTGGATGTGAAGGACTCGAGCGTGATGGCCGCGTTCTCGGACTACGACCGGGACGGCTGGCTCGACCTGTACCTGGCGACCAACATGCTGGACAACGCGGCCCACCCCGGCGGCCAGCGCGGCTACCTCTTCCACAACAACCGCAACGGCACGTTCACGAACGTGACCGAGGCGGCGGGGATCGCGGGCGAGTCACAGAGCCATTCGGCCACCTGGTGGGACTACGACAACGACGGCTGGCCCGATCTCTACGTTGCCAATGACTACGGCTATCCGGACCGCCTCTATCACAACAACCGGGATGGCACCTTCACCAACGTCGTCGACCAGGTGCTGCCGCACACCTCCTTCTACTCCATGGGCTCGGACCTGGGCGACGTGAACAACGACGGCCGGATCGACCTGCTCGTGGCCGACATGG
>Ga0302325_10025577_pt1 | contig 12268 bp, 7 predicted proteins | sample Palsa_T0_2_FD_201948 | JGI IMG/M metagenome (GOLD analysis project Ga0302325, IMG submission 201948) | Peat permafrost microbial communities from Stordalen Mire near Abisko, Sweden - Palsa_T0_2 | ecosystem: Environmental > Terrestrial > Soil > Palsa > Peat permafrost | place: Sweden: Abisko...
CGTAGTACGGTGCGAGATCTTTGTAGCTTAGCGGCCAGTCTTCCCCATAGCCATCGTGGGATGCAGCTTTCAGATCCCAGTCACTGTAGCGGAGGCTCACGCGGCCCCAAACGTTCGTGCGGCCACCCACCATGCGCATTCGCCCCAGCCAGTTGTAAGGTTTGTCGGCAGGCGTGGTATAAGGTTCGTCTATGTCATTGCAGAACCAGTCATAGTTGTACTCACTGATGGCATAAAGCTTCGATTGAATCGGGCGCGTCTTGCGCATGATTTCCGGAGCCTGGTTGCGATACTTCAGTTCGAATGCGGGCTTGTGTTCGGAAAAATTACTGGAGGATTGCGGACGCCCGGCTTCCAATAACGCCACTTTCAGCCCTGCTTCGGACAATCGTTTCGCGGCCCACCCGCCGGATGCGCCAGAACCCACGATCAGTACATCATAGAGTTGTTGGGACTGATTTGGAGCAAGATTCATGTTATGGACACATCCGGATCGATTTCTACAAATGCTCTTCCGGATGTGTACATCCGGGGAAACTGCGAAAAAAGCGATTTGGCGTCCAGCCCAGTTCCTTCATTCCCATTTCGGAAGAATAATACGAAATGACAATCCACTCTTTCAGATCTTCAAAGGACTCTCGAATTACGCTGTCTTCCGGGGAAGCGGAAATAACGGTCAACACGGAATTAAGTTGTGATGCAGAAAGTTTCTGCAGAGCGATACCGAATTGCTGATTTGCTTCGGCCTGGATGGCAGAAAGAGAGGCAAGAAACTTTTCCTGATGAGCGGGAGTCTCCACGCTAAGCAACAAATCAATGAAGCGGCTCACAAGCGCATTCGTGGATCCGGGAACGGTCGCTTCGGAGAAAGACTGCAGTGCGTCATTTTGTTCCGGTTGCAAAAATAGCGGCTTCCAATTCGCACTGACCAGATCGGTATCAGCGTGGGCAAGAAGAGGTTCGTTCAAGAGATGACCCCAGACGGGATGCAACCCACCCAATGAACATGCTGCAGTCACTCCGAGGAGTCTTCGCGCCACTTCTCGCCGGGAGAGGAGGTCGCGCACCAGGGAACGCTTATGGGAATTGAGGGCCACGAGGGATAAACTGCTATTTTCAGACACGAAAAACACCTCACCATCAAACGGCCATGCTACCCCGAGCCATCAATCCGCCTGTGAATCACCGTTTCCACATCATATTCTGTGATCTCCTCAGAACGTAAAGCGCGCGCCACCCTGGTATTGCCGCGGTGTATTAACCGTGTTTGTGACCTGTCCAAAAGGAAGACCCTGCTGCGCCGTAGCAAGGACGTTGGAAACGTTTGGATACCCCAACTGCGGCGTGTTGGTCACGTTGTACGAGGAGATATCGATGCGCAGCGACGTGGATTCGTGGATTTTGAAAGTCTTATAAACGGAAAGATCCAGGTTACGTGCCCCTTTGGTGCGAACGTTATCAAGGTAGTTCGGAGCGTCTCCCGGAACGAACGGGTTTGGATTGGCTGCGCCGCCCGGCTGAATAAAGCAGCTGTCGTTGAACCATGCTGCTGCGGTATGCGGAGCACCCTTTGCGGGATTACAAATCATATCGGATCTCTGATTGAAGAACGAGGGGCTGGTTCCCGAGGAAGGTGCGTTGATGGGAACGCCCGTGCTCAGATAGACGATTCCATTCACGGTCCAACCGCCCGCCACCTGGGACATCCATCCCAGGTTCGCGCCCCAGGGCAAGTCGTAAGATGCCTGCCCCGTGAACTGGTACTTGACGTCCTGAGGACTGATCGAGTGTTCATAACTAAGATTCCGCCAGTCTTGAGCGCTGCCCTTGTGCGATGCCACAAATCCGGCCGGCGGGTTGCCATCGTCGGTCATGATTTTTCCCCAGGTGAAGGTGGACAGCGTGGTGAAGTGCTTAATGAGCCTTTTCTGCACCTTGGTTTGCAGGGAACTGTATTCGGAATCTCCGGCGGGGTAGCCGTTAACAATGATGCCGTTTCCTGATCCGTAGAGCCCGTTTCCGAATTGCGGATAGGGCTCGACGGCTACGTATAGCGGCACGGTGGGCGACTGGTAGTTCGCGTTCGTCGCGGGCAGGACCGATTCCCACTGGTTGGGAACTGTGGTGTTGGTTAACGCCGATTGGTACTTCGCAATCTGACCCAAAGAGAGCTCGTTGAGATCGACGGAGGAGAACGGCAGGAACAGTCCGCGGCTACCGACATAACCGGCCGTCACCACCACCTGATGCGGGAGTTCATACTCGAGAGCGAAATTGTAGTTGTAGATAGTTGGGTCACGCTGAGTATGCAGCACGGTATTCAAGGTTATACCGAGATTATTCCCCAGGCCCGACGGCGCAGTCGTGAAAGTGGGCACAACTCCATTGGGAAATGGGTTGCTCAGGGAATAGGCGCCATTAAAGACGTTCACGGGGCTACCCGTATTCGTCCCGCAGGAGGTTCCGTTGAATACGGTATTGCCATCCGAGTTAAAGCAAGTACCATTCCAGGTCGTGTTGGATGAGAAACCGTCGGAGTTGACGTTCGCGCCATCGACCTGATGTAAGCTGGGGCCATAGTAGATTCCGGCGCCGCTACGCACAACCAGGTGCGGCCTTGCCTGCCAGGCCACAGCCAGCCGCGGTCCGAAGTCCTTCATATTCGTCGTAAACGGCGACCGATTGCTGCCGTTCACGTAAACCTCCGCCCCGGTATAGGCGACGCCACTCACAGTGTTGGTGGCGGTGGGATTGAAATATTCCAGGCGGTTGTAGCGTTCATTGGCCCCGCCGAAGAACTCCCAGCGCAGGCCGGCTGTTATGGTCAGTGTCGCCAGGGGATGATAGGTATCTTCGAGGAAGGTGGCATAATAGTTACCGGACTCGGCCACGAAGATGTTCTTGCTCAAGTTGGGGTAGAAATTTGGTTCGGGGTTGGCTCCACTCGGATTAGCTGCCATGCCGACAAGCGTAGAGGCAAAATCGCTGCCGCCCACACCACTCGCAATCGACTGATCCGTAGCACTGATATCAAACTCATAGGCGCCCGCCGGAGCCGGCGGCTGGCCGCCATTCTCGAAGCGCTTCATCCACTCGAAGCCGGCTGATATGTCATGTTTGCCTAGAGTCCTGGTTATCGTGGCACTCGAGTCGCTATTCTGGGTGGCGTACCTAAGAATGTTGTAATTGCCGGTGCCGCCAACCCCCTGGCCCACATCTCCAAAAACCACGAGCGGCAACTGCTTATAGTCCACCTCGGCGGCCAGCGAGGCGGGAAAGCCCAACGAGGTAATGTCGATGCTGTTGTAGGACGGAGGTCCTCCCTGCAATTGATAGTTACGTGCATAGGAGTAGCGCAAGCTCAGCACGGTAGCAGAATTCAGCGTCAAATCGTCCCCGACGACGACATTGCGACCGTGGGTGTTGTTTTGCGCGTAATTGATATCCCACCCGCTGGGGAAGACATTGGCAGAGGCATTGAACGTATTCGCAAAGGAAAAGCGGGTGAAAATGCGCTGTTTGTCGGTCGCGGCCCAATCGACACGAACGTCGAACCTGTGCGCACTAAAGGGACTTAGCCCTGGCAGCCCGTAATTGTTCACAACGTCAGTTGTCGCCGAATCGCAGGTTGAAGGATTGGGGAGGTTGCACGCCGGCATCTTCGACAGAAACAACAGACCGATGGGGTTCGGGTTGGGGATGATGTTTCCCGCGAATTGCTGCCTGGTTCCATCGGGATTGTCGGGCAGGGTTGGATTGTAAATGTTGAAGCCCATCGCCGAAAAGTCACCCTTTCTTTCGGCGGCCGTCGGAACGGTAAAGTAATCGATGCCCTCAAACTCCACCTGCTGGGTATCCTCGTAGTCCCCAAAGAAAAACAGCTTGTCCTTCTTGATCGGGCCACCGATCGCTCCTCCCTCCTGATAACGGTGAAAGTTCGGAGGAGTGTTGGGTAATCCGCTGGCAAGTTGAGTTTGCTTGTTGAAATACTCGTTTGCGGATAGCTCGTTGGGACGAAATACACCGAAAGCATCGCCATGAAAGCGGTTGGTCCCCGATTTGCTCACCATGCTGATGACGCCGGCGGCGCCGGCCTGGTAAGAAGCCGGCGTGTTTTGCGTTTCCACGCGGACTTCGTCGACGGCGTCCTCGGGAATATTCATCGCCGGCAAGATGGCCGCGGGGAAGTTATCCGCAACCCCAAGCGGGCTCCCGTCCAGCATGTAGAAAACGGATTCCAGGATGGCTCCGTTAATGGTGGCGGCGGAGATGTCGATCCCGGGACGGCCAAGGGAAATGTTCTGAATCGACTGCGTTGAATCGCTTGAGTTCGGCGATCCGTTGGGCGGAGTCACGCCCGCGCTCAACTGCACCAGGTCGTAGACATTGCGGTACAGCAAGGGAACGCGATCGATGGTTGGAGCCGTGATCAGCGTACCGACAGTGGAGTTACCCGGATCAATCAAATTGCTGGTTTCAGATACGGTAACGGTTTCTGTGGCGTTTCCAACTTGCATGGTGATATTCAATTCGGTGGTCTGATCGACGCTCACCGTAACATGCTCATGCGCGGTACTGGTAAATCCTTTCTGGCTCGCCGTAACGTCGTATTCGCCAGGGTTGACCGAGGGGAACGTGTAAAGGCCGGCGCCACTGGTAACGGTATGTTGGGTCAGTCCAGTCGCATTGTTGTGCAGCACAACCTGTGCTCCAACCACGATCGCACTACTGGGATCCGTAACCAGACCGCTAACCTTGCCTTGTCCGCCCTGCGCGAAGGCGGATATTGCGGAAAACAACATTAGCAACGCTAAACCCGCGCACCCGCGCAACCTCACAGCGACGCATGAGTTCATAGCAGCATCTCTCCTCATTTTTCTGGCGTTCCTTCGATTTGTGGATCACGGAGCGACATCACGCACAACGCTTTCAGCCGTATAGGGCCCAACACGTAGCCGCGAGCATTCATGAACTCTAGAAGTTTCCGTCGCGTCTTTCGAACTTCGTGGGCTTTCCAAGGGTCACGCCACCAGCGCTGAACCAATCGGCGGTCATCTCGATCAGCTCGTCCTCGTTGATGTCGGGCGCTCCCAGCAGTTCTGCGCATCGAGACGCATCGCTGAGAAGAGCGCTTTTCGATTCCGTTCCCACGAAGTTTGGCTTCTTGCCGAGGCGATGACCGAATCTGTGTGCGACATCGCGAACGGAAAGCTTCTTCAAACCCGTAACATTCAAAACCTGGGCAGGTGACTCGCAGAGAGCAAACGCACGAAGACAATAGGAGTTGGCATCGCCTTGCCAGATTACATTTACGAAACCTGTTGTCAGGTCGATCGGTTCTCCAGAAAAGACTTTTTCGCAGATATCGAGCAAAACCCCATAGCGAAGATCGACCGCATAGTTGAGTCGAAACAGCAGGACCGGCGTTCGGTAGGTCTTCGAAAAATACTCAAAGATACGTTCTCTAGCAAGAACCGATTGAGCATACTCACCCAAAGGAGCGGCGGTAGTTTTCTCGTTGGCGCCCCGGGTGTCGACGGAAACAAAGGGGTAGACGTTTCCGGTTGAAAACGCAACGATCCTTGAACCGAGGAACCTGCGGGCCGCCAATCCCGCTAACCATGCATTAGTAGCCCAAGTGAGCGGCAGGTCGTCCACAGATCCAAATTTACGGCCAACCATGAATACTACGTTTGGTGCGTCCGGCAGAGTGTCAAAGCCCTTTGGATCGAGCAGGTCGGCCTCAACAACTGTGACGTGACCGGAAACTTTTCCGAAGACACCATCTTTATCTTTGCGTACGACGGCGATAACTCTGTGCTTCAGCCCAGCTTTCTGAATCGCCCGGCCAACCCGCACGGCCAAGCTTGGCCCCATTTTCCCGCCAGCGCCGAGGATAATCACATCACCTTCGAGCTTAGAGGCGGCGGCAACATCCCGATCGGAAGGACTCGTCAGACGTTCTACCAGTTTGTCTTCGTCAAGGACCGTGTCAACCATGAATCGACTACATTCTTTCTGGTAGAACGCGTTCTATTGTGGTTTAAAAAACTTATTCTATTCACAAAAGGTTGTCAAGATGCTTTGCAGAAGGTCTGGCAACGCGCCGGGTTGGGTGGCGTAGGGGGCGGGAGCTGGGCGTGCACGGCGAAGCCACAACGCATCAGAAACCCATGAGACGAAAGAGTTCGGATGATTGCTTTGATGTAACAAGGTGATATAGATTCCTATTGCCGCTGTTCGTCCGCATGATGCAAATTCGCCTGGAGAAGAAGCTATTGAGTCGCCCCAAATCGGTTGATGAGCGGATTCTGTGCTTTCGAATGGGTGATCGACCCAAGGGCACTATTTATCGACGGTAATTAAAGGTCTCACGTCCCATCAGTCATAAAGACCCTTCGGCCGTGCCGGGAAAAAGCAAAGGAAAGCGAGATGATTACGAGAAGAGATTTCCTCGCGGGAGCTACGGCAATCTCAGTGGCCCCGCTGATCCCGGGAGTCCGCGACGCTGCTTCCGCGCAAAGTATGACAAATGTGACCGGGGCAGAGTTAAGGCGACAAAAGGATCTGGAGACCTTCCTCAAGGTCTTTCCCCCTTCCGGAACACCGAAATCAGGCCGTATGAATGCGCACGACAAGACCTGGGAAGACTGGCTCAGGCGGACAGGGGAGCTCCCTCCGGACTTCGAAATGATGGAGTCCATTCCTGGCCTCCCGGACCCACTTCTCCTGACTGAAAATTCTGGCAAGACGATGGTGACCACCGAGATCCTGTGGAATCGGCAGAGAGAATGGATTCGCTCGCAAATGGAGCAGTGGGTGTTTGGCCGGATGCCTCCGGCCCCGGATAACCTTCGCGGTATCGTTACCGACCGCAGGCGCGAGGGAACCACGACAGTGCAGGGCGTACGGCTTGAGTTTGGCCCCGATCATCGCGCAATTCTGCACATCCAATTGATTATTCCCGACGGAGTCGGACCTTTCCCGGTCTTCCTGACGAACCACAACCGGAGACTGACGTGGCTCTATACCGCAGTACGCCGTGGCTATATAGGGTGCTTCTATGCGGCCTGTGATCCTCTTATGGGAGGCTACAGTGACGATTCAGATCGGTACATTGAGGTTTACCCGGAGTACGACTTTTCCTGTTTGGCACGCTGGGCATGGTCGGCGTCGCGTGCGGTCGACTACTTAGTTACCTTGCCCGAAGTCGATAAGGGCAAGATAGGCCTTGCAGGGCACTCACGATATGGCAAACAGGCCTTGCTGGCAGCTGCATTCGACGATCGGATCGGGGCGGTGATCCCGTCGAGCGGGAATACAGGAGAGTGTGATCCCTGGCGATATACGACGGACATGTTCGTCAATGAAAGCCTGGAGAAGATCACGGCGGACTTCCCTCACTGGTTTCACCCGCGGCTGCGATTCTTCGCCGGCCGTGAGGATAAGTTGCCGGTGGACCAGAACATGTTAGCGGCTTTGGTCGCGCCGCGCGGACTGATGATGTACAGCGGGTACGGCGAAGCTGAGGGCAATCCCTTTGGCTACGAACAAGCCTACCGTTCCGTGGAACGAGTCTATGAGCTTCTTGGACACAAGGAGAATCTGTGGCTCGATCTCCGCGATGGCGAACATCCACCGACCGTCGCGGACACGGAAAAGTTTATTGATTTTCTCGATACGGTCTTTGGCCTCAAGCAGTATCCGAGATGTGAGAACTTCGTGCTGGGTTATACGTTCGAGGGCTGGCAGAAGCTATCCGGGATAACGATCGATCCTCTCTCTTATCCCCGGCAGTCAGCGGGCGCTTTCCTGAATGATAAGGAGGGCCACCCGATTGCTTCGGCTTCGCAGTGGGCAGAACAGAAGAAGGCGATCCTGCAGAAGGTTTCAGCACTGCTTGGCGAGGCACCTCCGCGGGTGCCATTCGAGTCGCCCACTAACTTTTCGGAAGGTGGCCTGAAGCCCTACTACTATACGGAGGGTTGGCTCTCTCTGGTTTACAGGAGACCCTTCAACGATGAGAGCGTGCAGCCGCGATACATGGGCGAAGGGCTGGGGGTGGTCGGGCTGCCGTTTGGCGACGGCCTGACAGGCGAGCTCTTTTATCCTGCTACCGAAGGCGGCAAGCCTCGGAGTAACAATTTGCCGGTGGTCATCTGGCTTCATCCTTACACGTACCAGAATGGTTGGTCAGCTTACCGGCCGTGGATTGAAAGCGAATGGGTCTACGACCGGGATTTCCGGCCTTCGTTCTTTCAACTGGTAAACAGAGGTTTTGCTGTATTTGCCTTCGACCAGGTTGGATTCGGAGCTCGGATCCACGAGGAGAGGAACCTCTATCAGCGCTATCCGCGGTGGTCAATTTTGGGCAACATGATGGCTGATACGCGAAGTGCGATCGATGGTCTTGCAAACCTGGAAGAGATCGATTCGACGCGAATCTTTCTCCTCGGCTATGCGCTTGGCGGCAAGGTTGGCCTGTTAACGGCGGGGTTCGACGATCGTATTAAGGGTCTCGTTTCAATTTGCGGCTTCGACCCGTTGCGGCTTGACACAGCTGGGAGTGGCACAGAGGGTATCCGGCAGTATTCGCATCTTCATGGTTTGCTGCCCAGTCTCGGTTTCTTTGTGGGGCACGAAGATCGCGTACCGTTTGACTTCGATGAGATACTCGCAACGGTAGCTCCGAAGCCGACCATGGTGGTCGCGCCGACGCTGGACCGTTATGCCCGAATCGAGGATGTGCGACGCGAGGTCGAAGCATCGCAGAAGATTTATGCCCTGCTTGGCCATCCGGAAGCTTTGACCTTCGAAACGCCGCTGGACATTAACCGCTTTGCCCATACCACCCAGGAATCAGCTTTTGACTGGCTTGTCCGACAATGAGAGTGCCTGCCGCGAAGGGACTGCCGTAACGATGGAAATTCGACCCGAAGGAAGAGCAAGCTGCGATGGCGTCTTCTAAGTTCAACTGGCAGGATTCGTTCAAGGCGGGGGTGGCCATTCCTGCCCATCCACTCGCGCTCACGGAGAAGCGCAAGCTCGACGAGCGGCGTCAACGCGCCCTGACAAGGTACTACCTGGCGGCGGGCGCCGGGGGGGTGGCGGTCGGTGTACACACGACGCAGTTTCAGATCCGCGACCCAAAGATTGGGTTATATGAGCCGGTGCTTGCCTTGACGGCGGAAGAGCTCGGCCCTCACGATGTGATTGGTGTGGCGGGCGTGTGTGGAAGAACGGCGCAGGCAGTCCAGGAGGCCGCAATCGCTCACCGTCTTCGCTATCATGCAGCTCTACTGAGCATGACTGCCTTGGCTGGAGCATCGGTTGAAGGGTATATCGATCACGTCCGCGCGGTCGGAGAAATCATTCCTGTTATTGGCTTCTACCTTCAGCCCGCCGTTGGGGGCCAATCTCTTCCGTTCGAGTTTTGGCGAGCCTTTGCTGAGATCGAGAGCGTGGTTGGGATTAAGATTGCGCCTTTCGACCGCTACGCAACCCAGGAAGTTCTGCGTGGTGTCGCGGCATCTGGCCGTGCCAGGGAGATCGCACTTTACACAGGCAATGACGACCACATCGTTCTGGACCTGCTCTCCGAGTTCCAATTTGGCGGAGAGACGCTGCGCTTTGCCGGCGGTTTGCTTGGACATTGGGCGGTATGGACGGCCCGCGCAGTGGAGTTACAGCGGGAGCTCCGTGGAGTTGTACAGTCGCACCAGCCTATTCATCCGAAGTGGTTCCTGCGAAACGCAGAGGTGACGGACATGAACGCGGCGCTGTTCGACGTTGCCCATCATTTTCATGGATGCATCCCAGGCATCAACGAGATTCTCCGCAGACAGGGGCTGCTGGCAGGACGGTGGTGTCTCGATCCAGCTGAGGATCTGTCGACCGGCCAGGCGGAGGATCTGGATCGAGTGACAGCAGCGTATCCACATTTGATCGACGATCCGTTCGTTCAAGATAACCTGGATGGTTGGTTGTCATGAGTGACGAATGGAACATGGCGCTGGCCCAGCATTCGGACCCGTCTCCGCGCATCTTCTATGGCTGGTGGATTGTGCTTGCGGCCTTCCTCAATCTTTTTTTCGCGGTCGGAATCATCTTCTACGGTTTTCCGGTTTTCTATCCAGCATTTGTGGCCTCTCTGGGGTTCACGCGAACTCAGGTGACACAAGGATTTTTGCTCGGCTTTCTCCTGGTTGGACTACCTTTCGGTCTGCTGGCCGGCGCCTTGATCGATCGACTCGGCGCCCGCTGGGTGATTCTCTCCGGGGTAGGCTTTATCGGGATACCGCTGATTCTGATGGGTTCGATGACCAGGTTTTGGCAGTACGAACTTCTCTGCATCGCAGAGGTATTGGGCTACACGTTGGCCGGACCGATTGCCAATCAGGTTCTTATTTCGCGCTGGTTTCGAGCGCGGCGCGGCCGCGCGATGGGTTACGCCTATTTGGGGCTGGGACTAGGCGGGGTCGTTTCCCCTCCGCTGGCCAATTGGTTTGTGCGGAATTTCGGCTGGCGCCACGCATTGGAAATTACCGGAGTGCTCATCCTGATCGTGCTCTTTCCAGTCGGGCTTTGGATTACACGCTCGGCTCCGGCTGAGATGGGTCTCGCCCCGGATGGGGTTTCACCCGCTGGCAGCGCGAATGCGGATTTGAACGAACCTGCATCCAGCGGAATTTCGGCCGCGGTGCGCACCGCCAACTTCTGGCTCATTCTAGTGGGAGCCACACTGGTTGTAGGCGCCATCAATGCTGTGATTCAACATTTTATTCTGGTTATGAAAGACAGCGGGTATTCGGCAACGACCGCTGCTCAGTTCTTGTCGATTCTGCTCGCCTCGAGTCTAGGCGGCCGTGTGCTGGTAGGCTATTTCGCGGACCGCTTCAAAAAGAAGAACACGATGGCGCTGTTCTATCTGCTGTTGGGCGGGGCGATCCCATTACTCTATCTCGCGCACCGGCCCGTCGCGGCCCTGGCCTTCGCGATCGTTTTCGGCTTTGCCATGGGCGCCGATTATATGTTGATTCCCCTGGTAACAGCAGAATGTTTTGGAGTCGCCTCGTTAGGCAAGCTCCTGGCCTTGATCATCATGGGATATTCCATCGGACAATGGCTCGCGCCGTGGATGGCCGGAAGAATTTTTGATACCTATCATAGCTATCGCTTGGCATGGACCATTTTGAGTATCGCAAGCTTATTGGGCGCGGCTGCGATCAACTCCATTTCTGTTCCTTCCGCGACCAGACCTGTAGGCGCCGGCATGCAGTACTCCAGTCGAAGCTCCCAAGACTGAACAGATCGGTTTCGATGACGGGATGGAAAGTAGGTCGCAAACCTTGACAGGAAACAATGCAACTCAATATGTTCTGACGGGAGTGATGTACGGCTGCGGATTGGTTGAGCAAGAAGTTATCGTTGACAATTGATTGGCCTGACCTTGTCGATAGAAAGGTGAACCAACGCTGAGGCGATGCAATCAAATGTATAAACCAAGAGGCGTACGCGTCCCAACCGTATTACTTGCCGCCCTCACTTTGATTGCAGTCTATGCTGTCCTCGTGTGGCCGCCACCCCTGTACGGGGCCGCAGCGAGCTTGTCCCTTCAAGACGACTTCGATTCGGGCGCCTTGCATGCCTTGGAGATGCCTTTCCCGGAAGACTGGGAAATTCTCCAGGAAGGCAGCCTTCATTATCTTCATATGGAGCGTCCCCGGCCGCCCGGGGTTCCTCGCCGCCCATTGCAGTTTGCACGGTTGAAAGGCGTAGAGGTGGGCAGCTTTACCCTTAACGTGAAGGTGCGCCGCGCCGCTGGCTCAATGATTGTGGTCTTCAACTACGTTGATACGCTTCACTTCTACTATGCTCACCTTTCTGTGGATCCTGGAACCAAAGTAGACGTCCACAACGGCATATTCATTGTTGACGGTGGGCCTCGCCGGCGGATAGCCGGGTTGGATGCCTCCCCAGCGCTGCCGGACCGCTCCTGGCATGATGTGCGCATTGTGCGCGATCTCCACACAGGTTCCATTCAAGTTTTTCTGGACCAGGAAACGACACCGCGATTCTCTGTGATAGACCACACCTTCACCTATGGACAAATTGGACTTGGCTCTTTTGACGAAACCGGCGACTTTGCCCATTTCCGGTTGGACTCAAATGAAGCGCAGCACTCCGCCGGTGGGAAGGAGTAGGTGGGAGTCGGGTCGGCCTTCGGCTGAGTCCGTCCTGATGCACGAAAACGACAACTACGTTGAGG
>Ga0302325_10025578_pt1 | contig 12268 bp, 15 predicted proteins | sample Palsa_T0_2_FD_201948 | JGI IMG/M metagenome (GOLD analysis project Ga0302325, IMG submission 201948) | Peat permafrost microbial communities from Stordalen Mire near Abisko, Sweden - Palsa_T0_2 | ecosystem: Environmental > Terrestrial > Soil > Palsa > Peat permafrost | place: Sweden: Abisko...
CCGGCAAGAAGAAATCGACCCGAAAGTATGGCCCCAAAGCGAGCGAGCAAGTCGAGACGGAGATCCGCGAGATGAAGGCCGGGAAATTGGTCTCCGGCCGCTCCGGCAAAAAGGTCACGAGCCGGAAGCAGGCAATCGCGATCGGCCTCTCCGAGGCGCGCCGCTCAGGTGCCAAGGTTCCACCTGCTCCACCTCGCAAAAAGAAGTAACCCCCCCGGGCCGCACGAACCCAGAAAGCGCACCGTGAAAGCGGTGCGCGCGTGCGTCCCGGGCACCTCGTCGGTGCTTAGGATGTGCGGCAACCACCCGTCCCGAGGGCCTTGCACATGAGCGTTACCGCCGATCCGATCCTTTCCCAGAGCGCCCCGGAGCGCCGCTCCCCCGAGGAGTGGAAGGTCCGTGTGGACCTGGCCGCCGCGTACCGGCTCGTCGCGCTATACGGTTGGGATGACTTAGTCTTTACGCACATCTCCGCGCGCGTGCCCGGGCCCGAACATCATTTCCTGATCAATCCGTACGGGATGCTGTTCGAGGAGATCACGGCGTCGAGTCTGGTCAAAGTCGATCTCGACGGCACCGTGGTCGAACCGACGACGTACCCGGTCAATCCGGCGGGCTTCACGATACACAGCGCCGTCCACGCCGCGCGCGAAGACGCGCTCTGCGTGATGCACCTGCACACGACGGCCGGAGTCGCGGTCTCGGCGCAAGCCGACGGCCTGCTGCCGCTCAACCAGACAGCGATGATCGTTCGCGGCGACCTCGCCTATCACGACTACGAAGGGATCGCGCTCGACCTTGCGGAGCGCCCGCGGCTCGTCGCCGATCTCGGCGACAAGTCGGCGATGCTGCTGCGCAACCACGGCACCTTGACCGTTGGGAATTCGGTCGCGAGCGCGTTCCTCACGATGTATTTTCTCGAACGCGCCTGCGCGGCGCAGATCGCGGCGCTGGCCGGAGGCGTGAAGATCCATTGGCCCACGCCCGAGGTTCAGGAGTTGGTCACGAAGCAGGCGCAGTACGGGCGCGGTTCCGTCGATAACCTGGCTTGGACGCCGCTGATCCGAAAGCTCGACAAAACAGATCCGTCGTACAAAGACTAGACCGTGACGGGCTTCATCGTCCTGATCGTCGTTTTCGTCGTGGTGCTGACGATCGTTCAGAACGTGCGAAAGGCGGCCCGGGTTCGCACGTCCACGCCCAGCCGCGCGGAGCGCAATCGCGAACAGTTCGTCAAACTGGAAGCGATGATCGAAGCGCGCGGCGAGAATACTTCGATCGCCGATATCTTGCGCGCCGCTCAGGAAGCCCGCTCCTCGGGACAAGCGGTTACGGTCGACCTGCAGAGCCAAACGCTGGCGAAGAAACTCCCAGAGAGCCTGCGCGAAGTCCTCGCAGTGGCCGCTGCCGCCGCGGCCGCAAACGAGGCGCCCGCCCCGCCTGCGAAGCGCAAGCACAAAGAAAAGCGTCCGGAGCCCAAGCACCATCAAGAATCCCCCGTCGCGCCCGGCACGCGACCGCCTCTGGCTGCGCTGGGTGCGCGGCCACCGCTCGCCGCGGCGCGCGCCTGGAAGGCGCTGGAACCGTTGCAACCGCTTCAGCCACTCGCCGCACATGCGGCAAGGAGTAACGCATGGCGTTAATGACCGTTATCTCGACCCTGTCCGATCAGGGCCTCGAAATGATGGGGCCCGACATCCTCATCTATCACTATCCCTCCGCGAACATCGTGAGCGGCTCGCTGCTGACGGTCGAGTCGAACCACTTCTGCGTGCTCAAGTCGCGCGGTGCGATCCTCAACGTCTACGAAACCGGCCAATTTCCGATTACGACCGGCGACAAACCGCTGGTCGGATCGTTCGTGCAGGGCTTCTTCGGCGGCCAGAGCCCGTGGCAATACGAAGCGCTCTACATCAACCGCGCGAAGCTGGTCGTCAAAGCGTCGGGCGTTGCGCTCTCCGAGGAGATGGCCGAGATGACCTACGACGTGGACTACTACATCCACGTCCCGACCAAAGACGGCGCGCTCGCCCTCGTGCAGCACATGCCCTACGCGGGCCACGTCTTGACGACGTCCGCGGTCAACGAGTACGCGGGCCCGGTCGTCGAGCAGGCGATCAACCAGCTCATTCAGGTGACGCCGCTCGAGAAGGTCAACGAAAAGATCCACGACCTCACCGAACTCGTCCGCACGCACCTGAGCGAATTCCTCGAAAGCTACGGCATCACGCTCGACACCGTGAAGGTGCTCGTTCGCCCGCGCGACGAGCGCATGCGCGCCCTGATCGCGCTCAAAGCCTTCGGCCTCTCGGAACTCGACGCGGTTCGCTACTACACGGCGATCCTGATGGCCGAACGCGGCGTCGTGAGCGCTCCGAACATGGCGATCGGCCAGGGATTCTCGATCGGCGGAGCCGTTCCGACCGTGCCGCTCGAGACCGTCGCCAAGGGCCTCAACGGCAGCTCGTAGCGCCGCAGGTGCAATACCAGCCGAAGCCGCTCGCGGTCGAGGACATCGCGCGAGCACTGCTCGATCCGGTCGCGCCCTCGACCGATCCCGCAATCCAGTTCGTGCAAGTCGCGATGAGCGGCTTCGGCTACAACTTCTACGACGCGCGAAACGTCGCGCGCGCCAACGATCAACTCGTACGCGGCCGCGCTTGCGAAACGCTCGGGGGCGCAGCGATGGCGCTCGGGAAGATTGAGAAGGCCTACAAGGCTCACGCGTTTCCGGAGGCGACCCGGGAGCAGCCGTTCCCGCCGGCCGACGTAATGGCGCGGCTGCGCGCGATCGACGCGTTGCGCAAGCGCACGGAAGCCTTCGCCTCCGCGCTCACCGCAGCCGAAACGCCCGCAACCGACGCCATCTGGTTCCGCTTTCGCGACGAGCGCACGCTGCTGCAGTCGCTCGTCGCCTGCGACGTCGCGCTGTCGCTCGGCGCCGATCGTGCGGCTGCGGTCGCGGCCGGCCTTAGCCCCGCCCACGTCGACGACGAAGCGCTCGCCGGCTTTGAATCCGAACTCGAGGCGCTCGAACGCGCCTTCGCACAGCGCCGCGATCTCTTGCGCGGCGGAACCGGGCCCGGCACCGGGAGCGCGCTAAGAGTCTAGCGGCGCGAACGCCCTAGCCTTTCATGCAATTGAGCATCCAGCGGATGCCGAAGGCGTCGGTCAGCATGCCGAAGCGGGCGCCCCAGAACGTGTCCTCAAGCGGCATCTCGACCGAACCGCCTTCGGCCAGGGCATTGAATACGCGGTCGACTTCGGAGAGATCGCTCGTTGCGAGCGACAGGGTAACGTTGCCGCTTTTGGGCGGTTCGCTGCCGCCGCGGCCGTCGGAGGCCATGAACTTCAGCGACGGCGACACGAAGGTCGCGTGCATGATCTTCTGCTTCTGATTTGGATCGACGCCCATCCCGGCCGGCGCGTCCTCGAATCGGTTGAGCTGCGTGATCTCGCCGCCGAACACTTTGGCGTAAAAATTCAGCGCCTCTTCGCAGCGGCCGCCGAGGTCGAGATACGGTTCAAGTTCCATGCGCGGCCCTTCGATTCGCGTTTCGGTACGCCTCCGTTCGCGTTACTGCCACAGGGATGCCACGCTCGCGGCCGCGCCGCTACGCCCTTGCCCCCGCCCGGCGCGGGCAGCGCCCGCGCGCACGGCGGGATCGAGTATATTTCCGCCGACCGCTTTGAACGCTTCCTCGGTCGCCGCATCCGGATGCACGACCACGACCTGCGCGCCGCCGCCCCGTAGCTTCTCCACCGCTTCGTCGAGCGACACGACGCACGTCTTTGGTACCCCGCTCTTGAGCGCGAGGATCAACACACGTTGGCACCCTTCGGTCAGATCCGCATTATCCGTCGAGTAGACACCGCCGTCCATGTAACGCCGGCCTTCGATTCCGATCGTCGGCGACATACCGGGAGCGGCACCGCTCGCCGCTACCGCCGCGTTCAGCTCGACGCCCGCGGCACGCTCGAAGACGCGCCGCTCGCCGCTCTGCGCGTCAACTGCGACGATAAAGAGTTCTCTTTCGGGCCATGAGCGCATGGGCAACTGCGCGTCGATTTCGTTGCGACGGTCCGATTCGGACATGGTCGGTGCCGACATCGCAAGCGCTCCCATCCGCAACAGGAAACCGTGGTCACCGCCCTCACCTTGCTTGGCTCGCACGTAATCTTCTTTCAGTTTCCTGAAATCGACTTTAGGCGCCGATTCCTTGACCGATTTATCCGGATCGACGAGACGTTCAAACAAATCCTCGAGTGGGAGCTCGCTTGCCACCTGAACCGCGACCCGCGATCCTGCCGACGTTCCGACCAACCGGCCGGCATTCCGGACATCGATCCCGGCATCGGCCAAGCCGGCGATCATTCCCAATTCCCACGAGCTCGCGGCGGCGCCGCCCGCTCCGAGGACTAAGGCGCGTCGTATCATTCCGCATGTCTCCTTCGCCCTTCTCAGTTTCCACAGCGCCGGCTTTTCAACCAAGTGCAGCGCGTACGCCGCGGACGACGGCTTCGGCGACCGCATCGGCCGCGAGCGCGCCGACGAGATCGAGCGATACGTCGAGACTGCCGGTCGACGCAGCAAAGATCGTGTCCCCGTCGCGTGAGGTGTGGATCGGATCGATCGCGCGCGCGAGGCCGTCGTGTGCCATCTGCGCGACCTTCGTTGCCTCGGCTTTGCTCAGCTTCGCGTTGGTGGCCACGACCGCAAGCGTCGTGTTCGACGGCGTTTGCGTGCCGAAGCTCGCGAGGGCGCCCGCGACGTCGAACGTTTCGTCCGCACCCTGCGGTAGCGCGACCGCCGCTCGCGTGCGCGAATCGTAGATGTTGCCGATCGCATTGCAGACGACGAGAGCCCCGACAACGAGATCGCCGTGACGCGCCGACGCGCAACCGAGACCCCCGGGGCGCGCGCGGTCGAGCCCCGCGAGTTTCGCCACGAGGGCCCCCGTCCCGGCGCCGGCGCGTCCTTGGGCCGGGCGTTCGCGGCTCGCGGCGCGTAACGCGGCCGCACCCATCGCGCGGTCCGGCCGCACGCTGCCGTCGCGACCGAACAGATCGAAGATCACCGCGGCCGGCACGATCGGCACGCGCCACGGCCCGACCGCAAGCCCGATTCCCAGCGTCTCGAGTTCGGCCATCACGCCGCCCGCCGCGTCGAGCCCAAACGCACTCCCCCCGGTCAGCAGGATCGCGTGCGCGACTTCGACGTGCGAAAGCACCGACAGCACGTCGGTCTCGCGGGTTCCGGGCGCCGATCCGCGCACGTCGACGCCGCAGATCGCTCCCGGCGGCTCGAACACGACGACCGTGCAGCCGGTTCGAGCGACGGCATCTGCCGCATGGCCGACGCGCACGCCCGGCACGTCAACGATGCTGCCGCCGGGCGGGCCATTCACCCTGCTTCGGGCGGCGGTTCGACTTTGAAGGCGACGATTTGGTCGGCTTCGCGGTGGTTCGTCCAGAAGCGCTCGCCGTCGAACGCGAGCGCTCGCGCGGCGAAGCCGACGCGCGCGACGTCGCGCGTCTGCGGCTCGCCGTTACGGGCGTCGACGCAGGTCAAGAAATACTCATCGCTCGCTTCGTCGTCGGTCGTCACGCAGTAGAATTTGCCGCCCACGACGACCTGGCCGCAGATGCCGCGCGGCAGCTCGATGGTCGTTCCGACGCGGCCCGCATCGTCGAGCGAAAGAATGCGCTTGCGATACCACTGGCTCACGTAGAGGCGGTCGCCGTCGAACGAGAGCTGCGAACCGGTGTCGTCGGGACACGGTAGCGCTTCCTGCGATTTGAAGCCGTGCCACGGCACGAGGCGGCGGATGATGCGCGTATCGTCGTCCGTCTCGCCGCAGATCACGCGCAATTCGTCGCCGACGACGGTCATGCCCCAGGGCTTGCCCGGCGCTGCCGTATCGTAGCGCACCAACCACGTACGCGGATCGAGCGCGTACACGCGACGGGTTTCGATCGAGCCCATCCAGAGCAAGGTTCCGTCGAACGCGAGCGATTGGGGTTTGGGCGCCGGCGAAGGCAGCCGCAAGACTTCTTCGACGTTTTGCATATTTGCCGCTTCGCGCTTCACGGCCAGAGCCATGCGGCGCCGCGAACCCCGCTCGAATCGCCGTGAATCGCCCGGCAGACCACCGTTTCGACCGTATCGGAAAACACGTACGCCGGCAACCGCCGCGCGAGTTCCTCGCAAAGCTGCGGCACGTTCGAGACGCCGCCGCCCAGCACGATCGTATCCGGGTCGAGCACGTTGACGACGCAGGCGAGCGCGCGCGCGAGCCGGTCCGCATAACGTTCGAGCGCAGCGCGTGCCGGTGGGTCCCCGGCCTCGGCGGCGGCGACGATCGCGGGCACGCCCTCGGAAGGACCTCCGCCGGCGCCGCAGTCGCGCGACAAACCCGGCCCCGAGAGAAATGTCTCGTTGCAGCCGTATTTCCCGCAATAGCAAAGCGGGCCGGGCAACTCGTCCGGGCGCGGCCACGGCAACGGATTGTGGCCCCACTCGCCGGCGATGGCGTTCGGCCCCGCGAGCAGGCGGCCGTCGACGGCGATTCCACCGCCCACGCCCGTTCCCAAAATGACCCCGAAGACGCAGCGCTCGCCCGCGCCCGCGCCGTCGCGCGCTTCGGAGAGCGTGAAGCAGTCGGCGTCGTTCGCGATCCGGATCTCGCGTTCGAGCCGTCGCCCGAGATCGGCCTCGAGCGCGCGACCGATTAGGGCCGTACTATTCGCGTTTTTCATCAACCCCGTCGCGCGCGAAGGGGCGCCCGGCGTTCCCACGCCGACGCTCGCGCGCGATCCCGTTTCCGCCTCAACCTGCGCGACGAGCGACGCAATCGTTTCTACGACGGCATCGTAGTCGTGCGCCGGGCTCGCGACTCGCCTGCGCACGAGTATTCGTTCGGCGGAATCGAACGCCGCGATCTCGATCTTGCTGCCGCCGAGATCAATCCCGATCCGCAAGGCCGCTCAGCGGCAGTGCGCGAGCGGAAATGCGCGCGGCGGCGGGTCGTGAACGGTCGCCGTGTGGCCATTCGCGTAGCGCAAGGTGGAGCGTTGCCCGCTTGCCCACGAAAGCTTGTCCAACGTGATCGGGATTCCGGCGTAGCCCGGGAAATCCGGGGCGAGGATGATCCCGCCCGTCGCGACCGCGACGAGTGCCCGGTTGCGCGGCACGTTGCCGGGTGTAAACGGCCCCAAAACGTCGACCAGCACGAAGTGAAAGTCGGGCGAAAATTTCGGCCCGCCCGCGCCGAATTGATCGAACGTATAACCCTGGCAGAGGGTCGCCGTCGAGATGAGCTTGCCGGCGCTCGAAAACGTCAGCGTCCGATCCGAGGTCGCGATCCGCACGTCCGAAGGCACGCTCGCAGCCCCGCACAGGGACCAGGCAAGGCCCCAGGCGCCGAGCCGGGCAGCGTAATTCGCTCGCACGGGAGTGCCTTTCGCCGCTGCCCCGCGCGTTTCGTCTATGAAACTAGTCCTTTGCAAGCGCGCGCAGCAGGCGGTCGAGTTCGCGTCGCGCCTCGCGCGCGGCGATTTGTGGCTGCGGCGCGCGCGCGATCGAACGAGCGCACTCCGTGAGGGCGCCGATGAGAATGTCCGCGAGCGGTTCGATCGGCCGCCGCGCGAGGGCGCCCGCTTCGATGGCGCGCGCTAGTCCGTCGCGCAAGAGTGCGACGACGTAGCGCTCCTCGATTTCGCGCACGACCTCCCAGCCCAGCACCGCGGGGCCGTCGATCAGAACGATCCGTTGCGTCGACGGGTCGAGGCACGCATCGAGAAACGCCTCGCAACCGGCGCGAAAGGCCGGCCACGCACTGCGCGTCGCCGCTGCCTCGGCGCCCGCGACGACCGCAGCTGTAAGGCGCCGCTCCTGCTCCTCAAAGACCGCGCGAAAAAGCTCGGCCTTGCTCGCGAAGTGGTGATAGAGTGCGCCCCGCGTGATCCCGATATCGCGGAGAATGTCGTCGATCGCCGTGCCGGTGAAGCCGTCCGCGGCAAAACGCAGGCGGGCCGCCTCGACCAATGCAGCGACGGTCGCGTCCGACCGCTCCCGCTGCGTGCGCCGCCGCGGGGGTCGCTTGGGCATGACGCCGGGACGCTTCTTCGGCACAGGGGGAGCAATACGGCGCGCGAGACCCTCGCACCGGCTTGACATACATACTGCCGGTATGTATCATAACCGGCAACCTGACGTGAGGCAACGCGAATGAACACGAACGAGGTGCGGCGCAATCGCGTGCACTTGCCCGGTCTCGGTATGGAGACGCGCGTACTCGAAAGCGGCTCGGGTCCGCCGGTAGTTTTCTTACACGGCAACCCCGACAACGCCGACGAGTGGTTGGCGGCTATCGCGTTGCTATCGGACAGGTATCGCTGTATCGCTCCCGATCTGCCCGGCTACGGCGAGGCGCCCGAGCCGCCGAAATCGTTCGACTACGGCGTCGCGGCCCAAGTGGCGTTCCTGGACGCGGTCCTCGCAGCGGTTGGGGTGTCCGAAAAACTGATCCTCGTGGTTCACGACATCGGCGGCGCGATGGGCGTGGCCTGGGCGGGCGCAAACCTGTCGCGCGTGCGCGGTATGGTCATCACGAATACGGTCGCTTTCGAGGGCTTCCACTGGTTTGCGCTCGCGAGGATGTGGGGCGACTCATCGCTACGCGGCAAGCTCCGCGCCTCGGCCGGCATGTTCGCGATCGGACTGGGCGGGGGGAAGCTCTTCAAAAAGATCTTTGGGAAGCAGAACCCCGATTTGAGTGCGCAGCAGCTGGACCGATTCGCGAAGTCGTTCGCCTTGAGCCGCGCCGCCAAGAATACGTCACTGCGCCAGTTCCCCGTTATGACGAAACCGGATTTTTTCGCGGGCTACGACCGTCTGCTCGCAAACCTCACCGCCGCCGTACCGTGCCGCGTGCTTTGGGGCGCGCGCGATCAGTACATCTCGCGCGACTACGCCGAGCGTTTCGCGCCGGCCGAGATCACCGTTCTCGAGGACCAAGGTCATTGGATCGCGTTGACCGCGCCGGGCGCCCTCGCGCGCGAGATCGCGCAGATTCCCTAGCCCGTGCTCTCGATCGAGCCGGCGCGGCTTGACATTGTATATGTATGCTGATACATATACGCTCACATGCATATCAGTGTTCTTCAGACGCTCGCCGACCCGCAACGCTTGCGCATCGTCGAAGTCCTGCGGAACGGCGAGCGTGCCGTCAACGACATCGTCGAACGCGTCGGCATTCACCAATCGGGCGTATCACGCCACCTTCGCATCCTTACGGATGCGGGCTTCGTCACGGTGCGCCCCCTCGGATCGCAACGGCTCTATTCGCTCCGCGCGAAGCCGTTCCGCGAACTCGAAGCTTGGGTCGCGCGGTATAGCGACCTGTGGGAAACGCGGCTCGACCGGTTGGGCGCGGAGCTCGAGCGCAGACAAAAAGTGCGATCCACCAAGGAGGTACCTTCGTGAACACGATCGAGCGCACGTTTGAAGCCACCATCGATGAGATCTGGGATCTTTGGACCACGAAGGACGGAATAGAATCTTGGTGGGGACCGGACGGGTTCGCGGTCGAGGTTCGAGAGCTCGACCTGCGGACCGGCGGCGTGCTCATCTATGCGATGACCGCGGTCGGCGCCGCACAGATCGAATTCATGAACTCGGCGGGCATGCCGCTCACGACCTCGACCCAGCTTACCTATCGCGAGGTTCGGCCGAAAACGCGGCTCGCGTACACGCTCCGAGCCGACTTCATTGCGGGCGTGGAGCCCTACGACGTGGCTACCACCGTCGCCCTCGAAGAGCGTGGAGGGCATGTCCGGCTGACGCTGACGTTCGACTCGATGCACGACGAGCACTGGACGCAGATGGCGCGGATGGGCCGTGAGAGCGAGCTCGACAAGCTCGCAATGCGCTGCGAGGCGCTACGGCGAGTCGGCTTCGAAGACACTCGTCGCTAAGAGCCGGCCGCCCGGGCGCACGGGCGCGAGCACGCGTTCCTCGATATAGCTGAGCGCGGTCTCGACCGCAAGCTCGATCGAGAGTACGTTCGTATCGATCACCAGTTCCGGCGACTGCGGCTCTTCGTAGTCTCCGGTGATGCCGGTGAAGCCCGGCAATTCGCCGGCGCGCGCTTTGGCGTAGTGTCCTTTGGGGTCGCGCGCCTCGCACGTTGCGGGATCCGCTTTGATGTAGATCTCGTGGAACGCGTCGCCCGCGGCGCGGCGCGCGGCCGCCCGGTCGGCGCGGTAGGGCGAGATGAACGCGGCAATCGCGATCGTTCCGCTGTCGGCGAATAGCGCCGCGACCTCGCCGACCCGCCGAATGTTTTCGTGGCGGTCGGGCGGCGAAAAGCCGAGGTCGCTGCACAGGCCCGAGCGCACGTTGTCGCCGTCGAGCACGTACGCGGTGCAGCCGGCCTCGAATAGGCGCCGCTCGACCTCCATCGCGATCGTCGATTTTCCCGACGCCGGCAGGCCCGTGAACCACACGACGGCGCCGAGGTGCGCGTTGCGACGCGCCCGGGCGCGTGCGTCGAGCAAATGCCGAACCGGAACGAGATCGCTCGCCGAGCCGCCGCCGAGGGGCGCGAGAATCGTCCCGCCGGCGACGATGTCGAGACCGTCGAGCAAGATGAAGCGCGCAAGCCCCGGGTAGTCGGCCACCGCGTCGAGCGGCAGCGTTTGCGGGCTCGAGAACACGACTTCGGCGATATCGCTCGCGTGCGCGACGCGGCCCTCGCCGCCGAGCGACTCGATGTCGATCACGCGCTCCACGTCGGCGACTTCAACGTTCGCGGTCCGCGTTCCGAACCGCATGCGATAAGCGTTGCCTGCCTGCAGCGGCCGCGCGCCGAGCCACAGGAGCCGCGCGCGAAACGAAGTCGCGAGCGTCGGCGCGTGGCGCATATCGCTGATCACGTCGCCACGATCGACGAAGAACGGGCCGTCGAGCGTGAAACCGATCGATTCCCCCGCGCGTGCGGTCGCTTTTTCGCGCGGCGGCCACACCTCGAGCGTCGCGACTCGTGCGTTGCGGCGCGCGGGCGAGATCAGTACCTCGCGGCCTGTCGCGAGTTCGCCCGATTCGATCCGGCCCACGATGATGCGCTGCAGGTCGCGCCGGATGACGCCCTGGACGGCGATCCGCAGCGTTTCGCCGCCGTCGCGGTTGCGCGCGGGCAGGGCGAGCAGCGCCTCGAGCACCGACGGCCCCGAATAGAAGCCCATGTTGGCCGCACCGCCCGCCGCCACGTTTTCGCCACCGCGCGCGGAGATCGGCACGAAGGCGGTCGCGGCGACTCCGGCGCGCTCGAGCATCGCATCGACCTCCGCGCGAATCGCGGTATACCGATGCACGTCGTATCCGACGCGGTCCATCTTGTTGATCGCGACGACCGCGCGCGGCACGCCGATCAATTCGAGCAGCAACGCGTGGCGCCGCGTCTGCTCGCTCACGCCTTCGACGGCATCGACGAGCAGGAGCGCCGCGTCGGCATCCGAGGCGCCGGTGACCATGTTGCGCAAGAATTCCTTATGCCCGGGCGCATCGATCAGCACGACGTCACGGCCCGGCGTCCGCATCCACAGGCGCGTCGTGTCGATCGTCACCGCTTGGTCGCGTTCGCTCTGCAGCGCGTCGAGTACGAACGACCATTCGAACGCGACGCCGCGGCGATCGCAGACCGCCTGCAACTCGGCGACCTTTCCGTCGGGCAGGTTGCCGGTTTCGTGCAGCAGGCGCCCGATCAGGGTCGACTTGCCGTGATCGACGTGGCCGACCGCGACGACGCGCAGCTGGTTCATCTCACATGTACCCGCCGGTGCGCAGCCGTTCGAAGGCGTCTTCGCTCTCGTGATCCATCACGCGCCCGGCGCGCTCGGGCTGGCGCGTCGTCTCGAGTTCGGCGATGATCGCGTCGATCGTCGCCGCCTCCGATTCGATCGGCACCGTGATGTTCTTCTCGCCGAGCGACCGGTAGCGCTTCCCTTCGCGCGCAAGGTACAGCGGCACGATCGGGATCTCTTCGCGTTGCGTGTAGCGCCAGATGTCGACCTCGGTCCAGTCGAGCAGAGGGTGCACGCGCACGTGTTGGCCGTCCGGAACGTCGGTGTGGTAGACGTCCCAGAGTTCGGGCGGCTGATGCTTGACGTCCCACGCGCCGTCGGGCAGGCGCGGCGAGAACACGCGCTCCTTGGCCCGCGTCGACTGCTCGTCGCGACGGATCCCCACGATCACGCCGCGCAGTTT
>Ga0302325_10025579_pt1 | contig 12267 bp, 10 predicted proteins | sample Palsa_T0_2_FD_201948 | JGI IMG/M metagenome (GOLD analysis project Ga0302325, IMG submission 201948) | Peat permafrost microbial communities from Stordalen Mire near Abisko, Sweden - Palsa_T0_2 | ecosystem: Environmental > Terrestrial > Soil > Palsa > Peat permafrost | place: Sweden: Abisko...
TTACTTCGGGCCGGCAGGCCGGTGGCCTGCCGGCCGAAGGCCAATCAAAATGGAAAAAGTCCCGGAAGGATCCGGGACTTTCGATATGTTCTGCTTTATTGAAGAAATAGAACTATTTCTTTTTTGCAGCTTTCTTAGCGGCTTTCTTTTTAGGAGCAGCTTTCTTTTTGGGAGCGGCTTTCTTCTTAGCGGCTTTCTTTGCAGTTGCCATTTTTTTTGAATTTAATTGGTTAGTAAATCAATTACAATCATAAAAATAGAAACTTCTTTGGAAGATCCAAAAAAATTTTTGAAATATTCCAAATTTTTTTCTAAGCAACTACTTCAACTGCCTTGACGCTAACGAAGGTTTTATCACCTTTTCCTTTTCTGAATTCAACTAATCCGTCACTAAGTGCGAACAAGGTGAAATCTCTTCCAACGCCAACATTTCTTCCGGGATGGTATTGTGTACCGCGTTGACGGACGATGATGTTGCCGCAGATAGCGGGTTGTCCACCGTAGATCTTAACGCCAAGGCGTTTGCTGTGTGAGTCGCGGCCATTCTTTACACTGCCTTCCCCTTTTTTGTGTGCCATATCTTTGAGATTTGATAGGTTATTATTTATTGCGCAGGTTTCGCAGTTATGCGATCTCGCTGATGTGGATTTTCGTGTAATGGGTACGATGACCGTGTTTCTTACGAAAACCTTTCCTTCTTTTCATTTTAAAGGCGATGACCTTGTCACCCTGGACGTGACCGATGATCTCAGCCTTGATAACAGCGGTTACCTCTTTCCCCAGGGAAAATTTGTCGTCGCCGTGTGAGAGGAGGACTTCTCCGAACTCAACTTTATCGCCGGCGTTGCCCGCGATCCGGGGAACGTACAAAGTCTGGTCTTTCTGGACCTTAAATTGCTGACCGGCTATTTTCACTACTGCTAACATAAATATTCAATATTAGGGCTGCAAAGGTAAGGGGAATTCGGGAAAAAAAGAAGCGGATAGGCAAAAAATGGCCTGGAAAGGCAAAAATAACCGGATTTAGGGGATTTTACCCCCCATTGCCCATTGCGGTTTTTCCTCTAGTTTTGCCCGCATGAATATGAAGATCAAATCCTTTTTGGCCAGACCCTTTGCGTCCTATATATATAAGGCCATTCAGAAGGGGATGACTTCGGCGGTGGCGGATCAGGAGGCGATATTAAAGGGGTTATTGCAGGTGGGGAGCAAGACGGAATTCGGGACTGAACATAAATTGGGCGAGGTAAAGACGTATACGGAGTTCAGGCAGGCTGTCCCGGTTCGGGATTATGAGCAGTTTTCCCCTTATATCGGCAGGATCAAGGAAGGCAGGCATAATGTGCTTTGGAAGGGGCTTCCGATCTATTTTGCCAAAACCTCCGGCACCACCAGCGGGGTCAAATACATTCCCATTAGCAAGGACTCCATTTCCAATCATATCAACACGGCCCGGAATGCGCTATTGTGTTATATGGCTGCTACCGGCAATACTTCCTTTTCCAATGGGAAGATGATCTTTCTGTCGGGCTCGCCGGAACTGGAGAGGGTGGGGGGGATCCCTACGGGCCGATTGAGCGGAATCGTCAACCACCACATCCCGGGTTATCTGCGCACCAATCAGCTGCCTTCTTATGAGACCAATTGTATCGAGGATTGGGAGACCAAGCTGGACAAGATCGTGGAAGAGACGGTTGGGCAGAACATGACCCTGATCAGCGGCATTCCGCCCTGGGTACAGATGTATTTTGACCGGTTGACGGAGTTGAAGGGGATGCCTGTCAAGGACATTTTTCCTGATTTTTCTGTCCTTGTGCATGGGGGAGTAAACTTTGAACCGTATAAGACCAGGCTTTTTGAAAGCATCGGCAAAAAAATAGATACGATCGAGACCTTTCCTGCTTCCGAAGGCTTCTTTGCCTTTCAGGACTCGCGGGACCAGGAGGGGTTATTGCTAAACAGCAATAGCGGTATCTTCTTCGAGTTTATCCCGGCGACGGAAATCGGCAAGGAGCAACCGGTCCGTCTTTCGCTGAAAGAGGTGACGACGGGTGAAAATTATGCGTTGGTGGTGAGCAACAATGCCGGTCTGTGGGGTTATAGCATCGGGGATATGGTCCGCTTTGTTTCGGTAAATCCTTACAGGCTGGTGGTCGCGGGGAGGACAAAGCATTTTATCTCTGCTTTTGGCGAGCATGTGATTGGCGAGGAGGTGGAGTATAGCCTGATGAAAGCGGCTATGGAAGCCGGGCTGCACATCACCGAATTTACGGTTGCCCCGATGATCCGGCAGGAAGGCGGCAAATCCTATCATGAATGGTTCGTTGAGTTTGGGGACCGCCCCGTGGATCTGGTGGCTTTTGCGATCAATGTAGACAATCATCTGCGTTCAAAGAATATCTATTATGACGATCTGATCACGGGCCATATCCTGCAGCCTTTACAGATCCGCACGGTAAAAAAGAATGGGTTTATCGATTATATGAAGTCAGTCGGGAAGCTGGGTGGTCAGAACAAGGTGCCGCGCCTGAGCAATGACCGCAATCTGGCGGCTGAGTTGGAAAAATATGTGGAGTAAAACTGGATTATGTCAAACAAGTCACCCAAAAAAAGGATTGCGATATTTGGCTCTACCGGCTCTATCGGGCGTCAGGCGCTGGAAGTCATCGATGCCAACCCGGCCATCTTCAGCGCCGAAGTGTTAACAGCGCAGAGCAATGATGACTTGTTGATCAGGCAAGCCTTGCATTTCAATCCGAATATTGTCGTTATCGGCGACGAGAAGAAATATGGGCGTGTCAAAGACGCTCTGGCAGGCCGTCCTGTCAAAGTATTTGCGGGCGAAAAGGCGCTGGATGAGGTGGCTTGCATGGATGTTTATGATATGATGCTGGCGGCGATTGTCGGTTTTGCCGGTCTGCGGCCGACGCTCTGTGCCGTAGAGAATGGTAAGGCTGTTGCGCTGGCCAATAAGGAGACGCTGGTGGTTGCGGGGGATATTGTCATGAAGAAAGCCCTGGATCGCCGGGCGCCCATCATACCGGTGGATTCGGAGCATTCCGCCATTTTTCAATGCCTGGTCGGGGAGACCCGCAACCGCATCGAACAGGTCATCCTCACGGCATCGGGTGGCCCTTTTCTTGGCAAAAAGCCAAACTTCCTTGTCAATGTGAAAAGGGACCATGCGCTGCAGCATCCCAACTGGAATATGGGCGCCAAGGTGACCATCGACTCCGCAACCTTGATGAACAAGGGGTTAGAAATGATCGAAGCCAAATGGCTATTCAATCTGAAGCCGGAGCAGGTGCGGGTGGTGATCCATCCGCAAAGCATTATTCATAGTATGATCCAGTTTGAGGATGGGAGTATCAAGTCCCAGATGGGGCTGCCGGATATGAAACTGCCGATCCAGTATGCGATGAGCTTTCCTCAGCGCCTTCCCAGCAGCTTCCCCCGATATGATTTCCGGAAGCCGGCCACGCTTAGTTTTGAAGAGCCGGACACCAAGACCTTCCGCAACCTGACGCTGGCGACGGAGGCTCTTCATAGGGGTGGTAATCTTCCCTGTGTGCTGAATGCAGCCAATGAGATTGCGGTCTTTGCTTTTCTTCGTAACCGGATCGGGTTCCTGGATATGACGGATCTGGTAGAACGTACGATGCAGGAAGTGCCGTTTATCGGCCATCCGACCCTGGAAGAATATTTTGACAGCGATGGGGAGGCCCGTAATTTTGCTGCTTCCCTGATTAAGCTATAATTTATTTTAATGGTACCGACAAAAGGGTATTTTAGCGGATATTTGGTAAGTTTCGAGAATCTGAGAAAGTAAAAGAAATATGACACTATTAGCAATCGAATGGTCTTCCGTTGGAATTAAAGTTCTCCAATTCATTCTATCCTTTTCCATACTGGTTATTCTGCATGAGCTGGGCCATTTTTTACCGGCCCGTTGGTTCAAGTGCCGGGTCGAGAAGTTTTATTTGTTTTTCAACCCCTGGTTTTCGCTTTTCAAAAAGAAGATCGGCGATACCGAATATGGTCTGGGCTGGGTTCCTTTTGGCGGGTATGTAAAGATCTCCGGGATGATCGACGAGAGTATGGATAAGGAGCAGATGCAGCAGCCGGCGCAACCCTGGGAGTTTCGAAGCAAGCCTGCCTGGCAGCGGCTGATCATTATGCTGGGTGGCGTGACGGTCAATGTGCTGCTGGCCTTTACGATCTTTATTATGATCATGTGGGTCTGGGGGGACCGGTATATTCCTGTTACCAATCTGAAATACGGGCTTTATGCCGATACGCTGGGCCGAAAAATGGGATTGAGGGATGGGGACAATATCATTGCGGTTGCGGGCAAGCCGGTGATCCGGACCAATGTGATCCCTTCCGAGATCATTATGAACGAAGCTAAGTCGATAACCGTGCTTCGTGACGGGAAGCGGGTGGAGCTGTCTGTTCCGACGGGGTTTATCTCGCTATTGAGCAAGTCAAAGCTGGAAGGCTTCTTCGGGCTTCGCTATCCGCAGATCGTCGATTCCGTACCACCGGACGTCAAGGTGCTGCAGGGCAATGTCATGAGGGGTGATACACTGCTTGCGGTGAATGGTCGGTTTATTCACTATGCCTCGGATTTGTATAAGGATACGGCGTTGCTCACTTCCGAGCGGCATCAAAAGACGATGACCGAGATTTTTCTCCGGGGGCATGACACGGTCAGCGCTGTGCTGGCCCGGCAGGAGAAGGGGGGTACGGGCATTCATTTCAAGAACCCGGAAGATATCCTGGGCTATGTGCAGATCAACTATACGTTATTGCAGGCCATTCCAGCCGGTATTCACAAGAGTATCCATACGCTCGTCAATTATATCCGTAACCTGCGGCTGCTGTTCACTTCGAAGGAAGTCAAGGTGCAGGACAATCTGGGGAGTGTGGTGATGATAGCGAGTGTGTTTCCTTCCGAATGGGATTGGGAGAGCTTCTGGTCGTTGACGGCTATTTTTAGTATCCTGCTGGCGTTTATGAATGTACTGCCGATACCTGCCCTGGATGGCGGTCATGCGTTGTTCACGTTGATAGAGATGATCAGTGGCCGCAAGCCCAGCGACAAGTTCGTCGAATATTCGCAGATGGTGGGGATGGTGTTGTTGTTTGGCCTGATGGCGTATGCGATGGGGCTGGATATATTCAGATTCTTTAAGTAGGGGTGTGGCTGGCGGAGGGATGCCGGTGGTCGAGGATGGGATTGGGGAAAGGTTTGGCGCGGGTGAGTGTTGGCGCGGGCGAGGGTTGGTTCGGGTGGGATTTTGTTGTATATTTGCAGACTGGGGCTGCCTGGTTTTGACAGCATAGATCTTTGAAGGTGTAAGCATGCCGTGCGTTGGATAATTAGCACGTTAATCTGAATATTCAAACTTCAAATGGCAATACTTCGTATGCCATGGCTGCCTAATCAGTGATTAGATAGTCATTAGGGCCGTGTGGCAGGTTAGCCTGTTACCAAGCTGCACCGCCGACTCAAAACAAATATAGGATGCTGCAACGGAAGGCTGTGACCGTTGCTTAAGACCATACAGCTAAGGAAATGATCGGTGTGTCCGGTTCCAGTCTTTTCCCGACAAATAATGCCGGAATAAGCATGTAGAAAGCTTTTGGGGGTTGTGTTTGGACAGGGGTTCGACTCCCCTCAGCTCCACTTAAGGGAATGATCAGAACTGGTCATTCCCTTTTTTTATTTGATTATTTATTTGATTTACGATATTTTACTGGCCGAGAAATGCTTCGAATTTATGGAGATGAGCTTATCCACCCGAGATTTTTCAGGAGCTCGACGTAATAGGGTTGCCACGCCGACCATTTTACTCTACGACGGAATTGTTTAATCAACTAATACAAATGCGGCCCAATAGTATGGAGGATATTTTTTTCTCATTTTGGCCTGTGCCATTGTAAATGACTCTTCTATTGTTTTGCCATTCATCCAATAGGAGTAGAACGTCGTCATCAGCTCGGCCGTTTCCTTGTCCGGCACTTGCCATAAACTGACGATCATTTTTTTTGCTCCGGCTATTTTAAACGCCCTTTGCAGTCCAAAAACACCTTCCGTGCTTTTGACATCTCCCAGGGCCGTTTCACAGGCACTGAGCACCACGAGTTCTGTATTGCGCAGATTCAACTGGGAGATCTCATAAGCAGTGGCAATGCCGTCGTCAATTCCTTCTATGGGGGCTTTGCCGCTCCAGGCATGATTTCCACCAGAAAGGATCAATCCGCTGCGAAGCAAGGGGTCATCTGCCAGGGTGTAGGTATCGCCTTCCCCAATTGCCGTCTCTTTGTTCTTTTTTTCCGGTTCCGGTAAAAAGAATCCATGGGTGGCGATATGCAATACCTGCGGAGAGTGACCGCTTAAGGCTTTCAGGTTCCCCTCCGAAGCATTCGCCTGGGTAAATATTGTGGTCTCCAGTTTATTCTTCCTGAATAAATCACCAATCTTTTTGACTTCTTCGGCGGTACCAGGCAGATCAGCCCAAACACCGTCATGATTGCCCCGGATGGGAGGAACATACCGATTCGTTGAGGCGACTCCGGTTTCCGATTGCCTGTTTCGTTGATGAACAAGGGCGCTGCTGTCCATGGTAAACCGGGGATCCCCAAACAATGCGATACTTCCTGGTTTGATTGCTTGAGTTGCTGAAGTTCGCAGCGCAATCTCCCTGATGCTGGTATATTGTTGAAGATCGTATTTATCGAGTAACAGCGTCCTCTTGTCTACCGGGAGCGCGCAAAAGGCTATGCTGTATAATTTTCCAGCAGGGGCATAGGCAATCTTCTTCACACCTTGCAGATATGGTTCCAACGGCTGCCAGATCAGCTTATACAAACTGTCCCCCAGATAAGATGGCTTAACGCTTACAATTTTTGCGCCCCTGTATAAGTTATTGACCATGGTCGTCGCTGTATTTCCCGCACTGTCGAATAGTCTACTCAATTGCTTTTCCTCACAGAGCGGGACAAATGCAGGGACGGAGTCATGTTTATGCAGAATATAAGCGGCATAGATCACAGAGTCTGTCCATTTTTTGTAGAGCAATTTGAAATTGACAAATTCAATGGCGACCTCGCCTTCCCGGAGATTTTTTTGTACATCGGCCATGGAAATATTAATGCTATTTTGGTGCCGGCGGAATTCGGCTGAAGTTCGGGTAAGCGATTCTTCATCGGCTTCCGCGCTGGCGGCAACACTATCAAACAGCGGGGTTGCTTTTTTCTGGGGCGACGAATATTGTTTGGCCAAAAGCTCCTTGGTTCCCACCCATCGGGCAAAGAGCCGTTGTATGCTGCTGTCCGGGCTATTCCGGATCGACTCCAACATGTTCCTGGTTTCAAGGAGCGAAAGAGATTTCAAAAATAATTCCAGGTTCAGATTATTTCGTATGTAAGCAGGAGAGGCCTTCTTGAACATATATAAAAAGCCATTGCTCACCTCTACGGCAGAGAGTTGATTTTTCAGATAATCGCCTTTCTCTTTTTCGGAGAGAATAGTGAATTCGGTTTTCACTTGTTTTACCATTATTTGATCGGCGGCAACAATTAATGGCTCGGCCTTTTCATATCGGCCCCAGACTTCATACAAGATCGCCAGGTTGTAGAGGCCATTGGCATACCCGGAATAGTCTTCGCCCATTGCTTTTTTTTCTATTTCGTTGCCCTGGATCAATAAAGGCTCAGCTTCCGCGTATCGTTCCTGGTTTCTATAGATAAAGCTAAGATCGGATAGACTCGCGCCGTAATCAGGATGGACTTCGCCAAGCGCTTTTTTCCTTATTGCTATAACCTGGGTGTCCAGGGATGCCGCCTTGTCCAGCTGGCCTACCGCCGTGTACAACCAGGACAGACTGGCCAGGCTGGTGGCATATCCGGGATTCTCTTCGCCGTATACCTGTTTATCTATTTCTTTCGCCTTCAGGCATAAGGGTACGGCCTGCTGATACAGGCCCTGCTGGACATAGACTAACGCCAGCGTGTTCAGGTTGGCGGCATAGTCAGCCTGATTATCCCGATGTAACCTTTCCTGGATTTCTTTTACCTTAACGAACAAGGAAACGGCCTTGTCATATTGGCCAATTTCAAGATACAAGATGCCCAGATTGGCCAGCGTGGCGGTATAATACGGGTGTTCTTCACCCAATAGTTTTTTTACGATTTCTATTGTCTTTAAATACAACGGCACCGCGTTCCCGTATTGGCCCATACGGTCATATAAATATGCCAGGTTGTTGAGGGCGCCCGCATAGGCCGGATGATCCTCTCCCAGTGCTTTTTTGAGTATTTCCGTGGACTTGACGGATAACGGCAGCGCATTTTCATACTGGCCCATGGCAATGTATAAGGCTGCCAGATTGCCCAAGCCGACTGCATAGTCGGGAGAATTTTCTCCGGAAGCTCTTTTTTGTATTTCTTTGGCCTGGATCAATAGGGGTTCTGCCTTTTCAAATTTACTCATCCTTCGATATATTTCGGCCAGGTTGGTCAGGCTGTTGCCATATGCCGGATGGTCTTCACCCAATGTCCTTTTTCGGATTTCCAAGGCCTGCTCGTACAACGGCTCCGCCTTTGCGTATTCGCCAACTTCGTTATACAACAATCCCAGATTGTCGAGGCTGGTGGCATAATCCGGATGGTTTTCCCCCAGTACTTTTTTCCGGATGTCCCTGGCCTGAATGTACAGGGAATCTCCCTTTGCAAATTGTCCGACCTGAACATATAAAAAGCCCAGGTTGCACAGACTGGTGGCAAAATCAGGGTGGTTTACTCCCAGTGCCTTTTCCCGGATTTCTTTAACCTGGAGGAAAAGCGGTTCCGCCTTTTCATATTTGCTCATTTGGACATATACCAATCCCAGATTGTCCAGGCTGGTGGCATAATCGGGATGATTTTCTCCCAAGACCTTTTTTCTTATTTCAACGGCCGCCAATAGCAGGGCTTCCGCTTTTTCATTTTGACCCATGTTTACATACAATTCGCCCAGGTCATTTAAGCTGGCGGCGTAGTCAGCGGAGCTGTCTCCCGGGGCGATTTTTCTTATTTCTTTGGCCTGGGTAAGCAAGCGCTCCGCTTCCTTATACTTTCCCATTTTTATGTATAGTTCGCCCAGGCGGTCGAGACTGGTGGCATGTTGCGGTTGATTCAAACCAAATTCCTTTCTAGCGACGTCGATTCCTTGTTGAAGAATTAGCGTTGCTTTTTCATATTCCGCTTTATCGGAAAGTTCCTGTCCTTCTTTGTCCAATTGTGCCCAGGTTTGTGCAAAAATGGTAGACGAACAAAGGATAATTAACAATAAAATGAAGTTTTGTTTCATAAAGGAATTTAAAGAGGAACGTGATATAAGTTCCAAAAAACTATTAAAGCAATGCCATTTTCAGAAGAAATAAATGAGAATTGATAATGTTAAACGTAATGATAAAAAATTCAATGATTGGTATATCTGTCTATAAATAAATAAAATGTTGAATCTCAACGGTTTAAAAAGCCTTACCTTGCAGCTTGAGCAATTACAGTAGCCTTTTCTCTCGCAAAATCAATTTGTTTCGATAAAGAATCGGAAGGACCGAAGGGGTTCGATGGCCCCTCTCGCCGCGCCAGTCGATTATACGTTAAAGAGAACGTAGACAATCAACAGAACGACAAAATCGACTTTGCCCCAGAATGACTTCCAAAGCCAACTGATTTCTTTCCATCTGACAATAACGATTAGTAGCAAGGCAAACAGAAATAAAACTGTCGAAACTAATAGCCGTGACATCTGCGTATCGTCTTTTCCGATTTTTACCGAAGATTACAAAGTCATGGGTCTTTGGATGAATCGCCGCCCGACTTATTCGGCTGACAACAAAAAATGGGTGTTTTAACGGTGCTTGGCTGTTGGCGAATCATCGACCATGTCGTACCTTGATGAGGAAAGTTATATAAATGGCTATCGCACATTTTTTTGTTTTAATGCTCGAAAACAGGTCCTTCGACCATGTGTTCGGGTTCAGCCCCATTAAAGGCACGGATGCGGTCACCGGTCAGCCGAGGACGATCGACGGGGTGGACCCGAACATCCAGCAGAATGTGGATTCTGAAACGAAAAAAGTCTATCCAGTCCATAATGGGGCTGATTTTTCGCTCAAAAATCTCGACGTCGATCCGGGGCATGAGTTTGGAGATGTAGCCGAGCAACTGGATGGACCGAACCTCGGCTTTGTCAACAATTATAGGGAGCAGAAAAAAAACGTAAACCCTGGCAGGGTAATGGATTGTTTTTCAAGCCAGCAGCTGCCGGTGCTGAACCAACTGGCCGGTGAATTTGTCGTGTGCGACCGGTGGTTTTCGGCTTTGCCGGGTCCGACCTGGCCCAACCGGTTTTTCATGATGGCCGCTACATCGGGCGGATTGACCAAGAGCCCAACGCCCACGGACATCATCAAAGCGACTGCCTTTAAGGGGTATTCCTTTGAACACGGGAATATCTTCGATGCACTGGACCGCAGCCAAATACCGTGGTGCATCATCGAGGGCGATTTATTTCCGATCAGTTTTGCGTTAAAAGGCATGAACAGCAATGCTATAAAGGGGCGATTCATCGATATCGGCAATCTCGCAGCGACCTTGCAGGACCCGGCTTTCAACGATAAATTCATCTTCATCGAACCGAAATATGGCACGCATAGATTTGATGTCACGGGACCTGGAGACTACAGCGGTGGTAATTCCATGCATCCGCTTGATGACGTCCGTAAGGGGGAACAACTGGTCAAAGCCGTGTATGAGACCATTCGCAGTGTGCAGGCCGTGTGGGAAAAATCAGTGTTGCTGATTACATTCGACGAGCATGGCGGGTTCTATGATCATGCCCTGGTGCCGGCGGCCACGCCTCCCGGTGATAAGCCGATCAATGCCGCGCCGGGCCAGGCGCCCTTCGGCTTTGACAAACTGGGGGTACGGGTACCGGCAATCGTTGTGTCACCCTGGGTGGGAAAAGGGTTGATCGATCATACGGATTATGACCATACGTCGGCACTGGCCACCCTGGAAAAGATTTGTGAAATGCCGCCACTGACCGCCCGGGATGCCCAAGCTCATAATTTTTATCATCTGTTCTCGCTCAAGGAGGCGCGCACCGATACGCCAGTGACGCTGGTCAGTCCTGCCACCGCCATAACAGCCGAAGCGCTCACCGTCCCGCAACAGGATACGCAGGAATCGCTGAAGAGCGAACTGGCTTTACTGGAGGCTACGCCGGATGGAGCCGAATTGGTAGCTGAACCGCCAGTGTCTGGCCCGCAGGCCGGCTTTGCTTATGTCGGGCTAATGCGGGCGCTCGCTCAGCCGGGGACGGACGAAGAAAAGGAGGAATGGAAAAAAGAATTCTCGGAGATCAATACCTCAAAGGACGCGGCGCGGTTGATAACCAGGGCGAAGCTGAAGATAGGATTTGGCGAGTATGTTGCGAGGGGGACGAGCAGCTTCGGGAAATGAGCCCGGCGCTCGTTATCTTTGCGACATCTATGGCAAACAATATGACGTACGAAGAACTGGTGCGACAACATCCTGGATCCCTGGTGGAGAAAATCGTGACAGAGGTACTCAACAAGAATAGAGTCGACGTTCACTTTGAAAGGCAGGACGATGAACAATGGTCAGTAATAAAAATCCATGTCTATGAAGAAGACAAGGAGATGGCGCTCCGGTTACTATCAGAAGACAGATGGGTGTTGCAGTTTGGATATTATGATGAGGGTGACGAGTTCATTGAACTGCTTCAGCTGCTCACCCGGCCGGAAAAGGACCTGATTCCCAAGGGACTTCAACGGGTCATGCTCAAAGTCCTGGCCAGTGAAGAAGGCCTGCGGCTCCCGGGCAATTTCTTATCGAGATAGAGCCTCCGACTTGTTTAAGGCAGATAATCCCGTTCCGGCCGGCCAATGACAAGATTGCATGCGTCAAAAAACAGTATATATTTGCTCTATGCGAATGACAATATCTGGCCTTCCACGCCATTACGACAAGTTTGATCTTCAACGGCTTTTTAACCCATTTGGCTGGGTGGATTATACAAAAATCATCATCGACCCGCTCTCTGGTCTAAGCAGGGGAAAAGGAATCGTCGAGATGAATCAGGAGGACCAAGCGAAACAGGCAATGGCTGCGTTGCAGGGCCAGGTGCTGGGGACGAATCCGCTTAACATTAAAGAAGTTAAAGAAGGTGGTCCAAAGCCCCGGTAACCT
>Ga0302325_10025580_pt1 | contig 12267 bp, 7 predicted proteins | sample Palsa_T0_2_FD_201948 | JGI IMG/M metagenome (GOLD analysis project Ga0302325, IMG submission 201948) | Peat permafrost microbial communities from Stordalen Mire near Abisko, Sweden - Palsa_T0_2 | ecosystem: Environmental > Terrestrial > Soil > Palsa > Peat permafrost | place: Sweden: Abisko...
GATCCCACATACTGATGGCTTCTGTCGAAGAACTCCTTCAATTCTCCCGTTGAGGAGAGCAACGAGTCGGGAACTTCTACGTATTCGGGCTGAACTCTTCCATATGCCTCGCACAACTTGGCCTTGTATTTCTTGAGAAACCCTTCTCGCTCTCCAGCCGGAAGCCGTAAAGCCAGCTTGCCTTCTTTGCTAAGGTAGCTGAACATATGGCCGTTCAGGGAAGTGTAAGGCACTGTATCGCCCTTCCGTTCGACGTTCGGATTGGTGGCCACCAACTTTTCGTACAACTTAAGCTTCTCTGACGATTTGGCTCCGGCTGCTGGCTTCGCCATGCGACCAGCCCTCCTTGGCATTTCGGAATTCGACTCGATGCAGCAGACAGTGTATCTGAAGCCCGGCACGGCAGAGGTTAGGAACGCCGACTTTGTCGGCCATTAGAAATCGCAGTCTGATCTGTTGCACGGTAATTACTGATAAATCCAATTTCAATAACAACCTTGCCGCACCGGGCGGCGAGCACGGGAGGAACAACATTGAACTGTTGATGCAACTGCGGACGGCTGGACTTATTCACGGCAGGCGACCGAAGATCGAAGCTCTGGCTACGATCTGCTCCACCAAAACTCCGTCCCGAACGAATGGTGCGAGCGCGGCGGCTATCTCTGCCTCAAATTTCTCCTGGCCTCCGGCGACAACTTCAGGCGAGGTATTGGACCTAGAGAGCGCGCGCCCGATCAAGTCAGCAATGGTCACCTGACTACGCTCGGTCACCGATGTCTCCCCTATTGCGCTGAAGCACGAGTCCGCAAACCATTCACTCGGATTGACCCGATATTGTTTCTTTTCCGGTCGCCCTGAGGCCCAGGCGCTGCGCACTTTCCGATAGGGCTTCACCCAAGGGGTTTCCGGCGTCTCAACACTGGAGGTTCGGCAAATCAGAATGCGACCGGAGTCGGGGGCGAGAATCCGATCAAGCACCGCCAACGTCGGAGTGCGTTCCAGCCAATGATGAGCACGACCAATCGTGACGATATCGTAGGCTTGACTGGTTTGGAATTCCTCGATCCGACCGTCGATCAGCAAGAGTGCGGCCCCGGCTTCCGCGGCCGCAGACCTTGCTGCCGCGATCATTCCGGGTTCGGGATCGAGTCCGGTGCAGCTGCCGACAAAAGACGCGAAACCAATGGCGAGCATGCCGGGTCCGCATCCAACGTCGAGCAGGGCTTCATCGCCATGCAGGCCGATCTCCTCCGCAACCTTCTGGTAAAACTTTGGCGGATAGGGCTCCCGGTAGCGGGCATAGAATTCAACCGTTGACGCGAAGCGGCCCATTCACTTCAGTTTAGGCTTGCGGTAAGAGGTTTTGCAGCCCAGAAACGCAGTGAACATCAGAGGGCGTTGGTGGTGCCCAAACAGAAGCGAGAACCCGGCTCGCTGCTGAGGCCTTCTTCGTTGCGCATATGACAGTGCCGCCCTCATGCGTGTATCCGACTTCTGCGTTCCCGAAGAGAAATTCCTTCCCTTCCGAAGCGATGTGCGTGAACGGAGATGTTTGGCCACGCTGACACTTCACCTTCGAGCTTCTTCAGGTTCATCCCAAACCCCATTGGTTGGCTTTTTCGATGCCGGACAATAGCCGCTCGATTCAGCGACCGATCTTTCGCACGATTCATCCAAAAAGGCGGGAGTAGGTCGAAGCAACCAAGCATGGATAAGAATTAGGAGAGCGTCTTGACAGCAAAAATCCTCATGGTTCTCAGTGCGAGCATTATCTTTACGCTCGGAGTCGTCCACCTCGTCTATACATTCTGGGGGCAAAAGCTCACGCCCCGTGACCCCGCGCTGCAAATCAGCATGAGCCAGATTTCACCTGTCATCACGAAAGAAACAACAATGTGGCGGGCTTGGGTGGGCTTCAATGCCAGCCATAGCATGGGACTTATTTTGTTCGGCTTGGTTTTCGGTTATCTCGCTTTGGCTCACCCCCAAGTCCTCTTTCAGTCCCCGTTCCTGCTCGTCGTCGGGCTGGCAATGCTTGGTGGCTTTGTTATGCTCTGCAAGGTTTATTTTTTCAGTTTGCCTCTCACAGGCGTCAGCATTTCTCTGGCCTGCTATGTCGCCAGCATTGCACTGTCGCGCGCACCCGCAGTATTTTCATTCCACCTCACGCGTCGGTAAGCGCGCGAAGATGGCTGTTGATCCCCGGCGGCAATTCGAACGGATCGGGCGAACCGCAGTGCTACCGGGATGCCGGTCAACGCGGGTCAAGACCATAAGAAGTTGGCGCTGCTGGCCGCGGATTGCAGTCCGCAAGCCGTGCTCGTCACGTAGAAATGCGAGCCGTCCCCACTTTAATAGGGCGCATCACCCTTCACCGTTGTGCGATGCAGGTGGCGCCGAAATTGCTGCGGACAACCGTGGGCCAAGTGAATCGTGCATCGATTGTCCCAGAAAACTAGGTCGTGATCTTGCCAGCGGTGGCGGTAAATGAAACCCGCTGTCGTACTGTGGGTGAAGAGGAGTTCGAGCAGTTCCTGGCTTTCCGCGCCCGAGAGGTCGAGAATACGCGACGTGAAACCCTCGTTCACGAACAGCGCCCGGCGGCCGGTTTCCGGATGAATGCGTACGACAGGATGTACGACCTCGCGCACTTCGTTCTTTTGGTTTTCGGTGAGGGGTGGTCGCCATTTCGATCCGCTGAAGCGCTCATAGCTGTGGTTATACGAATGTACCGCGCGCTTTCCTTCGATCGGCTGCTTGATCACGGCTGGCAAAGCATCGTAGGCGGCGTACAAATTGGCAAATGAGGTATCGCCACCCTCCGCCGGAAGCTCCAAGGCGTGGAGCAAGGAACCTAGGCTTGGTTCCGGGGTGTAAGAGAGGTCGGAGTGCCAGATGGCGCCTGCGTCCCCGAGCCCGACGGGCTCGCCATTTTCAATGACGTTGGAAACTCGAAGAATCTCCGGATGCCCCGGGAGCAAGTATTGGCGCAGAATGTGAATCATCAATGGCCCGAAGCGCCGGCTGAACTCAATATGCTGTTCGGGCGTGATGTGTTGTGCGCGAAACACTAGCAGACCGTTGCTCTCGAGGAAGGCACGGCGCACTGCGGTGAATGTCTGATCATCCAAAGGTCGCGATAGATCAAGATCGAGGATCTCGGCGCCGAGCGCCGCGTCGAGCGGGTGAATTCGAAAGACTGAGTTTTCTGTCATTTCTGGATTTCCAAACGCCGATCACTTGCTCCACTGGCGGATGAGCCTGTCACAAGTCCGATGCGAGCAGTCCAAAGCAGGATGACAGCAATCGTTGATGTAACCAGGCAACAGCACCAAACGACGCATGATGGAACGTTGGTGTTATCGGAATGTTTCAACAAGAATCCCGTACGAAGGCACTTTTCTTGGACAAAGAATGAGCGATTACAGTACACGACCGCTGTCGCATGTGGTCCTTCTATGAGGCTCGGCTTGCAGTCTTCTGATCGTTCGGCGTGGGATAAAATCGATGAAGAGCAACAGGCGACGGTGAGGATAACAGCCGCTCTGAACTTTGACATTAATTTGCTCCAGTTTAATTTTCAGCATCGACGGAGTTCTACCGGATCGTTGAGGTAACTCCTTGAAAAGAGTTTTTCAACACCCACACGCACTCAAAACCCGGTCGATGCGATATCGGGTAGTTACATTGAGTACGGGACCTCACCTAGCCAGCCAGGGAGGTGTTTGCATCCTGCAAGCGGCCTTTCCAAGCGCCACCGTGACCGAGCCAGTATTGAATCGCCGAATAGACCGTTGCGCCCGTGTAGAACATCGCAATGAGAGGCAGCAGAGGCGCCCACAGCGGTGAGCGCGAATAGAACCGCAGCGTTGGCCAGAATGCAGCGCTCATGAGCAGCCAGGCCGCACCGCCCCAAAGTGCCGCCCATCCTCCGAAGCAGACCAAAACCGGCGGCACCAAGTACGTGGTCGCCATTCCGAGAACTGTTGCGACCAACAGCCAGCCGGAATGTCGCAGCTGGTAGAACGCATTGCGCGAGATCATGCGGCCAATTCCACTGAAGCCATCGTAACCGCGAATACTATATGTGTTCTGCGTTAATCCCAACCACACTCTGCCCTTGCGCTTTATCTCCCGCCCGAGGGCGCAATCGTCGATTAATTCGTTTCGGATGGCAGCGATCCCCCCGATGTTCGCGAGCGCTTCGGCGCGAACAAGGATGCAGCCGCCAGCCGCCGCCGCGGTCCTGTGCGTGGGGCTGCTGACCCACTCCGGCGGATAGAGCATGAAAAAAAAGAACCCGAATGCTGGGATGAGCGCACGCTCAGCGAGCGACAAGCACCGTAGGCGCACCATCATCGACACGAGGTCGAGTTTATCTTTCTGTGCGCGTGCGACCAGAGAGGTAATGCTGTCGGATGCGTGGCAGATGTCCGCATCTGTAAAGAGAAAATAATCGGGGGTGAACTTGACCGCCTCCCGCACTCCTTGCGATAGCGCCCACATCTTTCCCGTCCAGCCCGCGGGCAGAGGCATAGCCGAAGTGATCGTGAGCTGTTCGGCCTTGTCGGCTGCGGCCCGGCGCGCCACATTGGCGGTCTGATCCGAACTGTGGTCATCGACCACAAAGATCTTTACCTGGCCCGGGTAATGCTGTTCAAGCAATGACGCGATTGCAAGCCCGACGACATCCGCCTCGTTGCGTGCCGGCACAACCACCGCAACGCGAGGTGCGGGCGTAAGCAACGGATTCAGTTCGCTCGCTGCGTTCGACACTCGCCAAAATCGGCCCCTGGCGGTAAGCAGGTAGACCCATATAAGGAAGGACAGGCCTCCAATCCAAATAGCTATCATAATCTCAGTACCTTAACCAATTCTGGAACTCCCGCTACTGAACATTCCGCACCCCCAGGAAATTTCAGCCAGAGGGTTGCGCCTTCTGAGGAGCGATATCGGCCAATGCCAACTCGGTCCGATCCACTTCTTCCCCGAACCAACCGTATCGTCTGGTAATTGCCCGGTATCAATATTATGGTATGACGTATTATCACTCGACCTTCTTCGGGCCTGATCGGGCCTGATCACGGACAAGGAGGGTAACCTCTACGGCACAACGCTCGACGGCGGCGCGTACGACTTGGGGCACGGTGTTCGAGGACACTCTAACCGGGGAAGAAATCGTGCTCTACAACCTTCTGCTCTCAATCTGGCTGTAGCGAGGGACAGTGGCCGGGCGGGGGCATCATGGACGGGAAAGGTAACCTCTGCGGCACGACGGCGGTCGGCGGAGCGTGCGGCGACGATACGGTGTTCAAGCTCACCTCAATCGGGGGGGGAAGCGGGCTCCGCAGCTTTGGAAGCCATTCCAGAAGCGGACTGGCCCTGAAGCGGGCGATCATGGACAAGGAGGGGGACTTCCAAGGCGCCGACCTTGGGCCGATGCTCCAAGAGGCGCAATCCGCAGGTCATAGCACATTGGCGTGGTGGTACCCGGGGTGTATCCGGTATATCATGTGCCTCAAGTTTGGACTGGCCCCCGCACTTCATGGAGCAGGCACCGTCAAATAGAATCGAGGACCTGATCCGCGAGCGAGCTCGCCTGGACGTCGAGCTCGAACGGTGCAAGGAACTGGTTACGATCTTATTGGTGGACATCGTCGGCTCCACCCGCTTTTACGACGAGCATGGAGACGTAGCTGGCCTCGTGATGGTCCAGAAATGCCTCGACCTGCTCATCCCGCTGATCGAGCAACGCAATGGGATCGTGATCAAGACCATCGGCGATGCAATTCTGGCGCGTTTCTGCGACGTGGAGGAAGCAGTCCAGTCTGCGGTACAAATGCAAAGCGAACTTTCTGAGGGCAATCGGCATCATGCCCCGGTCGATCAAATCCACGTTCGTGTGGCGATCAACGTCGGCCTGGCTCTGCTGAAAGGCAATGATGTCTTCGGGGATGTGGTCAACGTCACTGCCCGTATCGAAGGCGCCACTGAAGCAGACGAGATTGCGATTTCCCCTTCGGTTTACGAGAAGATCCAGCACCGTTGGGGAAACCGCGTTCGCAGAAAGGCCTCGGGAGTAGAACTGAAAGGCAAGTTAGGAAAGCTCGACCTTTATGCGGTGGAGTGGCGGGAGGAAATGTCAGCCGAACCCTCCCCTCCCCGACCCTCGAGCGACCAACTGATCAAAGCCACCGGCCTGCACGATTTTGCGAATTTGTTGCGCCCCAGCGCGCCTGGTTCGCCGGTCGGAAGATCCGCTACGCCAGCGCGGCAGCCCGGCTTAGACAGGACGGCGGTTTTGGGAGCAAAGGATATAGAAGTAGAAGAAACTCCCGCCGCCAGTATACGGTTCGTGCTGCAGCAAGTTTTCTCCGATGGCTCTTTCGGGCAACGCCATAAGCTCGACCACCCCGGAATGATCGCCGGGCAGAAGGGTGAAATCGCTTTAGCCGAGGACCCGCAAATCGCCGCGCAGCACGCTCGTTTCACCCAACTCGGCGCGGAAGTCTACGTTGAAGACATGGGAAGCTCTTGCGGGGTCTACCTCCAGGTTCGCGAACCGCAGCGATTGAAGGATGGCGACATCTTCCAGATCGGGCGGCAACGTCTGCGTTTTGTCGCTCAAGCGCAATCGATTCGAACGGCGCCCACCGCGGCGCCCGCTCGAACGGCGGCCCTGACCAGACCCTTTGCGAAGGCAACCGCAGCAGCCTCGTTGTTTCTGCTCGACCCGAACGACCGGGAGACCGATCGATACGAACTTCGGGGCATCGAGACTTCCTTCGGGCGTTCGAAGGGAACGTACACCTTTCGCGACGACCCGTATCTCTCAACCGTGCATGCGCGGATCAAGCTTCAGGACAACCAGTACTTTCTGGAGGACTTGGGTAGCATGAACGGGACATTCGCGCGCATCCGAAAACGCGCGCTGGCCCACGATGGCGATACCGTGATGATCGGGAACGAAATGTTGCGTATAGTGGCCGACCGATCGTAAGGTGTACGCGATTGGCGGTTTGAATGCGGAGTTTCGGGCACCCTAGCTGAGCGGCGCGCCGATTCGCTATGTTGAATAAACTTGGCAAATATGACATTAAGGAAGAAGTCGGCAGCGGCGCTATGGGCGTTGTCTACCGGGCCGAGGATCCCATGTTGGGCAGGCAGGTTGCAATCAAGACGACCACCGCTGAGGTCGCTCGGAATCCGGATCTTTTGAAGCGTTTCTACCGTGAAGCGCAAGCTGCCGCCAAGCTGGCACACCCCAATATTGTCACCATCTATGAAATCAACGAAGACAATGGCGTTCCTTTTATCGCCATGGAGTTCCTCGAGGGCGAGAATCTCCAAAAGATTGTCTCCGACCGCCGGGAAGTACCGATTCTCAAGAAACTCCAGATCATTGTCGACACCTGCAAAGGACTCGAATACGCCCATCAACGTGGCATAGTTCACCGCGACATCAAACCGGGCAATATCGTCGTCTCGAGCGATGGACAAGTCAAGATCGTCGATTTCGGCATCGCGCGCGTCGGTGTCTCTTCGATGACGCAGACCGGCGTTGTGCTGGGTACAGTGATGTATATGTCTCCGGAGCAGGTGCAGGGACACGCGGTCGACGCTCGTTCGGACGTGTTTTCGCTGGGCATAGTCCTTTATGAGTTGCTCACCTGTCAAACACCCTTCCCGGGCGATGACGTTCCGTCCATCCTGCTGAAGATCATCAACGAGCCCGCGGAACCGATTACCACATACATTCCCAAATGCCCGGCTCAGCTGGAACAGATCGTAGAACGGTCTTTGGCCAAGGACCGGGAACAACGCTACCAAAGTACATCTGATATGGCGTTCGACCTGCTGCGGGTCATCGACAACCTGAAGCATGACACCGTAGATGTCTACCTCGAGCAAGGTCAACGTTCACTGCGGGAGGGCGATTTAACGCTGGCCAAAGAGTGTCTGCAGAAGGCGCTCGAAATTGACAGCACTCACCAGGTCGCCAAGAGTCTGCTGGCGCAGGTGCGCGACGGCATCCAGGCGCGCCAGCGCGCGCAAAAGATTCAGTCCAGTCTTCGCCAGGCCAAGGAAGCGTTGCAAGCCGAGCAGTACGAGGACGCCATTGCGCTGGCTGACGAAGCGCTTCGCCTGGAACCGACGCACGAAGAGGCGCAGCAGTACCGGCAACTTGCAGTCGACGGACGCGAACGCGCGGAGAAGATCCGTCGCCACCTGGAACGTGGGGAAAAGCTTGCCGCCGAAGCGGACTTCCAGCGGGCGAAGGCTGAGTTCGAAGCTGTCTTGGCAATTGATCCGGAGAATTCCACTGCAGTCATGACGATGGATTGGCTGCTCAAGGAACTCACCGAGCAGGAGCGGCTTCGTCAGGTACGGCAACACCTGGAGGGGGCGCGTACTCATTTGGCGGAAAAAAAATTCGCGGCCGCGCTCGAACTGCTCGACCGGGCCCGCGAACTCGATCCAATCAATGTCGAAGTTGAGGCTTTGACTCGCCTGGTCCGTAGCAGCGTGGAGAAAGAGGAGCAGCGAAAGTCGCTGGTCAAACGGCTGGCCGAAATCGAGGAAAACCTGAACGAGGGGAAGCTCGACGCCGCGCTCGCCGCCGTTGAGCAAGTCCAGCAAGAATTCCCGGACGATTCCCAAGTATTGAGACTGCACTCGCAAGTGATGCTGCGCGCTGAAAGCAAGAAGAAGCAACACTATGTGGATGAACAGCTTCGGGCAGCCCGCGACTTCGTCGAGAAGGGTCATTACTCGTCTGCGTTGGCAGTACTGGAACGGGCCCTGCAGTCCGTTCCCGGTGACCAGCGCTTGACTTCCTTCCTCAAGACGGTGCTGGAATCTCAGGAGCAGAGCGCCTTAGAAGCGCAACGCCGGGACGCCATCCGCAAAGCCAACGAGCAGATTCGCGCGAACAATTGCTTAGGCGCCATTGAAACATTGGAGAAAAGTCTCGCCTATATCGGGCAGTCGGCTGAACTCATCGACCTGTTGCAGTTTGCGCGTGAGCGCCACGCCGAACAACAGCACAAGCAGCGTCTCCACGAAGTGCTGTTGCGGGCGCAGAACTATCTGCGCGAGGAACAGTACGAGGAAGCAGTCCAGGTGCTGGCGCGCGCTCAGGAAGAACTGAAAAGCAAGGAGATTGACACCCTCCTCGGGAACGCCCGTGAACGGCGCGATGCCTTCGAGCGCCGGCGGGAGGAGATGGTCGCCGATGCCACTCGTTTGCTCGAATCAGGCGAGGCCGCCAAGGCGGTAGCGCTGTTCGATGCGGCCCCAAAGCTCTATTTCAAGAACGAAGGCTTCCAGCGTGTCTATTCCCAGGCGCGCCAGAGCGTGGAACGGAGCCACTTCATCCGAACTGCCGCGGAACAGATCAGGAAATGCCTGGAGCAGGACGACATCGCTTCCGCCGAATCGGTTTTGCAGCAAGCGCTCAAGACGTATCCCGACGAGTCCTTGTTGCAGGATTTGCAGCAGCGGGTGCGGGAGCGAGAGGTGCGCCTGCGGCGGGATCGCCGGTTGAAGCTCCTGGAAGATGCGCAGGTCGCCGTCGGGCAGATGGACTACGCTCACGCCCGGGAACTGCTCAGTTCGGTGGAATGGGAGTCAGCCGAACTGCCGGATCTGGCCTTGCGAGCTAAGTCGCTTGTGAAAGAGATCGAACGCCGCGAGCGCGAACGGCAAGTGCTGTCGCGGGCACAGATTGCTCTGCGCGAGGAACAGTACGAGGAAGCAGTCCAGCTTCTGATTCGCGCTCAAGAGGAACTTAAAAGCAAAGAGATCGATACTCTGCTCGAGAACGCCCGCGAGCGGCGGGATGCGTTCGAGCGCCGGCGGGAACAGATCGTCGCCGATGCCGCTCGGTTGCTGGAGGCGGGCGAGGCCGCTAAGGCGGTAGCGCTGTTCGACGCCGCCCCAAAGCTCTATTTCAAAAACGAGGGCTTCCAGCGTGCCTATTCCCAGGCGCGGCAGGGGGTGGAACGGGGTCAGTTCATCCGTACCGCCGCCGAACAAGTCCGGAAATGTCTGGATGCCGAGGACATCGCTTCCGCCGAATCCGTGCTCGAACAAGCGCTCAAGGCGTATCCCGAGGAACCCCGGTTGCAGGACCTTCAGAAGCAGGTGCGGGAACAAGATTTGCGCCTGCGGCGCGAAGTCCGGGTGAGGCTTCTCGAACACGCACAGGTGGCGGTCGGCCAGATGGACTATGCCGTCGCCCGGGAGTTGCTCGGTTCGGTGGAATGGGAATCAGGGGAACTGCCGGATTTGGCCGCGCGAGCCAAGTCGCTGTTGGAAGAAGTTGAACGAGGAGAGCGCGAACCGGGCACCCCTCAGCTAGACCTAACCGCTCCGGTCAAACGGTCTTCTGGCCTCGTGTTGCCGAGAACGGTGTCGGCGCGGAGAACGGCCAGGAAGCCGCAAGTCGCTTTGTGGGTAGGCGCAGCGGCCGTGGTCGTTCTTCTGGCAAGCCTCGTCATGTGGTATTCGCGGACAACCGGCAATGCCACTGCCTTAGTGGAGCTGACGGCGACACCTTGGGCCGAGGTCACGAGCATCAGCACAAAAAAGGGTCAGCACCTGAACATTACCGGTCAGACGCCGCTCCAAATCACTCTGCCACCGGGTAATTACATCATCGAACTAAAGAGTGGTAACGCCACTGGACAGTTGGAGGTAGCCGCGAAGCCGGGCGAGGTCTCGCGGGTGAGTTACACATTTCCTGAGGTGAAGATTGACGACTTGGTTCAAAGCGTGGTCTCGCAGTACTGACCTGCGCGGCTTTGCCGTGGTTGGGTTGTGGATCGCCACGATTCTGCTATCCCCCTCGGCAAACGCTCAGGAAAGCATGGACGCCCGCTACCAGAAAGCGGTGGATCTTTTCCATGCGGCCAAGATGGAAGACGCGTGCGACTCTTTCCAGGAAATCGAAAAGGAGAGTCCGGGGTACAAAGACACTCACACCTATCTGAATCCTGCCTGTGCTGCTGCGAAGCAGACTTACAGCATGGAAGAGAAACTCTATAACGAAGGGCTGGCGCTATTTAAGCAGCAGCAATTTGATGATGCCAAGCAGAAGTTCGCTCAAGGCATCAATCTTGTCCTGAAACACCCCAAGTACCGCACGCAGATGCAGGAGTATCTCGGCCAGATCGACGCCCGTTCGGGGGAAGAGAGTGGCTACCAGCAGGCCGTTCAACTCTTCAACGAAGGAAAAGACGACGAAGCCGCCAAGCACTTCACCCAAATCGCGCAGGGCAAGGGCACGCATGCGGAAGACGCTCGCGGCTATCTGCAGCGGATCAAGGATCGTCGTGAAGACTCCACCTGGTATCGGGCAGTGGACCTGTTTACGAAGAATGACTTCGAAGGAGCTCGTCCCCGGTTCGAAGAAGTGGTCAAAATGAATGGCAAGCACGCCCCGGAAGCCCAAGGCTATCTAAACCAACTCTCGGCAAAGGAGGGAGAACAGCATAGCTTCGAGGAAGCGGTTAAAGCGTTCAACGAGAAGCGGTATCCGGCTGCCAGCAGCGCCTTCCAGCAGTTCATCGACAAGGGTGGTTCCCACGCCTCCGAAGCCCAGGCCTATATGAAGCGCATTGAGTCAACCCGTAAAGAGGATACGGCGGTGCGGGAAGAAGCGAAAAAAGCCACGCAGGCGGGGCGGGACCCGAAACAGGTTGCGCAGCAATTCGTTGCCGAAGCTCGGGCGGCCATCGCCAACAAACAGTATGTCTCGGCCGCCGAGAAACTGAAGACCGCGGAACTCCTCGATCCTGAGAACCGCGACGCTCACTCCCTGCTGAGTCAAGCGGAGCAGTTGGTCGAGGAACAGCCGCTGCGCCAGGGACTGAGCGCCTATTTTGAGGGCAAGTATGACGACGCGGAGCAGCACCTCGGAGAGTATGTTGACAATCACGGCAGCAAACTCGCCCTCGCTACCTTCTTTCGTGGAGCGGCTCACGCCTCGCGCTACTTCCTCTCGGGCCAGAAAGATACCCAACAACGGGATCTGGCGCTTTCCGATTTCCGTGCGCTGCCGAAAAGCAGCCCGTATTTTCAACCGCCGAAAACCTTTGTGTCTCCGAAAATCCTCGATCTCTACGCGCAAACAGTGAAAGCAAACGCTCGTTAGACTCGGGATGCGACCCGAGAAGGTTTTGTTGTCGCGCGACTTTGATAATGTCCCCATGCGGCGACATTAGAAGTGTCCCCTTTTAGCGACGTTACGACAATAGAAATGTC
>Ga0302325_10025582_pt1 | contig 12266 bp, 8 predicted proteins | sample Palsa_T0_2_FD_201948 | JGI IMG/M metagenome (GOLD analysis project Ga0302325, IMG submission 201948) | Peat permafrost microbial communities from Stordalen Mire near Abisko, Sweden - Palsa_T0_2 | ecosystem: Environmental > Terrestrial > Soil > Palsa > Peat permafrost | place: Sweden: Abisko...
TGGCCGCCGAAGGGATGCCGGCGTTCTATCAGGCCAGCAGTCAGCAAAATGCGAATCAGAACGAACGCAAGGGCAGCAGCCGGCGGCAGCACCGGTAGCCCTCGGCGGCTCTTGACTTACGGGCTGTCAGCGGAAAAGATGCAGAGAATGAAAACTTTCACCGCTTCTGTCGTGCTTGGGTTGGCTCTGCTGATCTGCGGCATTGGCCGGGCTCAGACTTCGCCACCCGCCCCTGCGCCGGCGACCGCGCCGACGCCGCCTAAGAACCCGGCCCCGGCCCCGGCACCGGTGTTCGTGCAGCAGGAATTTTTTGCTCCGCAGGAGTACGTCCAGATTAACGGGACGTGTGCGACGGAAATGTCGCCGAATCAGGCGCTCATTGTCGGCGGCGTATCGAGCGCCGCCCTGAAGCCTGACGATGCGGTCGAGCAACTCGAGAAGCAATTAAAGCTGATGCGCAGCTACGTGGCGGAGAAGCACGGCGAGATTCAGATGATGGAACGCGTGCGGACCCTCAAAAATCCCCAGCCAGGCAAGGCCGAGAGTGAGCCGCCCTTTCAGGTTGTGCAGAGGCTGCGGGCAACATTCCCCCCGGATGCTCCGATGGACGCGATACTCGAGAAGCTGATTGAGCTCGGGTTCGACCGCTTTGGCGACAATGTGTTGAACAACTTCAACCGGCGCGAAGTGGTGATCAGGTTCCGGATCACCGACTTCGATTCGAAATTGAACGACTTTCAGAAGCAATGCACCGCCGAAGCGTGGCAGCAATGGTGCAGCACAGCAAATGACAAAGAGATTTGCGGCAGCAAGATGTTTCCGTCGAATATAGATGTGCAGTCGTTCAGCGTGCGATCGAAGGAGACCCTGATGCGAGCCGAAGGCAACAGCGCGCCGTGGCAATTCGTCGTCGCGCGCGGCCAGCAGCGATCGCCTGAAGTGCCGGATCTCATGGGAAACGTGACGGTTCACCTCGTAGGGAACATCTCTCTCTCGTACCGTCGCCAACGCCAAGAAGAGAAGCCTTGAATGTGTTTGCGAGCCGCGAGTGCAAAGCGCGACTCCTCCTGGCAATAACTGCGCTTTCCTTGGCCTGCATTTTTCCCATTCGCGCGAGTGCGCGTGAAACTTTGCCGCAGCGCCTGCTTCGCACCATTCAGATTGGCGCGCCACAGGATATTTCCATCGACGAAATTCGCAAGGTCGCCGAAAGCAACGATACTGACTACACCACGGCAATTCTGGCGCGTTCGGCACTGCTCGTTTTACGGCAGGACGAACCGAAACACATCGCGTACGACGAATTACTCGACACTCTCTTGAATCACCTCGTGAGCGATGGCACTCCGTTTCAGCCGCTGCCTAGCCTTCCCAGCTTTCGCGGAAAAGAGACTGTGTTCACCATGGTCTACGCCATGGTAATGAGCGGAAATCAGGAGCGCGTGATTGATATTCTGGAGAGGCATTCGCTGACGGGAAGCAGATACAAGCAGGCAATCGCACTCTCGGCATTGCGAAACGTAGGAACGCCGCGCGCTATCAGCATCATTCAGCAATATGCTGAGAAGGGACAGGATCGCAATCTCGCGGAGACGACGCTCGCCGACGAAGACTACCCGGTACTCTCCGAAATTCACGATCGCTGGGACATGGTTCCTCCCGCCCAGCGCACGCAAGATAATCTCAGGCTCGTTGTCGAGGGCGGATGCAATCAGCGCAGCGCGCTCGCCGCTTACTGGCTTGGATTCTTTGCGCCGAATCCCGATCCGAAAAAGGAAGCCGCGGAACTTCACGCACTCGAGAGCATGGCACAAACGAACGCCGGCGGCTGCGAAATGATGGAGCACGTCATCGCGTTGAAATCACTGGCGATGAGGTCGGCCGAGAGCGCGGATTATTGGAAGCGTCTCGCACAGAGGACGCCTAACGTTTGGGAGCGCCACCAGATCGTAATCAATGCGTGGGCGCGGTGGGGCAGAAAGTTCGCGCCCGCTGCGCTCGAATTGCTGAAGACGGATGGCGCGCAGTACGTCCAGTGGGAACTGTTGAACGGAAATCTCGAAACGAGGCAGGGTCGCGAATATCGCAATTATTGGGACATCTGGATTCCGGCGGATGTTTTGGCGGTGCTTCAATTCGACGACGCGCAGGGGCCTGCAGCGATGGAGCCGGCGGAGCTTGACGCGATGCTCGATTGGCTCGAGGCGGGTGCGCGGCCGCGAGATGCCGTCGTGTTGAATCACATGATCTATCACCTGGCGGCATTCACGTCGGGCGACGATACGCGCCGGTTGCTGCGGGTTTTCGACAAGCTGCCCGGGCGAAATCAGAACTGGTGGATTTTACAAACGCTGCGCGATCCGGAGGCGTTGCCTCTCCTACAGTATTGGAGCACGCTGCCCGCGCCGCGGGATCAGCAAGAAATTTTGGAGCATACGATCGGCAGTCTGGTCAGTCGGTCCGCGAGCCGTGGATCGGCTGCAAAACTATGTTGCGAAGCAACGGAAGAATGCCTTTTGCAGCACGTAAGGCACAGCGATAAGACAAACGGGGTGGCCGCCCCCGAAATTCATTCAGAGCAAGACGCGCGCAAATGGCTCGATGGCGGCGCGACGCCGGTCGACGAGTTCAAAATTCGCTACGAGGACGAGTTGAAGCGGTCGGCCGTGGTGCGCCGCGGAGATCGGACGGAAGAACATTGGGAATATTTGTACGATTGTTGGCAGCGGACGGATGAGAATCCCGATGGCGTGAGTGCGCATTGAGAGAGTTGCGCGAAGTTGTGCGGTGTCCAACACTCGAGTAGAAGCGGAGGCTCAGAAGTTTCGGAGATCGCCGCCTGCGGCCCGGCACTCATATCTGCAGTTTGTATTTCGATGACGCTCAGCCGATCAAACCAGGCCGGTATTTCGTTCGATCGTCTTGATCACCTTGTCCATTTTTCCGCTCAGTATCTGCTTGGAAAGGCTCAAAGTGAAGCCTTTGGCGGTATGGAACGGGACGTGCGACGGCAGCGAGAGGGCGAAAGGATCGACGACAGCATCAACGACAACAGGGCCATCCTTGTGCGCAAGAGCGGCAGCAAGTCCCTCTTTGACGTCGCCGGGCTCCTCGATGCGAATGCCTTTCGCGCCCATCGCTTCGGCGACCTTCGCGAAGTTGGGACACTTGAATTCCACTCCAAACGGAATCATCCCGGCCTCTTGCATCTCGATATTGACGAAGTCGAGCGATCCGTTGTTGAGAACGATCTGCACCACGGGAGTTTTTCTTTGCACCTGGGTCAAGAGGTCGCCCAGGGCGAGCATGGTGAACCCGCCGTCGCCGCATACGGCGATCGTCTGCCGTCCGGGATACGCCAGTTGCGCGCCGAATGCATTGGGAGCGGCATTCGCCATCGACGCCCATGTAAACGAGCCGAAAAGCCTGCGGTTCTTGCCGCCGTTGATATACCTTGCCACCCAGATGCATGCCGTGCCGGTGTCAGCGAAAAACATCGCGTCATCCGAGGCGAGTTCGCTGAGTGTCGCAATGAGAAATTCCGGACGTATGGGCTTGATGCCGGGCCCCTTTTCTACGTAATGCTGGAGCAGTTCGTGGAATGACTCAGTCTCCGCCACGCGCTTCTTGAGAAACCGGCCATCAGGCTTCTCGCCGATGCGTGGGAGCAACACGCCGAGAGTTGTTTTGACGTCGCCCACAAGTCCCAAATCGACGGCTGTCCGGCGGCCAATGTGTTTGGCGTTCTTTTCGATCTGGACTTTCTTGACGCTTTTGCCGGGGAGAAATTCCGAGAAGGGAAAGTCCGTGCCGAGCAGCAGCAAAAGGTCGGCGTCGTGAATGGCATTGTAGGCTCCGCCGTAACCCAGCAGGCCAGTCATGCCAACCGCGTTGGGATTATCATGCTCGAGCCATTGTTTGCCGCGGAACGAGTAGCCCACAGGCGCATTCAGTTTTGTCGCCAGTTGAAGCACTTCGTCGCGGGCGTCCCTGCAGCCTTCGCCTCCAAAGATCGCCACTTTCTTGGCATCGTCGATCATCGTCACCAGCGTCTTGAGATCCGAATCGGAAGGGCGATTTTGGGACGATGAGGGGACCGTAATCTCGTACGAGCCGGTCGGTGCATCGGCCGAAGCTATGTCGCCCGGAATCGAAATGACCGTAGGTCCTTTTTCGATCATGGCTGTGAGAATTGCGGTGGTAATGATTGGCCGCGTCTGCTCTGGATTGACGAGGCGCCCAATATATAGCGCGGCGGCGTCGAAAAATTTGTAGGGATTTAGCTCCTCGAGCGCCGAGGTGTCGATGAGGTGCGTCTCGACGTCTCCGGCGATGGCGATCACCGCTGCACCTTCCTTACGGGCATCCATCAGCCCGTTGAAGAGATGCACCGTACCCGGGCCGGCCGTTCCGCACACGGCCACGGGATTGCCAGTCAAATAAGCCTCGGCGACAGCGGCGAAGACACCGTATTCTTCATGACGGACGTGGATGAACTCGATTTTGCCGTTGCGGCGCAGCGCGTCGATGACGGGATTCAGCGCATCACCGACAATCCCGTAGCAGCGTTTGACCCCGGCGCTCTCCATCATTTCCCACAGGACGTCTGCCACTTTTCGCGACATTGGGTTTCACCTCTTTTGAGGCGGCGGTTGACGCCCGCCGCTGCAACAGGCACAGAGGATGTCAGAGCCCCGCGGATACTAGCGGATGACCGGGAATGCACCCAGCGATTGTGGGAAGACCGTGAGCAAACAACGATTCACTTCAAAGCTCACATTCGGTCCGCGCCTTTAAATACGCCTGGCCGCGGTCAAAGCCGTGTCGAAAGCCCGGCTGATCGACCGCATCAGGATAAAGCCAGCCAAGCTGATCGCGGGAGTCGTCATAGGATTTGCCGCGGTGGTTGATATGCAACGCGGCCTCGAAGCCACGTTGGTAGAAAGCCTCGTCTTTTTCGAAATTGCCACCCGTGGAATCATAATGCTGCTTCTCCGCGTCGCGCACGCCGACCCACCACATGTGGCGCGCCTTGTCGACCGTCTCCGCTCCGCCTGCGGTCAAAATCTCGCGTATCGTGGCCGCCTCGGTATCATCTTTGGCGGCTGCGATCAGGACGGATCGGCCCTGTCGCAGCGCATCCTCATACACAAATAATTCATCGCCGGGGATTCCGTCCGAGAGCGCCGCGTCGGCAGCTCCGCCCGCTGCTCCGCCACCCACTGCGCCGAGCACCCCGAGGATCGCCGCCGCCGTTGCTCCCACGGCCGCTATCGCACCGATGCCGGGCAGCAGCACCGTCGCAAGCACGGGCCCCAACAGAAACCCTCCCGCAATTCCAATCGTGCCGCCCACCGCGGCGCCAAACGCCTTTCCCATGCCGGGCTGTTCCGCGTCGGTCGTCGGAACGCTTTCCACTTGCTCGATGGTAGATTTCGGGCTCAGAAAATTGATCCTATCCGCAGGGATACCGGCTGAGTGGATTGAGCTGGCCGCTCGTTCCGCGTCCGCCCGCGACCTAAACACACCGACGACTGAATTCATGGAAGCCTCCTGGCCCCAGATGCTATCACACACTTCCCAGAGACGATTTGAGAAGAACACGGACGCGATTTGAATTTCAAATGTAAGAGTACAGAAGGGTGGGTACGATTTTCCGGCATATCGGCAACATTAAAATACCCTCAGCGCCGAAGATTTTGCTTCGGCGCCGAGGCACGCGGACAAGGCCACGCGGACAAGGAAGTAGAAACGAATGCTTTACTGCTATTCTTTGCCCTTAATTGAGATCAACTCGACTTCGAAGATCAGCGTCGCACCGGGGCCGATGTCGGGTCCTGCGCCGCGATCTCCGTAGGCAAGATCGGGCGGCACAAAAAGTTCCCACTTCGATCCGACGGGCATGAGCTGCAGCGCCTCCGTCCAACCTTTAATCACCTGGCCCACCGGAAACGTCGCCGGCTGCCCGCGCTTGTACGAGCTGTCGAATTCCTTTCCGTCAATCAGCGTTCCGCGATAATTGCAGACGACGGAGTCCGAAGGAGTGGGCTTCGGTCCTGTGCCTTCTTTCAAAATTTTGTACTGCAGGCCGCTCGGAAGCGTTACAACTCCTTCTTTCGTCTTGTTTGCTGCGAGGAACGCGTCGCCAGCTTTCTTATTTGGTTCCATAGATGCTTGCCTCGTTTCGTCTATCTTCTTTTTTGCTTCTTGCTGCGCCTGCATAAGCGTGTTGTGCGCTTCCATATCCGTCATCACCGTCTTGCCCGCCATCTCGTCTTTCAGGCCCCGCAATAGAATCGCCGGATCAATTTCCATGGATTGTGAGTGGATGCTGCGTCCGATGTTCATTCCCACGGCGTAGCTAAGCTTGTCCTTGTCGGTCTTGAGCGTCAAAGGCGCCACGGGGCGCTTTGCGGCGGTTGATTGGCCAGTCTTCGCCGCAGGCGTTGTTTGAGTTTTAGCCGCGGGCGCGGTTTGCGACGCCGCCGCCGGAGGTTGTTGACCTCCCGCCGGCGCGGACTGCTGCGCGCGGGCATTGCCGCCGGAAATTACCGTGCCTGCCAGGAGTGCAATGACAATTGTATATGTTTTTTTCATACTGCTAGTGTATGACGGCCACGGTCCCATCGCAAACCGCCTGCGACGAATATTTTTGATGCATGGCCGTATGGGGGGAATCAGGGATCCGTGGCGCGATGCCCTACATCCTACGATTGGACATAATCGGAATGAGAACTCGGCCATGACTGCGGAAAATTCCACTTCCCAAACCCTGCAATCCCGATGCTGCATCGTGGGCGGAGGCCCAGCCGGCATGGTGCTGGGTTTTCTTCTCGCCCGTGCGGGTGTCGAAGTATTGGTGCTCGAAAAGCACAAGGATTTTCTGCGCGATTTTCGAGGGGACACGATTCATCCGTCCACGCTCGAATTGATGTACGAGCTTGGAATACTCGACGACTTCTTGCGCCGTCCGCATCAGCAACTTCGTGAAATTGGCGCCCGCATCGAAGACTTTGAAGTAACGGTAGCGGATTTTTCTCACCTTCCAACTCACTGCAAGTTTGTCGGGCTAATGCCCCAATGGGCTTTCCTGAACTTCATCGCTGAGAAAGCAAGAGATTATCCGCAATTCCATTTACGGATGGAGACGGAAGTTACCGAACTAATTGTAGAAAACGGGCGAGTAGTGGGCGTAAGCGCAAAGACTCCGAACGGCGCACTCGAAGTGCGCGCGGACTTGACGGTTGGAGCGGATGGCCGGCATTCGATCGTTCGCGAAAAAGCGGGCTTCGAGGTGATTGACCTCGGCGCTCCCATCGACGTGCTATGGATGCGCGTATCACGCCTGCCCAGCGATCCCCCTCAGACCCTCGGCCGCTTCCGCGCAGGAAAATTATTGGTGACGCTCGACCGCGGCGATTACTGGCAGTGCGCGTACGTAATCGCCAAAGGCGAATTCGCCGCCATCCAGCGGCGAGGATTGCCGGCGTTCCGCGAAGACATCGAGAGCGTCGCGCCATTTCTTCGCAGGCGCACAGCCGAATTAAAGGATTGGAGCGATATTAAGCTGCTGTCGGTTGCCGTCGATCGGCTGCGCAATTGGTCGCGCGCGGGGCTTCTATGCATCGGTGACTCAGCACATGCGATGTCACCAATCGGAGGCGTGGGCATTAATCTCGCGATTCAAGACGCCGTCGCAGCCGCAAACATATTATGGCAGGCGCTATTGAAGGGCGCGGCGAGCGAAGAAGAACTTCGTAAGGTCCAAAAGCGCCGCGAGTTTCCAACGCGAATGATTCAGGGATTTCAAGTCTTCGCGCACAAGCGTTTCATCGGCCCTGCCTTGAGCTTCAAAGGCCGCATCGAGCGCCTTCCGTTGCCCCTGAAGCTCTTGCAGCAATTTCCGGTGCTCCGGCGAATTCCAGCCCGCTTCATTGGAATGGGTCCTCGCCCCGAGCACGTCCGCACACCTGATGCGCTCTGGCAGGCGCGTGCCGGCGACGCCGAGTAGCGAAATTAAGGAAACAACGTCAGTAATCAAATTCCTCTACTCGTATCGCAACGCTTCCATGGGATCCACGCGGGTAGCGCGGCGCGCCGGGATATACGTGGCGATTAACGCTACCCCGATCATTGCCAGCACGCCGAACGAAATCGGAACAACCGGCTCGACGGGAATATCCTGAATCAAGCTTGCGGCGAAAGATTTTGCCCAGAGAGCGATCGGTATCCCGAGCGCCAAGCCCACTAAGACCATCGCGAGAGCATCGCCGAGGACCATCCGAGCTACGCTGCCTCGACTTGCGCCGAGCGCCATGCGCACGCCGATTTCATTGATACGACGTGTGACGTTGTACGCGAGAAGCCCGTAAATGCCAATGGCGGTCAGCAGCGCGCCCAGTGCGCCAAAGCAGCCCGACAGCATGGCGATGAGCCGCTCCGGAACGATGGACGCGTCCACTTGATTGGACAGTGTAATCACACGCCCGACAGTTACCGTCTTCAGCGTATCATGCACCGCGCGGCGCACTTCGGGAGCCAGAGTCGCCGGATCAATATTGGTTCGGATAGCGAATTGCGACGCTACGGAGCTTTGCTGGAACGTATCGAGATAAATCGTGCGCCAAATGGATTCGCGAATCTCCATGTACTTCGCATCGGCGGCCACTCCCACAATCTCGTAAGCCTGATCGTCGCCGTCAAACGTGACATGCTTTCCGATCGGATCGGCGTTGCCGAAATAATAATGAGCCATCGTCTGATTTACGATGGCCACGCGCGGGCCGCCCTGATCCTCGGCTCGGAAGTCGCGTCCGGCGATGAGTGGCGTGCCGAGAGTCGCGAAGTACTTCGGCGCGACCCAATTCTCCATGACGTTCCGTATCTCTCCACGATTGGCCTGATAGCCTTCGACGCTGATCCCGCGATTCGCGCCTGCGCCTGAGATCGGAGAAGCGGCGCAAATTGATGCGGAGCGTACGCCCGGAATGGCTTCGATGCGCGTGAGCAGTTCCTGATATGCGCGCGACAACGCCGCATCTTGATAGCCGCTGCCTGGCGGATCAAGTTTCATCAGCAGAACGTGATCGCGCTGGAAGCCGAGATCCGAGTGCTCAAGATTCGAAAGATAGCGCACGAAGAGACCGGCAGCGCTTAGCAGCACCAGTGCCAGTGCAACCTGCGTTACTACGAGAGTCTTTCCGAGAAGCCTGCGAGGTTTGGTTTCGCCGATTCTACCGCCGCGCCGCACCGAGGACGTAGGCGCCGTGCCCATCGCACGCAGAGCGGGTACGATTCCGAACAGCAGCCCAGTGAGCACGGCGACTGAAGCGGTGAAAATGAGCACAGTCGCATCGGTGTGGACCTGGAACTCGACGGGCGGACCCGGACGCCTGCCCGCAACGATGATCTGCACCAGCGCTCCCGCGCCGAAATACGCCAGGATGATTCCGACGAACGTTCCGGCGGCGGACAGTAACATGGATTCGGTCAATACCTGGCGAAGCAAACGCAGCGGGCTCGCGCCCAGAGAAACACGCAGAGCCATTTCGTGCTCGCGCGACGCTCCGCGCGCCAACAACATACCGGCCACATTGGTGCACGCGATCAGCAGCACCACGCCCACCATCGCCATCAGAGCGAGCAGTGGCTTGTTGTATTCCTCGCGCAACTCGGACGTGCCGGCACTTGCAGGTGCCATTTCAAACTGCATCTTGCGAAGAAAAGGATTGTTGGTAGCGCGAGCCTGTTCGTCGAGAGTCGACTGGTAGAGCACGGCCAAATCCGCGCGCGCCTCCTCGATCGAAATTCCAGACTTCAGCCGGCCGACCAAATTTAGCCAACCTTCCGAAGATCTCGTAGCGCTCGGGTGATGGATGGCCGGCTCCATGGCCAGCGGCAGCCAGAAATCCTGGCTTGATTCAATTTCCAATCCGGAAAATTTGCGCGGTGCCACGCCGATGATTGTGACCGGCACGTCATCCACAGTAATTTGTGTGCCGAGGACCGCCGGATTGAGAGCAAACATGCGTTTCCAGTAGGTCCAGCTCACCACGGCGACTGCGGCGGGGCTGCCCATGCTGTCGTCTTCCGGAGTGATCAGCCGGCCGATTGCGGGCTTCACTCCGAGCGTGGGGAAGAATGTGCCGTCTACGAATTCGCCATTTGCAATTTGCGGCTCGAAACCGTTGCCGCGCAAGTGGAAACGCTCGTCAGCGGCGGCCATCATGCCCGAGAGCACATCATTGTGATCGCGCATGACTTGGTAGGCTTGCCAGGAGAAGCCGTTGAAATGAGGTTCGCCCGGATATCTGTGCAGGAGTTCGACGAGTTGACGCGGATTTTGCACCGGCAGGCTGCGCAGCATAAGGGAGTACACCAAACTGAAAGTTGCGGTGTTGGCTCCTACACCGAGACCTAGCGACAATATGGCGACGGCGGTGAAGCCAGCGTTGCGGCGCATGGTCCGCAGTGCGTAATGTGTATCGCCCGACAACTCATCCCCCCAACGCAAGCCAAGTGACGCGCGCGCTGCATCTTTGTGGGACTCGACGCTTCCGAACTCGATTCTCGCGCGTCGCCGCGCTTCCTGTTCGGGGACGCCGCTTCGCATCAAGTCTTCGGCGAAACTCTCGACGTGAAAGCGCACCTCCGCGTCCATGTCCGATTCGAGGCGCGGACGATTCGTCACCCACTTGATCCATGAACGGATTCGCGCAAGGAGACTCATGCTTACTCGGAAGCGGGGATTAACAAGTTCGGAGTGACCGCGGCATTTCAAACCCGCTCTCCGCGCTCTCCCTTAGTGCGTCTAGGAGAGAAGATAGCAACGCTCTTCTCGACTGTCAAGGAGAGCGTTGCTGCAGAGCGAACCTGCCTGAAGCCGGTTAATAACGCCTATTCCTAGCCTTATGCGCCTCACCATCTACCACCGGACCAGCCCGTCAGGATCATCCACGAGAACAACTTCATATTTTTCCAACATCGGCATCAGGACATTCTCGAGTTCCTCCTTCCACAGTTCTCCTTCATAAAATTTTGCTTTCATTGGCTCGCGCGACGCCAGGTCCGGAAAGCCGCGCATGAAGAAGAATGTGTCAGCATCTTCGACGGAAAGAAATGGACCCAAAATTTTCATCCCGATTTGCTCGTGCGCGGGAACGGATCTGGAGCGGAATATCTCAAGGAACTGAGAGCGCATGCCGGACTTCGTTTTGTAAGTGCGCATTTCGATGATCATCTAGTGCCTCCGTCGGCATGCTTGCGCGGTTAGATAAATAGCGCAAGAACCCACTTTGTGGTAATTGGGTTATCTCACGGAACTAGTTTAAGCGCCGGCCCGCGAGGACATCAAACAAACGGCAGGCGCGATGTGTCGAGCGGAATGAGAGGAGAAGTCTCAATGGAAACCGCAATCGGTGTTTTCAATTCCCGCGATCGAGCCGAAAAAGCCTTGAAGGAGCTTTTGCGTCGCGACGTCCCCAAGGAATCGATCGTCTTCCTGACAACTTCCGAAACCGAGGCTGCCAGCCTGGCGATTGAATTCGGCGCCCTGGCCGGCGGCGTCGCCGGCGGCGCAGCGGGGGTCACGAGCGCTCTCGTGGTAACGACTCTATTCCTGATTCCAGGTTTCGGGCAGGCGCTGGCGCTGGGTATCGGCGCGACGGCCCTTCTTGGGTTGGCGGGTGCCGGAGTCGGCTCAGTGGCGGCAAAAGCGGCGTCAACAGACCGCACGATACCGCAACCGATGCCTGACAACAGAGATGCCGAGTTATTCCGCAACGTTCTAAAGGAAGGCCGCTCCCTGATCATCGTCAGGACGAACTACCACGATGTCGCCAGCGCAGCCTGCGCCATCCTCGATCGAATGGGCCTCAGCTTTCAACAACCTCCAAATCTAAAAATGCATGCCGCCACGCGAGAGGTTGGCGACATCAGCGTTGTCGACATCAGCGGAAGAATTACGCTCGGCGAAGGAAACGTGATACTCCGCGACATCATTCGCGGATTGATACGCGAGGGCAAGACGAAGATCGTCCTGAACCTCGCCGGCGTCGAACACATCGATAGCGCCGGTATCGGAGAGCTCGTGGGGAGCCACACGGCGGTCCACAGAGCCGGCGGAAAATTGAAGATGGCTAATCCCGGCACCCGTGTGCAGGACATGCTCAAGATGACCAGCTTGAACACGGTATTCGATATTCACCAAGATGAAGCCAGCGCAATCAAGTCCTTTGGCCAGCACTCCGGTGCGACGGCATAATACG
>Ga0302325_10025583_pt1 | contig 12266 bp, 8 predicted proteins | sample Palsa_T0_2_FD_201948 | JGI IMG/M metagenome (GOLD analysis project Ga0302325, IMG submission 201948) | Peat permafrost microbial communities from Stordalen Mire near Abisko, Sweden - Palsa_T0_2 | ecosystem: Environmental > Terrestrial > Soil > Palsa > Peat permafrost | place: Sweden: Abisko...
ACGACTAAGAAATATCTAAAACCTTATATAAATGCTAAATAGTATCTAAATAAGTTAATATATAGCCTTCTTACCCTCTTACCCTCGCATTTATTAGTCTTTTTGTTAAATAATTCCTTCCTTTTGCTTGCAAGACATAGTTTATATAGCTTTTTATTATATAAGAGTCTCCTCTTGTCCTTAAGTTTAATTAAACTTACAAAATTGCCCTTAAGCAATTGTTTAATCCTTTTATAGCTTATATAACCAAGTCTATAATGCAAAATCTTTTAATCTTTACTCTCCCCTTTATTATAAGTTAATAATATGTCATTTGCAAGTAAAGTGTCGTTTTGCGTAATTTTGGCATGCTTTACTTTCGGGGGCAATTCGAGTATATATAGACCCTCGTATGCAATAGCTCGGAAGAACGTTTCTCTTATATAAGCTATTATAGCTATAGTAATATAGTTCTCAAATTTAACTAATATACCGGATTTATTTAGCTCTTAAATAGAAATTAATCGGGTATTGCCAAAGCCCGGAACGTATTATACATTCTTGAATTATTGCTTTTTATAGCTTATTTGCAACTAAATTGTACTATAACTTATAGCTTTTATTGTTTAGCTATTTGCTACATGTACAACTTTAAGTTCCGACTAATATTTTAGCTAAGTAAAGTCTGATTTTATACTACTAAAGTGTCGCGTAGCCCTTAAATTAAGGTATAAGTGAGTTTTGTTAGCAATATATAAGGCATGCTTATAGCTAGTAATTGACGGCATTGCGTATAGCGGAATAGTAAAGCTTAGAATAGTAAAGTATAAGAAACTTGCATTCTTGATTTGATTTAATAATATGCGTGTAGTAAAGGCTATATTTGCTTAGGCCTTCCCCTAAGCCTTGCCATTGTCCTTATCCTCTTGCTCCTTTATATACTAGGCTTAAAGCCTCTTATAAACAAAACAATTAGCCTAATAATGGCCCTTCTTGCGGCAAAAGGCACATTAATTAGCTAATAACTTATCCTTAGAATAATCCTTTTAGACTTTAAAGTCCTTACGTGATTCGTTTTAGCCCTTATAGCCTCGACCTTTGCCACTTTTACCTCGATTTTTACCCCCTTTACTTCTCGCTTAACTACCTCGTTAATTGTTCCGGGCGTTTTGGTTACCTTAGCCCTTATTAGCGTTATCTTTGCTACTAGTAGTGGCACTAGCTGCTATAAAACTAATAGGTTTCGGGCGTTAATACGCTATTAATAAGGTAATTATAGCCCGTAAATCCTTTTAATCCTTTATTGCTTTTACTTTTACCTTATACTAGTAATTAATACTAGGCAATGCGGATAAAAGCTTCGATTTTAGGTCTTTATTTAATACTTTCTTAGTAGACTTAGAAAGTAAGGTTTGCAATTGTTAAAGCTCGAGTACTTTATTTATAATTTTGACCTTTAACTTATTAAATGTAAAATTGTCGAATTCCTTATATAAGTTATTGACTAATACGGGGTTAGTTGTAGTATTATATAACTTGAGGTGATTTTATAAACTAATCGGATTTGCTATAAGAACTAGAAATAGCTGAAATATCGAACGAATAGTAGAAATAACGCAATTGTTAATTAATCTAATAGCTTTGCTAGCTTCCTAATCCCATGTATCCTTGTTTTCGTTTATACGGGTTTACTAGCTTGCAATAATCCTCCACTAGCCTCTTGCTATGAGAGCTAGAACGACTGTAACTTTAAATTGAGGATAATTATTTAAAGTTAGGATGGTAATAGTTCCTTGTTTGCTTTATAGTAGGTGTTTTTAGCCTTAGCTGTGGTAGAATCGTTAGAAGAAGAGGCTATTGCAATAGTGAGGTGTGCGTTGGTGAGGTGTGTTTGAGCTTTAGGTGGATTGTACGATTTATAGTTTTGCGTTCGATTCCGGGCTTATAACCTGTCGAGTTATGAGCTTAATTGGCAGCGGAATAATCGTATAAATGGATGCAATTGTAGAGGGATTGTAGTGATTTTTGTATAGTGTATATTGCGTATAGATAATGATGTTAAGTAGGGTGCAAACACTATATATATACAGGATTACCTAGCAGGCCCTAGCGGCTCACGTGCCACCATACTATTATTTCTGACACCTAGAACCTTCCATAAGCTTAGAATTACAAAGCTTGGATTACAAATAAGGAGGCAAAACACGTGATCCGTTTTGCCACCAAAACCAAAATCTACATTTCCTGGTGGGGATCACGACGGCTATATTGTTGCTACAGATTTGGTAACCCGATGGCCGTCGCATTGTCGGTTGGAAGTGATCGCTTTTATATTCTGCGACATGCCGGCGTAAGTTCGTCTATACGTTATCTCCACAAATGAGACCATTAACTTGCAATTGCCCTGACTATGTGTGAGACTTCTCATTTGAGGCCGTGATATTTCATACTAGCTGTACTCAGCTCACTAATCCAGTCCAGAAGGAATATAAGCTTGGCAAGGAGAATCCCTCTACGTCTCCAAACCTCCGAAACTGTGACAGCACGAGAAAAGAGGCCTCAAGGGAGAAGCATAATGTCGATTTGTAACTTAGAATACAAAGCTAAGGAGAGAAAGTTGAATTGGATAAAGAACTGGGGTTGGTTTGATAGAGCAAGGGAATTTATTATCGCCAGCGCGCCAACCTCCACACGTCCTCATCCGGTCGAAGCGTGGCTTTCGTCGCTTTGCAGGTCGCGGGTCCTCGTCGCTTGTATCAAGAGTGGCCCTTGCCACACTGCATCTTCAAACGCATCAGGATCGGGGATGATGTGACGTACAATCTTGAGTTCAAACTGCCATCGATCTCGGAATACCTTCACCTACCGATTAATCCCGGGGCATTGGACTTCAATCACAACGCTGCTGTACATTCCAAGACACACCAAGCACCGTTGAAACCAAAGAAGAACAAGGTTCCATAGACAAAAGAAGAGGATGCAAAGCTGCTCCGGATGTGGAACGAAGACCGTTCGTGGGCATACATCTTTACTGCCCTCCCTCACCGGAGTGAAGGGACCATCCGGGTGCGCTGTTCGACAAAATTCGGAAGGCGGTCCCGTACAGGGGCTGATCGTTCTTGAACTGGCATATAAAGAAGAGGGCAAGTTTTGGGACTAGATCTTCGGCAAGTTCCCAGACAGGACTCTGGCCAGAGTACGCACGCGCTGGACCATGGTACAGCGCAGAGTCAATAAGCTTCCTCCTGCAGGTGGACAGGCAGCAGCTCAAGCTCTGTGTGCCTACTTGTCCCCTAGGCATCTGCTGGGACGAATGCCTAATGAGGACCTGCTCCCTTTGTCGGCTGGTCGAGGGAAGCGGTGATGGAGATCCGGACTTCAGCAGCGACAATGGAGATTCTAGCGAGGCCGATCAGGGCCGTTTGAGCACGAGCAAGCAGAGCCGATGGTCAGACCTGGACGAGCAGCGCTTGCTGGCATACAAGAAAACTGGGAGTGGATCTTTGGCAAGTTCCCCGGCAGGACTCGGCCCGCAATACGTACGCGGTAAGAACATGGTCCAGCCCCGGACAACAGCAAGCAGCCCGACCCTTTTGCGAGCCGAGAAACTAACTGAGCGTCTTCAACTGGTGATGAGGAGAACTGAAGCTGTTAACATCAGATGGGAGAACGGGGCAGGGGAAGAGATGGGAGGGAGGGAGGAAGGAAAGAAGGAGAAGTGGAGGTTCCTCATCTACTTGCTACGCCTAGTAACGTCTTGGATCAAACAACGGCGGGGTTAACTATATAAATTAGTCATTTTTATAGATATCATTGTATTATACAGATTCCCCCAAAATTTAACGGTAAAAAAATGCTCTTAGTCCTCGCCTCGCTTATGCATTTACCTCCTCTCTTAAATAGCCGATTACCTTAAAAGCATTCCCATCTTCAAATAGCGTCTTAAGACTAGTATAGTTTTATAAGCCGAGCCCTTTTCTTTAGCTTTTGAAATGGTTTCCCGCCGATCCTCTAAGAAAATAAAGTATTAGGGGTAACGTCTCGCGAACTAACACAACTTAATTAACTGTTAGCTTCATCTAGAGATGCGGCATTATAGCTTATTTGGTCAAAGAGATGGTGGCTCTCTAGTCCCTATAAGAGTCCAGATTCCCTTAGCTCGGCTTGCCGTGAGGCCTTAATATCTATATTAGACGGCAATATATCGATAACTAAACAGATTCTTTTAAGGAAAGTCGGCATTTATATATTATAAACACTTTTGGTAAACTTGTATGCTATCTATTTCTCCCTCCCGTTTAGTTCTATAAAGTCGAATTTACAGATAAGATAGCAGTAAAAGGTAGTTTTATTTTTATCGATTATAAGATAATAGCTGTAAATTCTTATTATTTCGTGATTATATAAAATTAAGAAGGCGAGTATCTCCTAGTAAAGCTCCTTTTCGCGTTTTATAAGTTTAAAGAGTTCGACTATACCTCTTATTGCAAGTGTTATATTATAAGCATTTTGTCGATCGGCTATATCGAAAGCCGTAGCGCCGCACTTTACTTCGTACGTTAAGAATAGGAAGTATATCTACTAAGTGGCTATAAAATAAGACGTAAAAGTATTTGGAACCTCGCTAACGAAAGGCTTAAGCTTTTCGAGTTGATCGTCTATAAATATAGACCGTCCGAAACCTATAAAATAATTAGGTTATAGGCGAGGACTGTAGAAAGATTCGGCGTAATTTTAGCCTTTATTGACACTTTTATTTAAAGGCTTGAGATGTTCGGCACTATCGATCCTTAAGACTTTAGGGTATGGACATATTAGTGGGGAAATGTCTCGAACAATTATAGCTTTATTTCTCCCTCGCACGCCCTTGTAAGTTTTGTAGAATAGATTGTCACGAAATAGTATATCTTAAGGGGCTAATTGTTTTGCGCCAAGTAAAGTTTAATAGAGTTTCTCGCTTGCATTTGTGATACTCAAGTCGAACTTGCCTATAAAGCTACCCTTAGTTGCAAGTATAGTCTTATAGCTTGGATGTGTATAAGGGGTACTTTTAGCTCCCTTGGCTTTTGATTGCTAAGAGTAGTTAAACTGTGTGCGGCAAAGCTATCTTCCGATTGTTTACCACAAAGAGAAGACGACGACTTCTTCTTTGCAAGTAAGTGATTTAACCTTATCTTTGTGACTTAAGGTATCTTGTTGTATTTTTCGAAATCTTTCCTAGTCTAATCGTCTTAGTTAAAATATTCTTTAGGCTAGTATCCTTCTTTGTTCTAATAATTAATTGAATTGGTTTTATATTTGCTAATGCCGCTCGTTGCTCACTAGTTACATATGTCTTTAGCAACATTTGCAAGAGACGTCCGCCGTTGCTTTCGAAGGGGCTCGGATAGAGCGAGAATGGATAGATTTTTAGGTTCTTGGGATCGTTTTCGTTTTCGTTCCCTAGTAGTATTGCTAGTTAAGGAGGGACGTGGTTGCTTAGGCTCGGTGTTTGTGTCTTTGGGTACAATTCGTTCCTGTTAACGTTGCAGACGTTTGCTTTTACGAGAAGATGATTGTGGTCATTCTTTTTTAATGCCTTGTGGCCGCGCTTTTATCAAGGATTAGTTAAGGTACACGACTAGTATAAATGGGTTACTTACTCTCGTCTTTTGGCACCCGGCGTTGCCGCCCAACTTTCTAGATGTTTCGGTTTGCTTGACGCGGGGCTATATCGAGTGGAAGGAGGAGGGGTAACAAGTGGGTTTATATTGCCGCTGGGGTTGATGGACGGAGGTGGGAGGAAGAGGTTAGAGGGGTGCAGGCAGGATGACGGTTTTGGACTGACAGAAAAGCTTGTCGCATCCTCGGCAAAGGCGATTATCTTAGCGATTTGATTTGTTCGCGCTCAATTTGGAACCTGATTTGGTGGGGTTGGTGTAAGGATTGTGGAGTGTTGATCAATTGGCTCGCTGTGAAACAATGAGCCGAAAGCCGGTTTCGAGGAATGAGTCACAATTGGTGGGTCAGGGCCATTGTTACAGCTATGATTCGCTGGCCACATATGCAACCCCGTTCGACTAAAGTGCGGCACCCGCCCGCACGGAATTCAGAATTTGAATTTTCTTCGTCAGGACGCATTGGGGGTGGAGGCGCCTGGTGATTGTTGATGGCACGTGAGTTGGCTCAGGTGACACTGAAAACGAGCCTCACCCCCAAGAGACTTGAGTCGTCGGGGCCATGGCCTTCAGGCGTGGCACAAACTAGCATCCTAGAGTCCCGATTTGGGCAAGGGTTCCTTATCTTTCCCCACCTGTTCCGCAGAATTCAGACGCCACTGATTTTGTCTCCGTATCTTCTCATGTGCACCAACTGGTACATGCAGTGCTCGATTGGTGCCCGCGTCTTCTCGTGGAATCGTCAGCAACCGCTGTCCTGTGCTCCCCGCTCTGGTGTGGAGCGGGCCGATATGCCTTAGCGTGATATCAACGCCATATTGCGCCAATAAATCAAACGGGTGTTTTGCATTGACAGGCACTGGGATTCAGTCTCCACCGTTAATGAATCATGCATGAAATGACTCACCAATGTGATTTGTTGTCGAGTAGTGTACGAACTAAAAGCGCACAAATTGGTTCAATTCATCAGCAGATATACAGTTGGGCAAAGTCGCCTGTTCGTCCGTTGACACGGGGCGGCTCGGAACGTATCGAATCTGCCACATTGGGCATTTTGCATGTGCATTGGCAACAAGCAGTATCATTGTGTGGGAAGGTCGTAGCGGGCGCTCTTGTGATCAGGTGAGGGATACTCCCGACACAAATAGGTTCCTTGATCAATCTTAATATATAAGGAGGCATGGTTCAGCCCAAAGTTCAAAAGGTTTCCACGAGTAATTCCACTTTCGGGAAGTTAGGTCTTCAATATCAGCCGAAACAGTAAGCAAAAATCCTCGCGATCAGTTTCTGAAATGCTGCTTCGATAAATTTACTAAATACTCACAGAACCCATTGTCGCTGAAGTGGGCGCATTTCAATATTCAGTTCAGAGGCAGTAATCTCAGTCAAGGTCAACAAACAATCAAACTTACTCTTTTCATTCTTTACAATACTATGAGAAATATTAAATAACGTAACTGACAGCTACCATAGAAAACATGTGCACTAAGGCTGCCCCCGCTACAATCTACCGCAAGTGTAACCACAAGACGGATGGTGTCGAAAAGATATACTACTGTAGTGAATATCCAAATGGCCCGAACTGCGCAAATTCCACTTATAATCATTCGATTACCGATAATAAAGTGAACAAGTGGTGCGACGACTGCGTTGAAGCAGGAAGGGGAACAAACTGAACGGTCAAGTGCTATCACGTGAAAGCATTCATGAGGCTCTTCAATTGGGCATACCCTGCTGAATTATCACGTGTACTGGAGACGGGGAATGTGAAACGTCAAAAGCTCCTTGGATTACAACATCATTTCTCTGTCCTGCCGGTATACTTTTAAAAATATAATTGACCTCTCTCTTTTATTGAGCCGTACTTCGACTCTTCTAATATGGCCAATATGAATTTCATTACTCCGATCCGCGACAAATTAGATCATTGTCTCAGTATCGGGCAAGCTCCCTCTCAAGGTCTAGTTTACGCCCTAGATGCCGATATCGTGATCAAGATGCCCTTTCAATACAGTATTCCAGACGATCTAGATGACGACGCAATATTCTATTTGAATCATGCGCTTCGAGGCTTCGTTGCAATGGAGAGAGAACTGGCAGTGTACGATGCTGTGGCTAATCGGCCACATATTAATATTGCGCGAAGGTTGAAGGTGAACTCGTCAGTTTGCCTCTTTCTGGAGCGCTTACAACCTTTGGAGGATATGTGGGCTAGTGCCGATGAGATGATGCGCCATCGCTGGATCAGAGAGCTTGTCGATGTTATGAGTTGGCTGGAGGAGGAGCTTGGTTTCACCCACGGGGATGTCGCCATTCGCAATCTTTCCGTCGACTCAGCCAACCGTCTCAAACTCTTCGACTTTGGCTCCGCTACGACAATCGACCATTATGATTACGCAGCTGACGTCAAGAGAGACCACTCTGGTTTAGCTACATGTCTTCACTACATCCTCACTGGAGCTGACCCCTTCGCCAACGTGGACTCAGTGCAGGAGGTTCGGCAAATCGAGAGTCAACTGCTGGCGGGCCGTGGCACTATTGGAGCTGGTGCTGAGGCCCTGGCGGAAGTTATCCAAGCTGGCTGGACCGGACAAGCTGCATCAACCAAGTTTTCCCAAGTTAAGGAACGTGTGGAGGCGATCATTGGTGCTGCGGATCCGGAAACTGCATCAGAAACTTCAGAGAAACATTACCAACGCCTAGAATCCCGTTGTGCAGAGTGGCTAAAAAGGGCAACTCTTGATCAAAGGTGGATGAATCCTGATGATTACTGTGCAGCCTGTAGGGCTAAAGGGTATGAAGTAGAAATGGATATTTGGCGATGAAGCGGAGTTCTTGATGTTTGTTCGATTCTCAATGCAATGTACGTCGACAATGGCCGTACGCCCATTAGTATATCTTCTCAATAATGTGCTGGGCTCCACTACGGTCACCACTGCCCCTCTGTAAACTAATACCTCAGTCGCTGGCTCATATCCCAGTTGCGCAGTGCTACATAACAGCGTACGTACGTCGAAGTTTGTCGGGATTGTGATCCGATTGATAACATCCTCCGGAATATTCATAGACCCTTTGTTAGCTCGCAAAAGTCTAGCCCGTAGATTGAAGACCGACAACTTGTGAGACGGTTTGTATTCCACGACTATACGCAGGCTCCGTGTGCCATCTGCCTCCTTGTATGCACAAATCTGGTCGGCATTTCGCGGTTTCGGATTCGAGCTAGAGGCAGGTCCTTTGCTCGAGATGCGGAGATTCTGCAGACTCTGCTGGACCTCTTCGTTGCTATCACTGAGAGTGTTGGCATGGTTCTCACAAATGATGCCTTCGCCCAGATTGAACGCACGGCGGGCCTCCTCTATTCGTTGAAGATGGGAGATGATGTGTGTTGTCGGTCGCTTAACGGCAAGGCGCTGATATCCCTCCAAATCCTTCTCGCTCGCCAATGGTCGGTCGCAGAGGTCCTGCCCAAGCTCAGTGAGATACTGGGTGGAGCTGAAAAGTTCTGCGTCTCGTGTATGTATTCGTAAGTTCTTTCGAAGAGCTGCTGCTGCAGTACTGGAAAGTCTGTCCAAGGCTTCAATAGGGTCGGGCAGGGCTTGTTCTTGGGGCTGGTGATGGAGCCCTGTGTGCTGAGGCTCTTGTCTGTCTGGATACGAAGTGGTTTCGAGAGGGTATGGCAGGCACGTATGTAGTCTTCGAATGTTGTGGGTCTTGTCTTCTTTCCCTCGATCTGGGCACGAGACTCGGCTTCTTGTCGATTTCGCCCCTCATCCTCAGCGCGTCGTCGTTCCAATTCTGCTCTCTCATCGGCTTCCTTTTGGTTTCGCTCTGCTTCCTCAGCACGTCTTCGCTCCTGCTCTGCTCGCTCCACTGCCTCTCGAAGCAGCTGCTCAAGATGCGCAAAATCTGATTCCTGCCTGGAGGCCACTTCGAAGGAGTAGGGGATGTTATTGAGCGGAAAATGTGAAGATGGATGTCAGGGTCAGGTAGCCGAGTCACATGAACACATTTTAAAGCCCCCACAACTTTGAGGTCACTTCCAGCCCGAAGCTTCGCGACCGAAGCACCAGCGCATTTTTCAGCCCGAAGGACTAGTGCTTGCAGTTGCGTTAATTTGAGATTGCTTGGAGGATTTGATTTGGCACAAGACATGTAAGAATCCTAAATAGTTACATTTTTGGAACTTTGCAACCAAAGCTTAGAGCATATTTCTGCCTGACGCATTCTAAACGCACTGGAGCCTAAAGTGCACTGGGGTATATTCGGTCAGTATCGATTGCTGAACAAATCATCACATGGCACACCCGAGCCCCACCACTTTGGAAAGCCATGCATAGACAACTTCTCCGTGCAAATGAATAACTTCACCAACCTCTCGAATTGCAAGCAAGAGAGATCAGATACCATCCAAGGTTGTTTCTTGAGCGTCAACGATGACTCAGTTGTTCTACCCGACCAGCTCCGCCCAGCTCCGCCAATAGACTTTATCCCAACTACACTGAGGGGCAGCCGTTGCGCCCCCTTTTCCGTCCTCCATCAGCATTCCGCCAGCGATTTATTTTATCAAATTCATTTCTCTCTTCGCCGCGCGCCGTTCAGTTCAACAGTCTTCACTCTTAGCAAAAAGCCCGATTAAAATAATGCCGATTGCGTTCGGATTCTCACTAGGTGGCTTTATTAGCTCCCTCGAACTCGTTAGTACTGTAATCGATGCTTTGCGCACTGCTCAACGAACTCCACGCTCTTGAGACAGCAATCTTACAAGTGAAACGACTTGATATTGAGAAATATAGTTCGGTCAAAGTAGCAGAGTTTGGATAAGTTTAAAGTCATGTCTGTCGTCAGCATTCGTGGGACTATAACGGTGGGGGACGAGTTTATGGACAATCTTAGCTCGAATCCTTTAGCATAAATTTATATTAGGGAGGCCAAAATAGAGTCGGAAGAGCTTAAAGGTATTAAATCCCCGACGCCTAACGAATTAAAAGCCTTAGATAAGCTTCTTCCGTATATGCATAGCTCGTGATAGGGCGTAAACTCTACAGAAAAGATTTGCAAGATGCATTAACTCATCTAATACTTGAGATTCCTAGTTTAATGTCTAAAAAATATTAGCACATTACTCCGAGCAATCCCGTGTCTTGTATTCCTATTCGAGATTTTATTGCATAGCCTCGAAGATTCCGAATTTCCAGGCGCTAAATCGATAAGTGGGTAAGAGTTTATTAGCTTCGTCTTGTGTATTAGTCTCTTCTAATTACATCGACCCTTATATAAACGCAAGCTAGCAAATTGTTAATATATTACTTTCCTTGTTTTCCTTGCTTTTTTGCGTGTCTCAAAGTCAACTAAGCTAATACGGTAGATATAACCGTTATAACACCGCTACCCACGCCAACTCCGATAAAGACTTTCGTGTCTTGTAACATTCCTTGTAACTTGTTAAACGAGCGTGCAATTAGAGGGTTATAACTAATTATTTACCTTAATTCTAAGGGTAGCCGGTTAAGGAAATCACCTATTAGCCAAGCACTAATCCACCTTCTTAAGAGCAATATTCTGCTAACATATAAACCGTTTGTTCGAACATTAGATTCGATGCGTTATTCTATATAAGAAAGCTAATATTGCACAAGTAGTTCGCGGCATCGTATAGCTTTTAGAAGGAGAGAATGAACTTGACTCTATTGCACAAATAATATACATCTAAACACTAAGTAGCGACTCCAAGTTTAGTCTAAAGCCTATTATAGTCGCTTGCTACTTTAAGTTTGCAGTTGTCGCTATTGTCGCTAGTCGCTTTGCAATTGTTAAAGACCCAACGCACGCATAAGTCAAGCGCATTATAATCCGAGGCTAGCTCGTCAACTAGCACTACAGTATTTGCTATAAGAAACTAGATTAGCGATTACCGTTAATTGTCTTAAGCGTTAGCTAGTCCTTACAATTAAATACTAAAGTTTAGATAGGAGTTAAAGCTGCAAAAGCCGATACCCTAACTATTAGCGTGGCAGTCAAAGTTACGCTATAAACAAACTAAAATGCGTAAAGAGCCGGACCGACAGCGGCGGTAGCTATCAAGACGCATAAGCTGCTTACATAGCTCTCGATAGCTTTTATGCCGTTGATGAAATTGGCGCTTAGTATGTTCTCGGAGCACACGCAACCATAACTCTAGCAGTTAAGGGGAGTAGCGACATCCTCAAAACAAGGCTGCGCGCAAGCAGGGACTATACTTGGAAATGTGTTATTCTACACTAATAACCACTTGTCGTGGGTATTGTAAGCAGAAGACAGAACAGCTAGTGAAAGTAAAAGGCGGACTAGATAGCAATGTCGTCCCATATCGGATTATCATCGAATTCCCGAGTGCGTTTCCTCGTAATCGCAAGTAGTCGCTACGGCTAAACGCAAGAAGATGCGGTCGGCCTAGGCTCTATTAATAAGTTAGCAGCTTGTAATAGTCGGTTACCCTTCTACTGCGCCTTTCGCTTGTAGTCGGAACAAGCAAGTGTCATGCACAAGCAAGTGTCATGCACAAGCAAGTGTCATGCACAAGCAAGTGTCATGCACAAGCAAGTGTCATGCACAAGCAAGTGTCATGCACAAGCAAGTGTCATGCACAAGCAA
>Ga0302325_10025584_pt1 | contig 12265 bp, 12 predicted proteins | sample Palsa_T0_2_FD_201948 | JGI IMG/M metagenome (GOLD analysis project Ga0302325, IMG submission 201948) | Peat permafrost microbial communities from Stordalen Mire near Abisko, Sweden - Palsa_T0_2 | ecosystem: Environmental > Terrestrial > Soil > Palsa > Peat permafrost | place: Sweden: Abisko...
TCGCCCGGTCTCGTGTTCCCACCATTCGCCGAGGTCGGCGATGCAGCGCAGGCCCTGCGCGCCGTACGTGAAGCGCGATTCGTGGATGATCAGGCCGGCGTCGACCGCTCCGCTCGCCACCGCGTCGACGATGCGGTCGAAGCGCAGCACCGTCACGTTCGGCTGGTAGCCGAGGGCAAGGCGCAGCAGCAGGTACGCCGTCGTCATCGTTCCGGGAATCGCGATGCGGGCGTCGCGTGCGAGCGACGAGAGCGTTCCCGGTACGCCGCCACCGCCGCGTACGACGAGCAGCGGGCCACAGCCACGTCCGAGTGCGCCGCCGGACCGTAGGATCCGGTAGCGGTCGCCGAGGAGCGGAATGGCACCGTACGAGATCTTCGTCAACGCATAGCGTGCCCCGAACGCCGCGTCGTTGAGCGTCTCGACGTCGTCGAGCGACACGCGCACGGGCGGCGCCCCGTCGAGCAGGCCGGTCGCCCAAGCTGCGAAGATGTAGGTGTCGTTCGGGCACGGTGAGTACGCGAGCGAGAGCGGTTCGGCGGCCGGCATGTGACGAGGTCTGGTGCAGCGGTTGGTGCGCGGTCTCCTGCGCGCGATCACACGAACTCGGGTTGCACCCTCGCCGGAATCAACCCCGCATCCGCCGCGCGCGCAAACAGCTCGGCGACCGCCGCGGCTCCATCCTCGCCGACGTCGTTCGTGTACTCGTTGACGGTGTCGCCGAGGTGTTCGTAGAGCGCTGCCGGATCGGTCTCGTGCGAGTATCCGCGCACGAACGGAGCGATGCGGAGCCCGTGCTCGCGGGCGAACGCGAGGCTCGCGCGGATCGTATCGCGCACGGCGCGAGCCGTGTCCAGCGGAACGTCGCGTCGCACCATCGTGGCGGCCAACGGTAGGGGACCACCGGTCTCCTGCCTCCACCACTCGGCCAGGTCGACGACGGGGCCGAGACCGGAACCGGCGACGGCGATACGCGCCTCGTCGATCGCGATGCCGAAGTCGACCTCGCCCCGCGCCACGGCGCCCACGACTCGGTCATGACGCATGACGGATATGATGGGCTCGCGGCCAAGCGCGAGCCGCAACAAGAGGTAGGCGGTGCTGAGCGAGCCGGGTATCGCGATGCGCGCATCGGCCGGGAGGTTGTCGAGCGTCGGCAATGCTCCGGAAGGATCGGGCCTGCCGATCAGTATGGGACCGTTGCCAACGATGATCGTGCTTCCCGATCGCAGGACCCGGTAGTCGCCCGTAACGAGTGCCGCGGTGGCGTACGACGTCTTCGTCACCTCGTAGCGCGAGGCGATGGCGGCAGTGTTGAGCGTCTCCAAATTCTCCATCGTCGTGCGGACGCGCGGGACACCCGGCAGCAGCCCGTTACTCCACGCTGCGTGCAGGTATGTGTCCTTGATACTCGGGGAGTACGCGAGCGATAGCGAGACTGGAGCTTTGGGGGTCTTCTTGACCGGTCGGCCGTCGGAGGTCGCCTCCGGGCCCAACAGTCTCATACGAACTCCGCCCTCGTGGCGCCGGGAATCAGGCCTTGGCGGAGCGCGCGCGAGAACAGTTCATCGACGGCAGCGGCGCCGTCGTCTCCCACGTCCTCGGTAAAGGCGTTGACGTACGTCGAGATGACCTTGCGTCGGGTTCCCGCGTCCGCCTCGCTCGGGTCTGCCTGGATGTACGGGGCGATCTCGGGTTCGTGCTCGCGCCCGAAGGCCAGGCTCGCGCGAATCGTTGCATCGATCTCGCGCGCGGAGTCGAGTGGGACGTCCCGGCGGACGAGCACGCCGGTCACCGGCGTCGGCCGGCCCGTCTCTTGCCGCCACCACTGGCCGAGGTCGCTGATGCAGCGCAAACCGGCCTCCTCGTACGGATAGCACGTCTCGGCCATCAGCACGCCCGCTGCCACCTCGCCACGTGCGACGGCTCCGATGATTCGGTCGGGCCGCATGATCTCGACGATCGGGGACCGTCCGAGGGCGAGTTGTAGGAGGAGGTGGCACGTCGTCATCGGGCCGCGGATCGCAATGCGCGCTTCGCGCGGCAGCGATTCGAGTGTCGGCATCGTGCCGTTCGCGTCGGGACGACCGACGAGCAAGGGGCCTGTCTCCAGACCGAACGAGCTTCCCGCACGGAGCATCCTGTAATCGCCGAGGAGCAGCGGCATGGCACCGTAGGAGGCTTTCGTTACGGTGTAGCGGGACGCGAACGCGGCAACGTTCAGCGCCTCGACGTGATCGAGCGAAACCGCAACCCGTGGCGCCGCATTCAGCAATCCATTGCTCCAGGCCGAGAACACATACGTGTCGTTCGGATAGGGAGGATAGGCGAGCGATAGAGCCATCTTCGCCTTCATTGACGTGGAAGATTGTTGCGCCTAACGCATAGTTCCCTCTTTCATGTTTCGTGCATTGGTAAATAGTTCAAATGAACTACGCCGTGTGGTCGCGGCCCGTCGCGACGCACGGGGGCGCGCTATCTGCGCAGCGTTGCGAGGACCGCGGCGAGCGCGTCGCCGCACGCCTTCGCCCCGGCCGGGAAGTCCCATTCGCTCCGTGATCGCTCGCCGACGTAGTTCGAAATGCCGCGGATTTCGAGCGCTGGAACGCCGGCCCGCTCGCACGCGCGGAGCACGGCGAAGCCCTCCATCGACTCGACATCGCCGTCGTATTCCCTCGCCAGCCGGAGCGCGGTCTCGTCGGTCGCCGTCACGGTCGTCACGGTGACCCCGCACACGGTCCGTAGGGCGACTCCCCCGGCGGCGGCGAGCAGGTCATCGTCCGCAAAGGCGCGATCGACGAGCGTGGCCCCGCCGGGCAGCGCCATTCGGGTGCCGCCCTCCAGCCCGAGCCCGGCCATGCGCTCTTCGGCGACGAGCACGGCTTCGCCGACGCGGGCACGGCCTCGGAACGCGCCGGCGATCCCGGCGTTGATGGCAGCGCGGTAGCGACCCGACGCAAGGGCGCGGGCCGTCTCGGCGGCCGCTTCCACAGGCCCGACGCCGCTCGCCAGGACGTCGACGCCGCTCGGCGCCGTAAAGCCGCGCAGCTCGGCGCGCAGCGCGCAGACGACGAGGATCGCTCCGCCGGTCGGCGTCACGGCACGCCGATGAACTTGTGAGTCTGGAGCGAGAGACGCAGGCGCGCCGGGTGCGCCCGCACCGCATCGAACGCGAGGGCGACGTTCGGCGCCTTGTTTCCCTCGGGCTGCAAGAAGATGGGCACGTCGTGCGGGAACCGTTCGATCCACTCGTACGGCACGCGGCCGTCGACGATCAGCTTCGCTTCGTTCGCGCGCGCGGCCATCGCGTCGTGCAGCCGTTCTTTCGGCGACACGGTCAGCCACACGCCGGCCTCGAGATCGGTCGGAATCGTTCCGTTGCTCTCGATGTGCACGCGCCGGCCGTCCGCCGTCAGCGCGGCGATCAGCGGGACGCACGCCGCCTGTGCAAGCGGCTCTCCGCCCGTCAGGACGACCATGGGACAGGCGCCGCCGGCCGTGCGGACGCGAGCGACGACATCCTCGACGCGGGCGAAGAAGCGCAGCGCGTAGTCGGTGTCGCAGAACGAGCACGCGAGGTTGCAGCCCGCGAGGCGAACGAAGACGGCGGGCGTTCCGGTGAAGGCGCCCTCGCCCTGCACGCTCGAGAATATCTCGACGACCTGCAGCATCACACGCTCGGCGGCGCTTCCGGAGCGTCGGTGCCGCGCACGACCGCGCACGCCGTCGGGGTCTCCCACAGCACGACCTCGGTGAGGCCAGGGAGCGCGCCGAGCAGCCGTTCCCAGATCCACAGCGCCACGATCTCCGCAGTGGGATTCGCGACGATGTCGTTGAGCGAGCGGTGGTCGAGTTCCGCCAGCACGTCGCGCTGTACGATCTCGCCGATCCGGTCGAAGTCGATCACCATGCCCTGCGCGGGACCGTCCGGCTGGAGCCGGCCGTCGACCGCGACGTCGAGCCGGTAGGAGTGGCCGTGCAGGCGCCTGCATTTTCCGGTATGGTGCGGCAGCACGTGCGCCGCCTCGAAGGTGAACTGCTTACGAACGCGCACGCTCGGCCTCCCGGCAGCGTTCGCAGCGGCCGAAGAACTCGATCGCGTGGTCGTCGAGCTCGAACGCCTGTTGCTCGAAGAGCGCGCGTTTGAACTGGTCGATCGCTGCACAGCCCACCTCGTCGACGTGGCCGCAGGACCGGCAGATCGCGTGGTGGTGGTGGCCGTCCCGGCAGTACACGAAGCTCTGTTCGCCCGTCGCGTCGGTTCGGCTCGAGACGACGCCGCTTTCCGTCAGCATCTCTAGGGTGCGGTAGACGGTCGAGAGCGCGAGCCGGCCATCGTTCGCGCGAAGCGTCCGGTGGATGACGGCGGCGGTGAGGTAGCGGCGCTCCGCCTGCAGGAGCTCGGCGATCTTCCGGCGCGCCGACGTCGAGTATACCGTCCGTTCCAGCATCGGCGTTCAGTATAGCGCGCCGGCCGGTGACCCGCCACGATTTGCGAGTCCGTCGCAGGATTTGCTAGTGATTCGCAAAAAGTGGAGGCATGCGGGTTCATGCGTTCGTTGCCGTTGCCTGGCTCATCGTCGTGCCTGCTGCCTGGGCGCCGGTGCCCGCAGCGGCGGCCGACCCTCCGCTGCGCGTCGTCGCCAGCTTCTCCACGCTCGGCTCGATCGTCCAGGCGGTCGCCGGCTCTCGAGCGACGGTCACCAACCTGGTGCCGGTCGGCGCCTCCCCCGAGGACTATCAACCGACGCCAGGCGACATCCGCACGCTCCACGATGCGGCCGTCCTGGTGGAGAACGGAGGCGGCATCGAGAGCTGGCTCCAGCGCACGATCGTAAACGCGAAGAACGACAAGCTGCGCACCCTGGTGCTGTCGGACGGCCTGCCGCTCAAAGACGGGAATCCGCATCTGTGGATGGATCCGGTGTTCGCGAAGAAGTACGTCGCGAAGATCGCAGACACGCTTGCGGCGGCAGACCCGGCCGGCCGCGCGCAGTACGAGCGAAACGCGCGCGCCTTCGAAGCGCGTCTCGACGCGTTGCAGCGCTGGATCGTGGCGCGCATCGCGACGATCCCGCCGCAGCAGCGCACCATGATCGTGTTCCACAATGCGTGGCAGTACTACAACGACCGCTTTGGGCTGCGCACGATCGGCGTGATCGAGCTCTCGCCCGGACAAGAGCCGAGCCCCCGCTACATTGCCGACCTCGTGCGTCTGGCGAAGCAGAACAAGGTGCGCGCCGTGTTTGCCGAACCCGAGTACAGTCCGAAGCTGGTCCAGGCGCTCGCGGAGAGCGCAGGGATCAAGACCGTGCAGAACCTGTACGACGATTCGATCGGCACGACGCCGAGCGTGCACGATTACCCGAGCATGCTGCGTTACGACACCGACACGATCGTCAAGGCGCTGCGTTAGGCACTGGCAGCGCCAACATCGTCGACGAATCCGCGGGTGGCTTCGAAGATGCAGTTGCGTCCGGCCGCCTTCGCCGCATACAGCGCGCGGTCGGCGGCGGCCAGGACGGCGCCGGGATCGATCACCTTGCGTGGCGGCACCGTTACGAGGCCGAGGCTGACCGTCACGGGCGGGCCGGCATTCGGGGCGACGATGCGCAGCGCGGCAACCCCGCGGCGAATGCGCTCGGCCACGACGCGGCCGCCATCGCGGCTCGTCGCCGGCAGCAGGACGACGAACTCCTCACCGCCGTAGCGCGCGGCAAAGTCGGTTGCGCGCGACAGGGCCTGCCGGATGACCTGCGCGACGGCACGCAGGCATTCGTCGCCGGTCGCGTGCCCGTAGCGGTCGTTAAATGCCTTGAAATGATCGATGTCGATCATGATGAGCGAGATCGTGTCGCCCCGCCTCCGCCTGCCGGAAAGATGCGCTTCGAGCCGCTCGTCCAGCGCGCGGCGATTGGCGAGGCCGGAAAGGACGTCGAGCGACGCGAGGACCGCGAGCCGGCGCGAAGCGCTCGTGACGTCTTGCATCAGAACGCCGAGCAGGATAGCCGACGCAAGCACGCCGTCGATCAGCGCGAGGTACCATGCAGCGCTGAACGTGTTGCCGTCGGCCCCGCCGAGGGCTGCGCCGACCGCCCATGCGAGGAGAACCGCGATCAACCAGAGCTGCAAGACGGTGCGCCCGCGGGTCGCCGCCGCCACGTATCCGAGCGCGAGCAGGCCGCAGACCGTCGCGATGAGCCTCGCGAGCGGTGGGGGCGGGAGACCCGCAAGCGCGACGACGACCGCAACGATCGCCGCCGCGACGACGATCCCGGCGAACCTGCGCCCTTCGCGCCGGCTCCACGGACGGAGCGGTCCGCGCTGCACGCGCACGAAGGCGCTGACGAGCACGGCGAAGCCGATCCGCGCGCAGAGCCAGAGCCACGTCGCCGCCGCGGGTCGCCCGCCGCCGCCGAGCGCGCCCACGACGTCGGGCGCCACGATCAGGTACGGGACGCCGAGCAGCGCGACGAACAGGTATGCACCCGCGAGGACGACGAGCGGGCGGCTTCGCAAGACGATCGCTTGCGACAGCGTGAGGTACGCCGTCATGGCAAGAAAGCAGACGGTCGTGGTCGCAGCGACCGCGCCGAAGGCCGCGAGTCGCGGCAATGGCCATCCGCCAAACGGCCAAACCGCTGCGGCGCCGAGGAGCAGGAACACGCCCACGCTCAGCGCAGCGCGCCGATGCGAGAGACTCGATTTCGCCCCCGCTAGGCTCGTGTTGACGATCCGCGCGTCCTCCGTTACCTCGCGGCGTTAACCGATGGCTGGTGGTCGCCCTGTCAGCAAAGTGTGCGCCGCGCCCCTTTTTCTCGCGTCCGCGTGGCCTGCTACAGCGAGCCCGAGGGACCCATCGCCTGCAGCCGCTTCTTGAGGTCGACGAGGAACGCGCTCGCGACGGCGCCGTCCACGACGCGATGGTCGAGCGACAGGCAGACGTTCATGATCGAACGCACCGCAATCGCGTCGCCGTCGACGACGACGGGGCGCTTGACGACCGCTTCCATCGTGACGATTCCGGCTTGCCCGCCATTGAGAATCGGGGCGGAGAGGACCGACCCGTTCGCGCCGGTGTTATTGACGGTGAACGTGCCCCCGGCCAGGTCGTCCGCCGACAGCTTGCCGATGCGCGCGCGCTCGATGAGGCGCGCTGCGGCTAGTGCGATGCCGGCGATCGAGAGCGAATCCGCATCGCGGATCACCGGCACCATCAGGTTGCTATCCAGCGCGACCGCGATGCCGACGTGAACGTCCTTGTGGACGAGGATGCCGTCGTCCGTGAACCGCGCGTTCATGAGCGGAAAGGCGTGGAGCGACTCGACCACGGCGCGCACGAAAAACGGCAGCAGCGTGAGCGGTGCGCCGCGGTCGCGCGCGAAGCGTTCTTTCTCGCGCTGCCGCCACGCCCACAGGTTCGTGACGTCGACCTCGACCATCGTCCACGCGTGCGGAGCCGTGTGCTTCGACTCGACCATGCGCTGCGCGATGATCTTGCGCGCCTGCGTCAGGGGCAGCAGCTCACCCGGAACCGGCGCCGTGGGCGGCCGCGTTCGCGACGCCGGGGCGAGCGGTGCGGGGCGCTCCGCGACGATCGCGGCTGCGACGCCCGACGCTGGGCCGTGGGCCGCTGCCGCGATCACGTCGTTCGCGGTGATCCGTCCTCCCGCACCCGTGCCCCGTACCCCCGCGAGCTCGACGCGGTGCTCGCGAGCAAGCCGGCGCACCGCCGGCGACACGCGGCGGAGCACGTCGGGCGCGTTCACGCTCGCACCGTTGCTGCCGGCGCGCGCGCCGTGGTCTGCCTGCGGACGAGCCGGGGCCGTTGGCGCGGCGGGAACGTGGGTCGCGGGAGCCGCAACTTCTGCGCCGCCGATCTCCTGGATGACCGCGATCGGCGCACCGGTGGGGACGGTCTCGCCTTCCTTTGCGATGATCTCCAGAATCGTTCCGCTCACGGGCGAGGGGACTTCCGCGCTCACTTTGTCCGTCGAGACCTCGACGAACGTTTCGTACTTCTCGACGCTGTCGCCGACGTTCTTGAGCCACTGCGCGACCGTTCCCTCGGTGACCGTCTCGCCGAGCTGCGGCATCGTGATCGTGGTGGCCATCAGAATGCGATCAGGTCGCGCATCGCCTGCGCCATCCGGTCGGTCGAGATCATGAACTCGTCCTCGAGTGCGTGTGCGTAGCCCATCGCGGGCACGTCTGGTCCGCAGAGCCGGCGAATGGGTGCATCGAGGTCGAAGAACGCCTCCTCGACCACCATCGCGCTGATCTCCGCCCCGATGCCGCCGAACTTGTTGTCCTCGTGGACGATCAGCAGCTTGCGCGTCTTGCGCAGGCTCTCGAGGATCGTCGCCCGATCCATTGGACGGATGGAGCGCAGGTCGATCACCTCGACGGAAAGGTTCTCGCCGTCGAGGCGATTCGCCGCGTCGAGCGCCTGGTGGGCGTTGTAGCCGTACGACACGACGGTGAGCTGGGTTCCGGCCTTCTTGACGTCGGCCGCGCCGATCGGAATCGTATAGTAGCCGTCGGGGACGTCGCCCTTGACCGAACGGTACGTCTTCTTGTGCTCCAGGAACAGGACGGGATCGGGATCCTCGATCGCGGCGTTCAGCAACCCCTTGATGTCGGCCGGCGTCGACGGCGCAAGGATCTTGAGGCCGGGAACGTGATAGAAGAGGGCTTCGATCGAGACGGAGTGCGATAGGGCGCCGCGCACGCCGCCACCGTACGGCGTGCGGATCACGAGCGGGCACGTATAGTCGCCGTTGCTGCGGTAGCGCGTCTTCGCCGCCTCGCCCACGATCTGGTTGAACGCGGGATAGATGAAGTCGGCGAACTGGATCTCCGCGATCGGGCGCAGGCCCTCCATCGCCATGCCGATGGCCACGCCGACAATCGATGCCTCCGCGAGCGGCGTGTCGATGATTCGGCTCGGGCCGAACTCCTCGAGGAACCCTTTCGTGATGAGGAAGACGTTGCCGCGGGCGCCGACGTCTTCGCCCATGACCAGGACGCGCTCGTCACGCACGAGGGCATCGTGCAGCGTTTCCCGCACGGCCTCGACGTTGTTCATCACCCGCGCGGAAGTCGTCACAGCCACGGCTCGTGGGTCCCTTCGTAGACGTTGGAGTACAGATCGCTCGCCTGCGGGACCGGCGAGGCCTCCGCAGCGTCGGTGGCATCGTTGGTCTCGCGCAGGACGTCGGCTTTCATCGCCTTGAGCGCGGCGTCGTCCATCACGCCCGCAGCGAGCAGCACGCGCTCGAACCGCGGCACCGGGTCGTTCTTTCGCGCTTCCTCGATTGCGACGCGATCGCGGTACGTGCGATCGTCGTCGTCGGTCGAGTGCGACAGGTAGCGGTAGACCTTGGCCTCGACGATCGACGAACCACCGCCGGAGCGTGCGCGGTCCAGCGCCTCCTTCACGGCGGCATACGTCGCGATCGGGTCGAGTCCGTCGCAAACGGTTCCCGGAATGCCGTACCCCGGGGCCTTGTCGGCGACGTTCGGGATCGCCATCTGCATGGATTGTGGCGTCGAGATCGCCCATTCGTTGTTCTCGACGAAGAACACGACGGGCAGCTTGTGCACTGCGGCGAAGTTGACGGCCTCGTGCCACTCGCCCTCGCTGGTCGCGCCTTCGCCGGTGCTGCAGAGCACGGCTCGCCCGGCCTCACCGCGGTAGACGAACGCATACGCGACGCCGACGGCGTGCGTGCAATGCGCGGCGATGATCGAGCTGAACGACAGCAAGCCGGTCTCGCGGTTGGTGTAGTGATTCGGGAACTGGCGCCCACCGGCTCGGTCGGCGGCTCGCGCGAACATCGAGAGGAGCATCTCGAGCGGCGTATATCCCACGCCCAGGACCAGTCCGAGATCGCGATAGTAGGGCGCGAGGACGTCCTTGCCGCGCTGGAACGCCATCGCCGCGCCGGCTTGCGCTGCTTCGTGGCCCTCGCTGCCGAGCGCGAATGGAATCTTGCCCTGCCGGTTCAATTGAAAGCCGCGATTGTCGATCTGGCGCTGCAGCAGCATGTTGCGCATGAGGGCGCGTAGCTGGTCGTCGCTCAAGCCGCATCGCTCGAGCGTCGCCGGGTCCGCCATCGTTTTCGCCATACGCCCTCCTCGCCGAGCCGGACGCGAGCGTCCGGGCACCCAAACCGGGTTGTAATCCGGCCGGGAAGGAGAGAATCCTCCGTGGTGCTCGGTTCGGCGGGGACCGTCCGGGCGGGGGCCGCATACCCCTGGGCCATGCTAGCAGCGAAGACCATCCCGACGGACGAGCTGGTCCGGGTCCGGCGCCACCTGCACCGGAACCCGGAACTGTCGCTCGTCGAGCACGATACCGCCGCCTACGTCGAGCGCGAGTTGCGCGCGCTGCACCTCGACGACGTGCGAACCGGGATCGGCAAGACCGGCGTGCTCGGGACGCTCGCGGGTGGCCGGCCGGGGCCGGTGACGCTGCTGCGCGCGGACATGGACGCGTTGCCGATTGCCGAGTTGAACGAGGCCGAGTATCGCTCTGCGCGCGACGGCGTGATGCATGCGTGCGGGCACGACGGCCACGTCAGCATCCTGCTCGCGGCAGCTCGGACGCTCTCCGAGCGCAGGGCGGAGGTGCCGGGCACCCTCGTCTTTTGCTTTCAGCCCGGCGAAGAGGGGTATGCCGGGAACCGGCTGATGATCGAGGACGGCGCGCTGGAAAACCCGCACGTGGATCGCACGTTCGCCCTCCATCTGTACTCCGGCCTCGACGTCGGGAAGATCGGCGTGCGCGATCGAGCGTTCTTCGCATCGGCCGACGAGTTCACACTGACGATCTCGGGCAAGGGCGGCCATGGTGCGATGCCGCAGCTCGCGGTCGACCCGATCGTCGCGAGCGCGTACTTCATCACCATGTTGCAGACGATCGTCAGCCGCGAAGTCGCGCCGAAGAACCCGGCCGTCTTCACGGTGGGAAAGATGCAAGCGGGGACGACGTTCAACGTCATCCCGGATCGCGCGCAGCTGATGGGGACCGTGCGCTCGTTCGACCCGGAGGTTCGCAAGAGCATGCCGGAGCGCATGGAGCGGATCCTGCGCGGCCTATGCGAGGCGATGCGCGTGGACTACGACCTGCACTACCACTGGTCGTACCCGCCGACCGTCAACGATCGGGCCGTCAACGATATCGTGCGGCAGGTCGGTCGCGAGTTGCTCGGGGAGCACAACGTCGTCGACCCGCACGACATCGTCATGTGGGCCGAGGACATGTCCTTCATGCAGGAGCAGCGCCCCGGTGCGTACTTCGTCGTCGGCGCGCGCGGCGGCGACGCATCGTCGTACCCGCACCACAATGCGCGCTTCGATATCGACGAGCGCGCGCTCGAGACCGGCTACACGATGATGGTCGGCCTCGGGCTCGTGGGCGGCGCCCAGGAGCCTCCCGCGAGCGGCGAAACAACCGCTCCTGCGAGCGGCTAAGGAACCGGTCCTTCGATATCGCGTGCCGCGGTGCGTCGAGGCCCGGCGCGCGTCGGTTTACCAGATGGCGAATGACACCCGGGCCGTCTTGGCCATATGGTAGTAGTTCTCGATGAGGCAGGCCGCGCTCGCCGCCCAACCCCCGATCGCCGAGCACGATGCCTGCGGCGTCGGTTTCCTCGCGGACCTCGGCGGCCCGGCGAGCCACACCACCGTGCGGCTCGCGCTTGCCGCCGCCGCGGCGATGAAGCACCGCGGCGCGCGCGCAGCCGACGGGCGGACCGGGGACGGCGCGGGCATCCTGTGCGAGACGCCGCGCAAGCTGCTGGCGCGCGAACTCGCGCTCGTGCACTTGCGGGCGCCGGCGGCGCACCTCGCGGCCGTCGGCGCTTTCCTGTCGATCGAACCGGACGCGGCGGCGGCCGCTCGCGCGTCCATCGAGGCGTGCGTGCGCGGCGTCGACGTGACGCCGCTGCGCTGGCGCACGCCGGGGACGAACGAGGAAGCGCTCGGCGAGCACGCGCGCCGCACGCGGCCGCCGTTCGAGCAGCTCATCGTCGACATGGGTCCCGGCAACGTGCGCGAGCGGATGCGCACGGTCGCGAAGCTCGTCGAGCGCGCGCTGCGCATCGAGCACCGCAGTTCGCATCTCGTCAGCGCCTCCGCGACGTCGGTCGTCTACAAGGGCCTGCTCTCGTCGGACGAGTTGGGGACGTACTTCGACGACCTGCGCGACCCCCTGTTTGCATCGCGCTTCGCGCTGTTCCATCAGCGCTTCAGCACCAAT